>Ga0247610_10000367_pt1 | contig 66409 bp, 50 predicted proteins | sample 174DNAGHGhighgp2_FD_193483 | JGI IMG/M metagenome (GOLD analysis project Ga0247610, IMG submission 193483) | Sheep rumen microbial communities from Palmerston North, Manawatu-Wanganui, New Zealand - 1742 DNA GHGhigh gp2 | ecosystem: Host-associated > Mammals > Digestive system > Stomach > Rumen...
GAAATCAAACGCGGCGGTATTATATAGAAGATTTGTTGGCTGAATGCAACAAAGCTCTGGCGGCAAAAGATTGCCAACCGATAAGTGTGCGTACCGTCAAGTATGATCTGAATGAGTTTGAAACGTTATATAGTACCGTCATTGCGCATATTCCCGATAGTCATGGCCGTATTTACTATCGGTATGAAGACCCGAAATTCAGCTTGCAACAATCCCTCCTCTCTGATGATGAGGTGGCCAAACTGAAAGATACACTCCTTATGCTTGGTCGCTTCAAAGGACTACCGCAGTTTGAATGGATGACCGAACTGGTAACAAAGATTGAAGCCAAACTCCATTTGGATGCACATGCCGAATCGGTTATTGGCTTTGAATCAAACGAGTACCTGCAAGGCTTGGAATATCTGGAACCGTTGTTTGACTATATCAGCAATCAACAGACAGTTGACATTATGTACCAGCCGTACGACAAACCCGCTTTCGTTTGTACCATCCATCCGTATTATATCAAGCAGCACAACTCGCGATGGTTCTTGCTGGCAATGAACAATCAAACACAGAAGATGATGCTTCTTGCGTTAGACCGCATACAGGAGATAGTCCTATCTAATATCGCGTACGTGCCCGCGGAAATAGATTTTGCAGAGTACTTCGACGATGTGATAGGAGTAACTATCCCGCAGGATGTAGAACCGGAACATATACTCCTTCGTTTCTCTGCTCATCGTCTGCCATATGTGCTCTCCAAACCTTTGCATCACTCCCAGAAGATCAAAGACAAGGAGCAAGGCATTATTGAGATAACCGTCATTCCAAACCGTGAATTGGAAGCGCAGCTCCTTTGGTTCGGAAATGATGTAGAAGTGCTACAACCGGAATCACTAAGACAACAAATAGCCGAAAAGATTGCAAAAATGCACGATTTATATTCGTAGTGCAAATAGATTGCACACAAATGCAGTACTTTTGCACCAGATTTGAAAAACAAGCATATGACAGCAAGCGAATTTATACATAATAGACCTCTTTTAAGAAAAGATTACGTTTTACTTTTTGATTTGGATGGAACCTTGCTTGATACAAATCTCGCTAATAATGAAGCATATCGTAATGCGGTCTGGAAGGTTACTGGCACAAGTGATTACGCTGTATTCTCTCTCCTTCGTCGTGTAACAAGAGAAAATATTGCTTCTATTAAATCTATAACACCGGATCAATTAGAAGAAATTGTACGACAGAAGAAGAAATATTTCCCATATAGAGTACAAGAAGGAAATACTTCCGCTTTTGTTACTTTGGATATTTTGAGACGTCATAGCGTAAGTAATTCTTGTTATGTTATAACCTCGGCAGATCCAGATCGAGCACGCTTCTTGATTCAAGGCTATGGGATTAATCAATGGGTAAAAGGAGTTATATATGCAGATCGTACGGATAAATATAAAGATATTGCTTCTAAATTGAATGTCGATGCCTCTAAGATAATTTTGTTCGAGGACGAAAAAGAAGCAATCAGTAATGCTATAAGCAATGGAGTACAAAAATCTTTTATTATTCCAGTTAGTCTTAATACCCTAAAAATACATCTTATTAAGTCTAATAGTTATCTCAAGCAAAATGTACGGGCTTATTATAGTTTAGATTATTTACGATATGGACATCCAGAGAATCCTGATTTTATTAACACTTTAAAAAATCAATATTGCGATATTCCTCTTGATGAGGTTATTGCAGCATTAGAGCATCTGAAAGTTTTTTTAACTCGCGATATTAGATGTATTTATAAAATGCTGGGAGAGAAGGAACTAATGGTTGTTGGTGTTCCAAGATCAAAAGCAGAATGTGAATATTATCCGCAGCAACAATTCTTTCGCAAAGGAATTCATGATGTTGTAATAAAGCTGCAATTAGAAGAGAATCTTAATCTTATTGATGGTTCGCAATTCATTACTCGCCATACTAACACAAAGACGACACATTTGTCAAAAAATGAGAATGTTGAAAATGACGGAGAAATGCCTTATCCCGGAATCACTAAGGAGACTTGCCAAATATCAGAACAAGTGGCAGGAAAGAATATTCTTCTTATTGATGATATATACACCTATGGAGTTAATATAGATGAAGATGCTATCCAAGCACTCTATGATATGGGAGCCAAATCAGTTTTCTTCTATTCTGTATGTAAAACATTTAAGCGTAAAAAAGAATGATGAAATACACCCAAAATAGTATAAATATTCTTACTGCTCTCCAGTTTAAGGGCATTGGACGATCATGGATTGTAACCAACTGGCGACGTGATTTGTCAGATGAACAAATAGTCACCATGATAAATAATTCATTGAAAGATAAGAAAATTTCCATCAGTGACTTTGACGTTGAGCGTATTGGCGTTATTAATAGAATAAGCCTTCAAGAACAATGTGCTGATGGTATTGTCGGGTTCTTAGATGAAGATTTCCCATATTGTAGAGGTAATGCAAAAAAAGGAGATCGTCCGGTTGTTTTATTCTATAAAGGTGATATTAAACTTCTTGATACTAACCATAGTAATGTAGCAGTAATAGGCGTTTTGAAACCAGAAGAAAGTGTTGAGCAAAGGGAAAGAAAGATGGTCTCTGCCTTATTAAAATATAATTATGTTATTGTAAGTGGATTAGCATTAGGTTGCGACTCCATAGCACACAAGCAGACATTAGAAGAACGAGGTAAAACAATAGCTATATTGCCTTCTCCTTTAAGTAATATTGTCCCATCTCAACACAAAGAATTAGCAGAAAGGATTGTTCTATCCGAAGGTTTGCTTATTACAGAATATTTTGAGGAACCAAAGTCACAAATGGAAATGCGCGGACGTTACCAAGAACGTGACAGGTTACAAGCTATGTTTAGTGATGCTATCATTCTTACGGCGAGTTACGATGTAAATACCGATGGAAATGATAGTGGTTCACGCCTTGCCATGGAATATGCCAAACAATATCAAATTCCAAGGTACATTATGTATAATGAAACTATTGACGGCAAGAATCCGCAATTCGATCTAAATCGAAGGCTGCTTCGAGAAGGAGATTCACAAATACTGAAACAAGGTATGATTTCTACGTTGTTACAACAAAAAAATGTATTATTTTAGTCCTTGTGCAAATAGGTTGCACAACAACGCAGTACTTTTGCACCAGAATTCAAAAAACAACAAAACAAACCACAAACCGAACAACTATGGAAACAACCCAAAAAGCAGCAAAAGCAATGGCAGCAGAGAAGAACGAAATCAGCATCATCCTTTGGGATATGGTAGAGCGCGCACACAACCACGGTAAGAGAATGTCTCTTCCAGAGTTATTAGGCTTGGTCTACTGGAAGGCAGCTGGAACAAGTGTCGATATGCGAGTGGTGCAAGCACTCGGTGTTGATAGTTTGGATATGTCATTCTTTGGCAAAGATGAGATCGATGCACTTGTTGCTCATGGCGACAAGGTTGTTGACTATATTTTGAGCGAAAGACGCCCAAAATCGCAGGAAATCCCAGTTGTGCCTAAGGAGTTGACGCAGTTGGTGATGGATAATCTACTGCACGTACCCGAAAAGTGTACTATATATCTCCCATACGCAGGTATATGTTCTTTTGCAGAGGCTTACCCAAATGCAAGCTATGTAGGAGAAGAACTGGATCCATTAAATTGGGCAATAGGAAAGGTGTGTGCCTTCTTCAAGCACATCCATGCAGACATCTACCAGTGCGATAGTTTTAATTGTAAAGAAAAATACGATACTATCGTCACGATGCCTCCTTTCCTCTTCCGCGACGAGAAGAATCTTGCTTCCATTATTGAATCGCTATACGAGCGATTGAACGATGGCGGTCAGATGGTTGTTATTGTACCAGCAGGTTTTCTATTTGACGTGAGAGAGCAATATCACCGCGTCAAGAAAATGCTACTAGAGCAACAATCGCTCTATCAAGTTGTTTTGTTGCCCGGTGCACTGCTAACTAGCACCAATGTCAGTTTGGCAATACTGCTGATACAAAAAGGAGAAAAGAGTGAGGTCGTTACCATGACAGATTATTCGGATTTTGTAGTGGACAACCGCAAGCATGGCTCGATATACAAACTGGATCTGGAAGCTATAGAAGATGCCGAGCGCACACAAATTATGCGTACGCTTGACGATGCGCACCCGGATAGTTTCGTGGTTGATAAAGAAACCGAATCCAAAATTCGCTTTCAGATAAGGATAAAGGCATCAGACTTGCTACAAGCAGAAGGTATAGACCTTAATCCGAAATACCATTTGAACCGAGCGAATGTACTTCAACAAAAGGAAAATGGTGTAGAATTCTTGCCTTTGCATGAATTAGCCGAGATATATGGAAGAGCCAACCTACTTGGCGGCGGTGTCCGTCTTCCCCTTGTTCGAGTACAAGATTTGTCCGACACAATCCTTAATGGGAAGAAGGACTTTGCTGATTTGGAGGCAGATGAACGCAAAGAAAGAAATCTGCCCCTGTTAATGGAGGACAACCTGCTATTGGTGGCCTTGGTTGGCAAGACCTTAAAACCGACCATCTTTGAGTATCAAGAAGGTCGCCAAATAGCGTATTCGGACAACTTAGTGCCTCTCAAAGTGGTTTCTCCCCTTGTGACGGTAGAATACCTGCAATGCGAATTGGCTAGCGATTTCGTTCAAGAACAACTTGAAGCCAATCATGTAGGCGCATTCCGTCCGTTCATCTCTCGTGCCAATCTGAAGAACCTCATGATTCGCGTACCGAGCATTGAGGAGCAGAAGAAAATCGTGCGCGAACGCAAAGAGGAACTCTCCAGCGAACTGATACAAAAACTAGGCATTGAGAACGCAGAACTGAAGAACGAGCGCTACAATGAGTTCGTGAAAGAGATGCGTGTGCGTAAACATGCTATCGGACAAGTGCTGAACGAACTTGATCCTGCCATCGACATGCTTTTGCTCTGTAAAGACAAAAACGGAGGAGTGTTGCGTGGTTCAGATATCGTATCGCCACGGTCCGGATACACTGTTGAGGAGTACATGCAGAAAGTACGTACCTTGGTGACCAAGGTGATGTACATGGTGGATACCCTTACCAACGAGTATGTACCAAAGAGTGAAATGCAGGAGTACAATGTTGTTCAGTTGTTGGAAGAGTACAAACAAAATCACTCCATCGAGGATGGATTTGAATTGGTCATCCAACATGGCTATTTTACATCTGAACTGCATGTGCCAGCAGGTATTGAGTTGCCAGATGGAAGCGTAACTGAAGAGATCAACATATCTCCAAATGATTATTGCGACTTTTGGAGCATAAATGTCTGCAAGGAAGACTTCTTCCAAGTGTTGGATAATATCATAGCCAACGCCAAACGCTATGGTTTTACGGAAAGCCGTCCAGACTACTGTATTTGCTTTGAGATGGAGGATATCCGCGATGCAAAAAAGCCAATGGTGGCCATTCACGTCAAAAACAATGGTAATCCACTTCCTGCGGGAATAAAGCCAGAACAGGTATTTATGTACGGAGAGGGTTCATCCCAAGGCACCGGTATCGGCGGTTGGCAAATCAAACAAATCGTTGATGGTATGGGTGGCAAAGTAGAATTGCGCACCTATGAGAACAATGAGGAAGGATTCACAATAGACTATGTGCTGTCTTTCGTAGATACATCCGTAGTTACTATTTTATAAATAAGATCAGGAGGAAACAATATGAAATACAAAGTTTTGTGGATTGATGACCAGCCCAATGAAGAGTTCTTGGATGCAGCCCATGCAATGGATATGGATATCCAAGTAGCAACGTGCTACAACAAAGGCATTGAGTGGTTACGTGCCAATCAAGATATTTGCATGGCGGTTATTCTGGACGTGAAATGCAAAATAACAGAAGACCCCACCGAGGTGCCCAGCCGTGATGCGTTTAGAGATAAATGGTTAGAGGTCGTCAAACTATGCGACGAGAGGGAACAAATCCCATGGTTTGTATATACAGCCGGTGACTATGATGGTATCGAGGCTCTGGATATACTATTGCCCAGAGACAAAAAATATGATCCCAACAGGCAATACTATAGGAAGCCCGTTGAGCGCAAAGCCATGTTAGCCAATATTGTGCAAGCCATCAATTTAAATGACATGACCGCAGTATTGAAGGAATATGAAAATCTTTTTGATTTCTGCACCGAATTCTACAAAGAGTTGTTCCGCATCATCATCAATATTAAGAAAAATGAGTACACAAACAGTACCATCTTCAATGATATGCGTAAGGTGCTAGGTTGGTGTACGTCCTATATGCGTGAACATGGAATGCTACCGAACGATATAACCAACTTTAACAAGGCTGCTTTGTATCTCAACAAAGTAAACTTTGCCTGCAAAGACAATCATGTTGGTGTAAGTAAAACTATGGTACCTGACTACATAAAGAATAGTTTCATGGCTTGCCAATATGTATGCAACAACGGAAGTCATAGCAAGGCAGAAGGGGCATCTGATGAAGCTGACAATAACTTGGTCGTAGATGAAGACGTAAAGAATGGTATCGCTCCATATCTTATTCGCAGTACATTCTTTGAACTGCTTAATATCATCACATGGTGCAAAGGATTGCCTACCTCTCAGGAAGGTATTGATTCTCTACGTGCTGACATTGGCAAATTAAATGTACAATGGACAACCAAAGTGTGATAAAAGCATATTATAAGCATCTATTATTCTCTTGAAATTGTAATAAGAACTTACGCCCACGATGTGGCTGGTTTCTCAGATGAAGACATCGACACCATTTTTGATGGCGAACCGGATGCCTATTGGAATATAGATTAAATACAATGATCATGAATGCAGATGTTAATATACCAAATTTGCCAGAAATAATTGCATGGGCCGAAGAACATTTTGCTGCTTCGGATATTCATGATATTTCGCATTGGAAACGAGTAGCAGTTAATGGGGAATTATTATGTGAGTGTTTCGAGCAAAGAACTCCATGGCTTACACGCAAGTTTAAGGAGAAACCGAATTTAAGAGTGATTACTTTGTTCGCATTTCTTCATGATTCACACCGTGTTGATGATGGTTGCGATATGGAACATGGACCAAGAGCTGCTAAAGCAATAAACGAAATAAGAAATACATTATTATCGTATCTCTCAGACAAAGAGTTTTGGCAGTTGCAAGAAGCTATCAAATATCATACTTCAGCAACAAGTCACCCGGATGTTACCGTTGCCACCTGTTTTGATGCCGATAGATTGGATTTAGTTAGAATAGGTATTCAGCCAGACCCACAATATATGGCCACCCCGTGTGGCAAATACCTTGCAGAACATCTCCCTCGTTTTTGATGGCGAACCGGATGCCTATTGGAATATAGATTAAACGCATATAAGTATGAAACGAAAAAGCATCATAATACTTTCTATCGTAACCGCATTATTGCTCGCGATTGTTCTTGCATGCAATTTGCTCGTAGTTCGTGTAAGCAAGGGAAAATGCTATGACGATATAGATGCTATTCCTCACAATACGTTTGGTTTGCTTCTCGGAACAGGGCGGAGCAGTAAACCAAGCCCATATTACGAGGGTCGTGTGCAAGCTGCTATAGATTTGTACAAAGCGGGCAAAATCGATTATATTATTGTTTCCGGTGAGAACTTGTACGATGATTATAAGGAAGTGGATTCTATGTTAGCCGATTTGAAAAAAGCAGATATTCCGGTTGAAGCGATTGATTATCATGGGACGAGTACTTTTGCTTCTCTCAATACGCATGGTGATGTGTTTGGATATAGTTACCCTTCTTTGACGATTATTTCTCAACATTTTCATAATCAACGTGCGGTTTTTTACGGAGCAATACTATTCGATGAAACTCCTATCGCGTATAATGCAAAAGATACGGATATCTGGTATTGGAAAGTATGGCAGTTCTGTCGGGAAACACTTGCGCGAACTAAAGCGGTAATTCTATTGCCATACACTGTCATCAGTAATTCCAAACACTCCCATAGGCATAGATAAAACTAAGATGCCTATTGGAATATAAATTAACAAATTTAAACTATTACAACTATGAAAAGATTTTCATTTATCATGGCACTATGTATGTGCTGCATTATCGTTTGTGCAAAACCTGTACAGCGTCCCACTTCTTACAATTATCAACGTGGAGTTGATGCCTACGTTAATGAGAAAGACCATCAGAAGGCACTCGATTATCTTAATAAAGAGTTAGAGGAACATCCTAAAGATGGCTATTCACATGCGTGGATTGCATATATTCGCCTTGACTTGGCTGAATATGGCCGTGCTTTAACTTGCGTCAACTCTGCTATTAAACTTTTGCCCAAAGCTGATAAAGAGTATATGGTGTTTGCTTATACTACTCGCGGCTCAATTTATGAACTCTTGGAGGACACTGCTGCTGCAATTGCAGACTATACGCAAGCCATAAAGATAGATCCTACTATCTATAAGTCTTACGAGCATCGTGCAGAATTGTATTATCATCAGCATAAATATACTCAATCTAACGCTGACTATCAGAAAATGACCCAGATGGATGATAATGGTGCAGTGGTGTCTGGTTATATGGGACTAGGAAATAATCTCCAAGCCCAGAAACGAGATGAAGAAGCAATCAAAATCTTTTCAAAATTGATTTCTCTTTATGATGATTATGCCCCTGCATATTCATTTCGAGCTCAAAGTTTCTTAGAACTAAAGCGGCATGAGGAAGCTATCGCTGATATTGTGAAAGCTTTGGATATTGATGGTAACAACAAAGCATATTGGACTATGCTTACAATAAAAGAGCCGGAAGCAGTAGATTTGCTGCTAAAAAAGTTGAAGCTGCAATCTGTATTCTCTCCTAATTATCCAGGCTGGCCATATTATATGGGTCTTGTGTGTGAGGTTAATAAAAGGCATAAGGAAGCAATAGAAGCCTACAAAAAGACCAATAAGATGGTAAACGACTCTCAATTAGATTATCGCATTGCTGAATGTTACTATTTATTAGGTGATTTTGATTCAGCATTAGAGCATATCAATTATGCTATCGAAGCGGATAGTACTGATCAAACGCGTTACTATCTACGAGCAAATATCTATGCGGAATTGGGGCAAATTGAAAAGTCCATCGAAGATATGTCTTCATACATAGAACTCGACCCGAGAGGTTCTTATGGGTATTATCGTCGCGGCTGGTGGAAACATTTATTACATCAATGTGATGGAGCTATTGAAGATTTCATAATATCTCAATCTATTGATCCTTCATACACCTATTCATATGACGGAATGATACGGTGTTATTTATTACTAGGCGATACGGCTAAAGCCATAAAAGAATGTGAAATGCTGTTGAAGATAGATACAGTTCCAAATGCAGAGAGTAATGCCCATTTTGCATATCATTTTCTTGGACAGGACGATAAGGCAATTGAGTGGATAGAAATGATGTTGCAGAACGACTCTAGTCAAACATACGATGCAGCATGCATTTATTCCATGGTTGGTGATACGGCCAAGGCTCTCATGTATATGCAAAAGTCGCTTGATAATAATTGGGTACGCTTTCATCACTTAGAGATTGATGAAGACCTCGATAATATCCGCCATTTGGACTCCTATAAAAGAATGGTGGAGAAACGGAGACAAGAGGTACAGCAGAACATAAGCGGCGAAAAGATTACGTCATCTGCTACTTTGCGAGTTGTTGAAGTTCCTTTTACTGCCGTCAATGGTGTGACAAAAGTGGATTGCTCCATTAATGGATTACCGCTCAACTTCGTTTTTGATACAGGAGCAAGTGACGTGAGCCTGTCACAAGTAGAAGCGAATTTTATGTTCAAGAATGGTTATCTGACAGATAAGGATATTGTTGGAAAGCAGCATTATCAAACGGCAGATGGCAATATTTCTGAAGGCACCGTTATTAACCTTCGACAAATAAATTTTGGAGGGCTGGAACTTAAAGACGTTCGCGCATCTGTGTCGAAAAGTCAGCGAGCACCATTATTGCTTGGCCAATCAATACTCCAACGTCTTGGTAAGATTGAAATCGATAACGAGAAGCGTGTCCTCAAAGTAACCACCAGATAAACCCGATATGTTTTTATGCGTTGAAAATGACCCGGTACTATTTGAGGAGTATAAACTTACCAAAGATGAACTGAACCGGTGTCGCAAGCGCTTGCTTGCTATTGAGCCGGATTTATGTATCGCGGAAGAGGAAAGTCCAGAGGATTTGGATTGGGAAGATGTGTTCCTTTTCGTCGGAGATAAAAATATGATCATTTGCCTTATCCCCAGTTTCAACGAAATCAACACACCGTCTATATATGTCCTATCTAATGAACGTGATTACGAACTGGATGATAAAGGTGTTTTTGATTTTTTGACGCAACTTTACGAAAAACGCCCTGATTTCAGACTCCCCAATAGGCGACCCGTTTTAGATAGTAACGCGCACTCTCTTACGGGGCTAATATTTCACGTTGCGTGCTTTCTTACAAATTCTCCCGAAGAACCGGAGAGCTGCGCATCGTATGATAATTATAATCCTCGCGTTCAGCCGACATCAAAAGATTTTGATATTGACGAGGCTACACGCCTCGTGCATATAGTGCTGACCACGATGTATAATTATCCTGAATCGTATAATTTGTCGGCTGAAGACTTTGACGATTTGTCAAGCTTTGGAAATGAATTTGCAAATTCCGCGCTCTTGCGCGATATATAAACAAGGAGAAGGACAAATTTTTTCTTTCTTTAATAAGGAGTTCGTTGCACTCACGGCTTTGTTGATTGGTTTTTCTCTTTCCCCCTAATAAGGTGTTCGCTCCGCTCACGGCTGTGTTGATTATATTTGTCGGTTGAGCTGTTCATTTTCGTTACGCGGTATGGCAAAAACGATGTCTGCCAATTCTTGGCATACCTCTATTATCCGAGAGAGACTTTTCGAATTACTCTTGCATCATTGCATTGCCCACTTTTCCGTAGCCAACCTTGTGTGCCCTGTGCCCGAAGATGTCTGCGGCGACACCGCCTTTGCCGAAGTCAGTAGTCCTTGCGCGCGGGGCTGCCCCCACCGTGACCCTGCTATCCGTACGGACGCCCGATTTTCTTTTGTGCTCCTTCTATGCCCTTGCGCGGTCTGAGTCTCTTTTTGCCCTGTCCCCACGCATACACCCGTCCATGTCCATCGTCCCGCCTGTTTTGTGCTGCCTCTGCTCGAAGTCTGTACCTTTCCCATATACCTCTAAGCCTTTTTATTAAAGCCGCCAAACAAGTTGTCGGCATGACGGCTTAGAGACCCTGCTACGCTCGGCATAGGATATATACAAGTGCATATCCTCTGCCCTCGCTTAAACGCAGCGTTTGACGATTGATATGGGACCGTTGTTCCAGACTCCGGCAGAGGCAGCCAAGCAGGCGGTGGAGAACGATGTCCATGTACTGGGTGTCTCTTCGCTTGCGGCAGGTCACAAGACCCTCATCCCGCAGGTCATCGAGGAACTCAAGAAACTCGGCCGTCCGGATATCATGGTTACTGCCGGTGGTGTCATCCCCGCGCAGGACTACGACTTCCTCTACAAAGCCGGCGTTGCCGCCATCTTCGGCCCCGGCACCCCGGTAGCTTATTCAGCAAAGGTTGTCATGCAGCTTTTGATGAACGAGCAGTAACCATCGGGGTCCCCGAAAATTTTAATTTTTGGGGAGAGGAGGTGCGCGGCTACCCATTAACGAACGTAGTTTGTTAATCGTAGCAAGCCGTTTCCGACGAGATGCAAGAGTAATTTGTCAGCCTGATGGCTGAGAGCGAAAGATAGAGGCACCATCGAGGTGTCTCTATCTTTTTTGTGGTTTATCAGCCCGAAGGGCATCGTCTGGCGTAAACATTTTTGTGACATTGCCCGCGAAATCGACGAATTTTTTGCATTTTCCGCGGGCAAAATTAGTAGATAAGCCGCGAAATTAAAGAAAAATTTGCACTTTTCGCGGGCAAAGTCTTGCATATATCAGAAAAATGTTGTACCTTTGCAGCGGATTTGTTTCTATTATGCACTAAAATTGGTGCAGTATTAGAACAAAACAATGGAAATGACGTATATTCAGTTTTATAACGAATGGCATCGTCTGGCGTGTTTTTCTGTCTCACAGGTGCGGGCTATCTATCCGGATTTTCATCGCGGGAACTTCGTTCAATGGCAACGAGCCGGGTATATTGTACCGCTTCGTCAAGGTTGGTACGCCTTTGCGGATTACATCCAACAACCTGATTACGCTCGGTTCATTGCCGGTAAGATCTGTGCGCCTTCGTATATCAGTATGCACACGGCGCTGTCATTCTATGGCATCATTCCCGAAGCCGTAGTGGAAATAACAAGCGTGACAACGCAAAAGACATGCCGGTACGAAAGTGCATTCGGTCAGTTCAGTTATCAGACCATTCGTCCACGGTTGTTCTGGGGCTTTGAGCCAAAGACCATGCGGGACGGGAAGCAATACATGATGGCGACACCGGAGAAGGCTATTATCGACCTGCTGTACCTCTATCCGCAGTATTCGACTATAGACGAGATGCGTGAGTTGCGTTTCGACGAAGACTGGATGCGAGAGGAACTGAACAAGGAGCGCTTGTTGGAGTACGCAGCGCGTATCAACAGCCCGATATTAAACAAGCGAATACATATCTTATTGAAAGCCTACGAGTTATGATTGACATGGAATATATACGCGGGTTTTATCCGCCATATATCGCACAGAACGCCAATTTCCAAAAGCACATGCTCAAGGAATACGTGGAATTACTGGCGTTGGAATGGATTGCCCGGTCGGCTTATGCAGCCAAAATGGTTTTTATCGGCGGTACGAACTTGCGACTTATTCAAGGTATTGACCGATTCTCTGAGGATCTGGATTTTGATTGCAAAGGATTGAGTGAGAACGAGTTCCGACAATTGTCGGTCGAGTTGGTTAAGTATCTGCAACTGCAAGGTCTGAATGCGGAATTGCGCAATAAAGAGAACGCTCATCTTACGGCATTTAGGAGCAACGTCTATTTTCCGGAACTGCTTTTTGACCTGCAACTAACCGGGCATCGAGAGGAGCGTTTTCTGATGAAGATTGAGGCACAAGATCAGGGCGTCAATTATCCACGAGAAATGGCCATCGTGCAACGGAATGGTTTCTCCTTTCCGGTACCTGTCCCTCCGCTGAGTGTACTATTATCTATGAAGTTATGCGCGTTGCTGACACGCCAGAAAGGACGAGATTTCTACGATGTGCTGTTTTTGATGCAACGCACCGCACCTGACTACGCGTTTCTCCAGCAACAGAAAGGCATCGCGAATAAGGAACAATTGTCTGCCGCGTTGTGTGAGATGGTTGCCAAGACAGACATGAAGATGAAACAGAGGGACTTTGAGCACCTGCTTTTTGATTCGCACAAAAGTGAAATGATATTACGATTTATAGATATTTATGAAAGTACTATTGATTAATGGTTCGCCGCGGAAGGGCGGGAATACGTATCTGGCGCTGAAGGAAGCGGCGCAGGAGTTGGAGAGAAACGGTATCGAGACGGAGATCGTCGGTATCGGGACGAAGCCAGTAAGAGGGTGTATTGCTTGTTCGACGTGTAAGACGAAGGGTAATGGCAAATGCGTGTTCGACGACGATATATGTAACGAAATAAGCGCCAAGATGGCCGAATGCGACGGACTCATCGTCGGTTCACCGGTTTATTACGGGCAACCGAACGGAACGGTGATTGCGCTGGTACAGAGGATGTTATATTCGAATGGAGCAGCGTTTAACGGCAAGCCTGCAGCAGGTGTAGCCGTTTGTCGCCGAGGAGGCGCAACAGCAGCGCTGCAGACGCTTAATATGCCGTTTCAGTTGCTCAATATGCCGATCGTGACGAGTCAGTACTGGAACATCGTCTATGGTCGATTGGAAGGCGAAGCCGCTTTGGATGCCGAAGGCATGCAGACCATGCGGTCGCTAGCAAAGAATATGGCGTATTTGTTGAAAGCAACGGAAGGCAAGGCAAAGCCCGAATACGAGGCGCGGCAGGCCATGCATTTTATCCGATAAAGGGCGAATGGTTAATGGTTAATGAATAATGGTTAAAGGTTATGAAAAAAGTATATTTATTTCTTGCGACGGTGCTGAGTGTTACTGCTACAATGGCTCAGGAAAAGAGTGATCCGATCGCCACCGGTTTAGGCGGTGTGGCAACGGTAGTAGGTGAAACGCAAACGGCGACGGACAGTTTGGTGAGCGTTCCGATAGAGAATGTACAAGGTACCAAGGAGGTGCCGTTATGGAAACAGAAATTGTACTACGGGTATAATTTCGACATCTATTTTCACCACAACACCAAGCCGAACACGAAAGAGAACGGTTGGTCCATCGCCATCGAGCCAGAGTTGGGTTGGAAGTTAAAAGAGCGTATCTATTTGGGTATGCGTGTGGCCGGTGCGTATCAAGACTCCTACACAACCTATTCGTATGAAGGTTTGGATGGAAAGACCTATTCGCAGGACCTGCGTGTGGTGAACGGATCGTGGTCGGTGACACCGTACGTACGCTACCGGTTGAAGACGCTGTTTAACGACAAAGTAGGTATTTGGCTGGAGGCGCACCTCTATACAGGTATGGAGTATCCCCGTGTAAAGAAAGGTGTTGTCCAAGGCACCGATTATGACGGTCTGCGTCATAGCGTGACCTACGGTGCCCAGTTATCGCCGGTGATCACCTACCAGTTCAGTAAGAAACGCAGTTTCCAGATCTTCTTCTCGATTATGAGTGTGGGTTACAGCGGCCAGGCAAAGTTCTATCAAGACCCGACAACCGGAGCACGGCATACCGAGTACACGAACGACGTGATTGTGTTCTCGGGTAAACTGAAGAATTTGTTGGCCAACCAGTTCACGCCCGGTTTGTACGGCCTGAAATTCGGTGTACAGAAGAGTTTCTAAATTATTATGGAAGATCCCGCTTCGATTGGTTGAGATCATCGCGGGACTGGTGTTACTACTGTTGATAGCAGTAGTATGCGTGATCTATGTGCCTTCGATCCGTAAAGCTGCACTGAACAAAGGTATCGCCATCGCCAATGAGCAGACGGATTATGATATCGACTTAGGCGGTATCTATCTCTCGCCGTTTCATCATTCGCCGATGGTGCTTTATCGTGCTTACAAAGGACAGGAAGACCTGCCGCTGGAGGTACAGATAGACAGTTTGTTTGTCGGCCATCGGGGACAGGACACCTTAGTTTATGTACACGCGTTGCGCCTGAAGGCGGTGGCGAGGACAAGTCAGATTTCAGATTTCAAATCTCAAATTTTAAACACCCCCATCGTTGTAGAGCAGTTGTATCTGGAGAATACGGTTTTTCATTCGGATAGTCTGATAGCGTCGGTAGGTATTGATGCGAAGATAGGATTGTTAGATGTACGTAGTCCGCAACTGAATATAGCGCAAGGTAAATACCCCTTACACGGTCTTCGTCTGCACGGCGCCGAGGTAGCAATCGACTTACGTGAGACGCCTCCGGACACGACGGTGAAGGATAGCACGTCAGCACCTATGCCGATGGCGTTTGAGGTGCCGGACGGAGATATTCGGAATCTACGATTCCGGTTAACTCCGTTAGGTATCGACATAAGCACCCGTTCGTTGGTAACCAATGTGTTAGCGGACGTAGGAGCGAACCTGTATGATGCCCGAAATATCGATATCGGAGGGTTACGTTTCGGTATGGGTGACCTGTCTATTCCTGCAGACACAATCTACGGCAATGCGTCCGTCAATTTGGCCAATAACCTGATTACGAGCAAGGGATTGCATGTTCGTTCCGACGAGATAGGTGCGAAAGCAGACCTGTCTGCGACGCAGATGAACCTTGAAACGATGCGCGTAGAGGTGACCGGCGATGCGGAGTTCCAAGGCAGCAAGGCCAAGTTGCGTGCCATGTACGACATCGACGATGAGAAGTATGACGCGAAGGTGCATATCGACCGTGTGGACTTGAGTCCTTTCTTACAGGACTCTACCCCATTATCCCTTGCCGGAGATATCGAAGCAACGGGTAAAGGTATTGACCCGAAGCGAGCGATGCGTTCGCATATCAAGCTTAATCTGGACGAAGCGATCTACGGTAACTACGTCGTCTCCCATACCTCACTGGATGCAGCAACCGACAGTGCGCTATCCGTAGCACTTTCGATGCCCGGGTTGCAGGTAGATATCGCCTCTCCAATGCCGCTTTTTGATTTGATTGACCGGATATCGCCGTTAGTAAACACGGTGAGCGATTCGGCCGTGCTCCATGCACTCACTTCGTTGGAAGACTTGACGGTCTTAGACACTATACGACACAAGATACCGGCTATCGATGCCGCTATCACGCTGAGCAAAGGCAGTCCGGTACAAGCATTCATCGACAGTACGGGTTTGGATATCGAACAGGTGTTACTGGCACTCCGCTCCGATTCGCTTCGCACGGATCTGGCGCTGGATGTAGCAACCAATGAGACGCAACAGACACTCCGTTTGCCGGCAGCCAAGGCTTCGTTGAAAGTGGGCATGGAAGAAGGAACAACGAATGTAGCGTTAGGGGCGGACACGCGTCTCACAGACGGTTTGATGAGTGCCTATGACCTTTGTTCCGATATAGGTTTCCGCATGGATGTGGCACGTACCGGAAAAGCGTTGTACGGGGACGGACGAATCACCTTAGACAGCCTTGCTTATCAGAATACGGAACTGGGTAACCATGCCGTTGACCTTCGTATTTCGCCTTCGCAGGAACACACGAACGCGATACGTGCCGATGTACAGTTGGATGATATCCCGTTGGAACTGGTGAACAGTTTTGTGACGCTGACGGATATTGATCTGGCAGGAGCGATACGAGCGTCGGCTTCCGTGGACGGTTTACCGGCTAAGACAGATATATCCGCGGAGGTACAACCGATCGGTGTTCGGGCGAAATACGTTCCTTATGAGATCGGTATCCGTTTGGGAGAGACACCTATTATCATGCAGCATAATCATGTGGACCTCAACGGATTACCTATCTACATGGTTGACAGTACGTTCTTGGCATTATACGGCGGTTTGGACCTGGAAGAGATGCGTCTGGACATCACGCTGGAGGCGGACAGTTTTGCACCGGTTAAGTTGACGAAAGGCGGTCCGTTCCCGGTTTATGGTGAGTTAGCGACCGATCTGCACGGTCGTGTAACGGGTCCGCTGGACAGCATCGTGGCGGATGTGGATCTGACCTTGCTTCCTGTGACCGATATCACCTACCCTATTGATAAGAAGAACTTAGCACAAGTCAAACCGCACGGCACCGTTTCCGTGCATTGTCCGGTAGCCGCTATCGATTCGTTACGTCTTGGAGGTCGCATCAACGTGGATGACGGATTTATTCGTTATTCGCCTAAACTCTACCCCGTTATGCCGTTCCATGTCGATTCGGGCAGTCATGTTGCTTTCAACGGTCCGATCGGTCAGACGCGGTTAAACGTGTCCGCTTCGCAGCAGGTGAAAGCCGACGTTGAATCGGACGATCAGGATACGCGTCGGGTTGATTTCACAACCGGCGTACGGGTAAACGGCGTCTTGGATTCAATCGGTTTGAAGAGTATCGGTTTCTTTCTGGAAGCCCCTGAGGACGAGGCTATTACACGGGAGTTAGAGTCGGTAGATGAAGAGACACGCGAAGGTCTGGCAGCTACGCTGCTGGCGACGGGTATGTATGTAGGCGAGAGTAACGATGCGGTAGAGCGCGACGGTTATGCCCTATCGTCCATCTTGAACAGTCGTATCAATGCAGCGATGGCGAACTCAAAGATCGGTAAGTTCATGGACGTAGATATCAGTAGTGCCCAAACAACCCACGCGGCAGGAAAGACGAACGATATGAATATATCGATCAGCAAGTCGTTTTTCAAAGACAAACTGCGTATCACAATAGGTTCGACGCTGACGGACAACCCGGAGATCAATAAGACCAGTGGTTTATTCACGAATTTCGCCGCAGATTACAAGCTAACCAAAGAAGGCAATGTACTGCTGCATCTATACTCACAGCGAGACTATAACAATGTGCTGGAGGGTGAGTTGTACAAGTCCGGTCTGGCAATACGTGCCAACAAAGACTGGCGTCGTCAAGAACTGTTTAAGGGCGATTCGATCAAGCGCACCTACGGTTTGCAAGCAGACGCAGGTGTGGCATACCGGTCGAACAACAGTATCGGTCCTGACTTGACGCTCAAGTCCACGATCAGGAATGTGTTCGGTAAAGGGGAGACGTTTACCCTAAAGGGTAACGGAGCTTATTTCTGGGCATTACGCGGTAGGCATCACGGTGATCCGAAGAAGACGGACACGTATAAGTTAGGCGCGAATGCGTCGTTGATTTTCCCGTACCTGCATTGGGCAGGAGACCATAATCCCGATGGTGACACACGCTATATGTTGGGTTACCAATACGAGAATATCGCAGGCGGATACGGTGTGAACAAAGTGTCCGGTTCATTCTCCTATTTCATTCGTTCCGCTCATAATCCGTATATCACCCATGCCTTCACACCTTTCTCGCTTTCTGTGGTACTGATGAAAGCGGAATCGGAAGACCTGTTGGACAAAGCGGCTGAGTATCCACAGTTGATCAAAGTGATTGCCGGAGATGAATTCATCCCTTCTATTGCGTATAACTTCATCTATGATAACTACCGCTCCAAACGTGCTGTTAACACGATGCTGGACCTTGGCGTCAAAGAGTCCGGCAACCTGATCAACGCCCTTTATTGCGCATTCGGCTACAAGTGGGAAGAAAAGGAAAAACCGCTGGGTAAGATCACGTTTAACCAGTTTGTCAAACTATCTGCCGAGTTACGCAATAAATTCAATTTCACCGACCAGGTTTGTATCGCTACGCGTCTGTATGCAGGAGCGAATATTCCTTTAGGCAATTCGAATTTCTCGCCACTTTCGGAGGCCTTCTATACCGGTGGTCCGAATAGTTTGCGTGCCGCGTCTCCTTATGCCTACGGACCGGGTAATTTCTATTCTGCTAAGTACAACCAGAACTTCTTCCATTCGGGCGATGTGAAGTTAGAAGCGAATTTCGAGTTGCGTTTCCCGATTGTATGGAAACTATACGGAGCGGCGTTCTTAGATGCCGGAAACGTATGGAACTGGTATTCGACAGTGGACCTGTTCAAAGCGGCAGGGTTCGAAGATTATCTGACGCGTTTGGAGATTTCGGAGACTTTGTACGACGGTATTCTGAATAATCCGGAATGGGCAAAACAGATTGCTTTGGGAACCGGAGCAGGTTTGCGACTGGATATAGACGGTTTGGTTGTTCGCTTGGATGTAGGTGTAGGTATCCATGCGCCGTATCAGACATTCCGTTACGACAAGAAGGGCAATGCCGACCTGACGCAACCGATCCACAGTTATTACAACATACCGTCGGTACTTGACGGACTTCGTATCAATTTCGGTATCGGTTATCCGTTCTAATGAGGGCTGAATGGACTCATTTTTGTCTTCTAATGTTTACATAAATAAAAAAAAGTAATTTTTTTTGCAGAATTATTTGCGTAATTGAAAAAAAAGCAGTAATTTTGCACGCTTTTTGTCGAGAGCTTTACGCTCGAGAAAAATCGCACTTGAGATTTTTTGCGGATCAGGCTCGAATAAGTGTCTTTTCGAATAAAGACCGCCGCACCGCCCTAACATTAATTACAAAAGTACACATGTACGCAATTGTAGAGATGAAAGGCCAGCAGTTCAGAGTAGAAGCTGGCAAAAAATTGTTCATCAATCGTATGAACGAGCTCGAGAAAGGCGCAACCGTTGAGTTTGAGAACGTGTTATTGCTGGACAACGAGGGTAAAGTAAAAGTTGGTGCTCCTTACGTAAAGGGTGCAAAAGTTGTTTGCGAAGTACTCGACAACGAGTGCCGTGGTGAGAAGGTTCTTGTATTCCACAAGAAACGTCGCAAAGGTTATCGCAAGCTGAACGGTCACCGTCAGGACTTGACCAACGTAATTGTTAAAGAAATTGTTATTGCTTAAAAGAAAGGACAACCAGTATGGCTCACAAGAAAGGTGTCGGTAGTTCCAAGAACGGCCGTGAATCAGAAAGCAAACGTCTTGGCGTGAAGATCTTCGGTGGTCAATTCGCAAAGGCAGGTAACATTATCGTACGTCAACGTGGCACGGTACATAACCCGGGTGAAAACATGGGTATGGGTAGCGACCACACATTGTTCGCTCTTTGCGATGGTATCGTAACCTTCCGCAAGAAACGCGACAACAAGTCGTACGTCTCTATTGCGCCGGTAGCTGAAGCTTAATCGGCGAGAGAGAACCTCAATCTCCTACCGAGGGCTTCGGCTTAAGGTGGGAGATTTTGTTTTGTACTAACAAAACTAGGAACCCAGGAGACTAGGAACTTAGGTAAACCTATAAAGACAATGTTAACATTAAAACAAATTTATGATGATAAGGCTCGTGTGATAGCGGGTCTGGAGAAGAAACATTTTGCGGGAGCAGCCGAGGCTATCGAAGAGGTACTGCGTCTGGATGGCGAGCGCAAGAGTGCGCAGCAAGCCAAAGATGCAGCCGCAGCACAGATGAATCAGATCAGCAAGTCCATCGGTATGCTCATGGCGAATGGCGAAAGGGAAAAGGCGAATGAAGCCAAGGCACAGACGGGTGCATTGAAGGCACAGATCGCTGAGTTTGACGCGAAGATGAGTGAGGCTGAGGAGGCACAGACGAAGTTGCTGCTTACGATCCCGAACGTACCCTACGACATTGTGCCGGAAGGCAGTTGTGCAGAGGATAACTTAGTGGTTAAGAGCAACGTACCTCACCATGGCGGTGACACCGTTGGTACATGGGTTGGCGAAGTGAATAACGATGAGGCAAAGTTACCGCACTGGGAGTTGGCCAAGAAATACAACCTGATTGATTTTGACCTGGGTGTGAAGATCTCAGGTGCAGGATTCCCTGTATATATCGGTCAAGGTGCCCGTCTGCAACGTGCGCTGATTAATTTCTTCCTGGCAGAAGCGAACAAAGCCGGTTACACGGAGATTATGCCGCCGACGGTAGTGAACGCTGCGTCGGGTTACGGAACGGGTCAGTTACCGGACAAGGAAGGTCAGATGTATCACTGCGAAGTAGATGACCTGTATCTTATTCCGACGGCAGAGGTGCCTGTAACGAACCTGTATCGCGATGTGATCATCGACGAGGATAAGTTGCCTATTAAGAACTGCGCTTATACGGAGTGTTTCCGTCGTGAGGCAGGGTCGTACGGTAAGGATGTACGCGGTCTGAACCGTTTGCACGAGTTCTCGAAGATCGAGATCGTACGTATCGACACGCCGGAACATTCGGACGCCAGTCACAAAGAGATGTTGGAACACGTAGAGGGACTGTTGCAGAAGTTGGAACTGCCCTACCGTATCCTGCGTCTGAGCGGCGGTGATATGAGTTTCACGGCTGCGTTGTGCTATGACTTTGAGGTCTATAGCGAGGCACAACACCGTTGGTTGGAGGTATCGAGTACAAGTAATTTCGACACCTATCAGGCAAATCGTCTGAAATGTCGTTACCGTCGTACGGATGACAAGAAAGTGCAGTTATGCCACACGCTGAACGGATCCGCTTTAGCTCTGCCGCGTATCGTGGCTGCGCTGTTGGAGAACAACCAGTGTGAAGAAGGTATTCGTATTCCGAAGGCTCTTCAACCCTATTTCGGAGATGATATGATTCGCTAATGACGCGAAACGCCTCCATATTCACAGGACTTGTATTATTGCTGCTGCTGCTAATGGGAATCAACATATGCAGCGGCAGCATATGGTTATGGCCATTCGGTGAGTTAAGTCCGATGGAGCAGCAGATATTGCATGCTATCCGTTTGCCGAAGGCGGTGACGGCTTTATTGACCGGTGCCGCTTTGTCCGTATCAGGTTTGATTATGCAGACCTTGTTCCGTAATCCCTTAGCCGGTCCGTACACCTTGGGTGTGAGTTCGGGTGCCAGTTTGGGTGTGGCGCTGCTGACGATGCTGTCAACGGTTAGCGGATTAGCGGTTAGCGGGTTAGCAGTCAGTATCCCTGTTGCCGCCTGTATCGGTGCGACCTTGGTGTTGCTGCTGGTGCTGGCGGTAAGCAAACGGGTGACAAGTAATGTGAGTCTGTTGATCGTAGGTCTGATGTTCGGTTCCATCGCCGGAGCATTGGTAAGTCTGCTGCAGAATTTCGCGAACCCGGACGCGTTGAAGTTATTCATTGTATGGACCTTAGGTTCGCTCAACAGCGTCAATTGGCAGGACATGCAACTGTTAGTGCCTATATTAGTTGCAGGAACGGTGTTTGTGCTGCTAAGTTTGAAACCGCTGAACGGTCTGCTGTTAGGTGAAGACTACGCACGGGGTTTGGGGATACATGTAGCGCGTACGCGTTTATATATTGTATTAGCGACGGGATTATTAGCAGGCGGAGTAACTGCTTTCTGCGGTCCAATAGCGTTTATCGGTGTTGCCGTTCCACATATCGCGAGAGGGATCTTCAAGACCTCTAACCATCGCGTGACGATACCGGCAAGTGCGCTGATAGGTGCTTGTATGTTGTTGGTTTGCGACATCCTTTGTTCGCTCTCCGTACATACGCTACCGATATCGACGGTGAGTGCGCTCTTTGGTGCCCCGATTATTATCTGGATTATAATGAAAAATAAATAGTCGAAAGACAAAAGACAAAAAATGAGTGTTCATGTACAAATTAGCCGAATGACAACGGCCAAGATTCGTCAGATGAAGGCAAGTGGTGAGAAGATCGCCATGCTGACGAGTTATGATTTTACCTTAGCGCGTTTAGAGGACGAGGCGGGTGTAGATATACTGCTGGTTGGCGACAGTGCAAGCAATGTAGTGTGCGGTAATCAGTACACGCTTCCTATTACCGTTGACGAGATGATTTTTCTGACCAAGGGAGTGGTTCGTGCCGCGCAACATGCGTTGGTAGTATGCGACATGCCGTTTGGCAGTTATCAAGTAAGCGAAGAGGAGGCAGTACGCAACGCGATTAAGATTTTGAAAGAGAGCGGTTGTGATGCCGTTAAGTTAGAAGGCGGTGAAGAGATTCTGCCGGCTATCCGTCATATGATACAGGCGGGTGTACCGGTTATGGGTCATTTAGGATTGACACCGCAGAGCGTGAATCAGTTTGGCGGTTACGGGTTGCGTGCCAAAGAAGAGTCCGAGGCGGAGAAACTGCTGCGCGATGCGAAGTTACTGGACGAAACAGGCTGTTTCTGTATCGTACTGGAGAAGATCCCTGCCGCCTTGGCAGAGCGTGTGACGAAAGCGGTCAGTTGTCCGGTGATCGGTATCGGTGCGGGCAATGTATGCGACGGACAGGTGCTGGTGCTACACGATATGTTAGGTCTCAACCAAGGCTTCAAACCGAAGTTCCTTCGTCATTTTGCCCAATTAGCAGACGAAGTGAAAGGCGCTGTGGGTGCCTATATCGAGGCGGTGAAAGACAGCAGTTTTCCTTCCAACGAAGAAAGCTATTAAGATTGACGATTGGACGATCAGTAAATAAAAATGAGGCTTGAGGGCCTCATTTTTTGTTATGGAAGGATCTTGTGGATCTCTGCTTCTATTTCTTCCTGGTATTTATTACCCGTCTCAGGATTGATGGGCAAGGTACCGAAGTCGAGCGTCACGAAAGGATGCAGACTGTTGGTGGTCACCAGTTTGAGGTCCTTACGTCCCCGACGCACCTCCATGATCTCCGAGAACGGAAGGATGACACCTTGGGCGTAGAGCAGCCCGAGTTCGCGATTGACCAATATATCCCGTCCTACGAGGATATCGTGTTTATACCACACCTCCGGATTATCGCCAAGCGCCTCTTTGATCACCGCACGAGCCTGCGGATTAAGCACCTCGGCTTCTTTCTTCCATTGCTCACGCTGACGTGCCCGTTCAGCAGCCGCTTCGCGCACGTGCTCCTCGTTTTCATTGACATACTCATCAATGGAAGCCAGATAATCTTTGGCTTTACGACGCAACCCGAAAAGGATCAAGGTGTCCGCAATGATGACTACACCCGGATAGACGAGGGTATTGAAATACAGAAGGTTGGGATTATAACTCTTCAAGATAAACGGGATGGGCACATAGGCGATCGCCAAAATCAAGCCGACACTCAAGAGCGCACGGCAACGGTTATGCGAATGACGGATAGCCTGCATCGTCTGCTCTCTGGTCACCTCACGAACAACCTTCAAGCGATCACGTGCGTCGAACCACTGCCAAACCAAGAAGAAGGAAACGAGCATCAGCCCGATAAGGACAAATAACAATACGTAAAGTACGAACTCCATAATATGCTAATTTAAGGTTATTTTACTATATTTCGTAAAATCTGCTGCAAAGTTACTATTTTTTTTTCGATTAAACAAATAAATGCGTAATTTTTTTCATATTTTTTTGCATATCTCATTTTTTTTTAGTACTTTTGCACCATAAAGTGAATAAATTCTATAAATTACAACTACTATGACAACACAAGAGATGAACGTTGCTTTCGAGCAAGCGTACGGCAAGAAAGCCGAAAAGATGTATTTTTCCCCGGGTCGTGTTAACTTGATCGGAGAGCATACCGATTATAACGGAGGTTGTGTTTTCCCCTGCGCTTTGAGTTTCGGAGCATGGTTACTGCTGGCCAAGAACAATGACAAAGTGCTGCGTTTCCGTTCGATGAACATGCCGCAGGTGTACGAGATCGCTATCGATGCGATCGCTCCTCAACCGGACCGAGCATGGTGTAATTACGCCTTGGGTTGTATCGCTATCATCGCCCGTCGTCATCCCGAGGCAAAGTTAGAGAGCGGTTATGACCTGTTGTACTACGGTAATGTGCCTGCCGGAGCGGGTTTGAGCAGTAGTGCAGCCATGGAAGTTGTTACGGCAAGAGCGTTTACAGAGGAGATGCATTGGAAGGATGCCGACGATAAGGCGTATCGTACGGAGTTGGCCTTGATCGGTCAGGCTTGTGAGCACGAGTTCGCCGGTGTGATGTGCGGTATCATGGATCAGTTTGCGAGTGCGCAAGGAAAGAAAGACCATGCGATCTATCTAAACTGCGACACGATGGAGTTTGAGCATGTGCCGGTTAAGTTAGAAGGTATCAAAGTGGTAATCACCAATACCCATAGTCCGCACCATCTGGATAGCGGAGCGTATAACGACCGCGTTCGTCAATGCAAGACAGCGGTTGAGCAGATCAGTAAGGTGAAGCCGATTAAGTTCCTTGCCGAGTTGACGGAAGAGGACTGGAAAGAGGTAGAAGGCGCTATCAGTGATCCTATTGCCAAGAAACGTGCGCGTCACGTGGTAGGTGAGGTTGCCAGAACGGCAGCAGCCGTAGAGGCATTGCGCAGAGGTGAGATCGCTTATTTCGGAGAGTTAATGACCGCCAGCCATGTATCGCTGCGTGACGACTATGAGGTAACGGGTCCGGAGTTGGATGCCTTGGCAGAAGCCGCATGGCAGGTAGAAGGTGTGTTAGGCAGCCGAATGACCGGAGGCGGATTTGGCGGTTGTACCGTAAGTCTGGTGAAGGACGAGGCTATCGAGACGTTCAAGGCTTTCGTTGGCGCGGAGTATGAGAAGAAGACCGGGCTCAAGGCAGATTTCTATGTAGCAGAGATCGGTGACGGCGTGACAAGACTGGCGTAATTGATAATTGACAATTGATAATTAATAATTGATAATTGATAGTTGTGAAACCGATACGTTTTTATACGATTAAGAGCAGTGGAGGGTTGAAGGTGGAGGTGAGTAACCTTGGCGCGAAGATCACGAAACTGCTGGTAGCTAACCGCAAAGGGGAAGTAAAGGACATCGTGTTAGGTTTCAAGACGGCGGAAGAATGGCAGACGAAAGAGACATACTTCAATGCCATCTGCGGTCGAGTGGCCAACCGAATCAAGGGGGGAGTCTTTGAGTTGAAAGATGAAAGTGGAAAGTTGAAAGTTTATTCTCTTCCGATCAATAACGGTCCGAACAGTCTGCATGGCGGTATCGAAGGATTCAATGCGAAGATCTGGGAGGTAGTGGAGCAAAGTCCGTATGAGATTAAGTTACACTACCGCTCGAAGGACGGCGAGGAAGGTTATCCGGGTAATCTGGATGTATGGGTTACTTATACGGCAACGAAAGACAACCGTCTGGTGATCCATTACGAAGGAAAGACGGACAAGCCGACACTGGTAGCGATGACCAACCATGCCTATTTCAACTTAGCAGGTGAAGCCAGCGGTCGGGTCAATGAACATGTGCTGCAAGTGAATGCGGATAAGTATACGCCGTTTGACGAATTCACTTGTCCGACGGGTGAGATCAAGCCGGTAGATGGTACGCCGATGGACTTCCGGAAACCGACGAAGTTAGGCGACCGAATGGGAGATCCGTTCTTTGCTCCTTGGCGAGGGATCGATAATAACTTCTGCCTTTGTGCCTATGACGCACCGAAGGAGTTACGACACGCTTGTACCTTGGAGGCGGACGGAAGAACGATGGAATGTTGGACGACGATGAAGGGTCTGCAGGTCTATACCGGTAATTTTATCGAGCGTAACGAAGGCAAGAGCGGGACGCTGTATGATATCCAGCATGCCGTGTGTCTGGAGGCGCAACAGTGGCCGGACAGTATTCACCATGATGACTTCCCGAACGTAGTACTGCTACCCGGAGAGAAATTGGACGAAATAACCGAATATCGATTCTTATGAGAAAAATCATTTATACCATGCTGCTGATTAGCGGCATGGTCTTTTATGCTTGCACGCCAGAGCAGGCGGTACGGAAGGATACCTTACTGACGAGTTGGGAGTTCACGCAAGACACGACGGAGAACCCGGTATGGGAGCAAGTGACTGTTCCGCACGACTGGGCTATAAGAGGTCCGTTCGACCGAGCGAATGACTTGCAGGAAGTGATTGTGGTGCAGAACGGGGAGAAAGAGCCGACGTGGAAGACAGGTCGCAGCGGAGGTCTGCCTTGGATGGGTAAGGGTCATTACCGGACACGTGTGGCGGTGAATAAGGATAAGTTCTATACCTTGGTCTTCGATGGTGCGATGAGTCACGCAGACGTGTATATCAACGGCGAAGAGGTTGTCTATTGGCCGTACGGATATAATACGTTTGACTGCTATATATTGCCCGAACTGATAGAGCAATCAGTTGTCAGTGATCAGTTGTCAGAAGTTACCATCGATGTTTATCTGGAGAACAAACCGCAACAGAGTCGTTGGTACCCGGGGGCAGGACTGTACCGCAATGTACACTTGGTAGAGACGAATCCGATTCATATACCGACGTTTGGCGTGCTGGTTAGGACACCGGAAGTAACAAAGGACCAAGCTACGGTGACGATAGAAGTGGAGCTGCAGGAGGGCGTGGAGCCTATTGGAGTACAGAATACAGAGTACAGAGTACAGACCGATTTACTTTATAAGGGCAAGGTGGTAGCCACGATAGAAGGTCGTGAAGGTTCTACAGAGGTGAAGAATCCGCATCTGTGGAGTCCGGAAAGCCCAAACCTGTATATTGCGCATACGAGAGTACTGAAGGGCGAAGAGGTGCTGGATGAAGTAGAGACGCGGTTTGGAATTCGGAGTTTGAGTTATACGCCGGAGAAGGGTTTTCAGTTGAATGGCGAGACCCGCAAGTTCAAGGGCGTTTGTAATCACCACGACTTAGGTCCCTTGGGAGCAGCGGTTCATAAGGACGCGTTGCGTCACCAGATAGCGATGCTGCAGGAGATGGGTTGCGATGCGATTCGTACGAGTCATAACATGCCGGATCCGCAGTTGGTAGAGCTGTGCGACGAAATGGGAATGATGATGATGATTGAGCCGTTCGATGTATGGAACTGGGGAAAGACAGAGAATGACTATAATAAGGAGTTTAACGATTGGTGGGAGCGCGACATCACGAATATGGTGAAACATTACCGGAATAACGCGTGTGTGATGTTGTGGTCCAGCGGTAATGAGGTATGGAACCAGGTGCTACCGGACGGCATTGAGATCGTGACGAACCTGCAGGCTCTCTTCCATAAGTTAGACCCTACCCGACCGGTGACAAACGGTATGGATCAAGCGATGCATGTGATTCATAACGGTTTTGGCGCAGCGGTAGAGTTACCGGGTTTCAATTATCGGACGAGTCGGTATGAGGAGGGGTATGAGAACCTGCCGCAGAAGATGATCTTAGGTTCGGAGACCGCCAGTACGGTATCGAGCCGAGGGGTCTATAAGACGCCGGCTATTATTCAGCCTGACGCGATGTATGAGGATAATCAAAGTAGCGGTTATGACGTGGAATACTGCGCGTGGTCGGGTCTGCCGGAACAGGATTTTCAGTTACAGGACGATTATGACTGGACCTTGGGTCAGTTTGTATGGACGGGTTTTGACTATTTGGGTGAACCTTCTCCATACGATACGGACGCATGGCCGAGTCACAGCAGTTATTTCGGGATTATCGATTTGGCGTCCTTGCCGAAAGACCGTTTCTGGCTCTATAAGAGTCAATGGAACAAGAAAGAGGCGACCTTGCATGTGTTACCGCATTGGAACTGGCAGGAAGGCGATTTAGTGCCGGTGTTCTGCTATACGAGTTACCCGAGTGCGGAGTTGTTCGTGAACGGAAAGAGTTACGGCAAGCTGCGTTTTGCGACGAAAGAAGAGACGGAAAGCCTCACCCCGACCCTCTCCCGCAGAGAGGGAGATGAGAATGCCTCCAATAGTGAGGCGAAGGTTAGTGAGATGCCGAAGGTGGGTGATTTTGAAGTGCCTGTTTGGGGTTCGGCGCCGAGACCGGAGTTGTTGCCGCGTTACCGCTTGATGTGGTTTGATGTGCCGTTTGAGTCAGGAGAGATGACGGTGGTGGCGTATGATGCGGACGGAAAGGAAGCAGCGCGTGAGACCGTTAAGACGGCAGGTGAGCCGGATCACTTAGAGGTCATTTGGGCGAATAAGAAGGAGAATCCGGAGGAGTTATGCTATTATACGGTCAAGGTAGTAGATAAGGACGGTAACCTTTGTCCGTTTGCCAATAATCTGATTGTGTATGAGGGTGACGGGTTTGTAGCGACAGCTAACGGCGATGCGGCTTGCCTGGACAGTTTTGTGGAACCGCAGATGCATGCTTTTGCCGGACAATGTACATTTATCCTGAAGAAGGGACATAAGGGTACATTCCGAATTGCGCAATAACCGCGCAATAATCACGCAATAATCACGCTATAATCACCCAATACACATCCGTCGCAGGCCTTGAATTTAAAGGGTTCCGAGAGGATGCATGGTTGAAAAGCGATAAACATAAATCAAATTTCTCCAAGTTGGAAAATTAAAATAGCCTGAGCGGTGCCCAGGCTATTTTTTTTAGATGAATGCGAGAGATTATTCAGCAAGTTTCTCGAAGGTAGCAACACCCTTAGGACCATTGGTCGAAGTGAAGGTATATTTTACCTTGTCACCATCCACGAACGGTTCGCCCTCGTATGCGTTCCAAGCCTCAACGATTTCGCCTTCATACTCGTAACCGGTGTTGAAACCGAAGTTGTCACCGTTAGCCAAGTCAATAGTTACAACATAGGAGAATACGCCATTGCCTTCTGCTATCATGTCAACCCATTGCCAGTTCATATCTTTGTCTTCAGCCTCATCGTAAACAGTGATGTTAGCACATTTAATCTTAAGAGCAGCAGCTACACCGTAATTAACACAAGGTTTGCTCTGCCAACCACCAACGGTCAGATAAATAACTGCGCCAATAGCGTCCGGATAGAACTCCATAGCTTGTTGACCTTGGTCATCTACCAAAGCAGCCATCGAAGCACTTTCCTCAGCGATAACGACCTTGCTGGAATTCCACTGTGAGCTCCAGTCACCCGGAACATTACCTTCCTCGTCATTCAGATACATCTTGCAGTGACCCATGTATTCGGTTACACCCTCCGGATCAGCAACAGCGATAACTGCTTGATACCAGTTAGCAAAACCCTCGATCGGCTCAAATTTAGTACCAGTAGCAAGGTCCCAACCTTGATATGCACCCTCCAAGAACACATCTTGGCAGATACCATCCGGGATGTAAGCAGCAATGGTGATAGCACCAGCTGTACCATCCAATTCAGGAACCTCAACAACCGGGTCAACCGGAGTCGGAGTCGGGGTCGGAGTCGGTTCGTCACCGCCGTTCTTCTTACAACCTACCATTGCGATAGTTGCGATAGCCATAATGGCCAAAAATACTTTTTTCATACTGTTTTAAAAATTTTGGTTAGTAATTAATTGTGTTTATTGTAATAAGCTTAACACTTATTGTCTGATTAATATCCGTTTGCCTCGTTGATACCTGCGAGGTTCGGGTTAGCAACAACGTCGGAGTTAGGAATCGGGAAGATGTTATACTTCTTATCCATAGCTTTGGGAGCGTCACCGGATTTCTTACCGCCACGACCTTCCCAGTTACGTGTTACGCCGTCTCCTGCGAACTGTCCAAAGCGGACAAGGTCGATACGACGACGACCTTCGAACCAGAACTCACGTGCCCACTCATCCAAGAGGAAGTCATCGTTGATGACAAACGGCGTGGTGTTGTTCGCACGGTCACGCAGCACTTGGATAGCAGCCTCTGCCGTACCGTTGGTAGCGTTACCGCCACGGTAAACAGCCTCTGCGTAGGTCAGGTAAGCCTCTGCAGCACGCAAGAACGGGATGTCTGTATCCGGCCAAGCAGGATCTTGTCCCACATACTCCTCAGGAGAGTTAGCCGTAGAGTAAACACCTGTCCATTTGCAACCAGCCCAGCAGTCATACATCTCAGAAGACTGAGTTCCCTGGAGGTTCCACTCATGTGCATTAGGCACATCGATAGAATCTTTAGTAGTCGGATCCCACTCTTTGTGTGTACCCGGAGCATAGCGATAGTAGGAGCAGAAGATAGCGCGGTCGTCACCAAGGACGGTCGGCATATCATACTCGTGCTCTTGGATAGTAGCTGCGGTCGTGAGATCCACGAAAGCCTCTACCATCTCCGGAGAAGTACGGAAGCAAGACCATGTGTCGGTAGAACCTGCCGGCATCCAGTTCGCATCACGGAAGGCGCTGATCAAGAAGCGTGCACCGCCCCATGCCTGCGAATGGTTACCATCCTGATAGATCAACAAGAGGGCTTCGGTCTCTGCACCGTTCATACAGTTATCACCCATGAACAGTTTCTGGTAAGCGCTATACTTATAACCACCTGCAGCCGTATAGTCGGACGGGGTTGTATAGATCTTATACCCCGAATTCATAACCATACCTGCATACTTAGCTGCATCGTCCCAACGTGCTTTGCCGGTATAAACCTCTGCATTCAGATAGAGACGAGCCAAGAGGAGGTGTGCAGCCGATTTGTCCACACGGTAGAGAGACAGACGGTTATCCGGCAACAGTTTCTCGATGTCCAGCAACTCGGTCTCCAACCAGTCGAACAACTCAACACGTGTTTTGGGTTTCGGGTTCTCAGCCGATACGTGCTCAGAGAACGGCACGGTGCCGAACATATCGAGCAGGTAGTAGTAGTTGAGCGCACGGATGAAACGAACTTCGGCTTGTTGCGTCAAGGTCTTCTCATCGGTATAGTCCGCTGTTCTATCCAAGAAGTGGTTAGCGAGCGTAATATCGATGAAGAGACGATAGTAGATACCTTTCACCAAGTCGTTTTCGGAGTCCCAACTCATAACGCGAAGGTCTTTTACACCCGGGTCGCCCCAGATCCACCAGCCTTCGTCTGTCGGGAATTCTTGCAATTCCCAAATCATACGGTAGAAAGCAGAGGTACCGCCATCGATACCGTCGATATCGCTATCACCGTTCGGTCCGGTTTGTCCCGGCATTGCTAAAGTTGCGTAAATCTTAGAGAAAACGGCATCCTGATCAAACTCCATGAATACATGGGGATCGTCCGGTGTGCGGTCTAAGGAGCAAGCACTCAGGACGAATGCCGCAACTGCGCAACTAAGAACAGATAAAATATTCTTTTTCATAATGACACAAGTTTTTTAGAATTGAATGCTGCAACCCAATACAGTAGTAAGGCTACGCGGATAAATGTTATTATCAATACCACCGAAGATTTCCGGGTCAAGACCGGAATAACCAGAGATTACACACGGGTTGGAAACCGTCGCATAGATACGTGCGTTGAGTTTACCTTTGGTCACTTTCTCATTGAAGGTATAACCGAGTGTGATGTTATCGATACGAACGAAGGAAGCGTTCTCTACGAAGTGGTCAGACATATACCAGTCGGAGAAAGAGGTGAGCGAAGTCGTACCATCTGCATTGTAAACGAGTCCGTACATTGCGTTGCTCTTGAGGCCGGTGTACCAGTAGAGGTCGTATGCTTTGCGAAGCACGCTATGATAACCGCCGTTTTGCGGTTGGTAAACCTTACCCGGCTCAACCCACTGGAGGTTGCCTGCCAATACATCGTTGTACACGTAGTTACCGATGGACGAACGGAGGGTGATACCCAGGTCAAATCCATAGAACTGCCATTTGCTTTGGAGACCGAGGGTGACCTTAGCGTCCGGAGATTTATACATGTATTTATCAGCCGGCGTGATCTGACCATCCTGGTTGCGATCCACTACGTAGTAGTACGGTGTACCATCTTCAAACACAGCTTTCTGTGTCTCATATACATAGAAGGAGTATGCAGGAAGACCTACTTGGTGTGCCTGAACGGTGTTACCGGTACCGGAAGAGATACCACCTACCGGGATGTAGTAGTCATCTCCTTCACCGATCAACGAAGTGATTCGGTTATCATTCCAAGTAGCGTTGAAGCCGAGATCCCATTTGAAGTTCTTGCGGTCGAAAGCCACTGCGTTGAATGCGAACTCAACACCTTGGTTACGCAGCGAACCTACGTTCGAAGTAACGGAGTTACGGAAGTTGGTACCTACAGCTACGTCCACACGTGAGATCAGGTCTTTGGTGTCACGATAGTAGTAATCCAAAGAGAAGTTGAGTCGGTTGTTCAAGAAGGCCATATCGAGACCTACGTTGTAGGTAGTGGTCTTCTCCCAAGTCAGGTTCTGGTTGTACTCACCCGGACGGAAGGAATAGTAAACAGGGTTGTTATTGACATCTTTTACTACCGTACCGGTACCATCGAATACAGGAACACCGTTTTCATCTACGTGTAACTCATTGGATTCACCTCCCACCGGATAGTAGTTATGGTAATCAGCCACGGTGTATTGCGGCATATAGTAGTAGTCATAACCTACATCCTGCTGACCGGTGATACCGTAACCCAGACGCAGTTTCATATCAGAGATCTCGTTGACATCTTTGAGGAAGGTCTCTTTGATCTTCCAACCGAGCGCTGCAGAGGGGAAGAGACCCCAACGTGCATTCTTACCATTGGTGTCACGACGTGCGAAACGAGACGAACCATCGGCACGGAAGGTAGCGGTCAAGAGGATTTGGTTCCAACCGTTCCAGTTCAAACGACCGAAGACAGACTGAATGGCATTATCGGTGATCGACTCTCTGGTGTAGGAGTCGGTGAAACGCTGACCTCTCTTCTCCGGGTCATCATTGGTATCACGATAGTAACCGGATCCATCTGTATAGGAATGCTGATAGAAATACTGGCTCTCATAACCCACCATAATATCGAAGTGTTGGGTCTCCGAGAAGTCCTTATAATATTGCGCGTACGCGGAGAATTGGATGTTGTATTTCGATTTCTCCGTCAGGCCTTCCCATCCATAGTAGTGGTTGGAGAAGGAGTACGGGCTAACGCTGGTCACTTGCTTACCATAGGAGTAGTCCGCACCGAAGTTCGCATGGATACGCAGGTCTTCGAAACCGTGGATCTTATAATCCGCCTCGATGTTACCTACGAAAGAACCGGAGTTCGCTTGATCTTTCTTCAAGTTCAGCGCAGCTACCGGGTTACCTGTTGTCTGCGAGTTCTTGGTATAAGGCCAAGCCTTGTCACCGTAACCACTATTCTTCACGCGTTGATAGTAACCGCCGAACCATTGGTTGATCACGTCGGTCGTAGCCAACTCGCCGTCGAAGCTATTGGTAGCACCGCCGTAAACCGGCATCGTCGGGTCCATAGAGAGCGAACCGCCTACCACAGCACCATCTGCATAACGGTTGTAGATATACATACCTTTGGCATTGATATTGAAGGAAAGGTGCTTATCCAAGAAGGTCGGAGAGAGGTTCATCGAAGCGGTCACACGTTGCATCTGTGATGTTTTGATGATACCGTTCTGGAGGGTATAACCGAGCGAGAAACGATACGGCATATTCTTCGTACCACCGGAGATGGAGAAGTTATGATCGGTAGAAGGAGCTACGCGATATACCTGTGCTTGCCAATCGGTATTGTTCTTACCCAGATACATGGTCTTTTTAGCAGGATGCTCGCAGAGCGCGCCCGTAGCATATGCACGGAGCTCATCGCCGGTGAGGACTTCCATACGGTTGGTCAGCGCACCGAACGATACGTTACCTTCGTATGAGAATTTGGGTTTGGAACCTGCAGCACCTTTCTTAGTCGTGATGATGATGACACCGTTGGATGCACGGCTACCGTAGATAGCGGTTGCAGACGCATCCTTGAGGACGGTGAAGGACTCGATATCCGAAGGGTTCACCATCGAGAGAGGGTTCGCCGCACCCGGGATACCGTTGTTATCCAATGCGAGACCATCGATGACAACGAGCGGAGAGTTAGAAGCGTTCAAGGACGCACCTCCACGAATACGGATCGTAGCCGCACCGCCCGGGGTACCATCGGAAGACGTTACGTTCACACCGGCGATCTTACCTTGCAACATTTCCTGTGCGTTGGTAGTAAGACCTTTGTTCATGTCGTCCGGTTTGATAGCGGTAACGGAACCGGTAGCATCGTTTTTCTTAACGACACCGTAACCGACAACGACCACTTCGTCGAGGAGCTCAGTGTCCTCGCCCATACGAACGTTCATCGAAGGTGCAGCCGCCAACTCCTGGGTTTTGTAACCCATGTACGAGATAGCAAGTTTTGCACCGGGTTGTACTGTGAGTTCGAAGTTACCATCGAAATCGGTAATCGTACCATTGGTGGTACCGATCTCCAGCACAGAGGCGCCGATAATAGGCTCACCATTCGCCACATCGGTAACCGTACCTTGTACGGTCATCTGGGCGAAGGCGGTCATTCCTGTTACCAACAGGAAAGCCAACAGCACGGCGCGGAATGAAAGAAGATTGTGTTTCATTTGCTTGTGTTTTTTTTGTTAAGTATTGTTTGTTTGTTAGTGACTAGAGGGGCTAGATATTCTAGAGGCTCTCTAGAGGCTCTAGATATTCTAGATGTTCTAGAGGTTCTAGATTATTCCTTGCCTTCTTTGATGATGGCCACCGAGAGGGCACCGAGGAGGAGCAGGACACCGGCAACCACAAGCATGTAAGGCTGTTGTGCTACGCCGTTCACCTCCGGGAAGCAAGCGAGGATCAGACCACCGACTGCTGCTGCCACGATCTGCGGGAGGCAGATAGAGCAGTTGAACAGACCGAGGTACGAACCCATATGCTCCTTAATCGAGTTGGTGACGATGGTGAACGGAATCGCCAACATCGCAGCCCAAGCACAACCGATAAGCAGGTAACAACCGCATAGTTGCAACTGTGCTACCGTGGTCGGAATCTTCATGATCACCACGCTGGTCTGAGTCGTATCGGTGCAGAAGAAGGTAAGGATGAAACCGATAGCACCGATGATGAGACTGAGCGAGTATGCCAGTTTACGACGCTGCTTGAACAGCGGGATGATCATTGCCCAAAGGACAGAACCGATTGCCTGGATAGCGAAGAGCACGCCTACCCAGTCGCCGGCACGACCGTATTCCTTACTGCTGACATCGATATCAGTCTTGGACGAAACGACTGCACCTTCGGGAACGACGATGGTCTCAGGATGCGAGAGGACCTCACCGTCCATGACGGTAGCCACCTGCAATTCAAGACCCGGAGTCTCAAGGATCTGCTTGGCATCATCGGTCTTGAGGATACCGCTGGAGACGATCAACTCATTATTATACATTACGTACGTGTGCGTGATGGCATTACCATCGGCATCGGTATAAGAGCTGATAGCCTGTGCGTACGGGGTATCGATAGCCGACTGCGCTACCGTACCGGTGCTATAGGTCCACATATAGAGGAAAGCTGCCCAGCAGAAGAACTGTACAAGGCCGACGGTCCAGAACGCCTTCGGCGCTTTCTTGAGAAGGGCTACGAAACTCGGGCTCTTCTCTTCTTTCTTATTGGGGTCGATACCATGGAACTCGGCATACTCCTTCGGCGGCATCTCTTTGACCGCAAAGAAAGTATAGAGCACACAGAGGATGAGCACCGCAGCGCCGATATAGAACGACCATTGAACGGACGGAGCCACGTGACCCGGCTGCACCTCGGTATTGCTAAAGAACCAAGCGGTGAGGCAGAACGGCAGGAGGTAACCGACGAGCGAACCTGCGTTACAGAGGAAAGACTGGATGGAATATGCCAAGCCTTTCTGCTCTTCGTTGACCGAGTCGCCCACCATCATCTTAAACGGCTGCATGGCGATGTTGATACTCGTATCCAGGAAGATCAACGAGAAGATACCGAACCAGATAACGGCGGTGAAACCGAGGAACACTTTCCTACCCGTCTCTCCCGGGAAGAAATCACCCGCCATCGGCAACATCAGCATCACGATAACGGCGATGATGGCACCGATCAGAAGGTAGGGTTTACGACGACCCAGTTTATTCCACGTACGATCGGAGAACTTACCGATCAGGGGCTGCACAATCATACCCATCAAAGGCGGCAAGAGCCAGAACAACGACAGTTGATGCGGGTCAGCGCCCAGCGTAGCAAAGATACGGGAGATGTTAGCACTTTGGAGCGCGTAAGCGATCTGAACTCCGAAGAAACCGAAACTCAAATTAAAGAGTTGAGCAAAGGATAAATTCCGTTTCTGCATGGTCATTATTTATATAAATAACTATAATTTGCCAAGTATACTTTACAAATCGGCGACAAAATTACTGCTTTTTTTTGGAATACGCAAGAGCTTTGTGCATTTTTTTACATTTTTTGTTGTTTTTTGTTTCCAAACATACCGAAAGGTTTCGAAAGGTTTCCTCCATTTTCCATTTCTGAACCCGTAAAAACCACAATAAAAGTAGGTATTAATAAGGACTTAAGTACATGTGAGAATTTTTTGATTGAAAAAATATTTTTTTGAAAAAAAACGGCAAGGTCTTGCATATATAAAAATTTATTCGTATCTTTGCCCCCGATTTTCGCTTGGTCTATTGCTCGTGCGACTTCGGACAAAGTCCTTGTAGAGCACTACGCAATGACCTACGCTCTCCCCAGAGCAAACAGCCTACGGCTTGGTTTACTCCGGGGACCCCAGTTGAAGATTGAAGAATTATTATATATGGAAGTAACACATGAGGAATTGACGAGCGCGTTGCAAACCTATTTCGGTTTTGACACGTTCAAGGGAAATCAAGAGGCGATCATTCGCAACGTGATGGAGGGCAAAGACACCTTCGTGTTGATGCCTACCGGTGGCGGTAAGAGTCTTTGTTACCAGTTACCGTCCTTGATCATGGACGGTGTGGCGATCGTTATCTCGCCTTTGATTGCGTTGATGAAGAACCAGGTAGATGCGATGCGTAACTACTCGGAAGAGGAGGGCGTAGCGCATTTTATCAATTCGAGTTTGAGCAGAGGGGAGATCAACGCGGTGCGTGATGATGTGGTTGCCGGTAAGACGAAGCTCCTGTATCTGGCGCCTGAGAGTTTGCAGAAAGCGGAGAACGTGGATTTTTTGCGGGGCGTGAAGATCTCTTTTTATGCAGTCGATGAGGCACATTGTATCTCGGAGTGGGGTCATGATTTCCGTCCGGAGTACAGTCAGATCCGCAGCATGGTGCAGCGTATCGGCAAGGCGCCGATCATCGCGTTGACGGCAACGGCTACGCCGAAGGTGCAAAAGGATATCCAGAAGAACTTAGGTATGCCGGACGCAACGGTATTCAAGAGCAGTTTCAACCGACCGAATCTATATTACGAAGTACGTCAAAAGACCGCCGACGTGGATAAGGATCTGGTGCGTTTTATCCGAGGCATGGAAGGCAAGAGCGGTATCGTGTATTGCTTGGCGCGTAAGGAAGTAGAAGACTTGGCGCAGGTGCTGCAGGTAAACGGTATCTCGGCTCGTCCGTACCATGCCGGTATGGATGCGGCGACCCGTACGGCGAACCAAGATGCATTCCTGATGGAAGAGGTGCAAGTGATCGTGGCGACTATCGCTTTCGGTATGGGTATCGACAAGCCGGACGTACGTTTTGTGATCCATTATGACATCCCGAAATCGTTGGAGGGATACTACCAGGAGACGGGTCGTGCAGGTCGGGACGGAGGTGAAGGACAGTGTATCTGTTTCTACAGTCCGGACGATATCGAGCGTTTGCGGCGTTTCCAGAAAGACAAGACACCCAAAGAGATCGGTATCGGTAACCAGTTGCTGTTCGAGACGCAGAGTTATGCAGAGAGTACAATTTGCCGCAGGAAACTGTTGCTGCACTATTTCGGCGAAGAATATACGGAGGAGAAATGCGGTAACTGCGATAACTGTCGCAAGACCTACAAACAGATCGACGCGAGTGAGTTGTTACAGATCGCCCTGGAGACCATCCAACAGGTGAACGAGAAACACAGAGCGGAACATATCGTAGATATCCTGCACGGCAACCAGACGGCGGAGGTAATGAGTTATCACCATGACGAGTTGGATAATTTCGGTGCTGCCAGTGACGTTGAGGAGAGCACGTTGCATGCGATTTTACGGCAAGCCTTGCTGGTAGGAATGATCACGAAAGATGTGGATACGTACGGTGATCTGAAGTTAACGAAGGACGGAACGAAGTTCATTCGCAAGCCGGGTAAGTTCGAAGTGCCTATCGAGATAGAGGACGAAGACGAGATGGATATTGACGGAGCTGCCGCTACGTGTGCTGCCGCTGATGAGGTGCTGTTCTCCATTCTGAAAGATATCCGTCGCAAGGTAGCCAAGAAGAGCGATGTGCCGCCGTTTGTCATCTTCCAAGACCCGAGTCTGGAGGCGATGGCCACTACCTACCCCATTACGATGGATGAGTTACTGTTGATTCCGGGTGTAGGCGTAGCAAAAGCCAAACGGTACGGCGAGGAGTTCTTACGCGTTATCAAGGAGTACGTCGATGAGAACGAGATCATTCGTCCGGACGACATGCGCATTCGCACCGTAGCCAAGAAGAGTACGCGTAAGAAACAGATCATCCAAGCCATCGACCGTCGTGTGGATCTGGACGACTTGGCGGAGAGCTGCGGAATGAGTATGGAGGAGATGATGGACGAGTTGGAGGCCATCGTGTTCAGCGGAACGAAGATCAATATCAATTACTTCATCAAAGAGGTGGTGGATCCGGACGAGGAAGAAGAGATTTACGACTATTTCAAGAGCGCCGACGACGATAACATCAAGAAGGCGATGGAGGAATTGGGCGAGGACTACTACGACGAGATGCATGTACGGCTTGTACGATTGAAGTTCCATTGTGATTTAGGGAATTGATAATTATGTCGTATGCTGCTCTGCAAAAAACATGGAGCCCCCCATTCATGCTTTTGCGGACCCCAACCGCAAAAGAATGTTTTTGCCAGAGCACATACGACAATGCGGGTGAAATATGATGCAAAAGGGAGTAGTTGATTTTATAACGCTTGGATGCTCGAAGAATCTGGTGGACGCTGAGCGGGTGATGCGGCAGTTAGAGGCGGCAGGATGGCGATGTGTCCATGACCCGGAGGAACCGAAGGGGGAAGTATGCGTGATCAACACCTGCGGATTTATAGGCGATGCCAAAGAGGAGAGCATCAACATGATTCTGCAGATGGCGGAACGGAAGAAGAAGGGGAAGTTGAATACGCTGATTGTGATGGGTTGTTTGAGTGAACGGTATCGGGCAGAGTTGGAAGAAGAGCTACCAGAGGTCGATGCGTATTACGGGAAGTTTGATTTCGAGGGGATGGTAGAGAAACTCGGAAACTATCCGAAAGAATCCGAGATTATCCGATTTAATCCGAATTATGAGCGGAAGTTGACAACCCCGAAACACTATGCGTATCTGAAGATATCGGAGGGATGTAACCGGATGTGTTCGTATTGCGCGATACCGTTGATTACGGGTCGGCATACGAGTAGGCCGAAAGCGGAGATATTGGAGGAAGTACGGTGGTTAGTGAGCCAGGGTGTCAAGGAGTTGAACGTGATCGCACAGGACCTCAGTTCCTACGGATTGGATTTAGACAAAAGTCGAAAGTCGAAAGACAAAAGACATTTGCTGCCGGAACTCATTGATGAGATGGCGCAGATAGAGGGGATCGAATGGATACGGTTACATTATGCCTACCCGACGGATTTTCCGGAAGAGCTGTTAGACGTGATGGCGAAACATGCGAATGTATGCAAATACCTTGATATCGCCTTGCAGCACTGTACAGACCATATGTTGGGTTTGATGCGAAGACATATCACGCAAGCCGAGCAGGATGCGTTGATCCGGAAGATACGGGAACGCGTGCCGGGTATCTGTATCCGAACGACGCTCTTAGTGGGTCACCCGGGTGAGACAGAAGAAGATTTTGAAGCACTCAAAGAATGGGTGAAGGAGATGCGTTTTGACCGGATGGGTTGTTTCGCTTATTCGGACGAAGAAGGGACGTACGCCAATAAACATTATACGGACGATGTTCCGCAGGAGGTGAAAGAGCAACGTGTAGAGGAGTTGATGGCGATCCAACAGCAGATCAGCGGAGAGTTGATGGCTGCGAAAGTGGGAACCGTTCAACGCGTGATTATCGACCGGCAAGAAGGCGATTATTGGATAGGACGCACGCAGTACGACAGTCCGGAGGTGGATTGCGAAGTTCTCGTTGAGAACATTGGTCATTTGTCATTGGTCATTGGTCATTTTTACGATGTGAAGATCACCAAGGCGGAGGAATTTGATTTATATGGGGAAATCTAAAAAAACTTATATACCATGCTTACAAAAGAATTAATCGGTCAGGTAGTGAATACGACTAAGCTGACCAAGAAAAATGCCGAGCAGTTGTTGGCCACAACAACAGCGATTATGCGCGAAAACCTGCTCGCCGGTAAAGCGGTTCAGTTACAAGGAATCGGTTCCTTGGAGATGAAAGAACGCAAAGCACGTACGATCGTTCATCCCCGTACGGGAGAACGTTCGGTAGCACCGAGTAAGAACCAGTTGGTGTTCAAACCGATAGGTAACCTGAAAGACGAACTAAAAAAAATCTAACCATGGCAGAGAAACTTAGTTGGAGCGAGTTGCGTCGTGCATTGGCGGCGCGCGCTAATGTAAGCGAAAAAGAAGCAAATGCTTTCTTGACTGCGTTGAACGCTCAGATCATCGAGGCGCTCAAGAGTGACAAACAGGTTAAGATCAACGGTTTGGGGACCTTCAAGTTACAAGCGGTTGCCCCCCGTAAGAGTGTGAACGTGAAGACCGGCGAAGAGATCACCATCGAGGGTTATAACAAAGTGGCTTTTGTTCCCGAAGCAGGTGTGAAGGAACTGGTAGAAAGCGGGAAAGTCGAAAGTCGAAAGTCGAAAGACAAAAGCATAGAGCCGGCTGATCCGATCCAGAAACTCGGTGCACAGGCAGAAGAGATTGTTGATCTGTTAGGCGACTTGGGACAAAGTCCGAAGGAAGAAGAGCCGAAACCCGAAGAGCCTAAGGTTGAAGAGCCGAAACCCGAAGAGACGGTGGTTGTGGTAGAGCAGCCGGAGGTCAGTGTTCAGCCGGCAGAAGAACCGGTAGCGGAAGACCCAAAGGCGGAAGAACCCAAGCAAGAAGAGAAACCGAAGAAAAAGAGTCATTTCTGGCGTGACACCTTGATCTGTGTTGTAGTGTTGCTGATTCTGTTGGTAGTGGGTTATTTCTTCCTGCGTGAGCAAATAAGCGGTTGGGTTGATTCGATCGTCAATGGTATCCATGAGAAGACGGAGATGCAAGCCGGTGAGGCAAACGAGGACCAGAATGCGGTTTCTTTTGAAGACGAACAGAACGCAGCCGGTTCGGTTGCCACGAACGAATCAGATGCCGAGGAGCTTGAGTTTACCTATACCAAACTCATCACGACGGAGCGTTTGACGAATGGAAGCCGTCTGGCTTGGTTGGCTCGTAAGTACTACGGTTCGCCGGTTTATTGGCCCTATATCTACGCTGCCAATAGAGATCGCGTGAGTGATCCGGATATGATCACTATCGGTACGGCAATCCGTGTTCCGCAGTTAACGAAGGAACAGTTAGACACTACAAACACGCAGGTTATCAGACTTTTGGATAAATTGCAGAGAGCTAATTGACGACAGATAGTATTCGTATAGAGGGTGCAGACACCCACAATTTGAAGCATGTATCGGTAGCTATACCGCGCAACAAATTGGTGGTGGTGACGGGTGTGAGCGGTAGCGGCAAGAGTTCGCTGGCGTTCGACACCCTTTATGCGGAGGGTCAACGGCGCTATGTAGAGAGTCTGAGTGCGTATGCGCGTCAGTTCATGGGGCGCATGCAGAAACCGGAGGTGGAGAAGATAGAAGGCATCCCCCCGGCCATCGCTATCCAGCAGAAAGTGACGAGTCGTAATCCCCGTTCAACGGTAGGTACCGTAACGGAGATTTACGACTATCTCAAATTATTTTACGCGCGCGTAGGTCGCACGTACTCGCCTGTAAGCGGAGAAGAGGTGAAACGAAACACGATACGCGATGTGGTACAATACATGGAGAGCCAACCGAAAGGGACTCGTCTGTATCTGCTTAGTCCGATCGTGCTACCGGAAGGCCGTACGCTGCAGGAACAGTTGGCATTATGGCAGAGTCAGGGTTTCAGCCGCTTACTGATTGACGGCGACACCGTTCGGTTGGATGCCGACACCTGGCAGCAGGTGAAGGGACACGAGGCCTATCTGTTGGTGGACCGTATCGTGGTCGATCAAGAGCAGGCGACCAGTAACCGCTTTGCAGACAGCGTACAGACCGCTTTCTTTGAGGGACAAGGCGAATGCCAGGTGTATGTACAAAAGGACAATGTACCCAGAATCAAGGTGTTCTCCGAACGCTTTGAAGCGGACGGGATCAAGTTCATCGAACCCAACGAACACCTGTTCGATTTTAATAATCCCGTAGGGGCCTGCCCCGAATGCAAGGGTGTCGGTACGGTGATGGGTATTGATATCGATCTGGTGGTGCCGGATAAGTCGAAATCCATCTACGAGCAGGCCATCGCGTGCTGGCAGAGTGAATCGATGAAACCGTGGTTGGATGCCCTGATCTACAATGCCGCAAAATTCGATTTCCCGATTCATACGCCTTTCTATGCCTTGACGCCGGAACAGAAACAGCTGATCTGGACCGGCAACGAATATTTCCGAGGTTTGCATGCGTTCTTCAAAGAGTTGGAAGAGAAGCAATACAACCGAATCCAGTACAAAGTGATGCTGTCCCGTTTCAAAGGCAAGACGACTTGTCCCGTGTGCCGGGGTTTTCATCTGCGCAAAGAAGCGGAGTACGTTTTGGTGAACGGGAAGAATATCCAAGCCCTCTGTGCGATGCCGTTGTCGGAACTACAGGACTGGTTTGCGCATATCGAGTTGACGGATACGGAACGTCAGACAGCGGAGATGTTGTTAGTGGAGATCAACCACCGTCTGCAGTTTATGCACGATGTAGGACTTAGTTACCTGACCTTGAACCGGCAGAGTAACACCTTGTCTGGCGGTGAGAGTCAGCGTATCAACTTGGCGAAGTCATTGGGTAGCAGTTTGGTAGGATCGTTGTACGTGCTGGATGAACCCTCTATCGGACTTCACCCGCGTGACACAGAGCGCTTGATTCATGTATTGAAACAGTTGCGCGACTTGGGTAACACCATCGTGGTCGTGGAGCACGACGAAGATATCATCGGTGCAGCGGACCATGTGATTGAGATCGGTCCTGCCGCAGGTCGTCATGGCGGAGAGGTGGTGTATGAAGGCAAACCGCGCATGGAGCAGTTCGTCTATCAGGTACCTGCGATGCGTCGGCATTGGAACAACTATATCGAGATTGAAGGGGCATGTGAGAACAACCTGAAGAACCTGACCGTTCGTTTTCCGCTGCATGTGATGACAGTGGTGACGGGAGTGAGTGGTAGCGGTAAAAGTTCGCTGGTCAGCAAAGTGCTCTACCCTGCCCTCAAGAAACATTACGGCGGTTCGTTCGCAGAGCACACGGGTGACTTCGGTCATCTGAAAGGCAGCATGCATCTGATGCGGGATATTGAGTTTGTGGACCAGAACCCCTTGAGCAAGTCCAGTCGCAGCAATGCCGTGACGTATCTGAAAGCCTACGACGAGATACGCCGGTTATACGCCGAGCAGCCTTTATCCAAACAATTAGGTTTCACTCCGGCTCATTTTTCGTTTAACACGCCGGGCGGACGGTGCGAGACCTGTCAAGGAGAAGGAACGATCACTATTGAGATGCAGTTTATGGCGGACCTGGTGCTCGAATGCGAACAGTGTCACGGTCATCGGTTCAAACAAGACGTGCTGGACGTCCATTATCGCGGCAAGTCGATTTATGACATTCTCTGTATGACGGTGAACCAAGCGGTAGAGTTCTTCAGCGAAGACCCTGCCTGCGATAAGATTGTGAAACGGCTCAAACCCTTGCAGGAAGTAGGTATCGGTTATATCCAGTTAGGACAGAGCAGCAGTACTTTGTCCGGCGGAGAGAGTCAACGTGTCAAGTTAGCCTCCTTCCTGGCGCAGGAAGAGAACCGACCGACCATCTTCGTCTTTGACGAACCGACAACGGGTCTTCATCATCGGGATATAGACGTACTGCTGAAGGCACTGAACCGACTGGTGAGCAAAGGACATACGGTGATCATCATTGAACACAACCCGGCGGTCATCGTGGCTGCGGACCATGTGATCGACCTGGGTCCCGAAGGAGGAAAAGAAGGAGGATTTATCGTAGCTACCGGTACGCCGGAAGAAATAGCTGCATGCAAAGAGAGTTATACCGGCAAATATATTGCCAAAATCATAGGAGCGGATTATGAAAGTGTTTAAATTGAGTTACATGCCTCGTTGGGGCGTCTTGTTATTGGACTTGTTACTAAGTACCATCGCTTTTTGGTTGAGCGTATGGATCGGTAGCGGATTCTTCCACTACCAGGATCTGAGCGGTCAGTCCGTCAGCATCCAATATCTGATCGTGATCAGTACGCAACTGATTGCTTTTCTGGCCTTTCAGACTTTCTCGGGTATCTTGCGTTACTCCACATTCATCGACACGATCAAAGTGTTGCTGTCCAATATCACGACCGGCTTTGTACTGGTGATCCTCAATAGTATTCTGGATCATACGACAGGCGGGCATCCAGTGATGAATACGGTGCTGGCGATCTATGTACCGACATCGTTCGTGCTGCTTTTCTCATTGCGTGTAGGAGTGAAGACGCTCAGTGAAACCTTCGAGCAGAACCAAGCCAGCCCCCGTGTGATGATCTACGGTACGCAGTCGGCAGGTCTCGCCATTGCCAAGATGCTGCGTGCAGCAGGTAACACGCCCTACCGTCCGGCAGGGTTCATTGCCAATGAGAACCAACGGCACGGGTATGACTTAGCCGGTCTGCGTGTACGTCCGCTTAATGAGAAACTGTTTGACTGGATGGCGAAACGAGGCATTCGGCATGTGATCGTCTCACCGCTGAAGATGCGGGAACTGAATCCTGCCAAGGATCTGCAGATTTTCATTGACCATAATGTCCGTATTCTAACCACCCCTTACTTCACCCAATGGGACAACACGGATGACATCGACATGCAGCGTATCGGTCGCATCGACTCGATTAAGATCGAGGACCTGTTAGAGCGTCCACAGATACATATCAACACGGAGAACGTGCGTCAGACCCTGCAGAAACGCGTCGTACTGGTCAGTGGTGCAGCAGGCAGTATCGGCAGTGAGTTGGTTCGGCAGATCCAGCAGTTCGAACCACAGGTGACGATCTTGTTGGAGATGGCGGAGAGTCCCTTACATGACCTGATGCAGGAACTGAAAGTACAATTCCCCGAATCGCGTTTCATTCCGGTGATAGCCGACGTACGGAACAGAGACCGTATCGAGCAGATCTTCAACGAGATGCGTCCCGACATCGTTTATCACGCAGCAGCCTACAAACATGTACCGCTCATGGAGAGTTTTCCGAACGAAGCCATCCAGGCGAATGTGTTAGGCACCAAAAACATGGCCGATATGTCCGTCAAATACGGGGTGCAACGGTTCGTAATGATCTCTACGGACAAGGCGGTCAACCCGACCAATATCATGGGTGCCAGTAAGCGTATCGCCGAGATCTATGTACAGTCGCTCTTCCGTAAGTTGCATGCGCAGAACCCCGACTGCACCAAGTTCATCACCACCCGTTTCGGCAATGTGTTGGGCAGTAACGGTTCAGTCATCCCGTTCTTCCGTAAGCAGATCGCAGCAGGCGGACCGGTGACGGTGACCCATCCGGAGATCATCCGCTATTTCATGACGATTCCCGAAGCCTGCTGTCTGGTGATGGAAGCCGGCACATTAGGGGAAGGCGGAGAGATCTTTATCTTCGATATGGGTAAGCCGGTGAAGATCCTGGAACTGGCAAGAAATATGATTCGTCTGGCAGGATACACACCGGAGAAAGACATCCAAATCATCTTCACCGGTTTGCGTCCGGGAGAGAAACTGTACGAAGAGTTACTGAACCAGAAAGAGACAACCATACCGACCGCCAACAAGAAGATCATGGTGGCACGTGTTCGGGAGTTCGACTACGATACGGTCAGCAAAGAGATCGACCGACTCATCGAGACCAGTCGGTTGACCAAACCCTTCACCACCGTCACGCAGATGAAGAAACTGGTGCCGGAATATATCAGTAACAACTCGATCTACGAGCAATTAGACCCGCAATGATACAGACCTTTTTCTTTCAACATACCTACCTCATCGGGTTCGTCAGTTTTCTGTTGGGACTGATCGGCATGCCGGTTGTCATTCGCATCGCCAAAGCGAAAGGGTTTGTGGTACGTCCCAATAAACGAATGAGTCACACGGGAGAGGTTCCGAACATAGGCGGACTGAATATCATCTTCAGTTTTATGCTCAGTTACCTGCTTTTCGAGTATAACCAGATGACACAGAGCCAGTTCTTCCTCATCGGTCTGTTTGCCATCATGTCGGTCGGTTTCATCGATGACGTACTGGTTCTTACGCCTATCGCCAAACTGTTAGGGGAGACCTTGGCGGGTATCGCGCTCATCGGTTTTGCCGACCTGCGGATCACCCATCTGCACGGGATCTTCGGCATCACGGAAATAGGCATCATCCCCAGTTACCTCATCTCCCTGTTCGTGCTCATCGCCATCATCAATGCGGTTAACCTCATTGATGGTATCGACGGTCTGGCGAGCGGGTTAGGAATCCTGTACTGCCTGTTCTTTGCCATCTATTTCGGTTTGGCAGGCGAGACCAGTTGGTCCATCTTAGGTATCTGTATGATAGGCGCTTTGGGAGTGTTCTTCATCTATAATGTGTTCGGCAAACGGGAGAAGATCTTCATGGGCGACTCCGGCAGTTTGTTGTTGGGATATCTGCTGACCGCTTTCGTGTTCCATCTATGCGAACTGAATGCGTATGACCAGGTACCGGAAGCGCTCCATATGACTGCGGCTCCGGCAGTTGCGATATGCGTACTGACCGTGCCTATCTTCGACACGATCCGTGTCAGCCTGACGCGTATGAAACAAGGGCGCAGTCCGTTCAAACCCGATAAGAATCATATCCACCACCTCTTGCTGCGAACGGGGCTGAACCATATTCAAACGACCTGCGTCCTGTTGTCGGTCAGCCTTGTGTTCATTGGATTGGCAATACTGGGACGAAACTGGAATATCTGGCTCCTGCTCTTTGTTGACTTTGCGTTGGCGACCGGCATGACCCTTATCTTATGGCGTATCATCAATAAGAAACTATACGGTTCGAATGCTAAGCGTTGATCACATATCGATGGAGTTTTCTTCCCGTCCGGTACTGGATGACATCTCGTTCCTCATCAACCGTAAGGAACGCATCGCACTGGTGGGAAAGAACGGAGCGGGAAAAACCACCCTGCTGCGTCTTATTGCCGGTGAGTACCAACCGACAAGCGGTCATATCTCCAAAGAGACCGACATGACCATCGGTTACTTACCGCAGATGATGCTCTTCCAAGATGACCGGACGCTGCGGGACGAAGTGATGACAGTGATGAACGAATTAGGGAATGAGGGAGTTAGTGAATTAGGGAATGAAGCACGCTTCATCGCTGAGATGGACCGAACGATCATCGGTCTGGGGTTTGAGCGCAAGGACTTCGACCGGCCTTGTTCGGAGTTCTCCGGCGGTTGGCGCATGCGTATCGAGTTGGCGAAGATCTTACTGCGCCATCCCGATCTGTTACTGCTGGACGAACCGACCAACCACCTTGATATCGAGTCTATCCAGTGGCTAGAAGATTTCCTCAAGACCAGTCCGTCTGCCGTGCTCATGGTCAGCCACGACCGCGCCTTCATCGATAATGTATGCGGTCGAACGATCGAGATCACTTTGGGACGTATCTATGACTATAACGTCAACTACAGCCGGTTTGTGGAGCTACGCAAAGAGCGGCACGAACAACAGGTGAGGGCGTATCAGAACCAGCAGAAGATGATTCAGGACACCGAAGAGTTCATTGAGCGGTTCCGCTACAAAGCTACCAAAGCCGTACAAGTCCAGAGCCGTATCAAGCAACTGGAGAAACTGGAGCGACTGGAAGTGGATATGGAAGATACCAGCCGTCTTAACCTTCGTTTCCCGCCTGCCCCACGTAGCGGGGACTACCCGATCATGGTCGAAGACTTGCGCAAGGATTTCGGTGCGCATAACGTCTTCCATGATGTCACCTTCACCATCAAACGGGGAGAGAAAGTAGCCTTCGTCGGTAAGAACGGAGAAGGCAAAACGACACTCGTCAAGTGTATCATGGGGCAGTTGGACTATATGGGCACACTCAAGATCGGCCATAACGTCAAGATCGGTTATTTTGCCCAGAACCAAGCGGCCTTGCTGGATGAGAACCTGACCGTATTCGAGACGATCGACTACGTGGCAGTGGGCGATATCCGCACCAAGATACGCGACATATTAGGTGCTTTTATGTTCGGCGGCGAAGCGTCCGAGAAGAAAGTGAAAGTGCTAAGCGGCGGTGAACGTAGCCGGTTAGCGATGATACGCTTACTGCTCGAACCCTGCAACCTGCTCATTTTGGATGAACCGACCAACCACCTGGATATGCAGTCCAAGGATGTCCTCAAAGCAGCTCTGCAAGACTTCAACGGCACCCTCATCTGCGTCAGTCACGACCGGGATTTCCTGAACGGACTGGTGACCAAGGTCTATGAGTTCGGTGGCGGTCGTGTCAAAGAGCATCTGGGCGGTATATACGACTTCCTCCGCGCCAAAAAGATCGACAGCCTGCAGGAGTTGGAGAAAAAGAACACAGACCGCTCCGCTGACAGAGCACAGAACACAGACCTGATTACTCCGACTTCCGCCAAACTCGATTATGCGGCACAGAAAGCCTTAGCTGCCGAGCGACGGAAAAAAGAGAAAGCCATCGCTGAAACCGAAGAGGCCATCGCTGCGTTGGAAGCCCAACAGGCACAGATAGAACAACAACTGGCGGACCCGCAGAACCAAACAGCGGAACTCTTTCAGAAATACGAATCGGTTAAACATCAGATAGAACAAAAACTATACGAATGGGAGATCCTAAGCGAATAAAAGAGGTTGTTGAATATATTATTCGATGGCTTTGCTATGACAACAGCGAAGCGGCTTCACGGGTGGCCTACTCGACGGACACGAAAGAACTGCTGACGCACGACGTACTCATCATCCCGAACGGTCATTTAGGAGATATGATCATCTTACCGGATCTGGGACAAGTGGTGGTGGAGCATCCGGCGAAAGGTAAAACGATCATCCGGACGGATATCGTGTATAACACCTTTTTCTTCATCTCCCGTGCCGAAGAGACCTTCAACACAGAGCGGGACGAACACAACCGTTTCCTTGCCAGATACTCCGTTTTGGGACATAGTAACCGCATGCAGATCCCTCTGCTGGACGAACATGCACGCCTGCTGCTTAAATTGCTGAACGAACCCCTTCCTGAACCCGGTTTCAACCATATTTACCTCACCCATGATATCGACACGCTCTCGCAATTCCGCCATCTGCGGGGTGCCTTGGGAGGTATCCTGCGGGGAAAAGGAAAAACCGTCTTCGCCTCTTGGCGCGACATCCATAACGACCCCGCCTACACCTTCCCTTGGATCATCGAGCAGGACAGGAAAGTGGAAAGTGGAAAGGGAAAAGTGGAAAGTATCTATTTCATTAAACAGACCAAAGGCAAAGGCTTCGACTATCCGCAGTATAGCCTGTTCGGACGGGATTTCAAGCGCGTCAAGAAACTGTTGCAGGATAGCGGTGCGCAATTCGGAGTGCATGGCAGTTATTACGGCGACCTGCCCAAAGCAGACCTGGCGGGTTCTACCCTGTACCGCACTCATTATCTAAGAATGGGTACCAAACTGATGCAAGGTCTGGAGGCAGCCGGTTACACCGATGACTTCACCATGGGTTTTGCCGACGAAGCCGGTTTCCGCTTACAGACTACACGCGCCGTGCGGTGGATCAACCCCAGAACCCTGCGTCTAACGAATATCACGATGCATCCCCTCATCATCATGGATACCACCCTCAGCAATGAGAACTATATGAACCTGAACGAAGAGGAAGCATACTTCCTTTGCGAACGGCTCATCGAGAAAGTGCGTTTACACCATGGGGACCTCTGTCTGCTCTGGCATAATAACAACCTGACACCCGATACCTACCATAAAGCGCTGTATGAAAAGATTATTAATTGTATCTGATCCTCCGGTAGCTCCGGGTTATCTGCCCCGTCTACGCTATCTTTGCGAATACCTCGTTCGCAAAGGCTATGACGTGACGTGGGTGACCGAACAAAGAGGAGACATCCCCTTTGACCACACCTACCCGCTCATCACCATCCCGATGTATAGCGGGTCCAAGTGGGACTGGTTCATCAAATCCGTTTGGACCCTTCTCACCGACTGGTATAATCGCGCATTTGCAAAAAAAACAAATCACCAATTACCAATCACAAATCACAAATATGACCTCGTCCTCTGTTCCACCTTCAATGAGGTACCTTTAGGCGCAGCCAAACGGATAGCGGATCAACTGAACGTACCGCTCTTCTGCGACATTCGGGACTTGGACGAACAGGTGGACAACAGCCGCTATCAGTATCACCATCAGTCGGGGTGGTTGATGCCTTTCCGTCGGATCTACCGCGCCGTACATATTCGTCGCCGCAACAAGGTACTGCGTGCCGCTACCGTCGTCACCACCGTCTCCGCGTGGCATCGGGAGTTTATCCGAACCCTCAACCCCAACACCATCACGATGTTCAACGGGTACGACGAGAAACAGTTCCACCCCAAAGATATCCCTACCGATACCTTCCGTATCACCTATATCGGTTCGCTCTTCGACTGGCAAAAACCGGCCCTAAACAAAGTGCAAACCATCATTGAGGAACTAAACAAATCAAAAATCATAAATCACAAATCACAAATCGTCCTTGACGTCCATACGCCTCAAAATAACCCGATCCCTTATACGGAGATAGGCGATGCCATCCGACGCAGTTCGATCATGCTTGTGCTCACCGACATCCATACGCACGGCATGCTGACCACCAAGTTCTTCGAAGCGCTTGGTTGTCAAAAACCCATCCTCTGCGTCCCGTCCGACCAAGGCGAATTGGCGGAACTCATGGATTGGTCCCATGCCGGACTGGCTTCCGAGGATCCTGAAGAGATCAAGGCCTTCATCATCGACCGTTATAAGGAATGGCAAACCAAAGGTTTCACCCGGCAAAGCAACCTCTTGTGGGAGATATTATCGCGTGAAGCCCAAAGTGAAGAAATTGAAAAACTAATAAATATCTATCTATCATGAAAAAAATCTTTTTATCTGTGTTCTGTGTTCTGTGTTCTGTGCTCATTTATGCTTGGAACAGTCCTATACCCGTACCGGATCTGAGCAGTGCCCGTCTTCGTGTCGTAGCCCAGAACGCTGCCAACTATATCACGAACTTCGAGGCGTCCAATGCGAAAATCAACACGCAAGAAGCGTTCGATACCAAAACCAATAAGATTGCCAATGCCTTCCTTGCCCTGCAAGCCGATATCGTGGCGATATGCGAAGTGGAAGAGAACGACGAGATATTGGGTTACATCGTCGATGCAATGAACACCATCTACGGTCAGCAGGTCTATACCTACCTTACCGACGGTCTGTACGAGCATGCGAGTGCCGGTAGTTACCAAGCGCTCAAATCCGGCTTCATCTATCGCCAGGACAAAGTGACGCCACAAGGTTCGATGTCCTCCCCGTACTACTCCGGCGAATATAACCACCGCATGCGTATCCAAGCTTTCAAAGAGAAGAGTACCGGTGAGGTCTTCGTGCTGTCCATGAACCATTTCAAAGCCAAGACCGGTGACTACGAGACCACCCAGCGGCAGAATACGAATAACCTCATCTCCAAATTGAATCGGGTCACCACCGACCCCGACATCTTGGTTATGGGCGACTTGAACGCCTACATGGGCGAAGAACCCATCAACCTTTTGGAAAATGCCGGATACGAAGAACAACTCGTTCGTTTTGATCCCAATGCCTATACCTATGATTACTACGGCAATCTGGGTATCCTCGATCATTGCATGGCGAACGCTTCGATGGCGAAACAGATCACCGGCGCTTATGCCTATCATATAAACACAGCCGGTTACTCAAGCTATAAGTATTCCGACCACGATGCCGTCGTTGTGGGACTGCGGTTAGGAGAAGATGTAAGCGAAGGCTTTGTTGTGACACCTACCGAATCGGCAGCACGTAAGATCCTCTATAACGGACAGTTGTATATCGAACTGGACGGACAGTTCTTCAACGTCATGGGAACCAAGATCCAATGATCAGCATCATCATCCCCATATATAACGCAGCAGATTATCTGAGCGCTTGTCTGGATAGTCTTCTGGCGCAGACAGAACATGACCTGCAGGTGGTGATGGTCGATGACGGTAGTACGGATGCCGGTGTGACGATCGCTCAATCCTACACGCAACGCGACCCCCGTTTTGTCTTGATCCAACAGTCCCATGCGGGTCAGTCTGCAGCCCGGAACAACGGTCTCAAACAGGCTACCGGTTCTTTTATCGCCTTCCTCGATGCCGATGACAGTCTGGCACCCGACTGGTGTGAACGCCATCTGGCAGCCATCGACGGCGTGGACTATGTCCAGTCCGGATACCAACGAGTCGATCATCAACCAATCACAAATCATAAATCACCATACGGCGCAAGCAGATCGGAAGAAATCACAAATCACAAATTACCTAAGCATCGTCTCCAATTCACCTCGCCTTGCATGCGTCTGTACCGACGTGAAACGATAGAAGGGATGAGTTTTGCGGAAGGTTTTATCTATGAAGATGTCTTGTGGTCGGTCGATCTGTGGGTACGAACGGCTTCTTACCGCCGCATCGACTATGCCGGTTACCGCTACACGCTTAACCCCAAAAGTACCACTGCTGCACCTCATCCCAAGGCACAGCAGCGGATCTTACATGCCTTGCGCAACAAAGCGCACAAGACCTTGTTAGGCAAAAAATGGATCGTCTATTATACCCTCCTTCGACTCAAGGCCTACTTCATAGCTGAGGGTAAGCGAAATAAGCATAATTGATCTCATCGCCCATGGCAACGGTCATATAGTGTTGCCCTTTCTCATCATCTTTGGTGGCGTCCAACACCATGTATTGCACGCCTTTGAACGTCACTTGTTGCCGTGCATGCTGGTGACCGCTCCATACATACTCCACCCCGTATTTGGCCAAGGTGTAGGTCAACTCATAGGTCTCCTCCAAGGCATAGTTACTCGTGTGACCTTGCGAACCGTCCAGCTTCCACAGATGCGTATGTGTAAATACGATAATATGCCGGTATCCCTCTTGACTCTTCTCCGCCAACAGGTCCTTCAACCATTTCGTCTGCTCCGTGCCTAACGAACCTTCCGCACTGTCCAGACAAATGAACAGATCCAGTTTCTTATTGCCGTTACGGGTATCGAACCAGTACGCCGAGCTCTTGAAGAACGAACGATAGACTGACCATTGTTTGAAATAGATATCGTGGTTACCCGGCGTGATAAACAACGTGTCCGCCTGCGTGCGCGTACCTATATGTAATATACTGTCTGCACACGCGTAGTTCTTCTGCGCATCAATCAAATCGCCTAAATGCAGCGCCATCTTCGGACCGTTTGCTGCATCGTACTGCGCCACGAAATAATCGAGGTTCCGGTGCGCTTTCTTGGTGATATGACTGTCCGTGCACACATAGATGACATAGTCATCTGCCTGCATATTCAGATGGATTTCCCCCACACTGTCGTTATAAGTTTTCGACTGTTGGAAACGCACGTTCACCGTCTCCCCCTGCGGAGAGAACATGCCTTTCATATCCAATGCCGTGTCGTCATTCGCGCATGCTGCCAAAACAACCGCAACCGCTATATAGAATATCTTCTTCATATCTTTCAACTTTCAACTTTCATCTTTCAACCTTCATCTTTCATCTTTCAACTTTTAGAACCGATAGGTGAAACCGGTTCTAAACGTCGCTCCGTAGAACGTAGCATCGAGATGGAACATACCGGTCGGTTTGCATTGTGCCCCGAACACCAGTCGCCAGTTATCACCTAAATCACACCAAGCCCCGACACCGAAGAGGGGTTGCCACATGCGTTCCATCTGGTAGTCATCGATATTACTGAATAGGAACGAGAGGTTCCAGTTATTATCCTGCGGACGGCAGAAGACCTCCACCCGGTAAAGCAGGTTAAAGGGTTCCACCACATAGGTATCGTTCGTATGCCAGTCCCGTTTCCAGTCATCGAACACACGGCCGTACATACCTAAGGTCACAGACACATAATCCATGCGGTAACCGACACCCAACGCGGCGGTCAGGTCGCCTAATTGATTGCGCACAACCGCACGATAATAGAGGTCCGTCTCGATGAACATCTCACCTACCGGCAGTTCGAACTTAGGACGAAACTGCAAAGCACCCGAATAGGCATTGGCGGAAGAAAGCTGCACTTTCGCTTCCATCTCAAAATTATCGTTGAACGGCAAGAGTGACTGCACGTCCAAGTTTCCATGATGCCCCCAGGTCTTGTTATAACTGTACTCGCCTAACACCGTCAGACGATACTCACGCGTACCAAATCCCGGTTCCGCAGCCAACATGCCCACAGCCCCCAGAACACAGAACACCGACAAAAGAATCTTCTTCATATCTTTCAACTTTCAATTTTCAAATCACAAATCACAAATCACAAATCACCATACGGCGCAAGCAGATCGGAAGAAATCACAAATCACAAATCACAAATCACAAATCACAAATCACAAATCTACAATTGTCAGCCCTGCTCCGCCATGATTGACATCGCCATCCCCGAACTCAAGTGCCACCTTCCCTCGTTTGCGACGTTGGCGGTTGAGGTCATTGAGGTAGTCGCGTGTCAATTGTTTGAGCGCGCCCGTACCCGTTCCATGAAGGATTGTCACTTCTCCGGCTCCTACCATCTGCGCATCGTCCATGTAAGCGATCAGTTTCTCCAGCGCCTCATCAGCACGATAGCCTCGCAGATCCAACGTCCGCTCAAAACGCATCGTCCGACTATGCGCGATCATCGAGGTCGGATTACTCCGACTCTTCGGACTACTCGGATTACTCGGATTCCCCAGATCCCCCTTCAGCTTCCTCAATTCGCTGAAATCCTTCATCACCTTCTTCTTAGGTAATTCGGTCTGTGCGCTGTGCGCTGTCTTCTGTACGCTCTCTTTGAGCGTCTCCACTCTCTCCCTCGCCTTCTTCGTCTTCTCCTTATCGGCCTTCGCCTCTTTGATCTCACGGATGGTACGTTCGATAGTCGCATTGGACTGTTGCAACAGTTGTTCCGCCTGTTGACGCGCTTCCTCCAGCATCTCTTTCTTCTTGGCTTTGATACCTTTCATCTGCTCGTCGTACTGCGCGATACGTTCCTCCAATGCCTTCTCTTTCTGTCGGATAGCTTGCCGTTTGTTCTCCCAGTACCGCTTATCCCGTGCGATATCTTGTAATTGCTTGTCGTAGTCAATATGTTCTTCGCCCACCAACTCGGTAGCGTACTGAATGATCTCTTCGCTCAACCCCGTCTGCCGCGCTATCTCGATGGCGAACGAACTGCCGGCTTGACCGATGGATAACTGAAACAGCGGACGCATCGCACCTCGGTCGTACAGCATCGCGCCGTTGACAACGCCCTGCGTCTGCTCCGCAAAATGCTTGAGGTTGGTATAATGGGTGGTGATCACGCCGAACACACGACGGTTCACCAACTCCCGTAAGATGGCCTCAGCGATCGCACCGCCTAACAAGGGTTCGGTACCCGTTCCCATCTCATCGACTAACACCAACGTGCGGTCATCGGCTTGACGCACGAAGGCTTTCATATTTCTTAGGTGGGACGAATAAGTGGAAAGGTCATCCTGTATGGACTGCTCGTCGCCGATATCGATCATCAGGCGTTCAAACAGTCCCGCTCTACTCTGCTCCGCTACCGGCACTAACAAACCGCATTGGAGCATGTATTGCAATATCGCCACGGTCTTCAGACATACCGACTTACCGCCTGCGTTGGGTCCGCTGATGACGAGCATTCGGTTCTCTTCGCCACGCAAACGTATCGAGAGCGGAACCACCGTCTTGCCTTGAGGTGTATAATGCATCCAAAGCACCGGGTGTCGCGCCTCGCTCCAGTCGATAAGGGGTTCGTTTACGATCTCCGGACGGATCGCTTGCAGCGTGTTCGCCAACGACACTTTGGCATTGAGAAAATCCACCTCCGCCAACATCTTCTGACTCATCAGGATGGCTTCGGTGTTGGGTCTCAGACGGTCCGTGATGGCTTGCAGGATACGTACCCGTTCCCGTCGTTCCGCGCCTTCCAACTCACGGATATGATTATTGGCATCCACCACCTGTTGCGGTTCGATGAACACCGTCTTACCGGTTGAGGACTCGTCGTGTACGATACCGCCTATCTTGCGTTTGTATCCGGGCGAAACAGGGATGACCAATCGGCCTTCGCGTAAGGTTGGCGTAGCGTCTGCATCAACGAACCCGTCCGCTTTCGCTTGCCGTAAGATTGAAGCCAAGGTGCGACCTACGCTGCCTTGCAGGTTCACTAACTCACGACGGATCCGTGCCAATTCCGGCGAAGCATGGTCCGCTAACCGACCGTAACGGTCCAGAATGCGGTCTATCTCTTTCACTATGCTTCCTAGGTTTCCTAGGGCTCCTAGGGTCCCTAGTTCCTTGAGCAGCGCATATTTCTGCCCATCCAGCCCCGCAAAGAACCGCTCTAACTCCACCGCATACGCCAGGGTCTTGCGTAACGCATCCAGCTCCGCTTCGTCTAAGAAAAGACCCTCTATCCGGATACGGGAAACGGCTTCACGCATGTCGTGGATAGCACCGCGTGGGAACGTCAACATCGGATCTGCTTGCACCAGACGCATCTGGTCCGTCTGCAACAACAGACCTTGCACCGTCGCATAGTCCGTCTCCATCTGCATCGCAGCTACCCGCTCACGACCCAGACCCGACGCACAACGACGACCCAACTCTTCGCGTATCTCCACGAAGTCTATCTTCTGCTCTATGTTAGATGGGTAAAATGCCATTTATTTTGTTTGAAGGTTTGAAGTTGTTTGAAGGTTTGAAATTGTTAACCATCTCAAACTATCTCAAACGATCTCAAACTATCTCAAACTATCTCAAACGATCTCAAACTATCTCAAACTATCTCAAACTATCTCAAACTATCTCAAACTATCTCAAACGATCTCAAACTATCTCAAACGATCTCAAACTATCTCAAACTATCTCAAACTATCTCAAACGATCTCAAACTATCTCAAACGATCTCAAACTATCTCAAACTATCTCAAACTATCTCAAACTATCTCAAACGATCTCAAACTATCTCAAACTATCCAAGGATCCTGCAATCTCTAATCGCATTAGCGCCAACGGCCTCGTTCAGTTTCTTCACCAACTCAAACCGGTTCTCGAACAGTTGGGCTTTGAGAGCAGCGGAGTTGATATGCACGATCAGCATGCCGTCTTTGACCTCCACACTACGGGTCAGGCGAGTTACCGTCTCGCCCATCACACGCGGCCATGCTTCCTCTACCTGCACGTCTAACACGGACTGCTCCAGTCCGCTCTCGCGCAGGAATGCCAGCATCGCTTCTCCTATCGTTTCGCTTCCTTTCACCTCTAATCCGCTAATCCTCTGATCCGCTATCTCACCCCATCGTCTTTCACTTTCTTCAGGTAGATCTTCTGCCGTGTGCGGAACACGCGTACCGTCTGATCCAGTCCGTTCAGTTTCTGTATCGCCTCGATGGTGACACCTTCGTCCTGACTCAGTTTCCACAACGACAAACCGGTATAGGACCATACATAATCCTTCGTGCCGGATGATTTCTTCGGCGACATGTAGATACGGTCACCCACTGCCAAGTCACGACCCAAAGCGTCGTTATACTCTCTCAGATCCCGTTCCCGCACATTCAGACGGAATGCCACATTGGCGTACGTATCGCCTTCCCGTGCCTCTACGTAGTTGACGCCGTTGAAGCGTTTCTTGGGGTGCATCAATAGGAAGCTGTCCCGCTCTTGACGGGCGGTCTTCGGAGCCGCATATTCGGGTTCGGGATCGTTCTTGATCACCATGATCGGTTCGTTACGATGTACAACAACGGCCTTCTTCGGTTTCTGATTATCCGGCGGTAACTGCCGGTCTTGCGGTACCGGTTGCTGCTCCGCTTTCGGACGCTCTGCCGTCGGTTCCATAGCCACTATATCCTGCTCTCCGTCCGGATCGTATGCACCGACCGCAGCGCCTTTACCCAAGGTGTCCAGACGGTAATCCTCAATCAAGCGGATCAACTTGGAGGCATAGTGCTTGTCGGTGGCATAACCGCATTCGCGCAAACGGAACGCCCAACCCTCATAGTCCTCCACGGCGATCTCAAAACAGGTTGAGTAACGGGGACGCTGCAAGAAACGGGAGTGGTCCTTGAAACTCTCTGCCGCATTGGCGTACTGACGGAAACACTCGTCTTTCTTGTCATCGTCGTAGTAATACACGCCGCCGAACCACTCGCTCGTACACTTGATGCCGAAATGGTTCTTCGCATTACGCGCCAACTCACTCTGACCCGCTGCGGACTCCAACAAGGCCTGCGCCATCGTGATAGATGCCGGAATGCCGTACTCCTCCTGCTGCAGGATCGCGGTATTCTTCCATTCTTCGATATAATCCAGATAGGTCTGGTTCTGTTTCTGCGCTGCCATGCGCATTGCCATCACAACCGCCAAAACAACGAAACTGATTCTTTTCATCTTATACTGATTTTTATATTCATACAAAATGCGGGTGCAAAGATAGTGTTTTTTTTGCAAATATGCAAATAAATCGAGAAAAACTCAAAAAAAAATAAAATAAATTTGCTCATGTGCATTTTTTTTTGTACCTTTGCCACCGAAAAATATAATGTAAAAAAATGAGCGGTTCACAACGATTCATGGGGCGTTTATCGAGATTGGGAAGGAAAGTCCTACCCGGTTCGGCTTCTCTATGGTTGTATGGTTCTCGTGCAAGAGGCACCGCACGTACTGATTCCGACTGGGATTTGTTGATATTACTTGATGAGGACAAACAGAAAAGCACGGATTTTGCACAATACGCCTACCCCTTCACGTTAATGGCTAGTGCAGATGACCAAGTGGTCATTCCTCAGATATACACTAAAAAACAATGGCAACAAATGCAATTTACGCCATTTGTCCAGAATGTCGAACAGGATAAAATAGTACTGATATGAGTTTGTCCGAGGAAGAACGCCGAATAATGGTAGAGTTGGAGATTGAGCGTGCAGAGAAGATTATGCTACAGTTTCCAACTTTAGTAGAACAAAAATATTGGGACACTTTAGTTAATAGAATGTATTATGCCGTTTTCCATGCAGTGAGCGCGCTGATGATACATAATGTTATCCAAGTACATACTCATAGGGGTGCCCTAATTGCGTTTAATAAGGAATTCGTACGGACAGGAATATTCTCTGCAGAAGAAGGTCACTTGTTTTCTAAATTAGAGAGTATGCGTGAACGAGGTGATTATAATTGCTTTATTGATGCAACCGAAGATGAGGTTCTTCCTTTGATAGAGCCGTTAAAAGCACTTGTCAGCAAAATAAAAGAACAATTATAAAAAATATTTTTATAAATAAAATTAATGCGTATGATGCAAACTATGACCATAGAGTAACAAGTAAAAAGATAATCTATGTTAGACAAAAATAATTAATCTTGAAACAAAATAAACGTACTATGAATACACAAAAATATCCAATTTTACCCCCCAACTGGAAAATTGTGTATTTGTCGGCATAACAGCATCCTATAAATAAGCAACGACACAGGCGGTGCGCTTTTTGCGCATTGCCTTTTATTTTGTACAACAACAAAAACAATCATATTTTTTAACTAAAAATCATTTAAATCATGAAAAAACTTCTAACACTTTTCACTGCCCTTCTTCTTTTAGGCAGTATGACCTTTGTTCAGGCAGACACATGGACCGTTGCCGGAAGCAATACTACGATTTTAGGCTATAGTTGGGCTCCGTCCCAAACCGTCAACGACATGAAAAATACAGATGGAAGCAATTGGTATCTTCTCAAGGTAAACAAGACGATCGGTACTGCAACCAGCATGGAATACAAAGTTGTCAAGAATCATAATTGGGATAATGGATCTAAACCTAGCAATAACGCATCCTTGTCCTTACCCAAAGGAACGTACGATGTTATATTCAAGTATTATAACAATAATGATGTTTCAGCAACTACAGTTACATCATGGACGGTTGCAGGTACTTCAACTGTGATGGGAAGCGATTGGAGTGCAAATGACAATAATAATAAAATGACGCGTTCGGGAAGCAATTATACATTAACCAAGTCCAATGTCTCGCTTCGCAAAAATACGAATTATGAGTGTAAGGTGCTTGCTAATCAAGAATGGACGTATTCTTTTCCCTCTTCCAATAAAGTATTTACTGTTTCAAACGATGGTATATACAATGTAACATTTACATTTAACACCTCTACCTTCGCAGTAACGGTAACAACCACATATGTATCTCCGCTGCCTGTTACTCTTCATAGTAACATCACTAACCCATCTTGGGAAACAAGTGCAGCTTTTGCTGTTGCTTCCGGGAATGCGACAGCAAGTCTGACAATACAAAACGTCGCTAAAGGTGACTACGAGTTCGGTATTAAGATCGATGGTGAGTGGAGAGCCAATAAAGCGGCTATTACACGTACTAATCATTCGGCAGACATCCCTGCGAGCAACACAGGTAACTGTACTTTCAAAGCCGACATCCTTGGAAATTATACGTTTACTTGGACGTATGCAACCAATACGTTGGATGTTACTTATCAAGAGCTTCCTGCTCAATCGGTTTCTTTTAGCGGTTTGGCTTCACAGATCCACATGAGCAGTACACCTGTTGCTTTTGCGGCAACATCTACCGGCATCACGAATCCTACATATACATACTATGTAAAACCGAAAGACGGTGAGTATGGTAGCTCTTGTTCATCCTATATCTTCAACACCGTTGGCGAATATGTAGTAAAAGTATCCGCAGAAGGAGATAACACTATTGATCCTGTTGTTACAGAAGAGAACGTAGAAGTGTACGACACCTATACTTTCCACGCAGGAGATGTTATCAAAGTGGACTTCAGTGCAATGACTGAAGGATCGAAGGCTGTTAATTTCCCATTTGATCATGTGGCAACAGATCCGAATGAACCCTTGGCTTACGATGCAAACGGTGCAGGCACTGTCAAAACAATCACCTTTACGGAAGATGTTGAGTGGAATACTCTCCAAAACTTCATCAAGACAGAAAAAGCCGGTTGGGGTAATGGATTAAAATTCAAAATACCAGCTGCTAAATATAACGTAGCAAAAGTGGCAGCAGACGGTGCTTCTTTCTCATGGATTTTTGTACCATCCGTTGAAATTGTCGGTGTGGCAGATTCCTATCTTAACGGAGAGAGTGTCACTTTGTCTGCATCCACTAATCTCTCCAATCCTTCCTACACATATCAAGTAAAATATGAGGAAGGCGAGTTCGCTACTGCGGCTAATCCTTATACTTTTGCCGCCCCCGGAACATATACCTTCAAGGTATTAGCTCATGGTGACGAAGATGATGCGGACGCTACCAAAGTAGTTACCGTTTATGAGCCACAGACATTGTACTTCATTAATAAAGAAAGCTGGGAAGGTGTAAAGATCTATTTCTATGATCCGGAGAAAACCGCTTGGCCGGGAGATGCCATGACATTAACGGCATCTACTACAGACTTCCATAACTACAAAGTATACTCATTTACCATACCTAAAGGTATTTACAGCAATGTAGTCTTTAATGGATCGAGCAAGCAAACAGTTAATTTGACCATTGATGATACGAAACATTATTTCATGACGAGTAGTACTGATGGAGACGGTAAGTTCCAAGGTCAATGGTACACTACCTTGGAAGAATGCGATCCGCTTCCTGTCATCAAAATGCATGGTAATTTCTTAGGCGAATGGAATACAACGGATGCCTTTGTCGTTGCCGGAAATAAACAAACCGCAAGTTTGGAGATAACAATCAATACAAAAGGCGCAAAAGAATTTGGTATGCGTATTGGCGCTAATGACAACTGGACATCAAATGGTTCAACGTTCACACGTGCTAATAGTTCTCATGCTATTACATCTGGTGAAGGAAACTGCTCTCTTGATGTAGATGCTAAAGGAAAATATACCTATATATGGACCTTTGCATCCAATACGCTTTCCGTCACCTATCCGGAAATGCCTACTCAGACAGTAACTATCACTGGTTTGACTTCTCCAATTCTCAAAGGTACCGAAGTAACATTTGCGGTAGAATCATCGGGTATTGATGCTCCGGGGTATCGCTACTATGTAAAAGAAAAAGACGGTGAGTATGGAGAAGCGTTGGAATCGAATGTATATCCTTTCAATACAGCGGGCAAATTTGTTGTCAAGGTTGAAGCATTGGAAGACAACATCGGCGATCCTGTTGCTTTCGATGAAGTTGATGTAACCGTTTACGAAACTTACACTTTCACTTCGGGCTCCAGAATCTATATCGATTTCACAGCAATGACAGAGGGTGCTAAGGGTGTTAATTTCCCATTTGGTCATGTAGCCACTACAGATCCTCTGGATTATGATGAAAATGGAGCAGGTACATTCAAGACGATTCAATTCTCTGAAGATGTGGAATGGAGTACACTGCAAGACTTTATTAAGACCGCAAAAACCGAGTGGGCAGGATTGAAGTTCACCGTTCCGGGCGATGGACAGAACAAGATCATCGTAGCTGCAGATGGTGCATCTTATACATGGGGTACGTACACTCCGGAAACGGTTCAAGTGAAATTCTTTGCTCCGCGTGACGAAAGCAGCAACTGGGATCACGTATATGCGCATTCTTGGGATGCAGCGGGAGATATTACCTCTTGGCCGGGCGATGAGATAACCAGTAGCAAAGTAAATAATTGGTACGTATATAATGTGCAAGTAGGTGCAAGTTTGCTCTTCCATAATAATAGTGGTATGCAGACTAATGATATCACGAATATCCAAGCCGCTGCTTGCTATGAACCTACTTCTATTTACTATCCGGAAAATCCGGAAGATGCAAAGATAGTAACCGTGACGGTTAATACCGGTTGTGAGATAGCATACTATATTGCAGGTTCGACAGCATTGGTAGGCGGAACGAATGATTTCGACACCAATGTGGCACTTGACGAAAATAATCAAATCGTCTTCTACAATGTAGAACCGGGCACATATGCATTCAAGATTAACAACAATACGTGGGCTTGGTCTATCGGTGGTTACGACCACATGAAGGAAGGTGACTGCGCAACTATCGCAACGACAGTAGGAGAAGGAGATTTAGGCTTTAATATTGCTACCATCCAGGATGTAACAGTTACTTACTATCCGGAGACCGAGGAGATTTGCTTAGGCGCCGTAACTGTTAAGACACAGGGCACTGTTTCGGTAGCAGATATGAAATTGTATGTTGACGAGGCAGTTAAACCGACTATCACAACGAATATGGCAGATACCACAGCTGCTGACGTTTCCTATACCATCCTCTCCGGTAGCGAATACATCTCCATCGAGAATGGAAAGATCACCGGTGTAGCAGAAGGAGAAGCAGAGGTTAAAATCAATATCGCCGAAACCGATCTTTATTTGGCAGCAACCGATACCTTCACCGTGAAGGTAGCTCCGCTGGCTTTGTACCTCGTTGGTGATTTCAATGAGTGGGTACCGGGTGACGTTGCTTATAAGTTCACTGTGGATGGTGGTGTCGCTACACGCACTTTTGCCGTAACCGCAGACTCGGCTGTATATGAATTCAAAATCTATGACAAGTTGAATAATAATGGTTGGATGGGTGCAAACTATAACTTCAACTACTATTGGAACACCGATGTACAGATGGTTTATGAAGAAACCCAAGCTAACCTCAATGCTTTCAAAGCTGGTACATACACCTTTGAATATACTATCTCTTCCGGTAAGTTGACGATTCACTTCAAAGAAACCGATGCTACCGAGGTTGCGATTTCGCAATACGAGTACGCTACGCTGTACAGCGCAAAGGGCTTCGATGTTCCGGATGAGGTAGAGGCATATATCATCACAGGTCTTGATGGTATCCACCTGACCACAGAGCGTATCTATCGTATCCCGGCAAACACCGGCGTACTGCTCCATGCGCCGCAAGGCAACTATGACTTCTACGAGGGTGACAGCCGTTACATGGGTGTTGATGTATCCGCCAATATGCTGAAGGGTACGGTAGCTGATCAAGTGATCAATAACGAATTGGTACACTACATCCTCTCGCTGAATAACGAGAACGTTGTGGGTCTCTACTGGCCGTATGGTACCGGATCAGCACAAGGTATAGGATCGTTTGAGAACAAAGCCGGCAAGGCTTATCTGGAGATTCCGGCAGCATCGCAACCGCAAAGCGTAGTTGCTCGTCGTGGTTTCCCGCTCAGCCCGGGTGCAGGCATGCCTACCGGCATCGAAATGACCAATGACCAATTACAAATCACCAATAAGCGAATCGTCAACGGTCAGCTCTACATCATCATCGATGGCGCTACCTATAACGCACAAGGTGCACGTGTACAATAAACAGCAAAATATTATCGCATTATGAGAACATATTTGAAACCGGCAACGTATTGCCAACCACTTATGTCTGACACGTTTGTTTGCAACATAACCTCAGTAGGTGGAGAGCAAGGTGAAGGACAACCTCAGTTAGCTCCAAAGTCAACAACCGTGGATTTCTAACGATCATTTGATCGCACAAAAAAAACAGTGTCTTTCCAACCAAGAGACGCTGTTTTTGTATGGTTATGCTAAATAAATGTACAATTTTTAAGAAATTTTGCATTTATTTGGCATCATATTTGCACATTTGGAATAGTTTTTGTACCGTCGGTCCTCCCGCAAGCGGGCTCCCACCGAAGGTACGTTCGCATTGTCGTGCGGCACATATGCAATTATAGGATTTTTTGCTATCCGCTCACTATGTTTGCTTCGGATTATTAAAG
>Ga0247610_10000369_pt1 | contig 65704 bp, 48 predicted proteins | sample 174DNAGHGhighgp2_FD_193483 | JGI IMG/M metagenome (GOLD analysis project Ga0247610, IMG submission 193483) | Sheep rumen microbial communities from Palmerston North, Manawatu-Wanganui, New Zealand - 1742 DNA GHGhigh gp2 | ecosystem: Host-associated > Mammals > Digestive system > Stomach > Rumen...
GCCTATGGCAAAACTACCGTAAACTATAACCGAGACATTGAAATATTTCCTGTATTAAAAGGACTTCTTGATGTTGTTTTAGGCGATTCTCCATATAAAAGTCCTACCGATATGGGCGTAAATATGGCAGGATTCTGCATCGAAAATGACGAAGTCACACGCATCGCTTCTAAAGAAGAAATTATTCGTCGCTACTATAATGCACTCACTGCTCAACGAAAGACTGGTGGAGAAGAACAATCCATTGAGAAATTGAAAGTCTTAATGAAATCTGTAGGAGTAACTCCTGAAGATAGAAAAGTCGTTATTGCCGCTCGTCAAAAAGCCGAAGAAACTGGAGCTCCTGCTGCAGCAATTGAAGTGTACATCAATAATGAAAAGAAAATTATTACAGGTAGAACTTCTAAATTATTAGGAGCAAGTTCTGCTCTTTTACTCAATGCACTTAAATGCTTAGCTGGCATTCCTGAGGAAATAAATCTTATTTCTCCTTCAGTAATAGAACCCGTTTGTGAACTTAAAACAGGTGCTCTTGGACATCGCAATCCTCGTTTACATACAGACGAAGTCTTAGTTGCCCTTTCCATCTGTGCTGTTAATGATGAAAATGCTCGAAAAGCCATTAATAAATTAGGAGAGTTACGCAACTGCGAAGTGCATACCAGTATTATTCTTTCACCTACCGACGAAAGAATTTTCCGCCGCTTAGGAGTAAACCTCACCCAAGAAGCTCAATATCAAACAGGAAATCTTTATCATCCTTAAAAGAAAATAGAAAACTTAAGGGCGATTACCCATTAAGTTTATTATAATGGCAAACTAATAAATTTCCCACCTCATCGCGAAGGTGCATACCGTTACCTTCGCAATAACGGAACACTTTACAATCTTTGCAAATACCCTTTTTCATCCAATCACGATTGCGATATTGTTGGAAACCATTTTCCCAAACATCCCAAAAATTATCTTTATAAATATTACCTTGATAGTATTTTCCCCTAATGCTCGTACAAGCCGAAATACTACCATCTATTAACACCGACGCTACCGAAATTCCCGCTACACAACGGTATAAATGATTGCGAACCTTACCCTCATAGTCACCCAAAAAACCTTCACAACTATACGACACATTCATCTTACCTTCTTGACGTTTACGTTCAATAAAATTCAAAAGTTGCTTAAGTTGACTATCAGATAAAAGCAAATCTGGCTGATCCTTAGCTCTCCCCATAGGGTCAATACTAAAGGCTCTCCAACGACGAACTCCCAACGAATATAAATACTCAGAAAACTCATCTAAATAATTGATATTCTTAGAATTAACACAGGTTGCAACATCCCAAACGACGTTTGCATCAGCAATCATTTTAATAGCATTAGATGCCTTCTCAAAACTTTTAGAATGACCTCGCAACCAATTATGTTCTTCCTCAAAACCATCTAAACTCACTGTTACAGAACGTAATCCACTTCTTAAAAGCAAATCTAATTTTTCTTGAGTTAAAAACAATCCATTAGTAACCATTCCCCAAGGAAATCCTCTATCATAAAAAGATCGACCACATTCTGCCAAATCTTCGCGCATCAAAGGCTCTCCCCCCGAAACAATTATCATTACTTTATGAGGAACGACATGAGGAATTAATTCATCCAAAACTTTTAAAAAATCTTTCAATGGCATATCGGAAGTCTGCGACTGCGTTTTACAATCACTTCCACAATGACGACAACGAACATTACAACGCAATGTACTCTCCCAGAAAAGTTGATTTAGCGGATGTAATTGCTGTAAATTTTTACGTTGCAAACGCTCCAATTCTAAGGCTATTTTCTGACGAATTTGCATTATTTTTTAACACGTTTAGAGCGTTTCGCCTTCGATTTTTTTTGTTCTTTTTTTTGTTTTGAATTCTGCTGATCGTCATTTATTTGTTCATCATCAGAAAGACGTACATATTCAGCATTTGGAACACCGTACAAACAAATAATTGGATTCTTTTCGCGTACAATTGGTTCAATTTGAATGTCTTTACGACGCATTTTTATTGACGTATTTAACGTAACTGTTCCTCTATTCCAAGCATCTTGACTGGTATATTCTATTGGAAGTTTCACCGTATCAGCCTCAAATTTTCCTTGAGGATCAGACACCACAATCGTAGCCTCCTCACCAGGGAATCCCAACTGTCGAATTTCAAAATTACCATTTTCATCCGTTACTACTCTATCAACATTCAACTGAGAAATTTGAATTTCTACTTCCATATCCTTTAAAGGTTTACCATTAGAACTCGTTACCTTACCTGTTACAATATGTTCAGCATGTGGTACACCATACTTACACATTACTTCTTTAGAAAAATGTTGTGAATAAGCAGACTGACCCACACCTAAAAAGGCTATCACAGAGGCCAAAATAGCATTTATCCTTTCTAAAAATCGCTTTTTCATCATATTTTTAATTTTTAAAATTTAAAGATAAAAAGTATTTTTGTAAAAAGTAAAAAACGACCAAAAAAAATGAAAACTGCCCTATACATTCACGGATTTAATTCTGCAGGATCAAGTAATAAAGCTGAAAATATCAGACAAAAACTAGCTCCTATGAAAGTCTTGACTCCAACTTTTGCATACAAAGATTTCAATGCTGTTTTAAAACAACTTCGCTCCATTTTTATGATGCAAAAAATCGATGTAGTCATAGGGACTTCACTCGGCGGATTTTTAGCATTATACTGCGGTGCAACCTACAATAAATATTGCGTCGCTATTAACCCTGTGACCAAACCACACGAGACTTTACGCAAAATGTTAGGGGAAAATTGCAATTTTGTGACCAAAGAAAAATACATCATGACAGAACAAGATCTTGCTGTATATCAAAAATTTACAGAAAAAGAGTTTGCCAAAATAAAAGTCAATCCTAACAAAACCCATTTCTTACTTTCACTCGACGACGAAGTTTTAGGAGACCATCATTATTTAGAAGAACTATATCCTGGATGCAAATTTGAGTATTTCGAAGGACTTGGACATCGATTTGCTGCCATGAAACCCATTGGGAATGCTATAGAGAAGTTTGGGAAGTGAATATACACCCATCTAAAACCGTGTTTACCTATTCTTTTTCTGCCTTTTCTGCTCCACTGAAGAGTTAATTAAAAATTGCATTTCTTATATCAAAATTAAAATCTTACCTCGAAAACTATTTCTTAAAAGAAAAATCACCCAAACCTTCAAAAAAAATCCCATTTAGGCCATTTTTTAAAATAAAATTACTTATTTTGCGTAAATTTTGGATAAATATTGATTTTTGAGTTTTATGAACAAGGAGTTTTTTAAGCGTATAATTCCTCATATCATTATAATTTTAGTTTTTCTTATAGCAAGTTTTCTTTATTGTAAACCAATGCTAACAGGAGAGGTTTTGATGGGACACGATACACAAAGTTGGATGACTGCCTCACACGAAGCTTCAAGTTGGAAAGAAGCCACAGGACATACCCCTCTCTGGACAGAAAGCATGTTTAGTGGTATGCCAACTTTTCAAATTATTTTTGAAGCACCATACAATTTCGTTGCTTATCTTTCTAAAATACTTACAGCCGTTCCACGACCTGCGTATTTCATTTTTATGTACCTATTAGGTGGTTATGTCATGTTACTCTGCTTCGGACTTAACCCGTGGATAAGTGCTATGGGAGCAATCCCTTTAGCATTAGGCTCTTACAATTTTATCATCATTACAGCAGGACACTCCACTAAAGCTTCTGTTATCGCCATTGCTATGATGATAATAGGAGGAATCGTACTGATCCTTCGCGACAAGAAAAAACTAGGTATTTGTCTGCTCTCCATCTTTATTGGACTAGGCATCTACTTCAATCACATTCAAATTCTTTATTATACCCTCTTCATCATACTTATAATGATGATTTCCGAAGGTATTTTTGCTATTAAAAATAAAGAAACAAAAGCCTTTTTCAACAAATGTTTGTGCATGCTGATTCCTCTAATCTTAGGCATTGGAATGAACGCAACTCTACTCCTTACCACTTACGATTATGCCAAACATACCATGCGTGGCGATAGCACAGGATTAACGCTTGAAGGCACAAATTCTGAAAAAGGATTAAGCAAAGACTATATTACCGAATGGAGCTACGGAATTGACGAAACTATGACACTGCTCATTCCAAATTACAAAGGAGGAGCCAGTGCTGGAAAATTAAGTGCAGACTCGAAAACTGCTGAACACTTTAAAACGGCATACAATCTTCGTAAAATTGATAGAACACTATCCGATTCAGAAAAAAAACGCATCGAATCAAGTCTTAAAAACAACACATTCAATCCTCGCTCACTTGAAGAATTGATGTACGCCTACGATTTACCACTATACTGGGGAACTCAACGCTTTACTTCAGGACCCGTATATTTGGGAGCTATCGTTATCTTCTTATTCGTTTTAGGTCTTATCATTCTACCAAATAAATACAAATGGTGGCTTTTAGGTGCTACTCTACTATCCATCTTACTTTCATGGGGTAAAAACTTTATGCCACTTACCAACTTCTTCATCGAATATGTGCCGCTTTATAATAAGTTCCGAGCCGTTTCAATGACCCTTGTCATCGCTGGTATCACTATGCCACTTATGGCTATTCTTACCATCAACGAACTCTTGAATAACAATCAACCTCAGAAAAATAAAAAAGCTCTACTTATCAGTAGTGGCATCACTGCCTTGGTATGCTCTATCTTCTGGTTAATTCCAAGCATTGCTGGCGACTTCGTTTCAATAAACGATGCTAATTTCCAAGGACAGATGGCATTCTTAGCCGAATCTCTTCCTGCCGACAGAAAAGATCTTTTGAGCTCAGACGCTTTACGCTCCCTCATTTTCATCTTACTTTCCGCAGCAAGTTTATTCTTATTTATCAGTAATAAAATTAAAAAAGAATGGTTGATAGCCATCTTAACCCTCTTATTCGTTATCGACTTAGGTCAGATTGACAAACGTTATTTCAACGATTCTAATTTTACTAAAAAAACATCTACTAAAATCAACGCTACCCTTTGCGATAGAGAAATTTTACGCGATACAGACCTTTCTCACCGAATGGTTGACCTTACAAGTGATGCCTTCAATAGTTCATCAGCCTCATATTTTCATAAAAATATAGGAGGCTATCACGCAGCTAAATTACGTCGCTATCAAGACATTATAAATGTACATTTGGATAAAGAATTAAAACTCATTTACTCTGGATTACAAACTGCCCAATCACAGGAAGATGTGGATAATATCTTTTCCCAAACCCCTGTGATTAACGCACTCAACACCAAGTACATCAAATACCATCCAGATGCTGAACCATTGATAAATATTCACGCTATGGGTAACGCTTGGTTTGTCGATCAAATCAAATTTGTAGAAAATGCTAATGAAGAAATTCTTGCATTAAACAATACTGATTTAGCAACCACCCTAATTTGTAATAAAAAATATCAAAATGATTTAACTATTGCAACAAATAGAGACACACTAGCAACCATTGAACTTATAGAATACGCTCCTGATAAATTGACCTATCACATCTCTTCAAAAACGAATCAAGTTGCTGTATTCTCAGAAGTTTACTACGAAAATGGTTGGAATATTTTCATAAATGGAGAAAAATACCAAACTCCTATTTGTTGCGACTACATATTACGTGGATTATCAATACCTGCAGGTGATTACGACTTGACAATGGAATTTTGTCCTACTTCTTATCGTGTAGGAAACATCATTTCCATCATCAGTTCATTATTATTCCTAATCCTAATAGGATTTTTAATTTACAAAGAAAGAAAGGAAAACTATGGCAAATAAGATTCATTTAGATACTTGTCCTGTTTGCGGAACTGGTCATTTTCGTCCTTTCTTAACATGTACAGACCATACCGTTTCAAATGAGCAATTTACACTCCAAAAATGCGAGGTGTGTGAATTTATTGCTACACAAGACTTCCCCTCTGAAAATGAAATAGGTAAGTACTACATTTCGGAAAATTATATCTCACATTCAGATAATAAAAAAGGACTTTTTAATCGACTATATCACGTAGCACGCCATCGCATGCTTCGCCACAAAATAAAACTTATCGACTTGCTCTCCACAAGAGGGAAATTACTTGATATTGGTTGTGGCACTGGCTATTTTCTTAACGAAGCCCAAATTGACGGTTGGGACGTTGTAGGTATAGAAAAAAGTGAACAAGCACGTCAATTCACTCACGATAATTTTCATATCGAAACCTTACCAAGTGAATCTTTATTTAGCGATTTAGGTAAGTTTGATATCATCTCAATGTGGCACGTTTTAGAGCATATTGAATCTTTCAATGCTACACTTACACGCATTAAAGAATTACTCAACGACAAAGGTTTTGCCATTATTGCTTTGCCTAACTGCAATTCAACTGATGCAAAATTTTATAAATCAAACTGGGCAGCATACGATGTACCAAGACATTTGTGGCACTTTACTCCAAATAGTTTCAAACAAGTGGCCAATCAAAATGGTTTCGCCATTATCGACACCTTTAGAATGCCACTCGATTCGTTTTATGTATCTGTATTAAGTGCTAAATACAAAAAATCCATCTTCCCAATGATAGAAGGATTCCTTATAGGATTTTATAGCTATATAGTTAGTTTGTTTTCAAAAAATAAATGTAGTTCTATCATCTATATTTTAAAAAAAGAAAAAAATGAAAAGTAAAATTACTCGTAGTATATTCGGTTCACAATTTGTTGCTACCATAAGTATGACCTTAGTGTTATTCCTTATGGGGATCGTATGCTTATTACTTTCTACAGCCAACGACTTATCACGTTACGTAAAAGAAAATCTCACTTTGTCGCTAGTTTTAAATGAAGACATCGAAAATTCTGAAATTCTAAAACTTCAGAAAAATCTTGATATACAAACATTTGTAAAATCTACTCAATATATTACCAAGGAAAAAGCTATTGAATCACTTACAGAAGAATTGGGAGAAAATCCCGTAGATTTCTTAGGCTATAACCCACTTTTAGCATCTATTGAAGTAAAACTTTACAACAACTACGCCAATAACGATAGCATTGAAAGTGTAAAAGCATTTATGAAACGCTATCCACAAATAAAAGAAATCAATTATCAAAAAGACCTAATACAAGCCGTTAACGACAATGCTAACAAAATAAGTATCGTCCTACTAGTCTTTGCGGCTATTATGCTCTTCATCTCATTTGCACTTATCAATAATACCATTCGTCTAAGCATTCATTCCAATCGTTTCTTGATTAACACTATGAAACTCGTTGGAGCAAATAATGGATTTATCCGTCGACCTTATGTATTGAACAACGTAATCTGTGGTATAATAGCTTCTATCTTAGCGATAGGCCTAATTACCCTACTACTTTATTACATTCAATCCGACTTGCAGAATATTTTAAGCATTAACATGCACCAACCTATTTTATTTACTTTTGGAGTCATCCTAATTTTAGGAATATTCCTAAGTTTAATTGGAGCAACAATTGCTATTAACCGATATTTAAGAATAAAAACTAACGACTTATATTACATCTAATATGGCAAATATTATCAAAAACAAAAACGAAAATAACGACAATTTAATTGAAAATAAAGAGACTTTTGCTCTTAATAAAATCAATTACATTATAATGGCTATCGCTGTAGTCGTAATAATTATTGGATTTGCTCTAATGACTGGTCAACCCAATGGTGCAGAATTTAACGAAGATGTTTTCAGTACTCGTCGTATTGTGGTTGCACCCACTATAGCATTTCTAGGATTTTTAATGGTTATTGTAGCCATTTTGTGGAAACCTAAAAAGAAATAACAATGGATTGGATACAAGCTCTTATACTCGGTTGCATTCAAGGATTAACCGAATTCCTTCCCGTTAGTAGTAGTGGACATCTTACTATCGGTCAAGAAATTATGCACCTTGACACCTCAGTTGCCGACAACCTACAATTTAACGTTGCCGTTCATTCTGCTACGGTTTTAAGCACCCTGCTTATTCTCCGAAAGGAAATCTTTAATATCCTTAAAGGAACATTTGGTTCAAAAGAATGGAATTGCGACAAAGAATACGCTTTAAAGCTTATCATATCAATGATTCCAATTTTTATTATTGGTATGTTTTTCAAAGACTTTGTTGAGGAATTATTTGGCAAAGGACTCATCCTTGTAGGTATTTGCCTAATAGTTACAGCCCTACTTTTAAGTTTTGCCCACTTTGCCAAACCACGTCAAAAAGAAAACATATCATACTTAGATGCCTTCATCATTGGTATCGCTCAAATGGTTGCTATTTTACCTGGACTTTCACGCTCAGGAACCACCATAGCAACTGGTATTCTCTTAGGAGACAAGAAAGAAAAAGTAGCAAATTTTTCTTTCCTAATGGTCATTGTTCCCATCTTAGGAGAATCCCTTTTATCTCTACTAAAAATTGACGATGAACTTTCCAATTCAATTGGATGGTTTCCTCTTTTAGTAGGATTTTTAGCAGCGTTCCTTACAGGATGTTTTGCTTGTAAATTTATGATCAACATGGTTAAGAAAAGCAAACTTGTTTATTTCGCTATTTACTGCGTTATAATTGGAGTTTGGGCTATAATTTACGCATTATAAATGAATTTTAAAGAAGGAGAAATATTATATTTTTATAAGCCACTACATTGGACTTCATTCAATTTGATAAATAAAATTCGTTGGATACTTACCAAAGAATTAAAATACAAAAAATTGAAAGTGGGACATGCTGGAACACTTGATCCTTTAGCAACAGGTGTAATGATTGTTTGTACTGGAAAGGCTACTAAATTGATTGAAACTTTCCAATACCAAACCAAAGAATACATAGCGACCCTAAAACTTGGAGCTACAACTCCATCGTTTGACTTAGAAACAGAAATAAACCAAGAATATCCCACCGACCATATTTCTAAAAAAATGGTTGAGGATACTTTAAAACAATTTATCGGGACTATAAAACAAGTTCCACCAAAATTCTCGGCCGTAAAAATAAATGGCAAACGCGCCTACGATATGGCCAGACAAGGTATAGAAGTTGAGTTAAAAGCCAAAGAACTTACCATTGATGAAATTGAATTACTTGACTATAATATACCAGAAATAACCATCCGAGTAGTTTGCAGCAAAGGTACCTACATCAGAGCTTTGGCCCGCGACATAGGAGAAGCCCTACAAACTGGAGCTCACTTAACCAAATTAGAGCGAACTCGAATTGGTGAAGTTACATTGGATAAATGTTTTTCATTAGACGAATTTGAAAAACAAATTCCTGCTTGGAAAGAAGAACATTTTAATCGATTAGAAGAAGAAAATAATAATTAAACGATAAGAATATGAAGTTGTCAAAATTCAAATTCAAACTAGACAGAGAACAAATTGCAAGTTATCCTGCCGAAAACCGAGATGAATCAAGATTGTTAGTACTTAACAAAACTACTGGCGAAATTGAACACAAAATTTTTAAAGACATTCTTGGTTATTTTAATGAAGGGGATTCGTTTATCTTCAACGACACAAAAGTATTTCCAGCTCGTTTATATGGAAATAAAGAAAAAACTGGTGCCAACATCGAAGTTTTCTTATTGCGTGAACTTAATGCCGAAATGAAACTTTGGGATGTTTTAGTTGACCCAGCAAGAAAAATCCGAATTGGAAACAAACTTTATTTTGGAGAAGACGATTCATTGGTAGCAGAAGTTATCGACAATACCACCTCACGTGGTAGAACATTACGTTTTCTTTACGAAGGAAATCATGATGAATTCAAAGAAACGCTTTACTCTCTTGGAGAAAGTCCTCTTCCTAAATTTATGCTCTCGGAAGATAGAAAAGTTGAACCAGAAGACGCACAACGCTATCAAACTATTTTTGCCAAAAATGAAGGCGCTGTAATCGCTCCTGCTGCTGGTTTTCACTTTAGTCGTGAATTGCTTAAACGTTTTGAAATTAAAGACGTTAATTTTGCCTTCTTGACACTCCATCTTGGAATGGGCGATCTTCGCGAAATAGACGTTGAAGACCTAACCAAACACAAAGTAGATTCAGAACAAATGTTTATTGGTGAAGAATGTACTAGAATCGTTAACAAATCCATTGACGAACGCAAAAACGTATGTGCTGTAGGAACCTCTACCCTTAAGGCCATTGAAACAAGTGTAAGTACAGATGGTCATTTAAAACCATACGAAGGTTGGACCAATAAATTCATCTTCCCTCCCTACAACTTTAGTGTGGCAAATCGTTTGGTTACAAATTTCCAAATGCCTTTTTCTATTCCACTTATGATGGTTGCCTCGTTCGGTGGATTTGACAATGTTATGAATGCCTATGATGTAGCCCTTAAAGAAGGTTACAAATTTGGCCCCTATGGAGATGCAATGATGATTATTTAAAAGAAATAAAGTATTTTTTAAATTATAAAGATTATATTTGCAGTCTTAAATTTGAAAAAATTAAAATAATTAAATAACTAAAAACAGATGCAAAACAAAGGATTAATTAGATTTTTCGCTATTACTCTTGCTCTTATTTGCTTGTTTTATCTTTCGTTTAGCTTTGCTACAAATCGTCAAGAAAATAAAGCTAAAGAATTGGAAGCTAACTATATAGCAAATAATGCTGGTGGTGACGAAGATATCGTGAAGAAAGAAGCAGAAGCCATTAAGAAAGCCTATTTAGACTCAATGGCAACTGAAAAAGTATGGTTAGGACACACTCTTAGAGAATGTCGTGAAAACCAAATTAACCTTGGACTTGACCTTAAAGGTGGTATGAATGTAACCTTGGAAATTTCTCAAGAAGATATTCTTAGATCACTAGCAGGTTCTAATGTTAATAATGAAACTTTAAACAAAAGTATTGCCATTGCAAAAGAACGTATGTCTCAATCAAACAAAGATTTCTTAACATTATTTGAAGAAGCTTTTGTTGAAGTTGACCCATCAGCTCGTATGGCTGCGATCTTTAGTACCGTAGAATTGAAATCTAAAATTTCTGCCAACGCTACTAACGAAGAAGTAATGAAAGTCATTAGAGAAGAAGCTAAATCAGCTATCTCTAACTCATTCAACGTACTTCGTACCAGAATTGACCGTTTTGGTGTAATTCAACCAAACCTTCAACAATTGGAAGGTGGACGTATTTTAATTGAACTTCCTGGTGTAAAAGAACCAGAACGTGTTCGTAAATTACTTCAAGGTTCGGCAAATCTAGAATTTTGGCCAACCTTCCGCTTGTCTGAAATCCAAGACAACTTAATTGAAGCTAACAACATCGTTACTGAACTTCTCAATGCTAAAGAAGAAGAAGTTACTCCTACTGAAGTAGCTCCTGCAGAAGAAGTTGCCGAAGTTGATAGTTTGGCAAATGCCCTTAAAGAAGAAGTTGCTGAAACGGCAAAAGAAAATGAAAAATCATTATTCACTTATCTTATTCCAAACTTTGGAAGTGGATATGATGATGCTACTGTAGGTTACGCAAAATCTATCGATACAGCAAAAGTTAATGAACTATTTGCTTTAAAACAAGTAAAAGATGTCATGCCTAAAAATCTTTTACTTCGTTGGACCGTTAAACCTAACGACGAAAAATCTCAAATCTATCGCTTGATAGCATTGAAGATTACAACTAAAAATAAAAAAGCTCCTATAGAAGGTGACGTTATCACTAACGCTAAATACGACTTCCAACCAGGTTCGTCTTATCCTATTATTAGCATGAGCATGAATCGTGAAGGTTCTCGTGAATGGGCTCGTCTAACTAAAGAAAACATTAATCGCCAAATCGCTATAGTACTTGATGATATGGTTTACTCATATCCTAATGTACAAGACGAAATTACTGGTGGAAACTCACAAATTACTGGTAACTTCACTCTTGAAGAAGCAACCGACTTGGCAAACGTTTTGAACTCAGGTAAAATGCCTGCTCGTGCAAGAATTATTCAAGAAGATGTTGTAGGACCTTCTCTTGGTGCTCAAGCAATTAAAACTGGTATTATTTCGCTTATCGTAGCATTCATCTGTATCTTGATTTATATGTTTGCATGGTACGGTAAAATCCCTGGATTCGTTGCCAACATTGCATTGATTTCAAATGTATTCTTCTTACTTGGTATCTTAGCTTCATTCAAAGCTGTTCTTACTTTGCCAGGTATCGCTGGTATCGTATTGACTATGGGTATGGCTGTCGATGCTAACGTATTGATTTACGAACGTACAAAAGAAGAATTACGCAATGGTAAAAAAACACAAAAAGCTCTTGAAGACGGTTATAAAAATGCCTTCTCTGCTATTTTAGATGGTAACTTAACCACTTTATTGACTGGTATTATCTTATTCGTATTCGGTACAGGACCTATCAAAGGTTTTGCAAGTACGTTGATTATTGGCTTGATTACATCATTTATCACAGCAGTATTCTTAAGTCGTTTGATTTTCACTTCACTTTTGAGCAAAGATAAAGTTGGAGAAATTAGTTTCTCTACCAAACTTTCTACAAACCTATGGCAAAACACAAGCTATAATTTTGTAAAAGCTCGTAAAGTAGGTTACATCATTGCTGCTGCTATGGTTCTTATCTCTATCGTATCATTGTCAACAAGAGGATTGAGTCAAGGTATCGACTTCTCAGGAGGTCGTAACTACATCGTTAAATTCAATCAGGCTGTAAATACTGAAGATGTTGCTTCTTTGTTAAATGGCAAATTTGGTACAAGTGCCGTTTCTGTAATTCGTATCGGTAGCGACGACCAAGTAAGAATTTCTACCAACTACAAAATTGACGATAATTCAGAATCAGTTGATAGCGAAATGGAAAGTATTCTTTACGAAAACTTAAATAGCCTTTGCGGTAATGTTGATAAAGATACATTCATCACCAACAATATTGTTAACTCACAAAAAGTTGGTCCTACCATCGCAAGTGATATGAAAATTGACGCTATCATTGCCGTTCTTATTGCTATCATCTGCATTGGTTTGTATATCTTAATCAGATTCCATCACGTATCATTCTCAATTGGTGCGTATGCTGCTCTATTCCACGACACAATAATTGTTCTTGGTTTTTATTCTCTATTCTATGGTATCTTACCTTTCTCATTAGAGATTGACCAAACATTTATCGCTGCTATCTTAACTGTTCTCGGTTACTCAGTCAACGATACCGTGGTTGTTCTTGATCGTGTAAGAGAAAATCTTAAAGCGTTCCCAGGAATGGATAAAAAAGAACTTATTAACAACTCATTAAACTCAACTTTGGCTCGTACATTCAGTACATCATTGAGTACTTTAGTGGTTTTGATAATTATCGCTCTCTTTGGTAGCGACACTATCAAAGGTTTTGCCGTAGCAATGATTATTGGTGTTGTTATAGGTACATTCTCTACATTATTTGTCGCTATTCCAATTGGATACGACATTGAAAACGCTCGTAAGAAATAATAGTAAAACACAAATAAAAATGCTGTTCCATATTATGGAGCAGCATTTTTTTTAGACTATTTTCATAATCATTATTTCAAAAAAATAAATACTTATATTTGCAATAATGAAAAAAACAATCAAAATACTCACCTTTTTTAGTGCAATTATACTCTTAATTGTAGCCTTAATTTATCACAACCAACACAACCCGTCCCCATCTACAACTGCATCCAACCATTCATCTTATATCTATCAAAAAACATATACCCCTTTTACGTTTAATATAAACAACTTCCTTCCCAACAAACCTACCACTTACGAAACCAAACGTACTAAAATAAACAAAAATTACCGACAACTCTTTAACGATGTTAACGATATACAACTAAGTGCCGCCTATATTAATGGTATTCTACCACAAAATAATTTAGAAAAACTAGATAGTCTGCTATCCAATCGCATTTTAATCCAAGTATTTAATTCAAAATATTTATACTCAGATGCCCAAATGCCTTATCTTGTTCCGAAAGCCAACGACTTACTTCTCGAAATTGCTAAACGCTTTCAAGAAGAAACCAATTCCCCAAAACGCATCTATGTAAGTAGCATGCTCCGTACAGACAATAGTATAAAAAAACTCCGCCGCACCAACCGTAATTCAGTAAAAGAATCATGCCACCTTAGAGGCACCACATTCGACATAAGTTACAAACTTATGAATAGAAAAGAAAAACATATTTTGGCACAAATCTTGCACGATTTAAAGAGTGCTGGCTATTGCTATGTCAAATATGAAATCAAACAACCTTGTTTTCATATTACTGTAAGAAAATAAATATTTTGTAAAATAAAAACAAAACCACATCGTTTTAATACTATAAAAAATCTTTATATTCATTATATCATGAAAAAAAGTCTTATAATAATAGTTTGCATCATCGCTGTAGGATTAGCTTTCGCAAAAATCGAATCCAATAAATTTAAAGAACAATGGATGCTTATTGAAGATTATAGTAAAAAAGGAAAAACAGAATCCGCTCTTAATGAAATAGACAACATCATCAAAAACACGTACAATCAGAATAACAACGACGAAATGATCAAAGCTTTTATTAACAAAATCAACCAACTCGACAAAAAATATCCCGATGCTACAAAACGTGCGATAATAGAAGTCGAAAATTACATTAAAAATAGTAACGACAGCATTCAAACAGCATTACTACACAATATCGCTTCCAAACTATATTCTAATTATTATACTAATAATTCATACACTATTAATAAACGTACACCCATTAATATCGTGCCAGAGGATATTGATGAATGGACTAAAAACCTATTTGAAGATAAATATTTTGAACATCTAAAGGCCTCTTTACAACTCTCAGAAAAAGATAAACGCATAAATATCATCAACTATAAAGAAATGCTAAGTGAAGGTGAAGACAGTAGAGAACTTCGACCTACACTATACGATTTCTTAGTATATGACATCCTTGATAATCAGAAAGATAATCCATTTCTAAAATCAGAAAATAATAACAATTTCTCTAAACAGTTATGCCAAAATATTGTAGATTTTCATAAAGGAGAAAATAATGGTGCAGAATTTTATGCTCAACTTTTTTATATTTATATAACATATCATTTCGACACCACCTCAGAAGAATATTTAGAAAAACTTGAACAATTAGAATTAAAATACGCCGAACTTCCATACGTTTGCGAAGTCGCTTCCTTTATAATTGATTTCTATAATCAAAAAGTTTATAATGAACCACAAACGGACAATGAACAGTACAATAAAAACTGCAATGACTACTTAAAAAAAGCGAAAGATATCTGTGAAAAATACATCAATAAGTTTCCTAAATACAAAAGGATTAATCATATAAAAAACGCTTTATTTCAAATAACGGCATCTTTCTGTAGTGTTAATACCAACAAACTTATTTATCCTAACACACCATTAGAATTCATTATAAATTACAAAAATACGCCTCAAGTTACCATTAAAATTTATCGATCAAACAAAGAACCTAAATACTTTAAAGATAACAACTATATACACGAAATTCCAAGTGGTTCAAAATTAGTCAAAACTTATCAGAAAAAACTTGACCAAACCTATCCATACATTTCACAAACAGATACCATAATCACTCCCGAAGGTTTAGATTATGGCATATACGTTTATGAAATTACCACAAACAATAAATGCACAGAATTAGGCGTTTTTTATGTAACCAAATTCATGCTCCTTCATCATAGTATTGACAAAAATAATAGCGAAATTATCGTATTAGACCGCCAAACAGGAGAACCTTCTCGCAATGCCAAGATAATACAATACAAAGCAAACGATTCCAATAAAGAAATATTGTGCGATCAATTATGTATTTTTAAAATTAATCATGAAAAAAATAGATACTCATCTGACGTAAGTATCTTATGTGATAAAGATAAATTCCATCCAATAACTCGTATTTATAGTTACAACTACTATAGAGCAAAACAAACATATACCAAGAAAAATGCTACATTCTTTACAGATAGAGCCATTTATCGCCCAGGTCAAAAAATACTATACAAAGTTATACTATGGGACGAAACAAATGAAGGTAAACATATAATTTCTAATGATACTATCAAAGTCGTTCTTTACGATTCAAAATCCAATATAGTTAGTTCTAAATCTCTAATAACCAACCAATTAGGTTCTGCTTCAGGAGAATTTTCAATTCCACAGGATGCCTTATCTGGAAATTTTCACTTAGAATGTGAATCCTCTAGTCACTACTTTAAAATAGAAGAATACAAACGCCCTACATTTGAAATTCTGTTTGATAATATAAAAGAAACTTATACATACGGCGACACCATCAAGTTACACGGAACAGTAAAAAATTATTCTGGATCGGTAAGTCGTAATACAACACTTAAATACAGCATTAAAGGAAATCAATATGCTCGCTATAATTTTAAGGAAAACACCCTTGATTTTAAAGAAATTTCTACCGATGAAAACGGTGAATTTAACATCACAATCCATCTACCAAAATCTAATGATTATTCCCAGATTATTGTAGATGTTATGGCTACCGACAATAAAGGTGAAAGTCATAATGAAACAAAAAGCTTTTTTTTGAATAAAGAAAGTCTAGAATTTTCTGTAGAAAACGAATTTCTTAACCAAAAAGAAGCACTAAAAGATATCACTATTAACGTTTATAATCACGACCACGTAAAATACAAAGCACCTGTTAGTGTTACACTACAAAAAATCAAAGACATTGAAAAAATAAACGATAAAAACTACAAAGTTGAAAAAGAGATATGGACCAAAACTCTACAACCAAACGAAGTTATTGCTTCATCGGAACTTAAATCATTAGCATCAGGTAGGTATCGTTTAACTTTTAAAATCAAAGATAATAAAGGTAGAGAAATTGAAAATACCAAAGATTTTCTTCTTTACTCTATCTATGACAAGAAGGTACCAGAAAAAACATACGATTTTTATGTTCCTATAGTTACACAATGTAAAGTTGGAGAAAATGCCACTATCCTTTTAGGTAGTTCAGACAAATCTTATGTCTTATTACAAATCTTTGCAAACAACCATGTCGTTGACACTAAATGGATAAACATTGACAATGAAATCAAAACCATCAACATTCCATATTTAAAAGAATATGGCAATAACATTAATGTTACACTCACATTTGCTAAAGAAAGTGAATTATATACCCATACAGCAAATATCACACTAAAAAAAGAACCTAAAAATAAACCTATTCTTGGTTTTGAGTCATTTCGCGACCTTGTAACGCCTGGAAGCAAAGAAAAATGGGTATTAAAATTAAAAGCCGATAGTGTAAGTAATTATGAGTTATGCTGCACTTTATATGACCAATCATTAGACGCATATCAAAAGAATAATTGGTATATACCAAATGACAAAATCATGCTAACCAACTCGCTCGTATATAATTGGCAAAGGTTCTATTTTTACGAAACGACCGCCGATGCTTATTCAGCAAACAAATATTACGATGAGGATCAATACATTACATTCGATTTATTTATCCCATGTAATTTGCTATCCAGTCACCGACTTTTAATAAGAGGTATTCCTTCCATTGCCCCTGGTGTCTCAATAAGTACCTCAAGAGCAAAGAATAAATATGGTTATGCCTCAGTAGAAATGGCTATGTGTGAAGAAGAATGCGATGAAGAATTCGTAGCATCTTCGAAAAAAGAAATAGATACAAATAACCATATAACAGCAGAAGACCTAAACGATGTAAAAATCCGCACAAATTTTGCTGAAACGGCATTTTTCTACCCTCACGTCAGATTTGATGAAACAGGTACTACCAATATCGAGTTTACCATGCCTGAAAGTTTAACGCGTTGGAAATTTATGGGATTAGTCCACGATAAATCTCTAAATTATACCCAATTGACCGAAGAAATTGAATGCAGAAAAACAATTTCTATCACTAGCAATCGACCACGTTTTGTAACCATAGACGACCAAGTTCAGATTTCGGCAATTATAGAAAATCTATCATCGGAATCTATTCAAGGGAATGCTTATGCCGAATTTTATAATGGAGATAAACTCCTTTCACAAAAGAAATGTCACTTCTCGATCAACGAAAAAGGAACTCAGCAAGTAAATTGGATTTTTACTGTTCCTGATATTGAAACCCTTACCATTAAAGTGATTGCAAAAACCGACAACGATAGCGACGGAGAAATGTTTAATATTCCTGTTCGACCAAATAAGACATTACTCACCGAAACGCTCCCTTTTGTAGCTAATGGTAAAAATAATTTCATCTTTAATTTTGATGAATTTAAACCAAATGCCAATAATAAATCTTTTGTCATTGAATACACCAACAATCCAATTTGGTACGCCATTCAAGCTTTACCGCAAATGAGCGAACCAAAATATGAAAATTCCATTTCCTATATTATTGCTTATTTTACTAGTGTTTTAGGAGAAAATATAGCACAAAATGTTCCTAATCTTAAAACATATATTGACGCATGGACAGAAGACGATTTAAAATCTAATTTGAATAAAAATGAAGACTTAAAAATAACTTCATTAAATAAAACACCATGGGTGAATGAGGCTATGAACGAAAGCAAACAAAAAAGCCAAATGAAATTGTTTTTTGATACCGAACACCTCAAAAAACAACAAAAAGATCTTTGGGATAAACTTTCAGAAATGCAACTTGAAAATGGCTCTTTCCCTTGGTTCAAAGGCATGAATGGAAGCACATTTAATACCCTTAAAGTAGCCGAAATCCTATGTCAAATGCAAGAAATGGGAATCCCACTTTCTTCTGAGAATCAAAAGGTCCTAAAAAAATCCGTAGATTACTTAGACAAAGAACTCACAAAGAGTTATAATTATATCATTCGCTGGAATAAAGAAAATAAAAATGAATTCTATATTTCAAGATTAGATTTGGACATTCTTTACGTAAAAGCGATTACAGGAATGACCAATAGTAAAGCTGAAAACTATTTTCTTCAACAGACTGAAAAATATTGGACAAAATTAGATTTACCTGATCAAGCCATAGCAGCCATTATTTTAAATAAAATAGGCAAAAAAACAACCGCTAAAACCATTGTTGCTTCATTACTTGAGAATGCTGTGAACGACCCTAATGAAGGTATGTATTGGCCTAAAAATACGAGCTATAACAAAGTTTTAAATCACTGCACTATCATTAAAGCCATTAGCTCCGTTTTAGGCAACGATACAAAAGAACTCATACCCCTCAAAATATGGTTAATTCGCCAAAAACAAACACAATTATGGAAACATGAATTGGAAAGTATCAATGCTATTTATGCTCTTACAACAAGCAGACACCCAAGTACAGAGGTAGGCGATTTTTCTATAAAAGTAGGCAATGTCGTCATTGATAAACCTTGTGTAAAAGGCACAGAATATATTATACAAAGTTTTGATAAAGAAGAGATTAAACCAAATTTCAAAACCATTTCAGTAACTAAAAATGACGATCATTTTGCTTTTGGATGTGCTTATTGGCAACACTATGACAACACTTCGGACATCAGTTCTCAAAAAGGGAATAAACTCAATATTGAGAAAAAAATCTTTATTGAGAAACAAACCTCAAAAGGAAAAGTTTTGGAAGAAGTGAATAGCAAAAATCCTATCAAGGTTGGAGATAAAGTAACCGTTCGTATTACAGTAAAATGTAGCGATCAAATGGACTTTGTAATGATAGAGGACCAATTTGCATCTGGATTTGAGCCTACCATCAAACTTTCAGGATACCGATTCTCAGAACGAAGTGGTTACTACCTTTCATACACCGATTCATCCATATTATACTTCTTCGATTATTTATCAAAAGGCACCTACGTATTTGAATATCAACTTAACGCCGAACGAGCAGGTTTATACACCAATGGAATCGGTCAAATACAATGCTTATATGCCCCCGAATTTATCAATCATACAGCAGGTTCAAAACTAGAAATCACCAATAAACATTAAACAAAAGGATACCACAAAGGAGTGGTATCCTTTATTTTATATAACTAATCAGCAAACTTTATAAACTTTTTTATACCTTTGTATTAAAGTTAAAAAAGCGATTGTATGAAAAAACTTATCACTTATATTATTTTGGTTCTTTCAGTTGCAACTAACTCGTACGCACAACGCTATTACTTCAACCACGAGCCACAAACTTTGGAAGAAAGTCTTTCGCAAAAAGGCTACAACTATGGAACAGTTACAATTAAAGCAGACCAACGACTAAACAATTTGCTTTATTATCGTAAAACCCAAGCTGAAGAACAAAAAATCGAAAATCTTACTTGCAAAGGTTTTCGCATAAGAATGTATTCAGGAAATAGTCCTAAAGTTTCTAAAACAGAAGCCCTTGAAATTGAAAATCTTATCAAAGAAGATTTCCCAGAAATACCCACTTATCTTGATTTTGTTGCTCCATTTTGGAAACTCCATATTGGCAATTACAGCAATTACCAAGAAGCTACTAAAATGTGTAATATCTTAAAAGAAAAATATCCTCGACTTCGCAATACCATCTTTGTAGTGAAAGAAGATGAAGTAATTATTTTATAAAAAATAAAAATGACTGACAACGAAAAAATCCAAGCGTTAAAAGAACATTACTCAGAAATTATTAAACTTTTGGGTGAAGATGTTGAACGAGAAGGGCTTATCAAAACACCTGAACGCGTGGCAAAAGCTATGCAATTTATGACACAAGGATATCAACAAGACCCTAAAGAGATTCTTCGTTCGGCAATGTTTTGTGAAGACTACAAACAAATGGTTATCGTTAAAGACATTGAATTCTATTCAATGTGCGAACACCACATGTTGCCATTTTACGGGAAAGCACATGTAGCGTATATTCCACGCAAACATATCACAGGCTTGAGCAAAATTGCCCGCGTAGTAGATGCTTACTCCCGTCGCTTACAGATTCAAGAAAGATTAACTACACAAATTAAAGATTGCATTCAAGAAACATTAGACCCACTTGGGGTAATGGTAGTTATCGAAGCCGAACACATGTGCATGCAAATGCGTGGCGTTCAAAAACAACATTCCATAACTACAACTTCCGACTTTACAGGGATATTCCAAGAAAGCAAAACTCGAGAAGAATTTATGAATCTTATTAAATAAAGGGGAAGGAGCGATTTTCGCTCCTTTTTTATTTCAATACTATTCTAAAACCAATCAGTGTTTTATAATCGTATTCTCCCCAATGATCCCTCTTGGGCATTGGACGACGAGATGTACATCTAAATGTCGATGCAACGGCATCTACAGAAAGATCTTCTGCATTCAAACCTCCTCCTCGCATAACATGCACCTCACCTTGAATAGGTCCTACTGGATTTACAACCTCATTAGAAACATAATCTCCATACCAATCACTACATATTTCCCAAACGTTTCCACTCATATCATAAAAACCTAACTCATTTGGTGCATATTTTTTTACAAGTGAAAGCTCTATATCCTTTTCATGCATAAAATACTTCTCACATTTAGCTACTTCATCATATTCATTACTACCCGCATAAACATATTCCTTACTATAATTGCCGCCTTTAGCAGCAAATTCCCACTCGGCTTCTGTTGGCAAACAAAAATTAAGATTATCAGGAATAAGCTGATTTTCATGCAAAATAGTATTTAACTTCGAAATAAATAATTTTGCATCCACATACTCTACCCCATAAGCAGGATAATTCCCCCCTAAACCCTGTTTTTCATTCCAAGACTTAATTGGACGGCCAACTACTGCCATCCAAAGATCTTGTGTTACTTCTGTTTCACTCATCCAAAAATTAGAAACTGATACCTTGTGATAGGGTTTTTCATTTTGTTCCTGATCAACACGTTTAAAACGCAGTTCTGGTTGATTTTCATTTTGATAACCCATTACAAAACTTCCCCCCTCAACAGCAATCATATTAAAGAAAATACCTCCAACGCCAAAGCCTTTATCCGAAAAAGTAAAAGGTTCTGGTTTAGGATTTGAAGGATAATGTGGATGATGAGGATGATCATTATGAAAATCATTTTGACGCTCATAATGAAGATTCTGTTGATTAACATTAGAATTAGCATTGGCATTTACCTCTACATTAGCATTCACCGTTGTATGTTGATGAATCTCAGGATGTAAATCAATATTTACATTAACCTTTGCACTACCACAAATACCGATAAAAGATGTCATCAACACTAAAAAAATCTTTTTCATAATTGATACTAAATTAAAAATAAGTGTTATACTTTTTTACAAAAGTATTAAAATTATTTTGATAGAATATTAAAAATGCTTTTATTAAATATTAAAAAAATTTTATAATTTAAAAAAAAAGTTTTTACTTTGCAACCGATTAAGGTATAAATCTATTATTTTTTTAAAGTACATCTATAAACACTTATTTTAATTAAAATGAAAAAAACATTATTTTGTGTACTCACTATTGTAGGAGTACTGTACACTTCGTGTGAAAAAGAAAAAAAAAGCATTAATGAAGAAAAGAAACAAACAGAAACTGTTTTCGACACTTCCTCAATTGAAAATTTTGTAAATAGTTTGCCTGATCCTGAACAAGAGATAGCAGTTCCTGAGGACGTAGCAATAGACTCTATAATTACACGCGATGAGAGACAAGAATGCAAAACTATAAGTTATCATACTACTTCAAGTTTTAGTGAACAATTCTTATTAAACCCTACTAATGATATTATCTTCGAAGGAAACATTATTGATGGTAATTCTGTATTAGACGGCAGTTATCAACCATTGATCTTGCCTCGTCGTCCTTTAAGAATTTCTACTTCCTTGTCTAACAAAGAAGGAAATTCTTCAATCCTTGTAGAAAACGTTTCCCTTTCTGGGTTACGTGAAGCACGTAAAAAACTCATTAACGACTGTGAAATGAATGGAGCTACAGAAGCTCAATCGCAAATTGAAATTATTGAAGTTAGTTCAGAAGAAGATTTAAACTTAAAATTAGGCGTTTCGGCCGACTTCGGTAAAAAAGCTTCCATCGCCTCTAATTTTACATTCGATAAATCGCAATACGACAAAAGTTTTTTGGTACGCTTCCAACAAATTTTCTACACAGTAGATATCGACCTTCCCTCTTCACCTGCCGATTTCTTCGACCCAAGTGTTACAGCAGAAGATATACAAAGAGTCCTACCAAGTAAGACAGCCCCTTGCTACATTTCTTCTATAAAATACGGACGTATGGCTTATTTTAGTGTAGAAGTAAAAGGTAAGAGTATAGAGCAAACATCTTCCCTAGAAGCCCAAGTAAAAGCACTAATTCAAGCAAACTCTGCTAACCAACAAACATTCACAAATAATTTTAAAGACAGTCGCATTTCAGGAACTATCATAGGAGGAAATGCTGGAGATGCTGTAAAAGTTAGTAGTATAGAAGAAATGATGAATTTTATTAATGACAACGGAAATTTCTCTAAAGAAAATCCTGGATGCCAAATCTCTTATACCCTTCGTTCACTAAGGAACAACAAAGTCTTTAACGTAGTTAACTCCAACAATTATGATATTAGAGTATGCAACACCTACGAAGGAAATATCTCCCTACACGGAATTTCCTCAATTACAACAAATTGTGAGGTTTATGGAGTAGGTTTTATAAACATTAACGACACGGAAGAATGGAAAGATGAAGGCAAAATGAATGCATTTGGTATTACCAGAAATAATGCGATTGCTTTAAATACTAATGGAAATTTTTTATTTGATAATAATGCCACACTTAAACCAGATTTGTCTAGATTTAAAATTAACTATGCCGATATGAAAGACAAATACATCGTATTCCGATTCTATCTTAAAGAAAGAGATGGTAATGATACCACCAAAAAAGCTTGTAAAATTGACGGCATGGATGATAGTTTTGAAATAAAAGACTTTGCCTTTAGTATTAAAGACCTCTATGAGAAAAACGTTAAAGAACTTGAAATTACATTAAGAAGTCCCTACAACACCATTTGCAACCATACCACAAGTGGAGGAAGTTACAGTAAAAAGAAAAAAGGTGCTACCGAAATAGATGAAATAACTTTAATATATAAACTATATAATCAGTAAAAATGAAAAAGCAAATTATTATTTTGACACTATTGTGCTTAACAGCAGTATCCTGTGAAAAAAAAGGTCCAGATGAATCGGAAGAAAAATACGAAGGCTCTGGATTCGTAGAACGTGAATTAGAAGAAGGCGAAAATGGTAAAGCTTATATCTCAACCTCTGATGTTAAATTAAGAGGTGTTTATGTATATGACACCTATCAAACACTAATAGAAAGTGTTTTCTATTGTTCCAAAACTAATATGACATATAGATTCCACGAATTAGAGCATGAAAATAATATTAATTTATGCATTAATATTAATACTAAGAATGTTAAGGACAGTTGCTACATTGACCAAATCGTAATTACAAATGCTATTGTGAGCGAGGTTGATGTTCCTCTAAAAATAAATGCAGAAGGTACAGCTATATACGAAGGTCGTAATTATATAGAAAAATACCCGCATATCTCTAATAAAACTGAACTACAAGAATGTTTTTACGAAAATACTAGTTATCATTCTGCAGAATCACATGTCATTAACAAAGAAGATTTTAAAGGAGAACACTATTTTTTCTTTATGACTGGTAGTGATTATTTTAGAAGAGGACTTATTTGTATTAAAGACATTCGCACTGAGAGAATTGACTGGAAAAATCTAAATGGAGAAAATATTTATTTTACTATTAGCTCATTGGTAGAAAAATAATAACAAAAAAATTAAAATATTCTTTTTAGTACAATTATAAAAAGGTCTTTTAGTTAGAGAAAGATGTGATTCATTTAATGTTTCACATCTTTTTTTTATATTTGCTGATGCTAAAAAATAGTACTATTATGGAAGATGAATCATTAGAGACTAGACGAAAAAAAATAGTCAGACTCACTTTAATGGGAAGCTTCGTAAATGCCTTTCTAATTGTTTTAAAGATTACTACTGCCATATTTGGACGAAGTTCCGCTATGCTTGCCGATGCTGTTCATTCTATTAGCGACTTTCTGACCGATTTCATTGTAATTATTATGATGAGAATCAGCAGTAAACCAAGCGACAAAGACCACAGTTATGGTCACGGCAAATACGAAACCTTAGCCACAACTATTATAGGTTTACTACTATTCCTCGTAGGGGCAGGCATTGTTTGGTCATCTAGCAAAAACATCATTCGTTTTTTTCAAGGACACGCAATAACATCGCCCAACCTATTGGCTTTCATAGCTGCCATTACAAGTATTTTGCTAAAAGAACTCACTTACCAAATTACCATAAGAAAAGGAAAATCTCTAAAAAGTAAGGCTTTAGAAGCCAATGCTTGGCATCATCGTAGCGATGCTCTTTCTTCCATAGGTACCGCTATAGGTATCGGAGGAGCCATTCTTTTAGGCGAAAAATGGGCAGTTTTAGACCCTATTGCTGCTTTAATAGTAAGTTTCTTCATCTTTAAGGTTTCTATTCAATTAATAAAAAGTAGCATTAACGAACTTTTGGAATTTAGACTTCCAGAAAACATTGAAAAACAAATAATAGAAACTTCCGAAATGGTTGATGGTGTGAAAGATATTCACAACCTAAAAACTCGCCAAATAGGCAACACATATGCCATTAGTATGCACGTAAGAATGGATGGAAAACTCTCGCTTGAAGAAGCACACGAGAAAGCCACAGATATAGAAAATTTACTTAAAAAAGAATTTGGTGAACGAACTTTTATTGATATCCATTTTGAACCCTGGAAAATCAACGAAGAGAAATAAAAAAACGGTCAGAATTTCTCGACCGTTTTCTAAAAAGTTGAAATAAGTGTGTTAAAATTGTGTAATCTTAATAAGTGTCATTTAAAATTGTTTCGCAACAGCAAGACAAAGATAAACGATTGTTTTTGAACTAATAAAAAAAATTAAACTGACACTATGTCAAACACTTTGTCAACATATATAATACTAATAATCAGATAGTTGCGAATAAATGAAAAAAAGTGATATATCCTTATCTTTTTCTAAATCTCTACTAATAGGATAAATAAACAGTAAAAAAAGTAAGAATCGGAACATTACATTCCGATTCTCTTTGCCCTTTTAATTAAAATAAGTGTGTCAGGGCCTTCTTTTTAATTTAATAAGTGTGCTAAAGTTCTATTCATACTGTGAAAACTCACAACATAAATACAAAATGTTTAATTATTAAAGTAATTTGTACTAACAATCTGATGCAAATGTAGAAGTTTTTTTTATCATAAAATTTTATTATAATATTTTTAATAAAAATTTTTACAATAAACACGCAACTTGTTAAATATCAACGCTTTATGACGTTTATCAAATATAAATTATATGTTATTTTTATCTAAATCTTTATTTTTACAATACATTTAGAAAAATATAAGCTCTTCCTATCTAAAATAGCAATAAAGAATAGATCGTTTTTGCCATTCTTATATACAAACAATTCTTTACTTCTCCTCCAAAGCATAATCGACGCTTTGATTAAGTAATTGAGAAAATTCATACGTATTTTCAAAATCTTTCAACAAATTAGACAACAAATTTTCGTCTAAGAAATAATCTTTCGTTACTGATTTCATAAGCAAATAATCCCTAAGTTTATAATACTCTGCATACGCATCTTCAGCAGAATAACCATTAGGAACTCGCTTTAAATTATTTGTCGTATCCAAAAAAAAGCCCTTTTGAGTAGCATTTTTTATCAGTTTATCAAAATTTTCACCATTCAACATAATTTCCTCACGTACACTCTTAATAATTTTTGATTCAGGCATAAAAAGTCCAGCACAAACAAAAAACAAATTATTAATAGGTTCAAGATGCATATAATAACCACTATGAGGACCTTTTTTACCACTTGGACAGATAAAAATTCCGGCATGATTTTTATATGGTGTTTTATCGGGAGAAAAACGAATATCTCGATAAATACGATATGTACAATCCTTAGCTGTCAAATGTTCTATCGACTTATCAAACTGAGCAATACCCGCAATAAGTTCATCAGCAAATGCTAAAAAATCTTTGTGAAGAGACTTATACTCTTCTTTATGGGTATCAAACCAAGGTTTGTTGTTATTATTCGCAAGTGCGTATAAGAAATCAATCATTTTTTTCATAAAATAAAACAATTTTACATGTAAATAACAATAATTTGAGTAATTTAGCAAACACAAATTTAATACATTTTAATATGAAAAACTTATTAATTTTATTATTGTCATTGTTTGCAGTCTCACAAATGCAAGCACAAAAAACTTTAGTTACTTACTATTCTCACTCTGGCAAAACTGAAAAAGTAGCCAAAATTATTGCACAAGAATTAGATGCCAATTTGTACAAAATTGAAGCTGAAGAGCCATACACAAATGACGATTTAAATTGGCGTAATCCTAATAGCAGAAACAGCATAGAAAGTAAAGATCCAAATGCTCGACCTGCCCTTGCCGACAAAAAAGCTAAAATTGAAAAATACGATATTATTTATATTGGATATCCTATCTGGGACAACCAATGTCCACGTTTAATCAATAGTTTTATTGAAGCATACAAATTTGAAGGTAAAAAAGTCTTTTTATTCGCCACATCTGGAGGAAGTACTATTGATAACAGCGTTAAAGTTTTACAAAAAACTTATGGTGAAAAACTACCAATTTCAGGAAGTAAATTGTTAAATTCTGACGAATTGACCGCAAGAAACTGGGCAAAAGGAAATAAAAAATAACATTTGACAAAACCTATAAAATATATCAATAAAACAATCCCCAGAATTAAAAAACTTTGGGGATTGTTATTATGCAAATACTCAAAAATGCAAACAATATAATTGATTATACTTTTTGAAATAAATCCGACAACGTTATCATGTTTTGAACAATACCACTATATTCATTTTCGAGTAATTCATTAGTAGAAATCAATGTAAGCTTTACTTCTTTCTTACTCTTATTTTGTTCCTCGAAATATCTTACTCTTTCTCTCAATTTTGCATCACACTCTGCATCTATTTCAAAAGAACGTTTTGTATACTTTATCTCAAAAAAATTGATTGTTTTATCGTTTCGATCTATTAACCATTCAAACGACCATAATCTGCCATTTTCATATTTATAGATATATTCATTCGTTTCCACCCCTACAATTCCGAGTTTCTTTTTTATACACTCCAAATGTTGAAAACAAACACATCCAAATGCGATATTTAACCAAAGTTGTGGATATTTTTCTTTTATTTTAGACATCTGAAAATAAAATAATAAATAATTATCCGTCAACTGATATACAGATTCCTTATTTTTCTTTCCAAAACAATTAAATTTTCGGATAAAACCACAATTCTCTAAGTCTAAAAGAATATTTGTCGTCTGTCCACAATTTTTAAGAGCACTCCTATTTATCAACTCCTTACGAGTCAATCCAAGACCACTTTTACCCAATGTTTTAATAGCCTCTATATACAATTCGGAGGACTTGAACAATACATTAAAAAGCTTATTAAATTCAAGTCGTAGGGGGGCGTCTTTAGCTAAAAAAAGAGCTTTTATATTTTCCACTACATTCATATCATCTTTCAACATTGTCCAATAATAAGGAACGCCGCCCAACACCATATAGAATTGCAAAATTGACATTTTCGAAAACTCCAAATTCCTAGATGCTAATAATTCCTTACATTGTTGCAATACCAATGGTTGAAGTTCTATATCTACAGTAATATAATCACGTAATCCTTTTCCCTCTGCCGCAAATTTTCGTTGCAACCACGACATAAAAGAACTACATACGATCAAAATAATATCCCGCCTTTGCGATGCCCAGTTAACCCAAAAATCTTTCAATGCAGGCATAAAATCTGATTTACTAGAATCCAACCACGATGCCTCATCCAAAAAAACTACTTTTTTTAACGTTTTAAGCTCCGAAATCTTTTCTTTAAGATAATTAAATGCTTCTGCCCAATTAGCAAGTTTCGATCGACCTAAACCTTGTTCTTCTAAACTTTTCCCAAATAATTTTAATTGATTAGACATAGAGATATTTGATACACCCGTATACTTGAATGCATAATTATTTTTAAACACCTCATCTACAAGGTATGTCTTACCAATTCTCATTCGTCCATATAAAACAACTAACTGAGAAGCATTAATTCTCAAACATCTTTTTAATTCCTTAAATTCTTCTTTCCTTCCTATTATCATAATTGTAACTAACCCTAAAAATAAATGTTATTTCCTTACTTAATCATAAACTAAATAATTCAAATAAGTTTAGCCGTTTCCGACTAAACTTATTTCTGAAAAATAATCTGTAATTGTTTCCCAACAATGTTTGACAAATGTAGAGGTTTATTTTTTACTAACAAAGCTTTTTTAAACTGACATAGTGTCAAATATTAATTAATGGTATAACTGATTATAATTCAAATACTTAAGAAAAATAAAAAAATTACAAAAATTAACTATTTTTTTCTAAATCGTCCATTTTTTAATATTTTTTCTATAGAAAACGACTAATTTTTTCTTTATTTTTCATAAAATTTTCTTAAAAAGCACTCAAATTAATTTTTTTTAACTTAAAAATTGTAGTTTTGTACTCATTATGTTAGGAACCATTATAAATACTTGCACCATTATCATAGGAACTTCTTTTGGTGCTAAATTAAGACATGGTATTAAAGAAAAGTACAAAAAAACGCTCTTTAATGCTTTGGGATTGTGTTGCCTCGTATTAGGTGCAAATGCCACTTTATCTAATCTTGATAAAAGCGAATTCCCCGTAATGTTCATTTTAAGTATGTCCATTGGTGGACTCATTGGCACACGACTCAACCTATCGGGAAAAATAGACCATTTGAACGAGAAATTAAACCAAAAACATGGGAATGAAAATAATAGTCTAAACGGACTTATCACTGGACTTCTCCTTTATTGTATTGGAACATTTAGTATTATCGGACCTGTTTTGAGTTGCCTTTCTGAAAGCCATGGTTGGTCATTCAACGAACCTGGAAATACCTTTTTATACACTAATGCGACATTAGACCTTGTAACTTCTGCAGTCTTAGCTGCTACTTATGGTTGGATCATGTTACTTGCTGCACCAATTTTATTTTGTTGGCAAGGTATGTTCTACCTCATCGCCTTCTTTTTCGGCGATGGTATGCCCGACCCTATGCGAGTAGAACTAAACATCGTAGGTGGTGTCCTTATTTTAAGCTCAGGACTTAGTATTTTAGGTATCAAAGACTGCAAAACCGTCAATCTACTACCTAGTCTTTTAGTTCCCATAATATTCTATTTGATAAAAGGATTTATAATGTAATAGAACCTTAAAAAAACATCATAAAATTCAACAAAAAAGGGTAAGTTCTAAAACTTACCCTTCTTCTTTTTCTATCGTTATAAAGCTTAATATTCTTGCCAACTCTTAATCGCAATATCTTCGGTAGGAACTGAAGTAAATGCTTTAATGAATGTGCTCGCCAAACGAGCATTAGTAATTAAAGGAATGTTATAATCCACCGCCGCACGACGAATCTTATATCCATTATCCAATTCTCGTTGACTTAAGTTTTTAGGAATATTAATTACCAAATCTAATTTCTTATTTTTAAGATAATCCATAATATTTGGTTCTTTTTCTTCATCTGGCCAATGCAACAAAACAGTATTTTCTATTCCGTTGTCTTTCAAGAAATTGTATGTTCCTCCTGTCGTATAAACAGTGTATCCCTTTGCCAATAAAGTACGCGTTGCATCAAGCAATTCCACTTTTGAACGAGCAGGACCCGAAGATATCAATATGTTTTGTTTCGGAATCTTATTTCCTACCGAAAGCATACTCTTTAAAATGGCTTCCAAATAAGTCTCACCCAAACAAGCTACTTCACCAGTAGATGACATATCCACACCAAGAATTGGATCAGCCTTTAACAATCGTGCAAATGAAAATTGAGAAGCTTTTACCCCTACATAATCCAAATCAAAGAAACTCTTATGCAATTCTTCTACTTTTTCACCCATCATAATGCGAGTGGCCATTTCAATAAAGTTATATTTCAATACTTTAGATACAAATGGAAAACTTCGAGAAGCACGTAAATTACATTCTATCACTTTAATATCATTATCTTTTGCTAAGAATTGAATATTAAAAGGTCCTGAAATATTCAATTCTTTTGCTAAAGCACGAGCTATTTTCTTGATTCGACGAATAGTTTCCACATACAATTTTTGTGCAGGGAAAACCACCGTTGCATCACCCGAATGAACTCCTGCAAATTCAACATGTTCACTGATAGCATAGGCCTTTATTACACCATCTTGAGCAACAGCATCTATTTCTACCTCTTTGGTTTGCTGCATAAATTCGGTTACAACCACAGGATGGTCTTTTGAAACTTCTGCAGCCATTTCCAAGAAATGACCAAGTTCTTCTTTATTTGAAACCACATTCATAGCTGCCCCAGAAAGTACATACGAAGGGCGAATCAAGACTGGAAAACCTACTTCCTCAACAAAACGATTGATATCGTCCATACTCGTCAATTCCTTCCATCGTGGTTGATCAATACCCTGTTCATCACACATAGTAGAGAACTTTTGACGGTCTTCTGCACGGTCAATAGAATATGCCGAAGTACCTAAAATTGGCACTTCTTGTTTATGTAAACGAAGAGCTAAATTATTAGGAATCTGTCCACCCGTTGAAACGATTACCCCCTTAGGATTTTCATACTCAACAATATCCAATACACGTTCGAACGATAATTCATCAAAATACAAACGGTCACAAGTATCATAATCGGTAGAAACCGTTTCTGGGTTATAGTTAATCATTACAGAGCGGTAACCCATTTTCTTAATGGTATTAATAGCACTTACACAACACCAATCAAATTCTACACTTGAACCAATACGATAAGCACCCGAACCCAATACAATAACCGAACGATTATCATTATCAAAATGTATATCCGATTCATCGGCATTATAGGTTACATACAAGTAATTCGTTTTTGCGGGATATTCACCTGCAAGAGTATCAATTTGTTTCACATACGGAAGAATTCCCAAACGTTTACGATAAGCTCTAACTGTAAGTAATTTCTCATCGATACTCATATTATTTTTAATAGAATAACGACCAATTTGAAAATCCGAGAATCCCATTTGTTTCGCCTTTTTCAACATCATAGGAGTAACCCCTTCTACCGTTGAATAGCGACTCAATTGTTCCTTCATATCATGGATATTCTGCAAACGATATAAGAACCATTTATCAATCTTAGTCATTTCGTGAATCTTATCCACTGAATAACCTTTGTCGAATGCTGCTGCTATGGCAAAAATTCGTTTGTCAGTAGGATTTAGCAATTCCTCATCAATATTAGGAACCTCTTTAAGATTACCTACAAATCCGTGCATACCTTGTCCGATCATACGCAATCCCTTTTGAATGACTTCTTCAAAAGTACGACCAATTGCCATGATTTCACCGACAGATTTCATTGATGAACCAATCAATTTTGATACACCTTCAAATTTATTTAAATCCCAACGAGGAATCTTACAAACAATATAATCAAGAGCTGGTTCAAAACACGCTGAAGTAACCTTAGTCACCGAATTTTTAATTTCATGCAAACCATAACCCATACCAAGTTTTGCTGCCACAAATGCCAAAGGATAACCCGTCGCTTTAGATGCCAATGCAGAAGAACGACTCAAACGAGCATTTACTTCAATCACACGATAATCTTCTGAATTAGGATCCAATGCGTATTGAACATTACATTCACCAACAATTCCCACACGACGAATAATCTTAATGGCTATTTGACGAAGTTTGTGATACTCACTATTAGTCAATGTTTGCGATGGTGCTACCACAATACTTTCTCCCGTATGAATGCCCAGAGGATCGAAATTTTCCATATTACAAACCGTAATACAGTTATCATATTTATCTCGAACCACTTCATACTCAACCTCTTTCCACCCTTTCAATGATTCTTCAACCAAAATTTGTGGAGAGTAAGCAAAAGCACTCGATGCCAACTTTTGAAGTTCCTCTTCATTTGAGCAAAATCCTGATCCCAAACCTCCAAGCGTATAAGCGGCACGAATAATTAAAGGAAAACCTAATTCTTTGGCTGCAGCCAATGCTTCTTTCATATTATTAGCGGCAATACTTCGCGGTGTTTTTACATCAATTTCGCGAAGCATATTTGCAAAAATCTCACGATCCTCAGTATCAATAATAGCTTGAACGGGCGTACCTAAAACCTCTACACCATATTTTTGCAATACCCCACTTTTGTAAAGAGCCACACCGCAATTTAAAGCAGTCTGACCACCAAACGAAAGCAAAATACCATCTGGTCTTTCTTTTTCTATTACCTTTTCTACAAATTCAGGAGTTACTGGCAAAAAATAAATTTTATCAGCCACGCCTTCTGAAGTTTGAACGGTTGCAATATTGGGATTAATCAAAACGCTATACCTTCCTTCTTCACGAATAGCTTTTAAAGCTTGTGAACCAGAATAGTCGAACTCACCAGCTTCTCCAATTTTTAAAGCTCCTGATCCTAACAATAATATTTTGTTTATCTCTTTCATTGTTTTATTCAATTATCGGTATAACTTATTTTTGTTTTTGGATATTTTCTACAAATAGATCAAACAACCACTCAGTATCTACAGGACCACTAGCTGCTTCTGGATGGAACTGCGCCGAAAAAAATGGTTTTGATTTATGGCGAATTCCCTCATTAGTTCCATCATTAACATTTACAAAGAATGTTTCCCAATCGCTTGGTAAGGTTTTATCATCTATAGCAAAACCATGATTTTGAGAAGTAATGTAACAACGATTTGTACCAGGAACAATCACAGGTTGATTATGAGATCGGTGTCCAAATTTAAGTTTGTAAGTTTCTGCCCCTGCTGCACGTGCCATCAATTGATTTCCTAAACAAATTCCCATAATAGGTTTATTGCCCGAAAGAATTTTCTTAATATTTTCGATTGTTTCAACACAAAGAGCAGGGTCACCCGGACCATTTGACAAGAAATATCCATCACACTCTTCTTTGCTAAAGTCGTAATTCCATGGCACACGAACCACCGTCACACCACGGTTTATCAAACAACGAATAATATTATCTTTTACACCACAATCCACCAAAACAACTTTATACTTACCATTACCGTAAGTTTTAATTTCCTTAGTAGAAACTTGGGCTACCAAATTATCTTTATTAGGGTCATAAAAATCAACCGATTCATGTGCAAATTCTATTTTCCCCAACATTGAACCATGTTCTCGCAAAATCTTAGTCAATTTTCGAGTATCAATGCCAAACAAACCAGGAACCTTTTGTTCTTTCAACCAATCTCCCAAACTCTTTACCGAATTCCAATGACTTGGGTCGAATGAATAATCAGAAATCACGATAGCCGAACAATGAATTTTTTCAGATTCAAAAAAAGCAGGCAATCCGTCTTTCACGTTGTCTGCTGGCACTCCATAATTTCCAATCATTGGATAAGTTGGTACTAATATCTGTCCCTTATAAGATGGGTCCGTTAAACTCTCAGGATAACCCACCATTGCTGTATAAAAAACGACTTCCCCCGAGATAGATTTTTCATACCCGAAAGAAGTCCCTTCAAAAACAGTCCCGTCTTGTAAGACCAATTTTGCTTTTTTCAAAATTTGCATATTCTTTTTCCTTATATTCAAATTGGTGCAAAGGTATGAAATTTTATTAAATATTGTTATCTTCTATTGATTTTTTTTGACTTTTTGATACAAAAAAAAATATTTACTTTACAAAAGATAGTTATTGGTTGTTTTTTATTACTTTTTGTAATTAAGATAAACCTCTTAATGAAGTTGCATAGTCTTTATAATAATTTTCTGAAATAATGCTGACTAAAAAATTAGAAACTAATACCATCAACTCTAAAAAAGTAATCACATACAACTTGCAACTAACAACTTTTATCTATCTTTGTAATTGCAAAAATTAAAACACAATGATTACATTCTTTTGTTCACTAATTGCCCTTATTTTGGGTTATGTTTTCTATGGAAAATTTGTAGAAAAAATTTTTGGTGCCAACCCCAATCGCACCACTCCTGCCTATAATCAAACCGATGGTATAGATTATGTTCCGATGAAACCTTGGCGAGTATTTATGATTCAATTCTTAAATATTGCAGGACTCGGTCCTATTTTTGGAGCTGTAATGGGAGCTAAATTTGGAACGTCAGCCTATGTTTGGATTGTTGTTGGATGCATATTTGCAGGAGCTGTTCACGATTACATCTCAGGTATGATTTCTCTAAGAGAAAATGGGGCAAGTTTACCCGAGATAATTTCTAAATACCTAGGACGCCGCTACTACCACACTATGAGAGTTTTTATCATTATCCTTCTCATTTTAGTAGGCGTTGTATTTGTTTCTGGTCCTGCTGGACTTCTTTCCTCACTTACCAATAACTCCAACATCAATTATTGGATTGCCATAATTTTTGTTTACTATCTTATCGCAACACTTTTACCAATTGATAAAATTATTGGAAAAATCTACCCAATATTTAGTGCGACACTTTTATTCATGGCTGTAGGTATCATAATAGCCATCATTATTAATCGTCCCGAATTACCAGAAATCACCGATGGACTTGTCAATCGCCATCCTAATGCAGAAAATATGCCGATTTTCCCTATGGTATTCATCACCATTGCCTGTGGTGCCATTTCGGGTTTCCATAGCACTCAATCTCCGATGATGGCAAGATGTATGACTAACGAAAAATATGGTCGCCCTATTTTCTATGGTGCTATGATTACTGAAGGTATTGTGGCTCTTATCTGGGCCGCAGCAGGAATATACTTCTTTAGTCCAGAAGGGCAAACTTTTTTTGGAGTAACAGACAATGCTACTATCAATGGGAATGCTGCTGCTATTGTGGATACTATTTCTAAAAAATGGTTAGGATTATTTGGAGGAATATTAGCAATTCTTGGCGTTATTGCAGCACCTATCAGCACTGGAGACACTGCCTTCCGCTCTGCAAGACTTATGGTTGCTGATATGTTTAAAATTAAACAAATTAAGATTAAAAGTCGTTTAATTATTTGCATTCCTTTATTTCTAATTGCAATCGTAATTCTTATTTATAGTATGAAAGACACAGAAGGTTTTTCTACTATTTGGAGATATTTCTCATGGGCAAATCAGGTTTTAGCAACGGTTACACTTTGGACCATTACTTCATACCTTTCTCAAAACAATAAAAAACATGCTTACTTTATTTCCCTTATTCCTGCCATGATTATGACAGTGGTAGTAGTTAGTTATATTTTAATTGCTCCTGAGGGATTAAATGCCCATCACACTCAAAGTTATATTGCTGGAATAGTGGTTAGTTTGTGCTGTACTGCTTCATTCTTTTCACGCCGAGCACATAGAATAAGAAAAGAAAAAAAGGAGGCCGCTAATTTACAAGTGCAATCTCATCCCCTTTCAGAAAATTAATAATATTCTTAAATGCTTCCTGCGTCATTGCTATACGTGTATCAATGGTGCAGGTGCCTTTATGTGGTGATAATACCACATTGTCTATATTCATTAATTCTTCATTTATAATAGGTTCATTTTCATAAACATCTAAAGCTGCTCCTGCAATAATTTGCTGTTTTAAGGCATTCACTAAATCACTTTCATTGACCAATGGTCCTCGAGCTATATTCACTAGGATAGCCGTTTTTTTCATCTTTTGCAATGAAGATTTATTTATAAAATGAAATGTTTCATTAGTAAGTGGTGCCGACAACAATAAGAAATCACTATTTTGCAACAATTCATCGATAGAAACATATTCTGCCTCATCAAAATTTTGCACTTTTCGACGATTATGATATTGTGCTTTCATCCCAAAAGCCACAGCACGACGAGCCACAGCACGTCCCACATTTCCCATTCCAAAAATACCCAATTTTTTGCCATACAATGTGGTACCCATATTATCTAATAACCCCCAACCTACCGCTTTTTTTCGCGTTAATTTATCATTAAGGGTTATTTTTCGAGCAATATCTATCATCAGTCCAAAAGCAAGTTCAGCGGTGGGCTCTACCACCGAAATAGGCGTATTCGTCACAGGAATACCTTTTGAACGAGCATATACAATATCTACATTGTTAAAGCCCACCCCATAATTAGCAATTAATTTCAAATTAGGAGCTGCGTCTATTATCTCTTTATCAATTTTATAAGAAAAGATAGACAACAAGATATCGGCCGTCGCTAATTCCTCCAAAAGAACCTTTTTATCGAAAGATTTTTCTTCTGGTTGAATAATTTCAAATTGCTTTTTATAGGGCTCTATGCCTTCTTGAGGCAATCGATTAGTAATAACAATTTTCATGATTTACTCCATTTCTGCACGAATCATATTTTGAGGTAAATACAATTCTTCCCATGCTTTTCTTTCACAAATATTTTTAATAAAACTAACGCTAGAAATAGAAGATTTAAAACTTTCCATCAACCTATCAAAATAAGATTTTCTATACGTTCTTACGGAATAATCACCAGAAGTAAGTTCAGCCAATTCTGCCGCTTTTTCTATGGCATTATACATATATCCTACCTCATCTATCAAATTTAAATCTAATGCTTTCTCAGATGCATATACACGTCCCTGTGCAATTTCTTGCATGACATCCATATTTATATTTCTGCCATTAGAGCAACGATTCAAAAATACATCGTACATATGATTTACACTACTTTGAATCATTTGCTTTTCCTCATCAGTTAAAGAACGATGAACCGAAGTCGCCAAATCTGAATGATTATGAGTCGTATTAACAGACATATTCACCCCTACTTGATTCATCAATTTTTCAAAACTTGGATAAACCCCAAATACACCTATTGATCCCGTAATAGTTGCTGGTTGGGCATAAATATAATCGGCATTACAGGCTATATAATATCCACCCGAAGCCGCGTAATCACCCATTGAAACAACTACAGGCTTCGTCGTTTTTAATTGCGACACTGCATGCCAAATTTGTTCCGAACCATAGGCACTACCTCCAGGAGAATTTACACGTAATACAACAGCTTTTATACTATCATTTTCAGCGACTTCCTCTATTTGATCACACAATTCTTCTGAAACAATTCCTTCATCCGACATCAAACTTATACCATCGATTTCACCTACTGCGTAAAGTACGGCTATTTGATTCTTCTTCATCATAGCAAGATTGTTTCCCACTAAATCTTCTGGTGAACAAAATTCTACATCATCAAGTTTACTATTCAATGTAATAGCCAACAAACCTTTTACCTCATCATGGTACATCAAAACGTCCACAAGTGACATAGCTTTTACTTCTTCGGCCGTTTTAAACATAGTAGCTTCGTTTGCAATATTATCCAACTGTTCAGGTATTAAGATGCGGTCGAAACAAACATTTTTACTAACTACCTCCCACATTCCTTTCAAATACTCCATAGTTTGTAAACTATCCTCCGCACTTTGATAATTAGTGAGATACTTTTCCCCTGCAGACTTATACTTACCTACTCTAAACAATTGAAATTCGATGCCCAATTTATCATACAATGGTTTGGGATAATCTTTTATTGAAGCAAAGCCCTTTACATCTACGCTTCCCAATGGATTTAACACAATTACATCTGCTACTGAAGCCAAGAAATAAGCTTTTTGCGAATAATTTCCACTATAAGCAATCACCGATTTACCTGTTTCCTGAAAATGCTGTAACGCATCGCGAATTTCCGAAAGGGTACCATAACCTGCAGTCAAATAATCAATATCTAAATAAATGGCTTTTATTTGGTCACTTTTGGTCGCAATTTTAATGGCTTTAAGAATGGTTTCCAGACTAGTTGGATTTTCTTCCATCATCATTTCTGCCAAATTAAAAGGATCTTCTTCAGTATATTCAGGAATATCGCCAGTAAAAGAGATTTTTAAAACTGAAGATGAACTTACATCTTTTACAGGATTCTTTAATGACAAAGCTATTCCTAAAATTAGGAATAAAGCTATAAAAAATAAAACGATACTACCAAGTATAAACCCTAAGCACGAGCCAAAGACTGTTTTGATAAAATTCATTATTTCTTTTATTATTTATTTATAAGAGTCACAAATGTATGAAAAAGTTGATAATTGCTAATTAATTTTACTCCGTTTTATTCATGTATAAATTACAATAATGAAACAAATCGCTACAAATCAGCATTTAACATATTTACTCATTTGAAAAGTATAGAAAAGGTACAAAACTTTTGCAATGTTAAAAAGACATATTATATTCACAATGTCATTTTTGAAAATCGGAAATACCCATTTGGTTTATAATTAAATATACTTACAAAAAATGGGAGGAAAAATATTGTAATAAAAACTAATTAATATGGAAGCCAATAGAATTACGCCTGGATTTATCAAACATTTAGAGGCGAACGAAATCTTTGTTTTTGGAAGCAATTTGCAAGGCATGCATGCTGGAGGAGCGGCACGAACTGCTCAAATGCTTTTTGGTGCTATCTACGGACAAGGGGTCGGTTTACAAGGTCAATCGTATGCTATTCCTACAATGCATGGCGGTGTTAAAGACATCGAACCATACGTCAATCAGTTCATCCAATTTGCTAGCGAGCATCCCGAACTTTTCTTTTATGTTACTCCTATTGGGTGCGGAATTGCTGGATTCTCACCTTCCGAAATAGCTCCACTTTTCAAAGACTGCCTCACAATGAAAAACGTAGCTCTGCCCAAGAGTTTTATCAATATTATTGAACACGAAGAATAACAAAAAAGCGAGAGAATAAGTAATTGTATTATCCCGCTCATTTTTTTTGATAAGTCTTATTTTTCTTTCGCAAAAATCAAATCCAATTCTGATTGTGAAAACGGACATGGTTCTTGTCTTACTTTTGCCATCTTAAACTGTTCACAAGCGTTTTTAATCGATTGTTCTTCGAAACACTTAAACAATGTATCTTTCAAGTCATCCAACTTAAGCACATCGTCATCGGCAAACTTCCCGCTCACTTTATAAGAAACGCTCTTTTCGGGCAATACATCATGGTAATAATAACTCCAAACCAAGAATTTCATACACATGTCGGGGGTCATTAATATTTCTTGCATACACTCAATTTTTATTGATTTGACCGAGTATTTTAATAAAAAAGGTCGCAACAAAGTGTCACGACCTTCTATTTAAAGATTCTTTTAATTCTTAGAACAATTTGTTGAATTCGTCAAGAGAAACTTCTTTAGCTTCCACTTTAACGGCATCTTTAATAATTGCTGCAATTTTTTCATCCATGATACGAGCAACCGCATTACGAGTAGCTTCTTTATCTTTCATCATACTATCGGCATAATTAGCAATTACATCATCAGGAACTGAAGTCATTCCGTATTGAGCAAATTGCATACGAGCAATCTTTTTCAACATTTCTTTAACATCAGCATCTTCAACTTTAACATTATTTTTAGTAGCCAATTTTTCTTTAGCTAATTGCCATTTCAAATCTTCTAACATTTTTGAGTAGTTTTCTTCAACTTTTTCAATAGTCATATTTTCGTTAGAAGCAACCACCCAGCGTTTCAAGAAATCATCTGGGAAAACTAATTTTTCCATTTTTTTAAGAGCCAAATCACGAGCATCCATCAACAAACGATATTCACTATCAAGAGCGTAAGTTTGTTTCAATTCTTCAGCTACTTTAGCTTTAAATTCTTCTTCCGATTTTACTACATCTTTACCATATACTTTATCAAAAAGTTCTTGGTTGATTTCACCTGGAGTAAAACGAGTAATTTCTTTAAGAGTAAAAGTAAAATCAGCATCAATTTTTTCAGCTTCTTCTTTAGTAATTTTCAAAAGAGAAGCAATTTCTGATGCACTTTCAAAGGCTTTCTTAGGATTAAACTTAACAGCATCGCCTTTATTAATTCCTGAGAATTTTGCTTTTTCAGTTTTATCTTTCATAAAACGAGGAGAAAGCACGGCATCTTCTACAAGGATTCCACCTTCTTTATTTTCAACTAAAAGACCTTTAACAACATCATTATCAATTACTGGTCCTTCAACCGATTCTTGTTTTCCAAAACGATCAGCATACATATCCATGCTGCCTTTGATCATTTTTTCATCAATTGCTACGGTATATTCTTTCAATTTGTCTTTTTTGTTCAATTCTAATTCAAATTCTGGAGCAATTGCAACATCAAAAACAAATTCGAATGATTCTTGAGCATCAAAATTAATTTCTTTTTGTTCTGTTTCGTTAGGAAGAGGTTCTCCCAAAACGCTTAATTTGTTTTCTTGGATATAACCATACAAACTTTCAGAAAGAATTTTATTGATTTCTTCAGCCAAAACTGCTTTTCCATATTTCTTTTGAATGAAACTTGCTGGAGCCATTCCTGCACGGAATCCTGGAAGTTCAGCTTTTTTACGAATGTCTTTCAACGATTTTGCTACTCGATCTTGATAATCGTTTTTTTCAATTTGGACAGTCAAGGTAAGATTTACACTATCTACGTCTTTTCTTACTACGTTCATTTTTTATATTTTTATTAAGTTTATTTGCTAAGTTACTGATTGTGTTACTTTTGCACATACATATAATGCACCCAATAACGGACTGCAAAGGTAGTAATTTTTAATTAATTTTCTACTTAAAATGTCAAATAATTTTTATTTCTTTGCATAACTAAACTGAATATGAAATATATGTATGCTAAAACTTTTTTCTTACCTTACTCAGAAGTAGGCCTAGAAGGAAAACTCTGCATTTACGAAGCTTCATGCTTAACCCAAGACATGAGTACCGAATTTTTCGAATCGTTGCAGTTAGATAATTTTCGCATTTGTGAAAAATATAATGCTGCATGGGTTATAACAAAATCTAAATACGTTTTTCACAAATTTCCCCAATGGCACGACAAAATTATCGCCAAATCGTATATAGCCTCCAAAAGTGAATTACGCATTGATACTTGTTCTGATTTTTATGACGCAAATAACGAACTATTATTTTGTTGTAAACAAGAATTTTGCATTATTGACCGCACCCAACGATCACTCAAAAAATTAAGTAGCATCAACTTCCCAGAAGATATTTGTTTATATGAAACTTCCTTACAAAGTCCTTATGCTCGAATCAAATGTACTTTTGATGAAAGTGAAAAAGTTTGTTCACATTTGGTACACTCCACCGATATCGACTTTACTAATCATGTAAACAATACAAAATACATCTACTACATTATGAGTACCTTCTCAAGCGAATTCTTAAAGTCAAACTTTATTAAAGAATTTGATATCGCTTACCTAGGTGAAAGTAAAGAAGGAAATTTGTTAGAAGTCTATGAAAAAGACGAATTGACCGAGAAAATATTTTGTATTAAAAATGACGGAAAAGAAATTATAAAAGGTAAAATTTGCTTTGCCTAAACAATAAAAAAAGGAGTAGAACCATGTCCTACTCCTTTTTTTCTATCAATTAATACTTTTCAAAACCTCCTTAAGAATATTCCAGAAATTCTCAACAGTTTTAATTTCTACTTTTTCATTTGGTGAATGCGGATGTTTGATTGTTGGTCCAAACGAAATCATATCTAAATTTGGATATAAACTCCCAATTATACCACATTCCAATCCTGCATGAATCGCTTTCACTTCAGGACTACGTCCCATTTGTTTAGTATAAATATGCTTACAAATATCCAAAATAGGAGAATTCATTGCTGGAGTCCATGCACTATAATCTCCCTCATACTCTATCATTGCACCAGCTAAAGAAAAAATACTTTCGACCACATTCGTAATATTTTCTTTCATCGATTCACGTAAACTTCTAATTGAAATCTGTGCAGAAACTTCCCCTTTTTTTGATGAAACTACCGAAAGATTACAAGATGTTTCTACCAAAGAAGGGATTTCATTTGAATAACGAATCACTCCATTAGGACAGGCTACTAAAGCATTTACAACATCGTCCTGAACCATTTCTGGCATTAAAGGTACTGGTTCGTCTAACTTCTGTAACAAGATGACTAAAGAGTCATCCATGGCAAATTCAGAACGAAAGACATCTGTCCATGTATTACAAAGTTCTTGCAAATCGGAAAAACTTTCGCTTGGAATTGATATAACAGCTGTAGCTTCACGAGGAATAGCGTTATGCAAATCTCCACCTGACACCGATGATAAACGTGCTTCACAATCCACTATAGCACTACGCAAAAATCTCGCCATCAGTTTATTAGCATTTGCTCTCTGCAAATGAATATCTATTCCTGAATGACCTCCCTGAAGTCCTTTTATAGTTACCTTAACCGCAATATCTTCGTCGTATGGTTGTTCTTCTTGATAACGCACTTTAGTATTCAATACGATACCACCAGCACAACCAATAATCAACTCTCCTTCCTGTTCTGAATCCAAATTAATCAAAATATCCGATTGCAACACATCAGGTTTTAATGCAAAAGACCCTAACATACCAATTTCTTCATCGGTTGTAAACAAAGCTTCAAGCGGACCATGCTCTATAGTCGTTGATTGCAAAATTGATAAAATGGTTGCAACTCCAATTCCATTATCGGCTCCAAGAGTGGTATTTGTAGCCTTTACCCATTCACCATCTATCCTTGGTTTTACGGCATCTTTTTTAAAATCAAACACCATCTCTGCATTCTTTTGAGGTACCATATCCAAATGAGCTTGTAAACAAACCATTTTTAGATGCTCATATCCTTTAGTGGCTGGTTTTCTTATCAAAATATTTCCTGCAATATCGCGACGCGTCACTAAACCTAAATCTTTACCAATTTTTTCTACATAATCGCAAATTCCTTTTAGGTTTTGTGATGGATGAGGAATTTGACACAACTTTTCAAAATTGCTCCACACTTCTTGTGGTTGTAATTCAGCTAGCTTCATAATCAAATTAATTTTGGTCTTTGTTAATATTAGGAGTATGTACCTGTATTCTCTTCCTACAATTAGTTTCCAATTCCTTCCTTAATTTATCTAACTTCATGCGCTCTTCACATAATTTTTTTAATTCTTCAGGATCAAAATTAGAATCCAATTGCTTTATTTTTTCATAATTCTCGGTCAATTTATCTTTTATAATCCGACTTTTATAATCGTTCACGGCATACGGAACTTCTTCTAACAACACATCCGTTTCCAATTCATTTGGTCGTATATTTTTAAACATCTTACTCACATCATAAGGTAATAACACCAAAGAAGCAAAAACACGTGCAAATTCAGGATTTGGATTATTCTTCAACTCATAATGTAAATCTACCTCTGAATTTTCCTTCACCATTTCTTCTATGGTAAGTCGAATTGATTCGTACACCTCATCTTTAAACTTTATACCATCTATATCAAGTTCTTCTAGAATATATTCTGCAATTGTATGCAATAGCGTCTCACCATTTTCATCGGTTCTTTCAAACATTTTCTCATTTCCATAACAAACCATATAGCGAAGCAATGCGGCTTCTTCTGGATTCTTTACTTCATTTTTTAATATCGCCGTTTTCGAAGCATTACGCTTCTCTTCTTCCTCCAACTGAGCGACTTTTTCCAAAACCGAACGCCACAACAATTCTACAGGATAGCCTAATTTTTCAGATACCGTTTTAGTGTATTCCATTCGTTTATTTAAAAATGGCACACAAGCAATACTCATCAATAATGATTCACGCTTCTCTTTTCTAATTTCACTATCCGTCTCACGATTAAAATCATCCAATAAAAAATCCAAAAAATCCTGAGAATTTTTATCGATGAAATCAATAAATTCTGCAGCCGACTGTTTACGTGCAAATGAATCTGGGTCTTCTCCCTCTGGCAACAACACAATTTTCAAATTTAACCCCCCACGAAGCACCATATCGATTCCTTTAAGTGCTGCATGCATACCTGCACTATCGCCATCATAAACAAATACGATATTTGAAGTAAATCGCTTAATCAATCGAATTTGATTAACAGTAAGAGCTGTTCCTGACGAAGCTACCACATTTTCTATTCCGGCTTGAACCATCGAAATTACATCGGTATTTCCTTCTACCAAATAACAGCAATCTTTCGTTTTTATCGCATCTTTTGCAAGCGACATGCCATACAATTCATTCCCTTTTGTAAATACTATCGAATCGAGCGAATTTACGTATTTTTGACTAACTCCTTTAGTCTCTTTATTCAACACACGACCAGTAAAACCAACTACAGAACCATCAACCGCATGAATTGGGAAAATCACACGACTTCGATATTGATCATAAATACCATTTTCACCCTCCTTTACTAGTCCAGTTCCTATTCTTGTGTTAGGATCATTTAATAAATATTTTTTATCAAAATGAGTCAGTGCTTTTTTACTAAAACCACCCTTTTCCATACTATATCCTAACTGAAACTTTTTTATGATTTCATCGGAAAATCCTCGCTCATGAAAATACGACAACCCTATTGTTCTTCCTTCCTCTGTCTCGAACAGATTTTCTGTATAATACTTTTGAGCAAAATCCATTACCGACAACATCATGATTTTATCTATGTCATCATCCTCCGACGAATCACTATCATCAATGGTAATATTATATTTATCGACCAAAAAATAGGCGGCTTCTTCCAAAGACAGTTTCTCTTTTTCCATGACAATGTTCAACAAGGTTCCTCCCTTGCCACATTTAAAACAGTAACATATATTTTGATCTAAAGAAAGTGCCAATGAACGTACTTTACCCAAACAGAATGGGCACGCACATTTCTGATTTACTTGATTTTTATGATATGCAATTCCATAAGTATCAAGCACATCTGCAATCTTTACAGTCGATAAGATTCTATTAACGAGAGCTTTCGTTACCATCTTGCCTAATTATTACGAATTGATTCACTTTATTTTTTATTCCTTCACGATCACAATTAAGTTTTTGTGCTAAAGTCGTTATAAAATCATAACGATCCATTTCATCTCCAACACAAGAAATTGTTTCGCAAACCATATTCAATTTTTTCTCTTTTTTCACTGAATCAGATTCCTCATTTATCGAAAGATAAGATAATAAATGATCAATAAATCCTTTAGAATTTTTCTCGATAAAATCAGCAAATTCTGAAGAATTCTGCTTCAATACAAACGACATTACCGTTTCATTTCGAGGTAGTAATAAAACCTTTACACTAAAACCAGACAATAACAATTGGTTAATTTTACGGTAAGTCGCAAAAATATCTTGAATATTACCATTAACTACAAGAGTAACTTTATTAGAAAAACGCTTGATATCAGAAAGTTGAGAATTAATATAACCACTTCCCAAAGTAGCAATTACACTATTTATGCCTACTTGAGCCATAGCCAATACACTTTCACACGTATCTACTATATACCAACGTCCCTCCTTTGCTACCGCTTGTTTGGCTAAATGTATACCATAAGACACTCCTTCTCTATAAAAAAGTCTAGAATTAGGGGTATCCACACATCCTCCTTTTCCCTCCATCGACAATCCTCTAAAGCCTATTACTTTACCTGCTTGATTAAATATTGGAATGACAATACAATTTTTAAATAAATCGCTATAATGACCATCCTTTTTAAGTAAAAGACCAGTACCTATTCTAGTTGAAGGATTAGTAATTAAGTATTTTTCAGCAAATACATTTTGAAATTTTTCGGCAAAGCTATCATTTATATCAGCATACCCCAACTGATATTTGGCAATAACATCTGAGCGAAATCCTTTTGAAGCAAGAAAGGTCTTTGCTTCATCCGATTTTTCTAAATTTTCTCGATAAAACTTCAATGCTAAATCATTAACATTATACATCGAAGCCAAATCTTTAAAATATTCTTGAGCTTCGGGATTTTGTGTTTCTTCCCTTACCTCAATATGATAAATTTCTGCAATTTCTCTTATTGCTTCAGAATAACCTACTTGGCGGAATTTCATAACAAACCTAATCGCATCATAAGTTCCACATCCACCAAAACAAGTAGCGATTCCTCGTGCTGGAGATACTGTAAACGAAGGCGTTTTTTCATCATGAAACGGACAACAAGCCACGTAATTAGAACCTTTTTTGATTAGGCTCACATACCTTTCGACCACTTCTTCTATTCGAGCAGTGTTCTTAACGCGTTGTATTGTTTCCTGACTTATTGGCATGCCACCTCCTACTCTTCAAAAGCGTTCCAGCCCTGAGCTTTGAAATCTATTTCATTTCCATCTCTTGTAACCAAACGCATTCCCAAACTTGGAGAAGTAATATGTCCTATAATCTTAATATTTTCGAGTTTTGCTATTTTCTCGTGATCTTTCAAAGGTACCGTAAACAACAATTCATAATCTTCACCACCATTGAGAGCTACGGTAGAAAGATTCATATTAAATTCTTCTGCCATTGTTGCAGTTTGATAATCAATAGGAATTCGTTCTTCATACACTCTACAACCTACTTCACTTTGTTTGCAAATATGCATAATTTCACTCGACAATCCGTCTGAAACATCCATCATTGCAGTGGGTAAAATATCGTTTTTACGAAGCAATTCTATTATTTCTCTACGTGCTTCAGGTTTCAATTGACGTTCAAGAATATAATCCTTTCCTTTAAAGTCTGGTTCAAAATCGGTTTGACCCTTAAAAATTGCTTTTTCACGTTCAAGTAATTGCAATCCCATATAAGCTGCTCCCAAATTACCCGAAACACAGATAATATCCGTTTCTTTGGCGCCGTTACGATAAACAATTTTATCCGCTTCTCCTTCTCCTAAACAAGTGATACTAATAGTCAGACCTGTCATAGAAGCCGAAGTGTCTCCTCCTACTAAATCAACACCATACTGTTCACACGCCAATTTAATTCCATCATATAGTTCTTCCAAATCTTCCGTAAAAAATCTTTGCGATACACCAATAGAAACCGTAATTTGCTTAGGTGTTCCATTCATGGCATATATATCGGAAAAATTAACGACTGCCGACTTATACCCTAAATGTTTCAATGGCACATAAGTCAAATCGAAATGAATGCCTTCGAGCAATAAATCGGTAGTAACCAAGACTTTTTTATCTTTATAATCAAGTACGGCTGCATCATCGCCAACACCTTTTAGCGAAGAACTATTTTTTAATTTAATATTTTCAGTAAGATGCTTTATCAATCCGAATTCTCCATACTTAGAGATAGGTGTTTTTCCCATTATACTTACTATTTAATTGTTTTATCCAATAATTTCTTTGTTTGTGTCACAATCTGTTCAACCGAAATCTCATTCAAACAAGCATAATCTCCTCTTCGACAAAGGTCATCACCTGTAAGTGAACAAGGACGACATTTTAAAGGAACCTCTATCACATTCTCACGCGACTGATTCCATCCTACAGTTCCCATTGAATAACGATGTGTTGAACCCCAAATAGAAATGGTTGGAGTTTTAACAATAGACGCTAAATGTAAACTTACCGAATCCATCGAAATCATCACGTCCATATTAGCCAAAATACGTAACTCGTCTCGAAGATTTATTTTATTCGCCAATGAAACCACATTTTTGTATTTCTTTTCCCAGCTTTCAAATTGTTCTTCTACTGAATTATCGGCACAAAAAAGGAAAATTTTCACATCTGGAATAATGGATAACTGGTCAATAACACGTTCCATCTTCTTCAATGGCAACATCTTACCAGTATGCTTAGTAAACGGAGCTATACCTATCCATTTCCCTGTTTTTTCGCCTGTCAACATGGATTGTTCAATGCTCAAAGTTGGCTTCTCTGGATATATACTTTCAAAATTAAGAGGGAATATAAATCCTACTTTCGTAAAAACATCTACATAACGACTATAGATAGACTCCAACGAAGAAGTAACCTTTTTCATAAAAGGACGTACTTGACGACGCTTTTCACGCATTCCCATATCCACATGATACGAATGTGTACCTTTCAAAATTCGGAATAAGAAACACAAAAATTTATTTCTAAATTTTCCCTGAAGATCAATGATTACATCAAATTTTGGCAACTCTTGCAAATCATGATACAATCTAAAAACTCCTCTTTTACCACTATGACGAGTTAAAATTTCTATTGGAAAAATTTCAATATTCGGCATTTTTTCAAACATTGGCACATACTTTTCATTGGTTACCAAAGTGATATCCAAATCTTTATATGTATCCACGAGTGATGACAACACAGGCACCACCATTGCTACTTCACTCATCGATGAAGTACGAATTACCAACAGTCTTTTGTACTCTTTCTTCAAAACGACCCAATTTGATTAAACATCTTTTTCTAAATTTGCAAAGATAGTAAAAAGAGTTGAAAAAGTGAAAGTTAAATTTGGAAAGTTAAAAGCAAAAAAATCCTTTTTTTTACACCCCCCCATATAAGTCACTTTACTTATTCTTAAACCCCTCTAAAACAAAAACTAAGCATTAAACTATCTACAACTGATAACTTTTCATTACCTTTGTAAAAAACTGATAAAAGACATGTCTATATACATTGAAAATCTTAATAAGAAGTTTGGGAAACAACAAGTTCTCAACAATATAAATCTTTCGATTAATGCAGGAGAAATTGTAGGTTTCCTTGGACCAAATGGTGCTGGTAAATCGACCACCATGAAAATTCTTACCGGCTACCTAAAAGCCGACTCTGGAATAGCTAAGATTTGCGACATTAATGTTAAAGACTCTCCTATTGAAGCACGCCAGTGCATCGGTTATCTTCCCGAGCATAATCCTTTATACTTAGACATGTACATCCGTGAATATCTTGCTTTCGTAGCAAAAATTTATGGAGTAGATAATATTCAAAAACAAGTTGAAATGGTTATTCAACGCGTAGGACTTACTCCCGAAGCTAACAAAAAAATTGGAGCTTTGTCCAAAGGTTATCGTCAACGCGTAGGACTTGCACAAGCTATTATTCATGATCCAGAGGTCCTTATTCTAGATGAACCAACAACAGGACTAGATCCTAACCAATTAGTTGATATTCGTCATTTAATCAAAGAAATTGGCAAAGAAAAAACCATTTTGTTTTCTACTCATATTATGCAAGAAGTAGAAGCTATTTGCGATAGAGTAGTTGTTATCAACAAAGGAAATATCGTGGCTGACGCAAAAGGAAATAACATTTTCCAACGCCTCTCAAACGACAAAATTTTACTTAAAGTAGAATTTGCTCATGACATTAATGAAAACGACTTTAAGCAAACCTTTCAACTCGATCAATTAACCAAAAATGCTCATGGAATTTATGAAATTGAATGTACTCATGATATCCGTTCTGAAATCTTCAAATATGCGGTCAATACGAATAATATCATTCTTACAATGAGTCGCTCGGAGAAAAATATGGAACAAATTTTTAGAGAATTAACAGCCTAACCTTATGAAAATAGACTTGGTATATTTGTGGGTAAATGGTAACGACCCCGTTTGGAAAGAACGTAAAGCAAAGTTTTTAGGACAAGAAAACGATTTGATTAATGACAATAATTGTGAAGGAAGATTTATTGACAACGATGAACTCAAATATTCACTTCGTTCTGTAGAAAAATTTGCTCCGTGGATTAATAACATTTACATCATTACAGACAACCAAAAACCAAGTTGGTTAAATACCGATCATCCCAAAATTCATATCGTTGATCACACCCAAATTTTACCCGCACATGCTTTACCCACTTACAATTCTGTAGCCATTGAGATTTGCTTAGCCAATATCCCTGGCTTGGAAGAACATTTCATATATTCCAACGATGATTTTTTCATTGGTAAACCCACAACCCCTAATTTCTTTTTTACAGAAGATGGACTACCAATAGTAAGACTTAACAAACGATATTTTAGAAAATTAAGTCGCAAACTCAAAGAATGGCAAGGCAAAGAAATGACGACTTACAAAAAAACCATTTATTATGCCGAAGCCCTTATTAAAAAGCGCTTCAACAAGTACTACTCTGCCGTTCCTCATCACAATATGGATAGCTACCAGAAAAGTACCTATTTAGATTGCATCAAAGAATTCCAAAAGGAAATGGATGAAACCATTACCCACCATTTGCGTACCGACTTTGATGTACAACGCATCATATTCTCTTTGTATTGTTTGGCTACCAATCGAGGCATCCTAAAATTTCCTAGTCGATACGATAAAAAAATGAGTTTAGCTGAACGCATTAGACGCATGATTAAAAAAGAATACTGCTCCGACTCACGACTTATTAGTATAGACAAACCTAATATAGAAGAAATTTTCAAAAAATATAGTCCTACACTATTTTGTCTCAACGATTCTGTGAAAGTTTCCAACGAAGACCGAATTCGTTCGAAAAAATTCTTGGAAAAACTTTTCCCAGAAAAATCATCATTTGAATTGTAATTATGAATTTAAATTCTCAAAAAATCGACTTAGTTTACCTTTGGGTAAATGGTAACGACCCTGTTTGGCGCAATAAACGCGACGAAACACTCAAAAACTACCCCAATAGTAATAAAACAGCTACCTGTGAAGCCCGATTCTTTGATAATAACGAACTCCTTTATTCGCTTCGTTCAGTAGAAAAAAACATACCATGGATAAACAAAATATTCATCGTTACCGACAATCAAATTCCTGATTGGCTGAACACCAATAATCCTAAAATTCAGGTTATTTTTCATCAAGATATTATGCCCAATACGGCATTACCTTCTTTCAATTCAGTAGCTATTGAATGTTGTTTACCCAATATACCTGGACTTGAAGAATTGTTCCTATACTCAAACGATGATATGTTTTTCAATAAAATGGTGGCTCCCTCATTTTTCTTCACCAACGAAGGTTATCCCATCATGCGAGTAAAAAATAAAATAGGTCGCCGACTATTATGCAAAATAAAAGATTTCCTTCATCTTAAAAACAATTTAGGATCATTGGCTACCATTTACACCCAAGATATTGTAAAAAAACACTTAGGAAAGATAAAATTCCCCAACTCACCACTTCATGGGATTGATGGCTACAACAAAACCGATTTTCAGAATTTCTTAGTGGAATTTAATGAAGAAATCAATGAAACTATTCACCATCAGTTTAGGATGAGCAATGACCTTTTACGCAACGCCATTTATATCTATGGTCACGCACTTTCTCACGGTGAAATCTGCAAAAAACGAGGTAATAATCTCTCCTTCCTCAATACGTGTCAAGATATTGAAGAACAAATTTTACATAAAAAACCTGAGATGTTTTGCATCAACGATTCCGCTCATGCTACAGATGAAGATAAAAAACGCGTCCAACAAGTATTAGAACACCTATTTCCTGAGAAATCTTCCTTTGAGAAATAAGAAAATTATACAGACGTGCCACAGTGCGTCCATACAACAAGTCATCGCAGGTAACAACATCAAGCACAAAATCGACGAATATGACATTATCACCATCAGCCTCTTTGATTTCTTATTAGATCCAATTACTTATAAACAAATATGAATGCACCATAACACACTGGTATATCTGTTCATAATTTTATTAATCTAGTCCATGCTTGACTCCAAATCTGTAGTTACTTGTGACACCACAAACACATACATCGTGACCAAAATATGTGTGGCTGCAATGATTTCAGCCTCATTGGAATTCGGTGCAAGATGAGCCTCATCATTTCGCCATTGGCGAACCATTTCAATATATTCCTTGAAGTTGGCATAATGCTCATCGGTATTGTATTTTAGACCCCTCAAACAATCAAAAGCGAACAACGCATTGGAGAGTGTTGAATCGACTTCACCAACCTGGTTAGTGATTTCCTCATTTTCAATGAGGTAGTACAATTTTTTCAAAAAGACCTCATATTTAGATACCAAACTATTGAAGTGACGGCGACGGTCAACTACACGCAACTTGTCTGAACAATACACAATATTCAAAGAATCAAGTATGAGTTCGTTAGCACCGTCCAGTTTTTCCAGCGAATCAGTTTGGATAACTTTGATTAGGAAATCAATGATTTCGGGTAACGGACGAATCCATTTTTTCAGAGGCTCAAATTCAGTCCGTTGGTCTTCAACAAGTTTCTGTTTGAGTACATCAATATCAAGAATGAAATTCTGCTCCTCACGGGTGCTGTCGGCAAGGTAGTTGTAGAGTTTGAAGATATAATCCCGACCTATGGGGGAATCGGAATTAATTTTAGACAAGAAATCAAGCAAATCATCAGAATGATCGCCAATCTTATCCATTATCGTTGATTTTAATTTATCAATCAAGTCGTTATAGTTATTGTCTGCAGCAAAAGCATCTCGCAAATCACTATCGGCAGTAACCTGAGCAGTGATTGGACGAATGATGGCTTCATGCTCATCGAAATATTTGGCTGATTGGTCATTAATAATCTCAAGTATTTCGCTGAGTTTTGCTTTTTCGTCCTCCAGTTTCTTTTTGACGCTATCATAACGCGGAGTAATTACATCTCCTACACCCATTCCAATAGTTCCATCAAAGGTTTGATAATCCACTTTGACTTTACTTAAGTCGATTTTATTCAAGATGTCCATGGGCAAAGTATCCTTTGTGTAGGGAAAATAGCCATACAATGCCTTCAAGAACAAATACTCCTTCTCTAAATCGGTGTCGATAAAATCCATTAACTGGGCCAAAAAACCATAACTGCGGATATATCGTTTTACCTTGTTTCGTATATCATTCTTTTTGTCGTCCTCCAATGGAGCAACATTGTTATCCACTATTCCCCTAAGAATAGACGGAGCGTTGAGTAAATCATTTTTTTTACCAAGAAGTACTTCTACAACCTGGTTTACATCATCCTCTGAATACAATTTGTAATCTCTTATCTCAATCCGATAAGTGTAAAGTCGTTCGGGGTCAAAAGTCCCGTCCATCGATGCTCCATAATGGTATTTATCGAAACATTTCTTGATGTCTTGCCATTCGTTGCGGAAATCTATGACCAACGTGTTTTCTTTGCCCTTGCATGTACGGTTTAATCGACTCAACGTCTGAATTGCCTGAATGCCGTCCAAGGATTTGTCAACATACATCGTATGCAACAGTTTTTGGTCGAAGCCCGTCTGAAACTTGTTCGCCACGATGAGAATTTTGTAGTCGGGTTGTCTGAATGTTTCACGGATGCCATTGTCCTTGATACCTGCCCCGTTCATACTTTCTTCCGTGTACTTCACACCATTAACTTCTACCGTACCCGAAAAGGCACATAATGTTTTGATTCTATCGTTGTATTTTTCTCTGATAATGTCATCAATAATATGTTTATAACGAACCACTGCTTCTCTTGATTCCGTTACGAACATTGCCTTTGCTGTTCCGTCGATTTGATGGATACTCTTTTCCATAAAATGAGCAACCACAAATTCCGCCTTGTCGTTCATTGTTTTCGGTTCTCGTCCTAATTTCTTCATTATCAGACGAATTGCCTTTTTCTTCTCATACTCCTTCGGGTCAACATAGCGGACAATTTCACCGTCTTCGTTCTTGAGTGCGATAAGTCCGTCTTCATTCGCCTCACCCTCTTTCTCAACATATTTGAACAATGTCTGATAGGTGGTGTAGTTCTGCAACACATCAAGAATAAATTTCTCGTCTATGGCTTGCCTCATTGAATACAAATCGTGGGCTTCCATCCCCGTTCCGTCCTCTTTAGGTTTTCCGAACAACTGATAGGTCTTATCCTTTGGCGTTGCTGTGAAAGCGAAGAAACTAATATGCGACATCTTCTGTCGGGTTGCCTGCATATAGGAAAGAAGCGCATTCACAGCATCGGTGCAATTTGCCTCGTTTTCTTCCAACACATTTTTCACTTCCTCGTCAGTGGAAAGGGCTTTGATGATGTCTTTGGCACTTTCATTACCAATAGCGGTGTGGGCTTCGTCGATGATAACGGCATATCTGCGCCTTCTCTCGCGTTTGAGCGTCTTGAACGCATAACTGAATTTCTGAACTGTACAAACAATAATCTGTCCGCCTTCATCTATGGCTGTGGCTAATTTTTTCGACCCTTTTCGGATGTCTTTCACCAAGTTAGCCACACTGTTAAAATAGTTCACATCATCAGCCATATTCGCGTTCAGCACAATACGGTCTGTGACCATTATGATGCTGTCATATACTTTCTTTTTGTTGCCGTTCTTGTCGAGGACAAAGGTGTTCACCAACTGATGAGCCAGCCAAGCCATTGATTTGGTCTTGCCCGACCCTGCCGAATGCTCTATCAGATAGTTTGTACCAGCTCCATTTTGTTTCGACCAATTCACCAAATTGGTGACGGCTCGCAACTGATGGTAACGAGGAAACACTGTCACATTGGTTATCTTTTCCTCTTCGTCTTTTTCATCATAGTTTTTGATGAAGTTCTCCAACAGGTTCAACAAACTGTCGGCTTGCCAAATGTCTCGCCACAGGTAGGCGGTGGCATACTCGCCTTCAATAGGCGGGTTAGTCGTGAATCGGTTGAAAGGAAGAAAAGAGGTGTTCGTGCCATCCAAGTGCGTGGTCATAAATGCGTAGTTGTTGTCCACGGCGAAGTGAACAAGGCAAGTTTTCAAAAAACGGTTCTTTGCGTCGCGTTCTTTCTTATATTGCTTGATGGCATCCAAATAGTTCCAATGGGTAGCCGATAGTTCGTTCTTGAGTTCGCACGTCATTATCGGAAGCCCGTTGATTAGGAAAACCAAGTCAATGCGGTTGTTCTCGTCCTTGGGATCGTTGCTGTAATGAAACTCCTTGATAACGGCAAAACGATTCTGCTTGTACAGTTGTACAAACTCATCGTCCTCGTTGGCGACTAACTGCGGACGGTACTGCACAAATTTGAGCGTTACGCCCTTCACCTTGAACGCTTTATCAGCCTTTCCGTTTATCAGATTAATGATGCTTTCGCTTTTCAGACGCTCGTTGTAACGGTGGATGACAGCATCCAAGGCATCCTCCTCGTTGTGGAATTTCCGACAGAGTTTGCCCCACGCATCGGTTTGGGCGCGGAGAAAACGGTGCAACTCCTCTCGGTCACACATATCGTCAAGGTTGAAGTCCGATGATTTGCGCTCTATGTAAAGGGGATTGTTTTGAACCAAATAATCCGCTACATGGTTCTGAAAGTATTTTTCATCAAGGGTTTCCATAAGGGTCTCTATTTACGATTAACACACTTTTCTTTTGCCCGTCACACATTCGGTGATAACGGATTGTTTGTATTCTTTGAGCAGTTCTATCTGCTTATCAATCTTTGCGATTTGTCGGTCTATGGCGGCACATTTTTTGTTCAAATATGTGGCAATGGCGGTCTGTTCGGAAAGAGGGGGAAGAGAAATTTTCATCGCCTTCAAAACATCAAAAGGTGGTATGTTTTTCATTGCAGACCCATTACTGCTAATTTTAGATTCTTCTTTGAGTAAAATATCGAATAAAAAAAGAAAAAAGGGTATATAGACTCTTGTTTCGTTCATTCTCATTCTCATAAGTGCTTGATTTATTATCCCCTTTTCAATATTATCGGGCATAAGATAACATTCTCCGATAGTACCTGCACAACTGACAATAATATCTCGTGGTAATACTTCAAATGCAGATAAATCACTATAGAAATACTCTTTTGTAATGTAGTATTCTCCCAATTCCCAGTCTTTATCTATTGCATTTTGTTGTTCATATACTTTTATCGTGTTATTTCCTTTGGGAACGAACATACTAACCTTTAATGCACTTCCAAATGGTCCTTTCCTATACCTACCTATATATCTTAATTTATCAATTTCCCATCCCTCTGGTACTTCTCCAACCCACTCGATGCCGCTTTCTTTCATCTTGGCGTTTTTGTCAAGCCCTTTGGTGACGGCTTTGGTGATGATGGACTGTTTCAGTTCTTTCAGCAGCTCGATTCGTTTCTGCTGTATCGCCACCACATTGTCTATCTTGGCGCACTTGGCATCAAGATAGTTGGCAATAGCGGTCTGTTCGGAGAGAGGGGGGAATATACAAGGATAATTATTTATACTTTCTGTAGAAATATTTGGTTGGGCAGACCCCAATGAAGTTAGCAAAACATATGTCATAAATTTTTGGTCAGATAGTAAATAATACATAAACTTTGCATTGTTATATCTAATTATGCCCACACGTTGATTGATATAACCTTCCTCATTATCTACGATTCCTATTTTTCCAACTGTAGCACCACTCATTGCTAAAAGGATATCATCCTTTTTTATTTCAAACTGATTTAGTGAAGAGTCTTTTTTGACAAATAAAGCATTTGACGAATTAATTCCACCATCAACAATGTCACCAATTCTAATAACTGGAATGTCACTTTCTTGCTTGAAGTCTTGGCTGTCAAATGCAAAACCATTTATAAATTTAGCAACATGCTTTAATCTTTTAACTTTCCATCCCTTCGGCACTTCCCCAATCCAATCCACGCCCGAAGGCTTGTATGCGTCGTACTTCTTCATTACAAGTCCTCCTTCATCAGTTCAGCAAAATCGGCATCGGCTTCTGCCTCCAATGCTTTAAGGTCTGCAAATATTTCCTCGTTGCTGCGCAAGGGCTTGTAAACATAGAACAGTTTGGTGAACGGAAATTCCACCCCAATTTTGTCCTTTGACCTATCCATCCACGCATCGGGAACAAACGGCAAGACCTCTCGGTCGAAGTATTCGTCAATGTCCACTTTCTTGGGTATGTTCTCGGAATCGTTCAAATCGGTATTTGCCACGAAGCCCGATTCCCTTTTGTTGGGTGTCGCATATACGGCGGGGGCATCTTCATCCACCACAGCCAAACGGCGCACCTCCTTGGCAAGTGCTGCCGACACCTTCTTCCCAATCACCTTTTCAAGTCTGACAAAAAACTCCGCATCTGTGTAACTGCCGTTCAATTCCGTTGCCTCCTTGAATGGAATGAGGTTTTTCTTCGCACCAGCTGGAAGGTCGTCCCATTGCTCATTGAGTCTCTTTTGGAAATCCTCAAAACGCAATTTCAAAGGTCGGCAAACCGCCACTTTGGTATAGAAGAACTCATCGTAGTCAAGCAACTTCACCACCTCGGTCTGCTTGCCGTCAATCTCAACGGTAGCTGGTTTGTAGTCCTTGTAAAATTTGAGAATCTTCTTAATTCCGCTGTCACTAATTTCGTAACGCTTCTTACCGATATTGCGCTGGAGCAATGCGGCAAAAGTGTCCTTGTCGCTTGCGTCTATAAACAGAACCTTGTTTCGCTTGCTTTCGGGACGCTTGTTGTCCAAAATCCAAAGGTAGGTGGTAATGTCCGTACCATAGAACAAACTCTTGGGTAACGCTACTATAGCATCCAACAGATTGTTGTCAAGGAATGACTTGCGAATGTTGCTCCATCCACCACCCGCATCACCGTTAAAGAGCGGCGAGCCGTTCAATACTATGCCGATGCGTGAACCCTTGGTGTCCATTTTGTAAATCATATGCTGTAGGAACAGCAACGAGCCGTCGCTTGTACTCGGCAAGCCTGCATTATATCGTCCGTTTTGGTCTTCGTGTTCCTTCTTTATCTTCGCTTCAACCTTGCTCCAATCCGTTCCGAAGGGCGGATTCGCAAGCATATAAGTGAATGAACGGTCAATCTTGTCATCAACCAGCGTGTTGCCTTGTCGGATTTGTTTCTCGTCCGTCAGCTCACCTTTTATCAGCATATCGGATTTCGCAATAGCGTAGGTCTTGTGGTTCAATTCCTGCCCGTACAGCCCGATGGTGACATTGGGGTTGTTGGTGATTTCTTGTATGTATTTCTTCGCTTCGGTAAGCATACCGCCAGTACCGCAGCACGGGTCGTAAATGCTGAATATCTTGCCGTGGGTATTCAGTTCCTTCTCCTGCCCGCTCATCACAAGTGCGACCAACAGATGCACAATCTCACGCGGCGTGAAATACTGACCAGCTTTCGCGTTGGTTGTTTCCTTTGACCTTTGGATGACAATCTCGAACACCGTACCCATTTGGGCATTTGATACCTTGTCGGGATGCAGGTCAAGGTGAGCGAATTTCTCCACGACTTGATAGAGCAAGCCCGTACTCTCCAACGGACGGTATATATCCGTTATGTCGGCGTTCTCATCATCCTCAACGCTGTCGTTCTTGGTCTTGGTGACGAAGTGGATGAGAATGTTGCGTACATTGGGCGTGAAGCCCTCAAGGTAAGTCTTGAAGTTGTCGGCAAGACGGCTTGATTCTGTCAGCATTTTCTCAAGAGTAAGTCCCGAAGTGTTGAAGAAAGTCAGCCCGTTCTTCTTCATCAAGACTTGAAGTTTCATATCCCGAACACTGCTGTCGGTGGCATCAAGCTCTTTCTTGATAGCCTCATATTTGCTGTCCAGCACGCAATCAAGGCGGCGCAGCACGGTGAACGGAAGTATCACGTTTTCCACTTCCGTATCATCATAATCGTCACGAATGATTTCTTTAATGTTCCAAATTGTAGACGCAAGTTCTTGTTCTGTCATAATCGATCAATTTTTTATCTTTGGGAATAAGACGAAATTGTTATACGCAATTAACGACCTAAAGATCACTGTAGAATTAAGATTTTGATCACCGTATGGTAAAAATACTTTTGATACACAGATATTTTCAGTTATTATAGATAAACATACATTCTACTAAAAATCCTCGGTCAAATCAATAATTTTCCATAATTATTTCGGCAAATTCGCGCACTGCCCCTTGTCCTCCCGATTTAGATAATACTAAGATTCCAGGAATAGACTTAATGAGAGGCATAGCGTTTGCTGGACAAGCTGCCAATCCTACGTTTGAAAGAATTTCAAAACAATTAATATCATCGCCTATATACGCTACCTCATCAAGTGAGATACCCATATTTTTACAAATGTATTGAGCTGTTTCCAGTTTGCCTCCAGCACGACGACCTTGGAATAAATAATCCACTTTTAATTTATCACCACGGCGTTGAACCATTTTCGTATCCTCCGAAGTTATGATACCAACTTTTACTCCTTTTTCACGTAAAAGTTGCATTCCCATACCATCATACGTTGAAAAACGCTTCATTTCATCGCCATTTTCGCTATAATACATACCACCGTCGGTAAGTACACCATCAACGTCCGTCAAAAACAACTTAATCTTTTCAGGTTTGCGTTTTCCCAAAACATGACGACGCATTAAATTTTCCAGAATAATCCAGTCATCAGGCTCATCAATTTCAGTTGCTGTATATTCAGGCATTTCATAAATACCAATTTTACCACTCAAGCGGTTCTTATCACGCAAAATATTAGACACGGTGTTGATATAAAATGCCCCATTTTCCATCAAGGTTCCTTTAAAATCTTGACGACGAGGACGATTACGATAATCGTAATTTTTTGAAGTCCCATCCTCATTCCAATAAAAACGGAAATTGCGTACACACGTCAACATTGAATCGTATTCACCCTTTTCATAAATGCACAAAGCTTCGGTGAAATGGATAGTTTGCGTTAATGGAGACGTTGCTTGAACAAGCATAAAAATATCCTCATTAGCAAGATTTTGCTTCCCTATATACTCCAACATAACGCTTTCCGTTGAAGCCGTATCAGTAGCATTTTCATCCGAACGATGATACAATTCTACTTTAGAAAATTTGAAAGAAGCTACCACTTCCTCAATTTTAGGAGAATCGGTAGCTACTACAATTTTATCAACTTTTGGACAAAACTCCAATGCTTTGATATTCCAATATACCAAAGGTTTACCACAAAATTCTTTTATATTTTTAAGTGGTATTGATTTGCTATTCCCTCTTACAGGAATAAAAGCAATTACTTGTCCCATCTAATTTGATTTTTCTTAAGTTTATTTCTTTGAACCGATTCAATATCCAAAATATCTTTACTCTTGTATGTCAATGCTTTTTTCACCGAACGACAATCTCTACAAAGCTTACGAACGCCATCAGGTTCCAAAGACGCAGCATGGTCTGTACCTTTCCAAGTACGATCAAGCGTAAAGTGACGCTCAATATACTCAGCTCCCAAAGCAACAGCCGCACTATCGACTGCTATTCCAAGATGATGTCCTGAAAAACCAATGGCTTTAACACGATTTTCGTATTGCTCACGAAGACGAGTTATCTCGAGCAAGCAAATATCTTCAAATGGCACAGGATAACCCGAAGTACAAGCATATATCACAAGATCCTTATTACGACCCTTTTGTTCGAAGAATTTGACGATATTTTCTTCTTCCTGCTTATCGGTCATACCGAAAGAAAGATGAATTTCTCCTTGATAATTATCGCACAAATACTCCAACATAGCCTTATTCAGATTACAAGCAGAAGGCACTTTTATCAATTTAGGATTAAGTGATACTATTTCTTTAGCCGATGTTACATCCCAAACAGAAGTTGAATATTCAATGCCAAATTCTTCGCACCATTTCTGCAATTGTCGATGTTGTTCCAAGTTAAATTCCAAAAATTCGCGATGAGCACCATAAGTATCTCCATACGAATTATGAGGATTAGGATGAGGAGCATTATATTCCTCTTCAGAAAGTAATTCTTTATTGCAACGTTTTTGAAATTTTACTATATCTGCCTTACAATATTCAGCAGCTGTTTTAATCATTTCTTTTGCAATTTCCATATCTCCCTTATGGTTGCAACCAATTTCGGCAATTATTTTAGGAGCAGCAGTGTTTATCATTTTATTTTCTATTTAATAAAGCGTTTATAGATGCAGTAACTTTTTCAAAATCAAATTCAGAAATTATTTGTTGCATCATCAATTCAATTCTATTATTACAAAGATTTCCTATACTACCTTCATGCGTATGATGAATTTCGGTAGAAGGGGTGAATTTTCCATCCATGATATCATGTCCAACTTTTTTATACGCGTCACGGAACGGCATACCTTTCAAAACCAATTGATTAACCACTTCCACACTAAAAATTGGATTATACATTGGATTTTTCAAAATTTCCTCATTTACTTCCACATCCCTCATCATTTCGTTTACCATATCAATACAATCCTTTATTTCATCAAAAGCAGGCATAATCACTTCCTTTATCAACTGCAAATCGCGGAAATAACCTGATGGGAGATTATTAATCATCATAGTGATTTGATAAGGAATCGACTGTAATTTATTACATTTACCACGAGTCAATTCAAACACATCAGGATTTTTTTTATGTGGCATGATACTTGACCCTGTTGTAAACTCATCTTTCAATTTTATAAAACCAAAATTCTGACTATTAAACAAGCAAGCATCAAAAGCCAATTTAGACAAAGTAGCCGCTACAGAAGAAATAGCAAAAGCAACAATTTTTTCCGTTTTACCTCGTCCCATTTGGGCATATACCACATTATAATTCATTGAATCAAATCCCAACAAGTCTGTAGTCATTTGACGATTAAGAGGGAACGACGAACCATAACCTGCAGCCGAACCAAGAGGGTTTCGATTACAAATCTTATATGCCGACAAAAGCAACTGCATATCATCGACCAAACTTTCGGCATAAGCACCAAACCACAAACCAAAAGAAGACGGCATTGCGATTTGAAGATGCGTATATCCAGGCATTAAAACGTCTTTATATCGAGTACTTTGACCTATAAGCGTATCAAAAAGACGGCTTGTTTTTTCAACAATTTCCATCAATTCAGCACGCATATAAAGTTTCATATCCACCAATACTTGATCATTACGAGAACGACCACTATGAATTTTCTTACCCACATCACCCAATCGTTCAGTAAGCATAGCTTCTACCTGAGAATGAACATCTTCAACTTCAGGTTCGATTACAAATTTACCTTCTTCTACCGTTTTATAGATATCGCGTAAAGCAGGTAAAAGTTGATTCAACTCCTCTTTTGTAAGTAAGCCAATACTTTCAAGCATTATAATATGTGCCATTGAACCAAGAACGTCGTATTTGGACAAATACAAATCCATTTCACGATCATGACCAACGGTATAACGTTCGATTTCTTTATCTAAAGCTATTCCTTTATCCCAAATCCTCTGTGCCATTTTTTCAAAAATTAGTTACCATGTTCAGAGATAAATTTAATACGAACCAAACGAATTTCATCTTCTCTAAATTCATCTTCACCCAATTCTTTCAAAGCCACGTTTATATCATCCGTTTCGGCTTCTTTAAAATATTCTTCAATTTCTTCAATACGATCATCATCCATAATTTCATGAAGATAATAATCGATATTAATTTTTGTTCCAGAGTTTACAATTGCTTCGATTTGATCGAGTAATTCTTCTGGTTCCATTCCTTTACTTTCGGCTATATCTTCAAGTGCTACTCGGCGGTCGATGGCTTGAATAATAGAGACTTTAACCTGAGAATTTCTAGCAATAGAACGAACTCTCAAATCTTCAGGACGTTCAATCTCATTTTCATCGACGTGAGTTTTAATCAACTTAACAAATTCCTCACCATATTTTTTAGCCTTTCCAGGTCCTACACCTGGAATATTTTGCAACTCTTCCAAAGTAATTGGGTAAGTGGTTGCCATAGCTTCCAACGAAGGATCTTGGAAAATAATATATGGTGGTAAACCAAGTTTTTTAGACATTTTCTTACGCAAGTCTTCCAACATATTATACAAGACTTCATCAGCAGCTCCTGTACTACATTTAACTGGCACTTCTTCAATTTCTTCCTCAAATTCTTTATCCTCTTTAATCATAAAAGAAGAAGGAGATTTGAGATACGCACGTCCTGCGGCAGTAACTTTCAAAACCCCATAAGTTTCGATTTCTTTTTCGATATAACCAGCAATCATCGCTTGTCGGATTACTGCATGCCAAGTTTTTTCCTTTTCGTCGTCTCCAACACCAAAGTTTTCCAAATCCACATGTCCGTTATCAGACATTTCTTGTGTTTCTTTTCCTCTGATGAAATTGACCACATAATCTGCTTTAAATTTTTCTTTTAGTGCTATTATTGACTCAAGCACAATTACTAATAATTCTTTCGCTTCCATTTGTTTTTTAGGTGATAGGCAATTGTCACAATTTTCACAGTTATCTTCTGTATAGGTTTCTCCAAAATAATGTAATAATAATTTTCGTCTACAAACCGACGACTCTGCATAAGCAGCAGTTTCAAAAATTATATGCTTTTCAATTTCTTTTTCCGACGAACCTTTATCCGATTTGTCGGTAAATTTTTCAAGTTTTTCTAAATCTTCATACGAGTAAAAGGCGATACATTTACCCTCTCCACCATCACGACCTGCACGACCAGTTTCTTGGTAATACCCCTCCAAACTTTTCGGCATATCATAATGAATCACATATCGCACATTAGGTTTGTCGATTCCCATACCAAAGGCGATTGTGGCTACAATTACATCTACTTCTTCCATCAAGAATTTATCTTGATTTTCTGAACGAAGAGCCGAGTCCATTCCTGCATGATAAGGCAATGCTTTGATACCATTCAAGTTTAGAACTTCTGCAAGTTCGTCCACTTTTTTTCTACTTAAACAATAAATTACACCAGATTTTCCTTCTTGCGATCGTATAAATTTTATTATTTCTTTATCAATATCTTTCGTCTTTTGTCTTATTTCATAATAAAGATTTGGACGATTAAATGAGGATTTAAAAACTTTAGCGTTTTTGATTTCCAAATTTTTCAGAATATCGTGCTGTACTTTAGGAGTTGCAGTAGCTGTAAGAGCAATTACTGGAGCATTTCCTATTTTATTGATTACAGTACGGATATTACGATATTCTTTACGGAAATCGTGACCCCATTGAGAAATACAATGTGCCTCATCAATAGCATAAAAAGACACTTTTATTTTTTTCAAGAACTCAATATTATCTTCTTTTGTGAGCGACTCAGGTGCCACATACAAAAGCTTGGTTTTCCCTGATAATAAATCTTGTCTTACTTGATCGATAGTAGCTTTAGGCAAAGACGAATTAATAAAATGTGCCACACCTTCTTCTTTGCTATAGCTTTCCATTGCATCTACTTGATTCTTCATCAAAGCTATTAGGGGAGAAATTACAATAGCAGTGCCTTCCATCAACAACGAAGGAAGTTGATAGCACAACGATTTACCGCCACCCGTAGGCATCAAAACAAAGACATCGTCTCCGTCCATCAAGCTGTTAATAATGGCCTCTTGATTTCCTTTAAACGAATCAAAACCAAAATATTCTTTTAAGTCTTGAGTTAATTTTCTTTTTGCCATAGCCTTATGATATATCTTAACAAATGTAATGATTCTCTACTAACAAACAAATATTGATATGTTAATTATCAATAAACTTTGTTTTTTCAATCGTCGATTTACTTAA
>Ga0247610_10000370_pt1 | contig 65643 bp, 97 predicted proteins | sample 174DNAGHGhighgp2_FD_193483 | JGI IMG/M metagenome (GOLD analysis project Ga0247610, IMG submission 193483) | Sheep rumen microbial communities from Palmerston North, Manawatu-Wanganui, New Zealand - 1742 DNA GHGhigh gp2 | ecosystem: Host-associated > Mammals > Digestive system > Stomach > Rumen...
GTATTCCATACAGCACTGTTTTGACTGCAAAGGTAAGTAAATTCTATCCAATAACCAAATCATTAGAGAAGAATTAACCCATGTTTACAGAATGGATTAGGATAGTACTTAGTACCTATTATATATAAACACTATTAACTACCTTTGCACCAAAGAAGAAATACAATGAAAGAAGTATTGATAATATACCTAATAGGAGTGCTTGTAGCCAGATGGCAACTTGGTAAATGGTTTAAAGACCACATCCTGATAGAAGAGAATGAGGACTATATCACCATACTAAGTGCCTTGTCATGGCTTATATATCCAGCATACCTGTTAGAGTATCTGTTAGAACATTTAAAAATCAAGTAATATGGCATCAGAAATTGTAATCACACTGGTAGGACTGTTCTGCACGACAGTATCCAGCATAGTCACATTTATCCTCACAAGAAGGAAGTACAACACTGAGGTAGATTCTCAGCAGATAGAAAACATGGAAAAGTCATTTGATGTTTACAAGAAGATGATGGAGGAAACTCTTGAGGCTCAAAGGAAGATGATGGAGAATAAAATCAATAATCTTCAGAAAGAAAATGAGTTTCTCCGTCAGCAGGTAGATACTCTGAGAAATCAGATGATACAATTCCTTGGAGTAAAGCTTGCACCTATACCACAGCAACAGGGTAAATCCATTGACCCTATAGACATTAAAGATATATAGGCTATGAGTAAACAAGACACCATAATCATATTGGGTACTGCCCATAGGATGAGGGAGCCAGGAAAGGAGTCCCCAGACAAGAGGCTGAAGGAATGTGTTTATAGCAGGGAGATATGCAAGGAGGTTGCTGTTAAGTTGAGAACATACGGCTGTAAGGTAGAGATTGACTATGAGCCTCTGGACTTACCAAAGACCATGCAGTCATCTATAGTCAAGCAGGAAAGAAGCAATGAGCTGGCCATGAGGATCAACTATGTCAATGAGGTATGTAGGCAGAAAGGGGCAAAGAATGCCCTGTATATCTCTATTCATGTGAATGCCGTAGGTACTGACGGCAAATGGCATGATGCTCATGGCTGGCAGGTGTGTGTCAGTGATAAAGCTTCTGATAGTAGTAAGAAACTGGCAAACTGTCTATTTGACGCTGCTAAGCAGAATGGCTTGAAGATAAGACAGCCAACAGCTATCCAGAAGTACTGGCCTCAGAATCTATATGTATTGAATAACACCAAGTGTCCTGCTGTGCTGACTGAGAATCTGTTCCAGGATAACAAGGCTGACGTGAATTTTCTGCTTTCAGACGAGGGCAGGCACAAGATAGCAAGGCTTCATGTGGAAGGTATATTGAAATATATAGAGTAAGTTTCTTTTTTCATGCGATTGTTTTAGGTTAGTAATGTGTTTTTGCTAAACAAGAGGAGGGAAGCTGTGAAGTCTCCCTCCTTTATATATATTGCATAAGGTCAAAGTCTTTATTATCCCCTAACCACTTTTTGAACACAGCACCATCCCTGAGGGCATATTCCTCGACAATACATAGGGCAAACCTGACACAATTATGTTTGGTTTTGTAAAAAGACTTACCTGTATCCTTTGCATAGTTAGCCAGAAAAACTATATCCCCAATAGTAGAGCCAGTGACATTATAGTAAACCATAGACTCTGCTTTCTCCATTATCTCAGAAGAACCCCATTTGCCTTTGGTAACAGTCATGGCAAGTTTCTCAGTAAAATGTCTGCCATGTTTCCTGATGTATGCCTTCAATCCCCTCATTACTATAGGTATTAGTTAAACATCTTTTTGTCGCTGCAAAGGTACAAAGAATAATTCTTACTGCCAACATATTACCTGCAAATCTGCTTAAACACCTATAAATAAAGACCTTAGACCTTTATTAAACTACCTATTGTATCCTACATAATAAGTCATCCATTTTGTCCATATCATTCAAATCTTTCCACTTGTACCTCAGAATCTCTACTTCTGGATACTGCTCTTGTATCTCCATAGTCCTTCTCTTGTCATGTTGCTTATGGTCATCATGGAACTTACCATCCACCTCTATTATTATATTAGCGTGTGGTATGAAGAAGTCTGCTATGTAGTACCTTATTATCCAACCATCATCAGCATAGATGTAGAATATCTTCTGAGACTCATATTCTATATAGTTCTCATCGAGGAGCTCCTTCATCTTTTCCTCCAGAGGTGATGGCCATGTGTCCATTTGGTTAGCTCTATACTGGGCACTTGCCATTACTTCCCTGTTGTGTATCTCTATTCTTCCCATTTTTCTGGCAAAGATATATACATTCTTCTATTATCAGGAAAACATAAGGAGAGTGGTAAGGGGAGTTGAGAGTAGTAATATTTATAGAAAGTAGAGGAAAAGTGTTAAAAAATTTTGGTATGTGTAAAGACGGAGGATAACATATCACACCTCCCCCTGTCCTTGACAGTTGGGGTTCATCCCCCCCCCTGGGTCTTTGCTGACTAGCAAATTTCTGCTGTTATATATAGCAAGAATTACAGCTACTCAGCAACTGACACCAAGTAGGATACCTCAGTGCCTACAACATTATCAACCCTTTAAATTCAACAACAATGAACAAAAGTGAGTTCAAAGCTATCAGCACGATAGCAAAGAAGATGAACTGGCAGAACAAGCCAGTCATGGAAGTGTGTGAAACAATCAATCAGATGGTCAGGAACCAGCAGGCTCTGGAACTAGACTGTGTTGGTGAGTGTGATGATGAAGAGGATACTCTTCTTTCTATTGCCCTTTGGGATACTAATAAGATAGCATCTACTATAGTGGTCAGTGACTATCAGTCTCTAATTGCCTGGAATAGTGGAGAGTTCCTCTACATAGGAGGAACTGTTATGTATGTCGGACCTCAAAACTGGTGAGAATGAACAAAATGAATTTACTTGCCCTCATGGTATGGGCTATTGACAGAGATTTACTGGAAACTTCTGTGCCAAAAGCATGGGAATTATTCCAGAAGGATGCTATTGAGTGTCAGAAGATTTATACTGATCCAAGTGATGAACTGCTATTCTGTAAGAATGTAGTTAGGATGAGCTCAATTGAGTTCTTCACAGACTATGTACTCTCTTATGCCAAGTGTAATGTTATCAGTGGCATTACAAGCTTTGGAAGATATGATAAATTAATAACTGATTACAGTAGACAATGAGACAGAGAACTAGGATGAATGGACTGGTGTCACACACCACTCCTTCAGGTGCTTCCTACCAAAGTGGAAAGAACAAGTGTGAAATGGGTATTAAGAAGCTTCAGAAGCTAATTGATGCAGGTTATGAACTAACAGGTGTCTCTAAGAAACCCGCTGAGGAAGAGAACTTCAAGATTGTCATGGTGTTTGGCAAGCCTATGAAGCTGACTATTGAGGAGTATAACACTCACTGGAACTTCAGAATTGACAAGTAATTACAATCCCCACATTCCTGTAAGATTCAGGCTAGCAAACTGACATTGATGTGGGGAACAATGCCATAAGGCAGAAAACTCTTTAAATAACAATTATTATGGTAACAGATTTCAGAGAAGAGCTGAACATTCAGCAGGTAAGTGAGAATGAATTTGCCTATTGCTGGGCTAAAATAGACACAGCAGTAGAGAAACTTGTGGACTGTGATTATGAGCAGGAGTGCTCCTATGAGGAACTAATGTCAGCAGTATGTATTCATGGTTTTGATGCTGACAAAGTACACAATCACTTCCTTAGTAACCCCTGTGATTCAATCACTTTAACAGATGAATACTAACCTGTAACCTATCAAGGTAAAGCAGCTCCACCTTACACAAAGTGAGCTGCACAATAACCCTTTAAATACAAAATAATATGGAACTGAAGAAATTTAACTGCTGCATTTGTGGCAAGGAGGAAGACCCTAATGAGTGGGTCAAGGACTGTGGTGAAGCATTGGTGAAGCATCAAATGTGCTTTGAGTGTAATCACTGGAGAGAACAACATGAGCTTGACCATACTACAAGAGGTAAGTATGGCTGGGCAATCATTGATGGTAGCCATTATACCCTTCACCCTCATACTGAGGGTATAAGAGGAATGTATGGCCGCACATACAAGATTAAGTTTAATGATGGCACTGTTGTAGAGTGTGATAACCTCTGGCATCAAGGTGACTTGAATAAGGCTGCAAAGCACTGGAGAGAACTGATGTCTGACAATGCTAAGATAATTCAATAAACTATTAGGGGAGTAGGAAACTCCTGCTCCCTTTCTAACCCTTTAAATAACAAGCATTATGAAGAAAAATGAAATCTTCACCTTCATAGCTCCCAATGGGGTTGAGGTGACAGCAGTTGTGATTGACTGCCTTGGCACATGTAACTTTGAAGAAGTAGAGGACAGTAAGCATTGGGATGAAAAGTATCTCTGCTATGCCCAGAACAGGCTATTCTATTACACTGAGTGGATACAGATAGACAAGGTGATTGATGATGACTTTGTGCCTACTAATGATGAAGAGAATGATTGGTATTATGCCATCAGGTATCATTCACATGAGGTTAAGACTACTGGTTCTTCACAGAAGATACTGGTTGACTACTGTATTCTCCCTGACTATGATGATATGCTTGAAGCATATTTAGACCATCAGGTTACTTTGGCTGAAGAACAATCAGGAATGTGATGTATAAAGTATTTGACTCTCTGGGGAACTTCATGAGGAGGTTCCCCACTTACAAGCAGGCTGTTACATACAGGCTGGCTTATGGAAATAAATGTTGGACAATTAAATAACTACAAATTAAAAACAATTAAAATTATGGCAAAGTTTGATGTAAAGGCTATAGCAGCCATGAAGGAGGTCTTTGTTAAGGCCCAGTATGTAAAGCGTGAGTGGAAGACTGATGAGACATGTACAATGACTCTCAGTGAGTATGCAGAACTGATTGACCCTGCTTTCAAATATGTAGAGGGCAACCCTGTAGTCATTGCTAAGGAGAGAAAGGATGGAGGCATCTTCACTAAGATGGCCATCCAGTTGAAGGGAGGCTCTATGGTAGAATATGACCTGTCCTATGAGAATGACTTTGAGGAGGGTGATGAGATTCAGCTTGATACCCTGACCTTCTGCATTGAGAAGTGTCTAGACAAGTCTCATGGTTATGCCACTGGTGAAATTGTAGCATGAAGTAATAACAACCCTGTGTGACAGACAGGGCTATTTAATGACCTTTTAAATAACAGAAATTTGAAGAAGCAAGAAGATATAAAGCTAATTGGGAAGAGAATGAATGGATGGGATTCATACATAAGTGTGAAGGTAATTATTAACTGAAAAAAGGGAAGTCTGGCCTTATGGTTAGATTTCCCTTTTTTATTTTTATTCATTTTTATAGCGACTTATTTATACCTTTCTTTCTTTTATATTTCTTTCTTTAGTTAAAGTCTAGACATATACTTGTTTTTGTTTTTAACAAAATATCACGTCTTACCTTTTTTGCAGGAGTTATTTGAGTCCTTGGCTTAGATACCCTGTCACAGTTCACATTATTTATTAACAGTTTAAAGTTTAAGTATTATGGCAACTATTAGCAAAAGTTTCCTGGCAGTAGCAAGTAACTCAGTGTTTAACAAGTCAGAGTGGGTTCCCACGGGTGATGCCTTCACATTGAAGGAGATCTGTGATGCCACTGGTATGTTCAACCTCGATGATGTAAAAGGGGATGAAGCGGAAATTACAGCCGCAGAGTTCTCTGATGGCTCTACCAGTCTGCGCATCACTGTACCCTTCAAGAATGGTTCCAGCATTGAGTTGAAGGCTGGTAAGGCCATCCAGAACGGCTATGATGAAGGTGACAAGGTTAAGATTGACCTCATCTATGGCCAGGAGCTGAAGAAGGCAGGACAACCCAGTATTGTGAGGTATGACGTGTGGGAGTCTGAAGAAGAAAAGGAAGAGTACTTGGCCAAGAGAGGCTAAGACAAGTACAAGGGAAGGTGGCTTTGTCCACCTTCCTTTATATTTTTTTCACTCGTACCTTGCGACTTACCTCAGGGTCTATAGTGCATACTTCCCTGTTTATTTTTATTTTTTTGCCCTTGGGACACAGTACTTAGCCCCGTTAAGATACAAAGCAAGAAGGTTGGAGTGTTAAAATGCAAAGAACTTAAATGTTAATAATTAACAGTTGAAGTGCTATTTTATGTTTTATAGTTTAGAATATAGAAGTATGGATAGGAGGGAGGACATATACCCTCTTCCCACAATTCCTCTATTTTCTGGAAAACTATTCTACATATTGCATTAAACATAGAATATTATACTTTTTGCTTTCCTACTTCTACCATTTTGGGCTTTACTTTACCTATTTAACCCTGTTATTTTTCTCCTTTTAAGAATCTCAACAGTACAAATCTTATTTTAATTTTACCTAAATATGTTAGAATCCATAGGCATTTTATTTACAATAGGCTATTGCTAATTACTTTAGGCATTATAGTCTTTTTATTTAGCAAAACCAATAAACAAATAATCAATACAATAACCCTTTAAACAAACATAACATGAATAAAATATTTGATAAAGAATTTAGAGAAGCTCTAATGGACACATTAGAAGAAGCAGGAATTGAAGAAAATAAAGCAGTATCAATCGTTTCTTCCAGATACAAAGAAGCACTGAAACAAGTTGTAACAGACAGATTAGAACTAGTTGTTTCTCTAATTAAAGATGATAAATACAAGGAACTATCTGAGTTTTGTTCTTATAGTCCCGCTGGGGATTGTATGGGATGTGATAATGTCTATATTAATTTCTCCGATGCTTGTGATATAAAAGACATTGGAGATTTCATACATACAATGGATAAAGATGTAAGTATGAAAGCATGGTGACTATGACAATATCCCAAGGCTACAGAATGGCACAGACTGCATATCATAAGCAGCCTTACTTTGACTATCCTTATATAGGTATTCTTGATGAGAATGAAAAAGAAGTAATAAACAGGTTAGAGAGTAATGTGTAAACTAAAATAAATAGAATTATGAAAGCTAGAGAAGTAGCAACAATCTTATACGCTTATATCGAAGCCTACCCGGATGTAGAACTAACCTTTGCAAACAATAAGGTTCCTGTCACCAAAATCATCTATGATAAGAAAACAGATTCAATTAATTTGAGATAAAAAGTCTCTTCGTAAGACATCAAGGAGGAGTCACACAAGAAATGTTTTCTTTTCAATGCCATAAATAATGAGAATAAAGTGGCTCCTCCAAACTATTAGACTATAGGGAGAGTACCAAATGTGTTATAGTCTGAATGCAGGACAACCAATATAGTCCATATTAAATCTCTCCAACCTGTTCCCTTAGCTCAATTGGATAGAGCAACGGCCTTCTATGTAAATTGGATGCATAGGCGAGAAATCCCTATGTAGAATCTCCTAAATTCGGTGTAAATCCTTTACTTGCAAAGAAAAGTATAGTAGAAAAACATTAAGTAGTCCTAAACTGACTTCGTGGGCTTATAAGGATGAGAAAAGCAAGTAATACACACTAACCAATAATGTGTAAGGACTATACCGAGCGAAAATGAGTGATTATGCCTTCAAATGCATGTCAAGATTGGGATAACAAGTTAACCTCATCAATCGTGTAGAGACTGAACGGGAGATACCTAAGTTGGAATTATACCTCATATACGTGTCCATAAGATTGTAAAAACAGTAAATGGGCAGCCATTTAATCGGAATGAGACTTGCAAGAATTTCAATATGGTAAAGAAACAGTCCAGACCACAACAAACACAAGTCTTTAGGCAACCTCTCTAAGAGCAGCATAAGACTATAGAGGTAATAGTGCAAGAATTCTAAAGTGTTTGGCTATGGTAACATAGAGTGGCAGGAAGCCGTAGGTTGTGGGTTCGAGTCCCACAGGGAACACAACATTTTCATGTTATTTAAAGGGTTTGTTATATGGGGGAGTGGAAGGTAATAATGCCTTCTTCTCCCTCCATTTTTATAACTCTTTAAATAATCCATAGCATACAACTCATTTTATTATAAACCCTTTAATATAATGTTATTATGACACCAAAAGATTTAGCAGTTCGGGACATCTATAATGACCTGAGTGAGCAGGGAAAGTCATTTCTTGCATTCCACAATGAACTCAACCCTGCAATAAGGAAGATAGTATCTTCCCAGATTAGGGAGCAAGTCAGTATCACTAACCCCTTCAATCTGCCTGTCAGACATAAGTCTCAATTAATTGCAAGATGTTTTTTCTGCAAAGGTAATGTCCAATATGAAAACTATAATAAGTATTATGAGAATAAATAGTTTCTATAAAAATCTATTCCATAACCTCATGGAGAATCTACTTATCCTTATTGCAGGATTGGTATTTGCTATAGCTCTTCTTGCTACTATATGTGGTGATGGTAATAAAGGAATAGTCGACTTGCTATGATTAGATACAGGGACCTTGTTCAGTACACCAAGGAGAATCATGTCAATTGGAATACAGACCTCTTTGATGTACTGAGAGGTTTCTTTGATTCCTATAGCCAGAAGTATTCATCACCTCTACCCTCTACAACTCCCATTCAGCAGGAACTTATCTTACCAAAGAAGTTCAAAGAGCCTGATAATAGAGAATATACTACCGAAGACCTAATTAATTTATTCTCAACATAATAAATATTAAAGATAACTAATATAAGAAAGATTATCCCATTAACACATAATTATGGAAGAATATTTGATAACTCTTACAATTATAGCACTGTAAAGGCTATCAACAGACACGCAGATGCTTTGTTGATGGCAGATATAAAGCCTACACTGAAAATGAGAAGAATAAACATTAATAATCCAGAGGAACTGAAAAAGTTCAAAATGGAAACAAGTGGCTTCATATCAACTTATGGTTTTCCATACAGACTTGATGACCTTACAGAAAAAGGTGCTAATTATACCGTGTTCTGTCCTCTCAGATGGAAATCTGCATTCTCTCCAGCAAAGTTACATAAATTGTTGCAGGAAGATGTTGATGCTGACGTAATAAAAGTTGAGTACATTGACTTTGTTAAAGAAGAAATAGAAGATAAAACAAAGAAAATATGAAACGTAAATTACTTTTAACCCTATTAACACTTGCATCCTTAATGATGATAGGATGCTATCAAGTAAAGGCTTACCACGATAAGCAAATAAAGCTTGTTGGAGATTATAGACTTGAAACTATTGAATATCAAGGTTGTGAATATATTGTAATGCAAAGTCATTGGAAACAACAAGGTACAATGATACACAAAGGCAACTGTCGCTTCTGTAAGGAGCGCAGGCAGAAAGAATTGGAAAAGTTGGTTAAACAATTAAAGGAGAAATAACTATGGCAACAATTAAATCATTTACAGACTTGCAACAGTCAAAGAAGTTGGCAGAGATATTGCCACTTGAAAGTGCGGATATGATGTATCAAAAATATGAAACTGTTGTTATTGGTGATGATTATGGATATAAATATAGAATACAGCCCTTTTTTAGCTCTAATATTGATAGTATTCCTTGTTGGAGTCTTGCAGCATTGCTTAGTGTTTTGCCAGATTCAATATATGAGAATACAGATGAGTATAGTCAGTTAGAGTTTTCAAAGAACAGCGTGGCTTACCATGATTTGAATGATGGAATTAAAATAGGCTCACTTAAAGGCAATCTAATTGATGCTTGCTACGAACTTATATTAAAGTTACATAAACTTAATTTGTTGTGATTATGGAAAAAATTAAATGTGTTATATCAGAAAATGGAACTATAATTCCTATACATAATATTAGTGCAATATCAGGTGAGCATAGTTCTTACTATGTTTGGACTAATAGAGATACTGAGCCTATTGGATATAAATTATCTGACGAGCAGTATAATGCTCTTTTAAGAGAATTAGAATATATTGGTGGTAAATTTATTGATTAAATTATGAAAGAACTTATTATGGAGCAAAAAGCCCAAAATTACAAAGTCTATACAGAGCTAATCAATAGGCTTGAAGACGTAAAGGATGCTATAAAAAAGCAGAATTACAGGATTGCTATGGATATATTATGTAAGCCTTACCCATACTTCCAAGTTACAACACATTCCGAACTAAAAGAGAGTGAGAATAGTGATGATGAGAAGATAAGGAAATCAATTATTGAACATCTAGAATATCTTGGTAAGTATTGTAGTGAAAGTATGCCAGATGTTGATAAATGGATTGCTTGGCTTGAAAAGCAAGGTGAGCAGAAATTAATAGATAGCCTAACTCAACAAGAATCTATGGATATTGCCGTTGTAAAATGTTTTGATGAACAGAAGCCTGTAGATAAAATTAAGCCAAAGTTCAAGGCTGGTGATTGGATTGTACAAGAAAATACTGTAGTCTATAAAGTTATCAAAGTATGCAAATCTTGGTATGAAATTGTTGACAATAAAGATAAACGTTATTCAATCGGCTTTTATAAAGAATATATGTTTCACCCTTGGACTATCCAAGATGCAAATAATGGTGATGCGCTTAGTGATGGAACTACTATTTTTATATTCAAAGACTTACTATCAGATGGTTCAGTGATGTCATATTGTGACTATGACGCAAATAGTGGTGAAAGCGATGCTTTCTGTCCTTTACCTATGAATTTGACGTGTTCAAAAATTACTCCAGCCACCAAAGAACAGCGTGATACTCTGATGAAAGCAATGGCTGATGCAGGATATACATTTGATTTTGAAAAAAAAGAGTTGAAAAAGATTGAGCAAAAATCTGCTAAGTGGAATGAAGATGATGAGAGGACGCTTAATAGTATAATTTGGCATCTTAGATACTCTGTCAATAACGGAGGTATAGAACATTCGGCAGACCAATTAGAATATTGGCTCAAATCCTTCAAAGACAGATACACTTTGAAGCCGAGTGAAGAGCAGATTAAAGTTTGCAAGGAAGTATATGCCGACATATTATCCGCAAAAGGCTTTGACCTTGGTACTATTAATAGCGAACTGAATAGGCTGGAAGAAGAATTAAAGAAACTAAGGGATGAATAAGTTATGAAAATGGAGTATTATTTAGCAACAGTTGATTATGGATGGATGTATATAACTCCTTCCATAGAATATCGACACAAGTATTGGTATTATTGGGAGATTTCTCTATCATGGTGGAAATGGTCTGTTGTTATAGGCTTTTATCGAAAAGATTGGAATAAATACGAATAAAGTTATGAAAGCAAACAAAGCACCAGAAAAGATTTATGTCGATAATCCAAATCATGACTTTTGGTATCGTACTAAAGATGAAAACAGTATTGAATACACCCGCACTGATGCCTTTATTGAAAAGGCTTGCATTGGTATTGACAAATTACTTAGTGGTTATATCATTCGAAATTTTAACTTTGGAGATTCTTATCACATTGATGAACTTATTGAGGACTTCAAAAACTATATGAAAGGAGAGTAGGGTATGACAGACAAAAATATTAGCATCTGGAAAGTTGAGGAGTTCCTTATTGACAATCTCAAGGAAATTCCTATGGGAAATGGTTAAAGCAGAGTGTTCTCTACAAGAGTTTCTTGGTAGTCTTGAAAAATATGTTGAAGAAGAGTAATGTTATGGATGAAAAGCAAAGTAAACTTTGTGAAAAATGTATGAGTGCTCCAATAAATTCAAAAGAACGAGCACAAATATTAATAGAGTGTAGAAGTCAAAGTTGTTGGTATAAAGGTTATTAGTTATGGCAAAGTACAGAATTGAACACAGATACCCATGTTATACCAACGGTGGTTGTATTCCTTACGATTGCTACTTCGTACAGAAACTTAAAGAAGGTTTCTTTATCGACAAATGGGTTGACATCAAAGGATTTGGTGATAAGAAAAGAGCAGAAGAGTTATTAAAAATATTAAAAGGTTAGTTATGGCACAATACATAGACAAAGCCGCTGTAGTGGCTGAGATAAAGAAACTACAACTCTGCACAATGGATGAACACATGAATTACTATTCGGCAGAGGCACAGGGAGAGTACAATGCTCTATCTAAATTAAAGTCTTTCCTTGACACCCTTGAAGTTAAAGAGGTAGACTTAGAAGATAGTATCAAAGAAAGTCTTGCTCAAAAGTATATTGATTATACATTCAAAAGATATAATATTGACATAGATTCAAAAGAAGGACAATTAATCTATTATGCTTATATGCACGGAATGAATCAATGTCTAAATCAACTTAAAACACAGAAAGGAGAGTAGTTATGACAATCAGACAAACATATTGTACAAAAGACCTCTGCCTCCTTCTTGAAAAGAAAGGCATTGATGCTTCACACATTATGAGATTTGAAAAAGGTGGCTCTTGGTACAAAGCATATACCCTCGATGTAATATGTAAATGGCTAAGAGAGATACATAAGGTATTTGTGGAAATCAATACGTCTATAGACCTAAATGGGAAATATCATTATAACTATACAATTCTTGACAGTGAATGTAAGTATGTAAGAAGAAGATATACATACTTTGATTGGACTTATGAAGATGCCCAAGAAGCAGCCATAAGGTATTGTTTAGAGAATTTGGTATAGCAGACAGGTAAACCACTTCTCCTTAGGCAAAAGAAAAAAAAATAAGGAAAGCAAGTTATTAATCCTTAGTATCATCTTTAGCTGTGAAGGTATTATATTGAAAGATAGTACCTTTGCAGTATAAAAAGCTCCCATAGCTCAATGGATAGTAGCCACAGTTTCCTAAACTGTAGATGAGTGTTCGATTCACTCTGGGAGTACAAGTGTATTAGTAGTTTGTTTTTATGTTAATAGATTGTTTTTAGAGTGATGATAGAACAGAGGTTCTATTTACGTTGTTTTAGGTTTTTTGTATTAAAGAAACCATTCTCGTAGGTTTTTCAGTTTTTTTGCCTCCTATCGTCTGGGAAAGATGGTAGGAGGCCTTTTACATCGATTATGCATAGACTAATAGATATATACAACAAACAAGACTACATGCTCAAGATATATGAGTATGACAACAAGCTTAGAGGTAAGCTGTACCATAAAAAGAAAAGGCTATCAACTGCTGACTTCTATGGTAGGGAGGCTCAAGTGTATAGAGTAAAAGAGTATTTTGGGTTCTAGTCCAAAACAATATTAATCATTTAAATAACATCAAATTATGACAGAAAGAATATCTAGAAAGTGGAGTGCTGAAGAAGATGAAGTATTATTGCGCTATGTAAGAAATTATCCTCACAACCTCCACAAGGGTTTTATGATGGTGTCAGAACATCTTACTGAAGCTGGTACACCAAGAACTCCCACAGGAGTACAGGCACACTGGTATTCAGTACTCTCTAAGAAGCCTGAGGCTCTTTGCTTCTTTACAGCCTCTGCTAAGCATGTATCAAAAAACAGAAAAAATGGCATGGGCGTTGAGTCAACTCCATCCATCTGGCGCAGATTACTTAATGTTATCCGTGGCTTATGATTTATATTAGCGACTTACAGCAACTTGCTAACAAATGGACTGAGAGGATGAACAATCCTGCTCAGTCTTTTGATTATAGAAATGCCATCTCAGAGTGTATCTATGAGCTTAATCAGCTTATTAACAAAACTCTTCTTGATGAAATGACAGAAGAGGACGCAAGGCAGTATATACTGGAAAATGAGGCTGATTCATATCTCTCAAGTGAAGAAAATTACTATGCAGCAGTTTAACATTAACTTACCACCAGAAGTCTGGTATTCTTGAGTATGAAATTATATCATGTAACAACTCCTAAAAAGGCAAAGAAATATAGACAGACAGGATGTATTCTTTCACCAGTTAGAGGATTTACTACTCTTATTGCTGCTATGGCATGGGCAATAAAAACAGGAAGATCTGTAATTTTTGAATTTGAAGCAGACATTCCTTATAAACTCCCTGACCATCACAACCAGTGGGGAGATGCTTGGTGGAACGATGGAGATATAAGAAACTATAAGTGCGTATATTCACCAGAAAAAGTTTAAATTATGACACGAGAGCAGATATACAAAGAATGTGTAGACAAGATAGCAAAGACCAACTGCCTGTTGATGGAACTCTCAACCGGCGTTGGAAAAACCAAGTTGTCCATAGACCTCACTAACTATTTGTTTGCATCTAATTGGTTTAAGCAGGGATACATTCCCTCTGTACTTATATTAATAGCTAAAAGAGTACATAGGCAAACTTGGTTAGATGAAATACAAAAATGGGGAGGTCTTAACAGCAAGGCAGGCTATCCTAGTATCTGTTTGGAGTGCTATGAGTCTCTTCATAAACATTGTGGTGAACATTGGGATATAGTTATTCTTGATGAGGTGCATCATATTGGTTCTGAGATGAGAATGCAGCAACTGAAAACTGTCAAGTATGGCTATATGATTGGTCTCAGTGCCACCATACCTCAGAAACTCAAGCAGTGGTTCAAGTATAACTACCACTCTCAAATAGTCTCTTGCGATATTATTGAAGCTATTGATAGTGAAGTATTGCCTGAACCTACCATCCTGCTCTTCCCCCTCCAGGTAGAAAATACAAGAATGTCTGAAACTATTGAGCTAAACTCAAAGGCCAAAGGTACCATAGCCTATGGAAGCTATAAGGACTATTGGAACTATAAGCGACAGAAAGTCCATGCTATCCTCAAATGTACACAACGCCAAAAGCTGATGGAGCTTGACAAGCTTATTGAGTGGTACAAAAAGAAAGCCATGTCTGGCAATATGGCCATGAAACAGTCTTGGCTATACCTCTGTGGCAAGAGACTTGAATTCCTTGCTGACTGTAAGTTACAATGGGTAAAACTTATCCTCCATCATCTTGACAAGGAGCGTACTATCACCTTCTGTAAGACTATTGCCCAAACAGAGCAGCTTGGTAAGAATTGTATCCATTCTCAGAACAAGGATGCTACTAAAGTGTATGACGACTTTAACAACAAGAAGATTGACCATATCACAGCAGTAAATATCCTCAATGAGAATGCCAATCTTGTGGACTGTAAGTATGCTATCTTTGCCAATCTTTCATCTTCAGAAGTGGTTATTCCTCAGAGAATCGGAAGATCTATGCGCCACAAGCACCCAGTAATCATCTTCCCATACTACCAGGGTACAAGAGAACAGGAGATTCTTACCAAGATGCTTGAGGGATTCAATAAAGACTTTATTAAAACAATCCATTCAATTAGTGAGATATGAGACGGAAGAAATACAAACCAGGAGATAGAATATTCTATAAATGCTATGACGGGACCATTAGTACTGATATAATTATTCGTGTAGAAGAGAGGGTTTATAAGAATGAAAAAGGCTATAATGTGCATTATCAATGGCTTGATATAGATAAATACTCTGGAATTGAGAATTATAACTGTTTACCTGATAATAGTCCTGAAGTAAAGGAACTCAGGAAATTATATGCCGCATTTGATAAGGATAGACCTAAGATGATCCAACAAATTCTTGATATTCTTTCTCCTTATAATTTTGAAATGAAGAAATTATTACTAAAAGAGATTGAAACAAAGCTATAAGTATGGAATTTAAGAATGATAAAGTAGTTAATCTCACATCAAGAAAAGAGCCAAGTAATAGCAGTTTTGTACTAAAAGACTTGGCTCTTAAGTATTATGACACCTTGGAGCCAATAGTCAATGACTTGGCTTCCAAGTGTACTGGAGGAGAAGAATGCAAACTCTCCTTTGGTAGTGGAGCTGTGATTATTAAATTAAAGTAAAAATGAAAATAACAATCGATGAAAAAGTATGCACCAAGCATAAAATGACACCTGTAGAGGTTCTCTTTGCATTGGCTATCAGAGCATCTGAAAGTCTACAAGGAGAACTCCTTAACATGGAGAACCGAGAGATTCTTATCAGAGATAGGGATGTCTATAAAATCACCCAGCACTGGTCTGATGTACTTGATGAGATTCTCTCTGATTCTTCAGGCAAGGTGGAAAAGTCTGATGAGGAACTTCTTGAACTTGCCAAACAGATGAGAGAACTCTATCCTCAGGGTAAGATGAAAGACAGGTATGGTCGCATGACACCATATTATTATAGGTGTAACAATTCTGAGGTAGTCAAGAAACTCAAGAAGTTCTTTACTATTTTTGGCAGTGTCTCTGATGAGGATGTTCTTGATGCTACCAAGAGATATGTGGCTTCCTTTCAAGGCAACTATATTGGTATGAGGCTCATCAAATATTTCATCCTCAAAGATGATGTCAAGCCTTCTGAGGACGGCACAGGTCATGTTGAGCAGATTTCAGACCTTGCTACATTCCTTGAGAACAAGGAGAGTGAGGAGGAGGAAGTTAATAATGATGATTGGACAACCAAAGTAATTTAGAATATTATGCTAAAAGTAAGTTTTAAAGATGGTTTCAAGAAGGTGGAAACTTTCAATGATAAAGTTACAGTAGTTACTCTGACTGGCGCATGTATCACTCCTTTCTGGTTTAACAATGTGCCTCGTAAGATTTGGGACTGGGCTATATGGCATCCTTCTGTTGAGATTAGTGAGACCTATAACAACCAGAACTTGGTGATGATTATAAAAGTCTCAGGTAAGTCTGTATGTGCAGATAATGATATTTTTGATACTAAGATGGGGGAGAGAATTGCAGAATCAAGGGCTAAGATTAGACTCTATAAATTCATGCATACTTTGTGTAAAAAGTTTATGTATTGCTACTATGGTTATATATATGGAATACCAGAAGATAGGGGAACCTATAAAACTATTACTCTATCGGATTATCATGGAGGCCTTCAGGATGCTTGCAGAAAATATGCGGAGCTGTGGGTTAAAGAGTCAAGGCATCTTGGTATATTACTAAATGAAGAATGAGTAGATTCCAAGAAGTTCAAGCGGAGAATCAACTTAGGAGAGAAAGAGTATTAGAGGGGAAGTATAACTGTCTCCCATTTCCATTTCAGAGATTCAGAAAGATATATCCAGGTTTTGAACAGGGGAAGTATATTTGTATTACTGCCAGCCAGAAGATCGGTAAGAGTAAACTTGCAGACTATTTATTTGTCTATGAGCCTCTTTTCTATTGTATGGAACACCCAGAACTGAAGGTTAAGGTACTGTATTTCTCATTAGAAATGTCTGCAAAGGAAAAATATAATGAGTTCTTATGTCACCTACTATTCAGACTGGATAACATCCATATAGATACCAGAAGGCTTAGAAGTGTTGACCGCCCATGTGACCCTCATATCTTTGAGTTACTGGAATCTGAAAGGTATCAGAGATATATCCAAGCCTTTGAGAACATGGTCATCTTCAATGATACTGACAAGAACCCAACTGGTGTAAATAAAAAGTGTAGAGACTATGCCTTGGAGCATGGTCACATGAATTATACTACCATAAAGGTTCCAAATGAGTTTACTGGAGAATTGGAAGACAAGAAAGTCATAGATCCTATTAAACCTTATACTCAGGATGATGAAGATGAGTATAGAGTTATTATCTTGGATAATGCAGCCAATCTTACTGTAGAAAAAGGCTGTAAAGACCAAAGGGAAACTATTGAGAAAATGAGTAAGTATAATATTACTCTTCGCAAGCAACTCAATTATATAGTAGTTCTAATTCAGCACCAAGCTCAGTCTCAGGAAGGTATTGAGAATATTAAACTGGACAGAATGAAACCTACGGCTGATGGCATGGGCGATTGTAAAACAGTAGTGCGCGACCTTAACTGTCTCATTGGTCTTTATAGTCCATATAAGTTTGGTAAGAAGGAGTATAGGAACTATAATATTTCAAAGTTAGAAGACTATTCCAGATTCCTTGAAGTTCTTGAGGACAGAGACTATGGAGCCAATGGTCATATATGTCCACTGTTCTTTGATGGTGCTACCAGTACTTTTAAAGAGCTTCCCTTATCCACCGACACAGCAACTCTTAACAGATATTATCAGCTTATCCAAAGGTGGGAGTCAGAAAATGATATTCCTCCTCTTGAACTGACTCACCCTAAGTAAGTCTCTTTAATTTTTATATCGAGAATTTAAGCAAGATAATCTTCTCATTTAAGGAGACTATCTTTGCACAGTCAATAACAATTTAAAAGAGTAGAAGTAAAAAATGAGTAACATTGTGTTGCCTACAGAACGTAGGAAAGCAACTGACTACAACCCAAGGTTGATGGTCTTGTTTGGTAAGCCAAAGTGTGGTAAGTCAACTCTTATGGCTTCATTAGATAACAATCTTATCATTGATCTTGAAGATGGTTATAGAGCACTTGATGTAATGTGTGTTCAGGCAAGAAGTGCCTCTGACATCTTTAACATTAAAACAGCAATTGAAAAGAAGAATAAGGAAAATGGAGATAAACCATTCTATCGCTTTATTACTATTGACAATGCTACTAGGTTGGAAGAAATGTCCGTAGAATATGCAAATCACCTTTATCGCCAGACCTCAATGGGTGCTGGATGGGGCTATAAAAAAGATAATATTGGTAATATACTCCTTGTAAATGGTAAGAAAGTTATTGACCCAAAAGCAGATGTGAGACAATTGCCAAAAGGTGCAGGTTGGGGATATATGAGAAAAGCCATAAAAGAAATGGTGGATATGTTTAAACCTCTTTGTGATACCCTTATTCTTGTGTGTCATGTCAAAGACAAGCAGATAGACAAGAAAGACGAGGAAACAACAGAAATGGTTGTAGATTTAGCAGGTAAAGCAGGAGATATTATTTGTGGTGAGGCAGATGCAATTGGTTATATTTCTCGCCAAGATAACAAGACAATATTATCTTTCAAAGGAGGGGAGAATAACATCAAGGGTTCTCGCCCTCTTCATCTTAGGGAAAAAGTCTTTGTTGTTGCAGAATCTGATGAAGACTTTAACCTCAAGGTAGACATGTCAGAGATATTCCCTGACCTTAAAGAAAACAAGGCTGCTAATACTTCAGCAGCCTAAAGATATAAACAACATTTATTAATTAATTTAAATTCAAAAACATTATGAAAAAAGAAATCAGTTATTCACAGTTCCAGCAGGTAAAGAGTGCAGCCAAGATGATTGACCCTAACATGCGTAAGATTGAGACACTCAAGAAGAAGATTATGCCCCTTGTGGCTGAGATGAAGCAGTGTCAGGCCCTCAACGACTCTCTGGAGGCAGGTATTGTCAGTATTATTGGCTATCATGTCTCAGACCTTGTCAAGAAGGTTATAGAGCCTACAGGTGCTATCGGTAAGGATGGCAAGCCCATCAAGGTTACTAAGTATCTTCCTACTGACATTGTATCCTATGATGAGCAGCACAAGGTATATGTTATTGAGACCCCCTCTACTGATGAGATTAATGCTGAGGTAGATCATAAACTGATGGAGGAAAAGGAGGCTAACTTTCAGGCTGGATATGATGGAGTTGAAGATACAGCTACTGCAACAGAAGCTGAAGCTGAACAGGATACAAGTAATGAGACTTCTAACCAAATGCCTTGGGAGAACAACTAATTGAATTTTATCACAATAAAAAACAACAAATAGACAGTTATGAAACCAATTAATTTTAGTAAGAGTTTCCTTGCTATTGGTAAGACACAGGAGAGCAAGGAATCAAGTGAATTCAAGCGTTATGTAGGTGTAGGAAGTACTTTTGTCAAGGGTGTGCAGCCTACTAAGAAGGAGCTTGATGAGTTCTTTGGCTTTGAATCTCAGACAGAACCTGAGTATGTGAAGGATGGTGAGAATGGCAAGGAGGTACATATCACTTTCCTACTCCAGACTGACCCTGACACCCATAATGGCATTGAGCTGAAGTCAAGGGCAATGTTTACTTTGCGTGCCACTCCTGCATATAACAGAGACCAGACAAAGGTGCAGGTACTTGACCAGTATGGAAACTATACATGGGCTAATGTTGAGGATGCAAAGGCTGGCAGGCCCATTGTCTCTGCCAATGGTAATCCTCAGAAGATTGACACAAAATATCGCATGGCCTGTGTAGGTGAGTGTGACCTTGTAGCTTTCCTTAAGAAATATCTTTGTGTGGCTGATGCCTTCAACTATGTCAATGGCACATGGGTCAAGAAGGAGAATGCTGCTGAATGTGTCTTTGGTCTGGAGAATATCAAAGACTATTTCAAGGGAGACTTCAGGGAATTGAAGGATGCACTGGCTCTCCAGCCCAACAATAAGGTAAAACTTCTCTATGGTGTTCGCACTAATGATGAGGGTAAACAGTATCAGGTTGTATGCACCCGTGGTGAACTAGTGCTTCCTAACAATGCTAATGTTAATGCCTTGAACCGCCTGGAGAAGGATTTAGTCAATGCAAAGCAGGCAGGTGCTTATGCTAGCACTGACTACCAGGTATGTGAGCTTAAGGAGTGGACAGTGGAACCCACTAACCTTGATAAGCCTGCCAATGATACAAGTGACCTGCCATTTGATGCCCCATCAGCAGATAATGGCGGTATGCCTTGGGATTAAGTAGTGGCAGCTACTATGGAGAGGAAAGAGCAATTGGGTGTTCATGTTTTCCTCTCCTAATCCCTTTTCTTCAAACCCTTTTAGTGATAATCTTATGATAGTAGGCAAGACATCATCCAGCATCTCCATCCCAGAACTGTTTGAGAAATATTCTGAAGTCAGTATCCTCACGGCAGTATTTCCTGAGATAACCAGTATTCCATGTAAAATCAGTTCTCCTTTTAGGGCAGACAATAACCCTTCCTTCAGCATCTATCTTGATGATGACAAGCACATCAGATATAAGGACTTTGGAGAGAGTGAAACTAAAGGTAGTTTGCTAGACCTCCTCTGTAAAAAGTGGAACTGTAGCTTCTATCAGGTCTTTGATAAGATATTGGAGACCATGCAAAAGAAGGAGAAGGATTCTGATGTTACTATCAAGCCCAAACAGATCAAACTGATGACCCGTAAGGAATCATCAGAGCTGACTAAGATTCAGGTAGCTGTAAGACCTTGGAAACAGTATGACTTGGACTATTGGCAATCCTATGGCATCACAAAGCTTTGGCTCGCACATGCTGGTGTCTATCCCATCTCTCATAAGATAATCACTAAAAAGGATAAGGAAACAGGTAAAACCTCTAAGTTCATCTTTACTACAGATAAGCTTGCTTACTGCTTTACTGAATACAAAGGTGGAAATTTATCCCTAAAGATATATCAACCCTATAATACCAGAGGCTTCAAATGGTGCAGTAAAATGGATTCCAGTGTTATCTCCCTATGGACTAAAGTGCCTGAATATGGTGACAGGATGGTAATATGCAGCAGCCTTAAAGATGCCCTATGTCTAAGTTGTCAATTACATATACCTTCCATAGCACCTCAGGGGGAGGGTTATTCTATCAGTGAGACTGCTGCAAATGAACTAAAAAGAAGATATAAAAAGGTGTTCATCTGCTTCGACACAGATGAAGCGGGTCTACAGGACAGCTTAAAACTATCAGAACAAACAGGTTTTCTCAGAGTTGTGCCTGACTTAAAGGGAGAGAAGGACATTAGTGACTTCTACAAATCCCTTGAAAACAAAGCTGAATTCAAACAATTAGAAAAGTACTTTTATTAATTTAATTCAATTTTATTATGGCAGAAAAGAAAGTAAACTGTCTGGGCTTGGATAAGTTCCAGATGGCTATTATTAAGCGTAACTATACCACAGTAAAACCTCTTCTTAACAAACGTAATAAAGCCAAGGAGAAGTTAGATGAGACCATTCGCAAGGCTACTGAGAAATATAATGAAGAGGTTGGCATGACAGATATGCAGATTGAGACCTTTGACAAGATTACTAAGGACTATACCAAGAAGTCTTGTGGTTACGAACTGACTTCTGAACAGGTAGCATTTTTCCACAATAATCCTGAGAAGTTTGATGAGTTCAAGCAGAAGAATCCTCTGGAGACTGAAATGGGCTTTAATGAGGAGAAGCAGCCTTGTGACCTTGATACTGAAGAAAATAAGGAGTAGGAAGACAGAATTAACTCTGGTAAATTGAAAGAAGTAGTATAACATTATTAAGATTAACAACAAAAACATTTTCTATTATGGAAAGAAGTGAAATTTATGCTAAGATTAAGGAACTTAATCTTCAGGAAGAAGTAAAGAAAACCTATGGTAAGAACTACACTCAGGTGGGTAACTCTGACCTTGAGAAGATTATCTGGAACTATGATGCCACTCATGTTGATTCTGACCCCTATGAGACTGAGGAGGAAGTAGAGGAAATAGAGGAAGTAAATACTCCTGCTAATGATGATACCACTACTACTGAAGATGCTTATGAGGCAGCTTGCTTGGTATTCCTTGGCATCTTGAAAGACTCTGGTAAGCTCGATACTCTGCTGGGTAAACTTTGAATATGAATTCTTTTATCATGGGGAGAGGATAAACTATGTCCTTTCCCCTTTATTTTCTAATTTATAACTCACGTGAGAAATGATAATCAATAGAGATGAAAGTGAAGTTGCCGTATTAGGTGAAGTACAGAAATATAAGGTAGGTATAGATGAGAAGAATATCAATCATATTGTCACTATTCTGTCATCTAATCTCTATTCCCATCCCATGCAGTCTTTCCTGCGTGAGACTGTTAGTAATGCTATTGACTCCCACTTGGAAGCTGGAGTTGATGAACCTATTATTATTACTATCACAGACCAAGATATAGCTATTCGTGACTTTGGAACTGGCATTTCTCCTGAACGATTCCAAGAGATATATACTAATATCGGCAGTAGTACAAAAAGACAATCAAATAATTATATAGGACATTTCGGAATTGGTCGCTTTAGCTGCCTGAGTGTCAGTGATTTAGCTAATATTACCTCCTTCTACAACGGCAAGGCATACTACTATGTGATGAATAAAGATATTGACCAGCTTCATATTGACTTGCTGTTTGAAAAAGATACCAATGAGCATAATGGTGTAGAGGTTAAGATTCCTTTCAAGGAGAAATTGGTTACTGAGGATTGGAGAACTCTGAGTTTTATCAAGAATATCTATGTAGAAGATGAACGTAAGAATGCTTATGGAGAACAAGGTGCAATAATTAGTTCTTTCAACAAACGTAGGGTTTATAGTTACAAGTCATTTAAGGTTCTAAACATAGAATATCCTTTCAAGTCTTCAGAAGATAGTACAAGGGTACTTATTGGCTCTATTCCCTATAGGGTTGATTATACCTCACTCTGGAATGATGATATACATGATAACTGGGCTGCAACCTTTAAGAGAGTATGTCCATGTTTGAATATAGGTGATGTAGATATTACTCCTAATAGAGAAGGACTACTTTATTCTGAACGTACTAAGAATGCTTTGAGGAATGCTTATACTAATGCTATCATTGAGTTGACAGAACTGTGTGACACCTCTTGCAATGAAGAATACAAAGACTTCAAAACTTTTGCCAGTGCAATCAAAAACCATTATAAGAATCAATTGTATTTAGATGGTGTAACTATAGAATTACCTGATGAACTGCCTTACAAGGCTCTTTATAAGGGTTTTGAAGACTGTGATTTTAAGGTTTTAAAGGATATAATCAAGCAATTTTTCTGGTATAAGTATGAAGATGTAATAGTCAAATATGTAGGATATAGAGATGAGATTCAGAAAGGCAGACATGCTCTTAACTACAGAATAGAAGACTTACTGGATTCATGTACTGATAGTTATAATATAGTGGTAGCTGTTCCTGATGCCCAAGGCTTTAGCTCTAAGTATATCAAGGGATTCCTCTTTGAACAGTTTAGCACTAAAACTGTTATCATAGTCAAGAAGCTTCGTCTAACTAAACATAATATCAAACATTTCATCAGGGAGCAGTTTGGTATTACCACATTAGCAAACTCTAAGAATGTACACCTTATTATAAAACTCCTCCGAGAGTTCTTGCAGTGGTTCAATCAGCATGTCAAGGACTATGATATTATCCACTCTGAAGAGTATCTTCAATATAAGGAAGATAACAAAGAGGAGAAAGTATATGTCCGCAGTCATACTAAGATACCATATCACATCTGGTATCCTTCACAGTCTGGATGTGCTACAGAATCTGATACTCCTGATGACTTGATGAGACGTTTGAAGAGAGAATACAAAAATTGCAGAATAGTCTATGCCCAGTTAGAAAACATTTTCATCAATGCATTCAAAGCTATTGGCTATCCTAACCTTATTATTATCGGTCTGTCCCAGTCTAACTACCAACTGGCAGAAAAGGGAATGTTTCCTTCATGGGTAACTCCTATTGAGAATCTCTATTCTGAGGATAATCGTACTCTTCAGAAAATGGCAGCATTAGAGTACATCAGAAGTAAGTGGGTCATTAGTACACTCAGTATTCCATTACCTAAATCTATTATAAAGTTGTCACAGGAGATGGTTAATTGGAGTAGTATTTACCCACATCAACATTCGTACACTTATTATGATGCTTATGACTTACTTAATGTTGTTCCAGAAAAGAAATATGACCGTCAGATAATGGCAATCTATCATCAGTTAGAGAAGTATATTCAAGTAAATAGGAAACTGAGTAATTATAGTTATTCAGATAAATTTTTTTGGTATTTCCTAATGAAGGCTAAGAAGATAAGACTAGATTATGAGTATTATAAGAATATTAAAATTAACATTAACTATATAATAAATTCAATATGAGAATTGTAAGATGTAAAAACAGTCTGACTGCTATATTGGCAGATGGGCGTATTATTCAGACAAATGACTGTACTGATGAAATCTTTGAGCAGGTTAAGAAACTCAAGGAAGAAGAGAATGAGTTTGAACTGATTAACCTATTGATTCCTGAGATTGATGAGGAGGATGGGAATAATGAGGAAGCAATCCTCAAGAAGTATCGTACTTTCTTTATTAAGGTTGCTGATAAGGCAGAGACTTCTAAGATTCTTGAAGTAAAGATAGATAATGACAACAATCGAGCTATGTATTGGCCTTCTGTTTCCCCATTGTCTCTACCACCTGAACTGGCAGACAGAATTCTTGAAGCAGAGAGAAAGGATGACCAGCACCTTATTGATACCTATAAGAACTTCTGGACTCTTACTTCTTTAAATCCTCGACCTGAAGTAAGAAGAAATCTATTTAGGTTCTTGTCTAAATGGGGAATGGTTATCTCTAAGTCTGGCCTCTTCGTTGGTTATAGGAATGTAGAAGTAAAAGAAGAAGGAGAAACTCCTGAGACTACTATTTATACTGACAGTCACAGCCATACTACTACAATTCGTATTGGTCATGTTACATCTATCCCTATTGATGAGTGTGACCTTAATAATGATAGAGAATGTAGTAGAGGGTTAACATGTAGCCCACTTAGGAAGTAATTCCTTTGGAAAATAACGGGTAAAATCGGTGAAGCTATTTAACATTTACTTTAGAAATATTTAGGACATTAATTAGGTGGTTGCTCTATTGGAGCAATTTCTGTACCTTTACAACAACAAAAGATTGTAAAGGATGAAATTCACAAAAGCGCAATTAGAAAAGATTTATTTAGAAGAGTGCGTAAACAACAAAATGCGCTACTCTGAAGTTAAAAAGAAGTATGATATTCCAAGAGGTACTTGGGACTATTGGATCAGGAAAAGAGGAGGCAAAAAGGCAGACCTTAGAAGGCACAGGCCAAATGATGACTTCTTTAATTACATTGATTCAGAAGTAAAGGCTTACCTACTTGGATATTTGTATGCTGATGGGTATTTAGCATCTGATGGTAGAATTGGGATTAGATTGCAGGAAGATGATGTAGAAATAATAGAAATGATACAGAAATATATCTGTCCTAATAGTCCTGTTGAGTCTTCAAATAATCAAAATTTCAAAAGAAAACCACAGCATTCTATTAGATGGAAATCTCCAATAATGTATAAAAGACTGCAAGAATTAGGGTTTTGCATAGATAAAACTCATACAGATTCTAATATTTTTCAGCTAATCCCTGAAGAATTGAAAAGGCATTTTCTTAGAGGATATACTGATGGAGATGGTCATATACAATCCTATAGACTAGATAATAGCACTTATAGAAAGATTAGTATAGTTTGGGCTAATGGAAGTTCTCAGATACTGACAGATATTCAAAATTGGCTACCTCAATACCATTGGCATCTATATAACAATGAAACTTTTTATGTTTTAGGATGCTATACACAGCATGATGTATACAGAGTAATAGAACTGCTTTACAAAGATGCAAACTTCTTTTTAACTAGAAAAATGAATCAAGCTAATAAAATATTTGATTTCTTTAGTAATAGTAATACCGAGCTAACTCAACAGATTGCGTAAGGCTGTTGGGTAGTGTAACGCATAGGTGGTGAATAAATATAATCCACCCACGAGTATCCGTCTCCTTATGGGAGCAAAATATATGCTGAACTGCAAGAAGAGTTAAAGTACTTGCAGAACTACAGGATAAAAAGCCTGTAGGATAACAAAATTGTACATATTGGTGGTACTTCATGGCTTCGCTATAATTACTTTGGTAATACAGGCTTAGTATGCCTTGTTAACCCAATGGATGTTTGCGCTGTGCCTTGGGCTAACTCTGAGTACGGTAAGATCCGCACTTGTGCCTATATGCCTATTGCTGTTGCCCAATATAATGATGATGGTTATATCATTCCATATACAGATAAAGATGGCTTTGACTCTAAGTATGTCAAGACCATTCTCTATGACGGTGTAATGAATCCTGAAGAACACCCTGAATATAGTGTCCGAATTCAACCTAATAAGGAGGAAGGTCAAACTTATAAGTCTGTTTCTGATAAACTCCTTGAAGTAGCACGAAAGTTCATCAAGGAGAATGAATGACCATACAAGAATATTTTGGTGATTGGTCTAAAATGATAGACTTATTAGAGGCTGACAAAATTATTAAGAAACTGTCAGCCTCTAATCATATTGTTTATCCTAAGCTCAAGGGCATCTTCAAAACCTTCACACTGTATCCCTTTGACAATCTTAGATTACTAATCATAGGTTTGAATCCCTACAACACACTTCGTCCTGTAAACTGTGGTATTTCCACAGTAAAAATCCCTATAGCCAAGAGTCTCACTTTTGTTAATAGTCCAAACATACAAAAACTATCTTCTTCCTTAGAAATACTAAAGGAGTCTGTAATCAATTACACCTTCCCTCACAGAACCATTAACTTTGACCCAAGTTTGGAGAAGTGGGAATCACATGGAGTGCTGCTGTTAATTCCAGCACTTTCCTTGGAAATAGGAAGAGAGTCAAGCCACACTTTAATGTGGGGACTTTTCATCAAGTCCTTGCTCACCAATCTCTCAAAGTACCATACAGGCACTGTCTATATCCTCATAGGAACTGTAGCTCAAAGCTTTGAACTATATATCAACAGACAGTTCAACCATGTCATTCATATAAGACATCCCTCATGGTATGCAAGACAGAAGCAGAGAATGCTTTCTGATGTCAAGAGGTTAACTCCATTCTTATAGCCCAGAATAGCTATGGCATAGAGTGGTATAAAGAGTATTAATGTTCAGTATATTGCTGTATTGCAACAATCAGTATTAACAAACAAGAGGATAATAAAAAATGAAAAAGTATTTTGTCGCAGACACTAATGAGGAGATTCAGACTGGTGAAACTCTTCAGCTAGACTTTACTAAAGAGGTTAAGCATGGCAGAATTAAGACTACACAGGACATTACATTAAATGAGGTAACCATCCCTTGGCTTCTCAAGACTGGTATAATTGAGGAGCGTGAAGTGGGGGAAGAGGAGGATAATACTTCTGAGGAAGACCTCCTTGACTTTAGTGATGAGACATCCTGTGAGGCTCTTGAAGCCCTTGAAGAGGACTTTGAGACCCTTGAGGAGAAAGTTGAATCCTTGGAGCAAGAGATTGGGCAGCTCAAAGGTATGCACAAGGACTATGTAGCCCTTACCCACAAGACGCTTGACACCTTCAAGGAGTTTGTCCTTAGTCTACCTGAAAAGGAAGAGAAGAAGAATGTCCAACCCAAAAAGAAATAATGAGTGAACATATTGTAGGTGTAGAACCCACTGTCTATAATGGATTCAAGTACAAAAGTAAACTGGAAGCCAAGACAGCTGAAACACTGGATAAAATGGGTATCCCCTGGGAGTATGAGTCTAAGACTTATACTCTCCAAGAGGGATTCTATTGCCAGTGGCAGAAGAGAAAGGTAATGTCTATTGACTATAAGCCAGATTTCTTCATAGGACCTGTAATGATTGAGACTAAAGGATGGAAGACTCCAGACTTCAAACTCAAGGAAAAGATGTTCTACAAATATCTCAAAGAAAATGAACCTGATGCCATCTATTATATAGTAAGGAATCAGAAAGAACTTCTTGAAGCCTTAGATAAGCATTGGGATTGTTTAGGTTATTGTCTGGAAATTACCCCTAAACCTCAAAAGAATAAGACTACTCAATCCAGAAAGTTTTCCTCTATTGCAGAAGCTTTAGTGGCCATTCATCGTCAAGGCAAGTCTTATACTACAATTCTTCGCTCCCTCACAGGCAAAGTACAGTATGTCTTTGGGTATAATTTCAAATTAGTAAAACTTAAATTATAATTATGGAAATACAAAAGGAATTAAAAGATATAAGTTGGCTGGTAGATGAGCCAACCTATAGAGCAGACCCTGCTTTATCTTACTCCACTTTGGCTAAATATGAAAGAGAGGGATTTGATAAACTAGATAAGCTGTTTGAGCATATCAGTACCCCATCTCTAATTGAAGGCTCAGCAGTTGATGCAATAATTACAGGAGGTGCTGATGAGTTCAATGCTAACTTTATAGTACTGGATATTAATGTTACTGATGGAGGTAAAGATACTTGTAGTAAACTTGTTGAGATGAATTTGCCTTTTGACTCATTCGAAGAGATACCTGAAGAAGTAGTATCTCAAGCTGCAAAATTATCAGGATTTTGGCAAGCAGATAAGTGGGATAAAATAAGGTATAAGAAGGTTCTTGAAACTGGAAATATAACAGAATACTACAATGCTCTCAGACATAGTGACAAAACCATTCTTGATACTAAGGCTTTTGAGTATGTGCAGGCTATGGTTAGAGCACTTAAGGAATCACCTGCTACTGCTGGTTACTTTGCAGAAAATGATGAGTTGTCCCCTGTTAGGAGGTACTATCAGTTGAAGTTCAAGGCTACCTTTGAAGGAGTAAATTACAGAATAATGGCTGATGACATCTTAGTAGATTATGAGAAAAAGATTATCTATCCCACTGATCTGAAAACTAGTGGAAAGGCAGAGTGGAATTTTGAGCATAGTTTCTTGCAATGGTCATATTGGATACAAAGCCGCTTATACTGGAGAGTTATTAAGGCTAATCTTATGAAGGATGATTACTTTAAGGACTTTACTCTTATGCCCTACAGATTTATTGTAGTCAATAAGTTCACTCTTACACCATTAGTCTGGGAGTTTCCTCTCACACAGTCTGTAGGAACCCTTGTAGATGAGAATGGTAATGAGTACAGAGACCCATTTGAGATTGGCAAAGAGCTTCAAGGCTACCTTAATCTTAGACCACCAGTACCAAATGGTATCAATAAAGATGGTATCAACATTATCAAGTGCCTTTCCAAAAAATAGTGTGTTTTGTGGTTTTGCCACAAAGAAAAAAATCAAAAATACTTTAATGCTTAACAATATGAAGAAATGTTTGTAATCAAAAGAGACGGTTCAAAAGAAGAATTCAATGCTGAGAAGATTGAGAGTGCTATTCTAAAGGCTTTTGATGCTCAACTGTATGACCTTTCCATAGAGGACAAAGCTGAAATTAAAGCTTTCTGCAAAAGCCTTAACAGAAACAAGGAACAGTCTGTGGAGGATATTCAGGATGAGGTGGAGCAATTCCTTACCATCCATGCTGCTTGGTGGTATGTGGGCAAGGCTTACATGCTCTACAGGGAGCAGCATAAGCAAGCTCGTCTCATCAGTGAGAAGATTAAGTACATTCATAGGTACACCGATTCTTCTGAATCTGCTACTAATCTCTCTAACACAGATGACAATGCAAATAGCAACAAGAAGACTGCTGCAACTCTTGAGGGGGAGCTATACAAGAATAACTCCCGCATCATACAGAGGAATCAGATGAAGGAACTGCTTGCTGAGATAGGTTCTCCATATAGGGATCAGTACATAAAAGATCTGGAACATCACATCATTTATCAGCATGATGAAAGTTGCCCAGTACTGAAGCCTTATTGTTCAGCATATACTCTTTATCCTCTTCTGGTAGATGGAACTACTAATGTGGATGGAACTAAAAACAAGGCCCCTAAGCATCTGAGCTCTTTCTGTGGACAGTTCTGTAACTTGGTATTCTTGCTCTCTGCCCAAAAGAAAGGAGCTGGGGCATACGGGGAATTCTTCAATTTCTTTAGCTATTTTTGCGAGAAGGAATGGGGAGAGAATTATTGGCAAAAACCAGACATGGTTATTACCAATGAGTACAATCTGGAACAGAAAACTATCGGGTCTGTCATTGATCAGTATTTCCAGTCTGTAACTCATTACATCAATCAACCCGCCTCCAATCGTTGTTATCAAAGTCCCTTTACAAACTTCAATGTCTTTGACTCCTACTATTGGCATACCATGTTTGATGATTTCTACTTCCCCGATGGTACTCAACCCCACTGGGAAGCAGTCAACTGGCTCCAGAAGAGATACATGAAATGGCTTAATGAAGAAAGGACTCATACACTATTGACATTTCCTGTTATGACAGTATGCCTCCTTACTGATGGTAAGGATGTCCTTGACAAGGAGTATAAGGACTTTGTAACTACTCAATGGGCTGAAGGTGATAGTTTCTTTGTATATCTATCAGAGAATGCTGACTCAATCTCAAGTTGTTGCAGACTCCGCAATGAAATCACAGAGAATACTTTCTCTTCTACCACAGGTCTTACTGGTGTCCAGACAGGTTCATGTAATGTAATGACTCTTAACCTTAATAGGATTGTGCAGGATTGGGCTGAATGGTATTGGCAGTCAAACAAAGGGAACATAGAACTTTTAAGAGCACAATGGGGAATAGATACATCTCTTGCAATAGCTCTTGAAAAACATCTTAAACTTATCCTTGATAGAGTCTATGACTATCAGAAAGCCTATAAGACAGGTCTCTACAAGATGGATGCACAAGGTATGTTTCCTCAGACAAAAGCAGGATATATCTCTTTTGACAAGCTCTACTGTACAATAGGTGTCAATGGTCTTAATGAAGCAGCAAGATTCTTAGGTCTTAAAGTTTCTAATAACAAAGACTATATGGACTTTGCTTCATGGATTCTTGGTATCATCAAGGACTATAACAAGCAGCATTCTGAAAAGAAGTTTATGTTCAATTTGGAACTAGTTCCTGCTGAAAGCCTTGGTGTCAAGAACTATAATTGGGATAAGGCTGAAAACTATTGGGTTCCTGAGGATGAGAATCTCTATAATTCTTATATCTATGATGCTCATGATGACACTTCTATCCTTGACAAGATTGCCATGCAGGGAGGTCAGATTGCAAAGTCCATTGATGGTGGACAAGCCAGTCATCTGAATCTACAGGATAATCTTGATAAAGAACAGTATACCAAACTCTTGGAGTATGCTGTACAGGTTGGTAATTCTTATATCACCTTCAATGTTCCACAGACTCAGTGTGACTCTTGTGGCTTTATTGCCAAGCACCCTTTTGATACTTGCCCTCATTGTAGCTCCAATAAGGTTACTCAATGGACAAGGATAATTGGCTACTTACGGCCCATCAAGACATGGAGTGAAGCAAGACAAAAGGAAGGTTCTAATAGAATGTTTGCTAAAAAAGAAACTATATGCTAAAGTATTTATTTTGCAAAGAAGTTTTCAGAGAAATCCCAGGTGAGATAAGCCTGGGACTCTCTATCTCTGGCTGCCAGATTCATTGTGTTGGATGCAATCAAAGAGAGCTTTGGGAAGACAAAGGCACTCCACTTGATGTAGAAACCCTATGTGGCTTGCTTAATCAGCATAATGGTATTACATGCCTGTTGCTATTAGGTGGGGAACATGACATAGATGCTCTCACAGAACTGTTTATGTATGCCCATAAGAGGGTCAAGACTGCCTGGTATTGTGGTCTTGATATTCTGCCCAAAAAACATTTAGGTATATATAACTATCTCGATTTTATCAAGCTTGGTCACTTTGACATAGAGCTTGGAGGCTTGGATTCTCCTACCACCAATCAGAGGCTTTATATGCTGGAGCATCAGGGAGATGGTAATTATTGGCAGACTGACATTACATCATTATTACAAAGAAACACTGTGCAAGCTGGTTTTGCCAGCTTGAAATAAAAACAATGGATTACAACAGACCATACAAACTGAAGGACTGGATAAGATGCCTTGAAGACATTGGTAAAGAGTTCCCTGGCAGTAATACCAATATCAACACTGCCATTAAAAGTTTTAAATTACAATTAAAAGAATTAGAAAAGAAATGAAAAGAACAGTAAAAGTATTAAAACATAGTGATATTGCTAACATAGTTATTAATGAAAATGGAGACTGCTATGACCTGATAGCAGTAGAAGACTGTACAATAACTCCTAATAAATCCCATCTGATTTCCTTAGGAATTTCCATGAAACTTCCATCAGGCTGTGTGGCAAAGATATATGACCGCAGCAGTAATCCAAAGAAAAGGTATTTCTTTCTTGCAAATGGTGTCGGGTATATTGATAACAGCTATAATGGAATGTCTGATATATGGAAATTTCAGGCAGCAGCTATCAGGTCAGCACACTATGAGACAGCAAAAGTCCGCAAAGGAGACAGAATATGTCAGTTTGAAATCTGTCTCAGTCAGAAGGCAACAGTATGGCAGAAGTTTCTCTGGCTCTTTACCAATGGCTATAAGTTTGAATATGTAGACTCACTGGAAGATAACAATCGCGGAGGTTTCGGGTCTACTGATAAAAACTAACCTCTTATTATATTAAAAGTAAAATCTATGAAAAAGAATCATAACTCTTTCCTCTCATTCTCATTAGCTAAAGGATTTACCAGTCCCAACATTCCTATTGCTACTTTCTATCAAGGTGACAAGGAACTTAATTTCATCATTGATACAGGCTCTGATGATAATGTAATCAACAAAGAGGCACTTGATAGCATAGAATATGAAAAAACTGACCATAAAGGTGCTCTGTCAGGAGTAGGGGGCACCTTTGAAGTAGGAGGTTGTAATATCACATTCCAGTATGAAGGAGAGACTTTCACAGGAATGTTCATTATCTCAGACAATCTTAAGGAGGCATTTGATAATATCCGCAAGTGCCATGCCATACCTCTTCATGGTATGCTTGGTTCCAAGTTCCTTAAAGAGAACAATATTGTTTTGGACTTTAAGAATCTCACAGCTTATAGCAAGAAATGATTTATTATGTTACCACTCAACAGGAAGCCTTTGAACATGACCAGTATCAAGTGTGTTCTGTAGAGGAGTCTCTAAAACTTATTGACTCTTTTACAGCCCACATGGTTCAGTTTGATACGGAGACCACAGGTTTAGATCCGCATATTGATAAAGTTCTATTGGTTCAATTTGGTAATATTGAAGGGACTATACAAATAGTTGTCAATGCTTCTGAGGTAAATATCAGATTATATAAGGATGTCATCGAAACCTCCTTTATCATAGGTCAGAACCTCAAGTTTGATATTAAAGTCATGTTTAGCTTTGATATTATCATTCGGAACTGTTATGATACCATGACCGCAGAGCAAGTACTCTATATGGGTTATCCAAACTTCATGGTAGGCTGTACTGAGGAGCAGATGATGGCTTATTGTAAGTATGTGGATGGTGTACAAGAATGGGAAGACCTAAAGAAAGATGAAAAGAAGAAAAGGCTCTACAGAGACATTCCCGATGTAGCAGAATTTATCTATGAGCATAGTGGTGTTGGATTAAAAGCTTTGGTCTATAGATACTTTGGTGATGAAATGTCTAAGAAAGTAAGAGAAGAGTTTACTCAAGACCTTGATGAGTTGGAAAGCAAACATATTATTTATGCTGCCAAAGATGTTCAGCCTCTTTTTAGACTTATGCGAATGCAAGTACAAAGGTTGAAGAGACTCAATCTTATCCAAGCAACCAAGGTAGAGTGTGAGTTTATTCCAGCTGTAGCCTATTATGAGTGGTGTGGTGTACACATGAATGTTTCTTTGTGGCAGCAGAAGATGGCATCTGACTATAAAAAGATGTCTGAAGCTTTGGATAAACTCAACCAATATGTAGTAGACTTTGGAGATAGTAGATTTCTAAAGATTAATCTACAGGGGGATTTGTTCCTAGGATGGGACACAGCCCCAAAGTGTAATATCAACTGGAACTCCAACAAACAGGTTATTCCTTTTCTGACTGCCTTGGGCTTCAACTGTAGGGGTATTGACAAGAAGACCAAAGAAGAAAAAGACAGTATTGATGCCTCGGTCTTAGAGCCTCAGAGGCATGTAAATCCTGAGTTCTATGATGTTTATCTGGCCTACACAGAAGCTCAAAAGGTATGCAGTACTTATGGTCAAAACTATCTGAATGCTATCAATCCTAATACCAACAGAGTGCATACTGTTTTCAGAGCACTTGGCACTGACACAGGAAGACTGGCTTGTGGCTCTCAAAAACAGAATAATTCTCTTGCCAAGCTTAAGGGATTGCCTGTAGCTAAGAATGATGTGAAAGATACTAAGCTTAAATGTGCATATCCTCAGCTTCAGAATCTTCCTGCTGATGAGATAACAAGGGCTTGTTTCTGTGCGGAAAAAGGCAATGTATGGATTTCTGTGGATTATTGTGGACAAGAATCTGTTTTAATGGCAGATTTTTCTCAGGATAAGGCTATGATGGATGTTTTCCTTAAAGGAGAAGATATGCATTCAACTGTAGCCTATATGATTTTCCCTAATAATATTCCCCGTGATACTCCTATTAAAGACATCAAGAAACTTTATAAATACTTTAGACAGGAAGCTAAGGGGCCTGAGTTCTGCTTTGCCTATGCTGGAAATGACAGTACCTTAGTCCAGCAATATGGTATGGATAAGGATGTTGCCAAAAATATCTATGACAATTATATGAAGGGTTTTCCTGGAATTGCAAAGTTTCAGGCAAAGCAAAAAAGGTTTGTAGTAGATAATGGTTATATTCTTATATCCCCTGTTACTGGTCATAAGGCCTTCTGGTGGGATTGGAAGTGGTGGAAGAAGGTACAGGCCTCTTATACTCCAGAGTTTTGGGAAGAATACAGAGCATATCATAAAGGTACTGGTGATGAGGTAGCAAGAAAAGTCTCTAAACATTTTAAGGCCAAAACCAAATGGGAGAAGAATGCATGTAACAGCCCCTTACAGGGTTAATACCATAGCCCTGGGTAAACTCCTTAAATTCGGTGAACCCTGAGATGGGAATACCGAGCCAAGCTTAATGGTAACATTAAGAAGGTGTAACGACTAGTGTAAGGAATCCTTAACAGGATGGTAAAACACCACGAAAAGGGAGAATATATTTGTAATTTTGAAAACAATTAATCACAAAATATAATCTAAAGTGTAAAAATTGTTTTCAAATGGGGACTAAAATTTGTAGTAAATGTGGTAAAGAATTACCCATAACAGAGTTCGGATTAAATCCTATGAGTAAAGGAGGACATATACGTCATTGTAAAAGATGTGCCAGTAAAAACCCTCCACCTGAATATCTTACGTGTCCTATATGTAAGGAGACCAAGCCTTATTATAATTTTCCTGTTGCCTCGAAAGGTAAATATGGGAGAAGTTGGGCATGTACAGACTGTACGGGAAAATATACTTTCAATGAATTGAGAAATCTTAGAAACACTACAGATGAGGAATATCATAGGAAAAGGTGTCTTCAACGAAATGAAAGTAAACGTAAGAATTTTATTCATAACATGTGGAAATCCGCACAAAAAAGAGCACAAAAGCATGGCTTGAACTTTAATATTGAAGAAACTGATATTGTTATCCCATCAATATGCCCAATCTTAGAAGTTCCATTCAAATATGGAACAAAAGGAGATTATAAATACTCCCCATCAATAGATAGAATTGATAATACTAAGGGATATATAAAAGGTAATATTCAAGTTATTTCAAGTCTTGCAAACACAATGAAAAATGCTGCTTCTTTTGAAGAACTACAAAAGTTTTGTACAAATATATTAAGATATAGTCTAAGCAATGGGGAAAAGGAACCCATTGAACCAGAGGATAAAGAGCCTCTGGGGTAATATTACTGACAGGTGCATGTATTTTCAAAAAGTTCAACAAGAGACTCTTTGACTGGATAGTGGATAATGGCTATTTCAATATAGTTAAACTCTGTATTCCTGTCCATGATGAAACGAATGTAGAAGCCCCTAAAGAAATAGCAGAAACCGTTAGGAATACAATTCAAACTATTATGAAAGCAGAAGCTCAACCCTTTCTCAAATCCCTTACATTAGATTCTGATGCTTCTGTATCAGACCATTGGATTCATTAAATTTATAAGTATGAAAACAAGTAATATTCCTGTAGTCATTCAACTTTCTAAAGAGCAAGTAAATTCTCTCAAACAATTCTGTGATGATAATCCCATACAAGGAGTAGTATTAATTAAGCAGTCATCAGAATCTGGCATTGGTCTCACTACCAAGGTTATGGTCAAAGACCTGCCAGAAACCATTACAAACATAACAGATATTGATTCATGGTAATATGGAACTAATAAGAACATTAAGAGAAAAACATCAGACTGCAAGACAGGCTGAAATACATCAACAAGCAGAGGAGTTAATAACTATTCAGGATTTTGACAACAGTCTCTTCATTGCCTATAATGGCACTCCTCTTGCCCCTATCGACTCCTCATGGACTACCAAGGAAATAGTCCAGCAGCTCTCTGTATTTAGAAGTAACTTTATCAACTCAAGGATGAAGGAAGCTAATCGTCCAAGGGTTGCAGCAATGTTATAATCCGACAGTATAATAATGTAGATTTATGCTTATAGAAGTAAAAGTAAAGGTTGCCAGAGTCATTGATGGAAAGACCAGAAAGAGAACTGAAACCTATGTGATGGACAAGGAGTTCTTCTCTCAGGCAGAGTATGCTGTTACAGAACTGCTGAATGAGGATACTACCATTGAGGATTTTCAGATTCAGAACCTCAAGTTGTCTCAGATTAAGGAGATTGATGACCAGAGTATTAACAACTCCATCCCCTCCTTCATAGCTACTCTCATAGACATCTTCCTACATGATGATGGTACAGAGAAAAAGCTAAAATATAAAGTTCTCTTATGGGCAGACAACCTTACAGCAGCAAACCGTAGGGCCAATGAACTGTCTCATCAAGGCTATGACATGCAGATAGAAGGTATTAAACAGGTAGATTATGAGTATTTGGCTGAACAGACTAATCAGGAAGAGGAAGCAGAAAGGGAAAGTCAACAATCTTATTGATGTATTATTAAATAATCCAGTAATAACTTTTGAAGCAATGAAAGAAAATTCCAGTACCTATGCACAACTTGCAGATATTATGCAGAAAGAATTTGACAAACAACAGGAAAGGAAAAGGAAAATGCATTTAGTTGACCAAATGGCATTGGAAGAGTTGAAGCATAATGGACCTTACTTTTCTGACATATTGAAGGAGATGCAGGAGCTGTACAACAGAAAGAACCATGACTATGGTAACAGCTTCTCTGAAACTATCCAGGAATTTGGTTTTACTCCTGCTATAGCCCGCATCAATGACAAACTCAAGAGAGTCAAACAGATGGTCAAGGGAGAGCAGATGCATATCAATGAATCCATGAGGGATAATCTCATTGACATTGCAAACTATTGTATTCTTACTATTATTGAAATAGATAAATCCTCATAGAATGGAACAGGATGATACTATAGTATATGACCTCTCTGATTTTACCAAACTCAGGGAAGAAGGAAGACTTAATGAGAAGAAGGCCCCTCTTGTTAACCCTGTCAGAGAATATACCCTTGACGGAAAATTTATCAGAATGTGGAATAGTGTCAAGCAGGTAGCAACTGCCTTTGGTGTTCCCCATAGTACCATTCACTCTTGTATCAGAGGTAAAAGATTGTCTGTCAAAGGCAGAATATTTCTTCAAGACTTAGATAAAGTAGAAGACAGACTACTTCTTATTCAGAAAGAAAAGGAGAGGCAAGAACTCATTAAGAGTGCTGAAGAAGAATACAAGAAAACCTGTCAGATTAATGTTTATACTTCATCCGGAGAGTTTCTGAGATCATGCTATAGTATTGCAGAGGCATCAAGGATTTATGCTATACCAAAAAGCTCTGTAGATAATAATCTAAGAAATAAGGTTTCTGTTACTAATGGTCTTTGCTTTCTCCATAGTGATGAAGATATTACTGACAGGCTAAAGAAAATTAAGAAACGTAAAACCCATAAAAAGAATTTATAGTTATGAAAGAAATAACAAAAGAGCGTACTAAAGTAGAGAAGTACATAGTATATGAGGCTGTAGATGGTACAGAATTTGATTTTAAGGAGGATTGTGAAGCGTATGATAACAGTGCCAAAGGTGTACTCAGAGGCAAGTTAAAAGCCCTCATAGTCAACGACGAATATAATGGTTGGGACTTGATGGGGGGCAATGAAGCCAATACTATCATTGCTGTTAAAGTTACTACAGAAGCAGACATAGATGTTGTGCTTCAGAATTATTATCTTGACCGGCCTGGGATACTTATGGATGAAAATCAGGAATCTAAGGCTAAACTTATCCTTGCAGTCAATCAGGCATATAGAGAGCAAGATGTCATCCTCTTTGGTTTTAACTGTAATGATGATTTATACCTCATAGACACCCGCAATAACATCATAGATCGCCTTAATAAGTTAGATAAGGAGGAAAAGGAATGAGTTTATCAAATTATCCCCCAGGAGTTTCAGATTACACTTGGGATGCTCCATGGAACGAATCTGAAATCCCAGAAGAAGACTTTGAAATAACCTGTTCTCAAACACTAAGCAAGACAGTCACAGTAACTACCAATAATTATATCCCTGGTGCATCTGGGTGTGACTATGAACCTGATGATGAGGGAGGATATTATGCCTCTGCATGGCACGAGGACCCTGACACCTCTGATACCAACTGGGCAGAAGAGTATAAGGAAAATGGTTTTAAAACGCCCTTGGAACTTATAGGACTTCTGAAGGAATATCTTGAAAAAGACCTTAGAAATATTCAAAAGGATATGTTACCTAATGACAGGAGCTATAAAGCTACGGAAGCACGAATACTTAAAGGTCTTATTGGAGAGTGTGAAGGATGGGTAGAAGATGAAACTGAAGTAATAGAGAACTGACATGATTATACTGAAGATTATAGTTTTTGTAACAGCCATCGCATTGTTTATAAGTCTCAATGCACTTCTGATTCTTGGTATCAAATACCTTGTATGGTTCTACTTTAGGTCATGCAAACACTGTGGCCATAACATGAAGTACAAAGGGCTGAAGGAGGATAGTGGAAGTGGGCATTTCCTATTCCACTGTCCTCATTGTGGTGCTTGGCAACAAATCCCTAAAGATATATTCCTCAAGAACTTTATATACAAAGATTATGACCCTCTAAATAAATAACTATGATATTGAATGAAAAAGGAGCTATCAAACAGTTCGGTCTGGTAATATATCCAGTCAATTTTGTAGTGGTAATTGGAGAAATGGAAGAGGAAGTAAATACTCTTTATCAGCCTTATGAGAAAGGTTATGAGGATGTCCATATTGCTCCTCCATCTTCTACAGGATGTACTTATAGGGTAAGAGAAAGAGAAACTGGTATTCCCTGCATACTGATATGGATAGGTAAGAAAGATGAGTTTACCTCTTCTATTGTAGCCCATGAATGTGCTCATGCTACTCTTGAGATATGGAGTTATATTAATTCTGAGGTATCTCTTTCCAATCAAGAACCTTTCTGCTATCTTCTTGGTAATCTGATGAGACTTGCTGTAGGATGCTTCTATGAGATTCCTGGTGTTAAGCCTCCAGTAGTCAGTAAAGATGCTTTTGTGAATCCTACAAGAGTAAAGAAAAGTAAAACAACCAAAAAGAAATAACTATGGAGCATCTTACAATCCTTGACTTTACTACAGGAGATGTGGACATCTATCCTATAGAGTATGGGTATGAGCCAGACATGGATGAACTGTTGAAAAAACTTGGTCATAGTGCCAATAACTGCCAGTGGATGTTTGGAACAGGTAACATAACATTTCATAAAGAAACATTAAGCGAATGAAACTAATTAAACCAAAAGCGGAACTCCTTATCCAACCTGAAGGCTTGGAAGGAATATACAAACAAATTGAATTAGCAGGAAGAACTTGCTATAAGTCAACAGATAAGATTACAGAAGACAGTGCCAAACCTTTTGTCGATAGAATGATTAAATCTCGACACTTTGCTATGTTGGAACATGGCACTGTGTATCTTAAAGTACCAGAGGCTTATGAGGATAAAAAAGACAAAAGTATATTTCCAAGTGGGAGGGCAGTATCTACAGCAATGTATCCTTGGTTAAATACTCCATATTGTAGAATCAACACAGTGCCAAGTGAAGAATATCCTAACACTTATGATGCTTACATTACTACAAACCTAAGGTATATTTGGGAACATGAGCTAGGTGATATGCAAGGCATACATAATGAGTTTTTAATATATATGTGTAAACCTACAGAGTACCATGAGAAGAGATACACTTTCCGTTGTATCACTTCTATAGGAGTAACTCGTGAGATGAATAGGCACAGGGTTAATAGTATAGCAGAACAGAGTACCAGATATTGTAATTACAGTAAGGAAAGGTTTGGAGGAGAAATTACCTTCTGTATTCCTGACTGGATAGATTTGCCAAAAGGAAAGGCTTATTACCATGATGGTATTAACTATAGAGCAGGAGTCAAGGAAGAGAATCCTTATGACTTTGTTTCTATTAATCCCACCTCATTAGGAGATGAAAAAAAGGCTATCCAATACACATATTGGCTTAATACTTTGAAACATTGCGAAGAGGAGTATTTCTTCTTACTAAAAAGTGGCTGGCAACCTCAGCAGGCAAGAGAAGTATTACCATTATGCACTGCTACAGAGATTGTTCATACTGCCTTTGCCTCAGATTGGAAGCACTTCTTCAATCTCAGATACTTTGGTACTACAGGCAAACCACATCCCAATATGAAACAGCTTGCTACTTTGATGAAGGAAGAAGCAGAGAAACATGGTATCTGGAATGAAATCAGTAATCCTAAAAATTAAAACTATGAAAAAGTACTATATCTTAGAGTGGCCAGAGTGTCAAGAATTTATGGGACAGAAAGGATGCTACCCTATTATGAGTGATGATGGCAGTCCTGCTACTGCTGTTCCTTGTGAATTGTATGATAATGAAAAAGAGTAGTATATGGAGACATTAGTAATACCCGCCAACTATATCGAGGACTTGGGGAGGAAGATAACTGATGAGGAGTATGGTGTGATAGGTATTGAAGAAATGTCTATCACATACATACAACCTGCTGACACCTGTAGTCATCCTGATGAAGTCCAACACCTCACTATAACTACTCAAATGGCAGATTCTGTAGGTAAGGATGAAGAAGGCTTTTACTTCAATATCTCTATTCCTGAAGGAGAGCACTGGTCTGTAGACGAAGGACACTCTCTCATGGCTCTTGTTGATGATTTCAAGAAAAGACTCTACATGACAACTAATACAAGGAAGGATAAATCTATAAAATAAGTTATGGTATATAAAGTAGCAATCAAAGACAACAAGAAGTCTCCATTGGGGTATCTCCCAGACTTGGATAACTTCCAGAATGGCAAAGAATACACCTTCAAGCCTGGAGTGAATATCATTGTAGGAGAGAATGGCTGTGGTAAGACCACCCTAATGAATCTTATCAGGAAATACCTCATGGTAGATTATACAGACTGTGACAAAGGAGAATTCAGGTGCAACATTAACAATCTCTATGAGTCTGTCTTGAACAAAAATAGCTTTTTGGATGGAATAGATGTCTATGCTGACTACCAGAGAAACACCTTTAGACTGTCTCACGCAGGAGAAAAAGAAGAGTATCAAACTATAAAGACTGCTCAGGATTTTAGTACCTTGCTTGATCAGAAAAATTCTTCTACAGGTGAAAGTGTCTTGATGGCAGTCAGCTCCCTCTTTAACTATATGTTTAGTAAAAAAGTCCAACTAACTTATAACTACTGTCAGTTTAAAGAGAGCGACCCTCTGTACTGGGAGTATGTCAAAAGTCATCGTTGGGAAGCCTCTGATGAATGGACTATTCTTATGGATGAGCCTGACAGAAATCTGGATATAGAGAATATCAATCAGATAAAGAGTATCCTCTCATTCCATAAGAAACATACTCAGATTATAGCAGTAATTCATAACCCTCTGCTCATTTATAATCTCTCAAAGAGGAAAAGCATCAATATCATAGAGATGACTGAGGGCTATGGGGATAAAATTAAGAAACTTGTAAATAATTTAGTAAGATGAAACCAACAAAGACTCAAAAGACAGTAATTGATGCTATCATTAGAACATTGATGCAGTGGAGAACTGTTGGTACCATAGACTCTCCTTTCATCTATAATGATATGGATGAAATCTATAGAAACTTCTTGGAAGATTGCCTGTCTGAGAAAGAAATAGAAGAACTCAAGGCAGAGACCTGTAACCTATTTCAGTTTATAAAGAATTTAGCAGTATGAATGCAACAGATTTTATGCTTGGAGATTATGTTCAAATAGAAGATGAAAAAGGCAATTTGATTACAGATTACATCTGTGACATTGGCTATGTTTCTCAATGGAATGAGCTTGGAGTTAAGACCTGCAAATGTGGGGATGAGTGGCTTAGGGAGTCTGAGATAGTGCCCATTTTATTAACTGCTGAAATCTTGGAAAAAATTGCAACTAGAACTCCAGGATATTTAGTATGGGTACTTGAAGGCTGTAATGGTGCAGAAGTACAATTGGTTCCGAGTACTCTTGATATAATCAACCCTGCAATGGAATATAGACTGGCACCTAGACAAAAGTGTTTTGGGGTGCAAGACACATTGATATGTCATTTAAAATATGTTCATGAACTTCAACACGCCCTGAAACTATGTGGAATTAATAAGGAAATTATATTATGAGTAAAAGTATAACATTATCTCCCAAACATGGGGTAAATCCCAGCATCACTCATTGCGAGTGCTGTGGCAAAGAAATAGGTATTGCCTTGTTTGGCAGACTCAAAGGAGACGCAGAAGCTCCAAGAGATGTAGCTATGGGCCTGTGTGATGACTGTCAGAAAGTCATTAATGCCAAAGGTCTGATGATTATTGAAGTCAGGGATGGGGAAACTGGTAAAAATCCCTACCGCACAGGCAGGTTGGCAGGAATAAGCAAGGATGCCAAAGAGAGAATGTTCAAAGACATCAACTCTCCGATATGCTATATGGAGCAATCCATGTTTCAACCGATGTTTGGCCAATACTGCAAGTAGTTATGAGAAGAATAGCAATTATTAATCATGCTACCAAGACTCTCTTTGTAGAAGATGTCAATGAAGAGGAACTCATAGAGAAGTATGAGGATGATGAACAGAAGTATATCGAAGCAAACTATGGCTTAGAGGAGTATTCATGGGACTGGATAACAGATACAGAATACTTTCCTGAGTCTAAAAAGATTCCAATAGAGGTTAACTTTGAAGATATATGAGATATTTAGTATGAAAGAATCGTTTGTAATAACAAGAGTCTCAAGAGGGGATTTGGAAGCTATAGGTTTCGATACCTCTGAAGTATCTGATGAAACTATGGAATATCTGGCTAAAAAACTGGGAGATGACTACTGTGAGCAGTTATTCTGGAGTAGTTTAGAGATTATTGCTGAATATCTGGAAATACCTAAGAAAGAGCATGAGGAAATCCTTGAGTGGGATGAGGAGAACAAGAAGATTAATTTAGAGTTTTAAATTATGATTTGGAGCAAACCTATTATAGGCTATCGCAACAAGGTAGCAGAGATGAGAATGGATGTGGATAGATGTGACTTGATAGAAACATCTCATCTTACTTCTGAGGAAAGGGAATGGTTAAGAAAGCACTTTGAAACCATTCTTAACTATATTGACAAGAAACTCAAACCAACAAGACCTAAATGAGAGTCCGCATTAAGCACCTTGACTGTGGAGGAATGGGAAGTATTATTGAATGTAATTACGGAAGACCTCTTTGCTACTTTTGTAGAGAGTATAATTCTTGGTATTCAGAAGAAAAAGATGTTACTCCTAAAGAACTCATTGCTTTACTTAATAGATTTGATTGTATTATAACTTTAAAACCAACAAAATCTAAGTGATATGTGGACAGAACCATCACCTGCTCAACAATTGGCAGAGCAGATTCAAAGACAGATAAATGAGTCAAGACCTTATCCCCAATCTTACTATGATGACATAGAGAAATTCAATAAGCAAGGTTGGGACAAATCTGAAGAGATTCATAAAAGAAAGGAAGAGTTATTCAAAAAACTTAATAAAGGAAATCTCTCTCCATCAGAATATGCACAAATAATGAGTACAATAAACAGTCTATAAAATGAAAATTAAAGAGTATCACCTTAAAGCAGGGTATCCTTCTATATTCAAGAATATTCCTGGAGTAGAAATAACTAACTTGCCTCTACAAGGAGAATGTACTGATGTGTTTCTTATTACTATAGATGATAGTACAGTAAAAGAATATAAGATAACAGAAATGACAAGACAATATTTGTCAGAAAGTATTGGTAGTTTTGAATTTATTCCTCATTAATTATGGCAAACATAGCAAGTGTGGCCTATGCAATAGAAGGCCAAAAGGAAACCTTACAAAAGATTAATGAGGCTATTGTAATAGCAATTCATATAGATGATAATAGGTATGAACTCTATAAGGCTGCTAAGTATCTTAACCTTCCCATTGTAGATGGGAAGACAAGGCTCGGAGGAAAAATCTCAGAAGAACCCACATGGGATGAAAATACAGGTGCTCTAAGATTCTGGTCTGAGGAAAGATGGGGCTTGCAGGACTTTGCAGAACTCTTGGAAAAGCAGTTCCCTGACATTAAGGTATATTGGATTGTAGAGGAATGTGGCTGTGGAGTATATTGTACAAATGACAAAGAAGGTAAGTATTTTCCTGAGAGGTTTTGGGTAGATACTGCACAGGATGACATCTATCAGTCTGAGTACTTTACTACTGAGAAAGCTATGTATAAGTGGCTTAATGAAAAGTATGGGGTTAAATCAGAGGAAGAAGTAGAAGCTTGGAATGCTAACTATGAAGCTACAGGAGATGACTGTGAGAGCTTCATCTATATTCACAAATTTGAAATAGAAGATTAGTATGGAACAGGTACTTCATTTATTTATAACTAATAAGTGCAGACATCAGTGCCAATTCTGCTGTAACAAGCTATATAAAATTAGCGAAATACCTGTGGCAACTGTAGAGCTGCTGAAATCTGTAGATACTGTATGTCTAACCGGAGGAGAGCCTTTTACTGTCAAACCCATAGTTTTAAAGAACCTCATATATAATCTAAGAACTCAGTATAAGAGCATAAAAAACCTATATATCTATACCAGTGGGTATGAGTTTGAAATGGTACATCAGGATTATTATGAGTTCATTCATGTATATAACTGGATAAATGGCATTAATATTGCACCTAAAGACTGGAAAGACTGGATAGCTGTTCCTAAGATTATTTCTACTATTAATTGTAAGTCAAATTCTAATAGGCTTTATGTGTTTAGAGAGCAACGTCCTGTATTTGATGCTATGAATATAGACCTTTCTAAAGTTAACATTCAGGTAATAGACAGGCAGTGGACAAAAAGCTTCAGTGTTTCAGACAATGAGTACTTTGCAAGACTTCCGATTCTACTTAATTAACTATAAAGACAAAATAAAATATGAAGGTAAAAGATTTAAGAACATTTCCACCATTAAAGGAGCACATGGAGAAAATTATGTCTGGAGAATGTGATGATTATGAAGTGCTAGTACAACTTAATAGTATTCCTGCCCCAATGACCTTTGTTAATGTAGATGATAGAGTTAAGACTGTCTGGTTTGCAGGTAGAAATGACTAAACTTTAAAGAGGGAATGGCAATACCGTTCCCTCTTCTTTTTCTAAACAACCCTTTAAATAAGGTTAAGGTTGTGCTTAAAGTAATCCAGCACCCAAGTAAAAGCATTACCTTTGCCTAAGAATTTTAATAATAACATCAAATGGCAGCACCAAGTTGTATTCCACATACGGTAAGTAGAAGATTTGCTACACAAGTAGTAGATAAGCTTTCTGATGAACAGAAAAATAAGTTTGGCATCACTGATGATGATAGTAGAGACGATGCCATCGAAGCAATCAGAGCTTTGGCTGAGAGACATATCAATGCTGAGACTAATCCTGATAGGAAAGACCAGATGCTTCAGAATCCTGAAGGTTTTATTGCCGACTTAGAAAAGTATTTCTCTGTTGTTAGAGTGCCTGAAGATAACATTGAGGAGGCGCAAAAACAGTATAAATCTGTAAAATCCTTTTTAGAAGGACAAAATATGGGCAGATTAGTTACTTTCAAGTTTACAGAAGATAAAGAAGACCAAGAACAGGCTACAACAGCAGAAGCTTTTTTTCTGAGCTATAATCTCCTGTTTAAGGAAGGTGTAAGCCTTTTCAAGGAGTACTACCCTAATGGCAAAGTCAAGGCTATCAGTATTATTCTTATGGAACCTCAGAGGATGGATGGCAAAACAGCACAGGAAAATACCCTTGATACTATAAATGAAATTAAGAATTCATCACAGATAGAAATTTATAACACTTCTAAAAAAGGAGAAACGATGCTTGTTTCTACCAAAGAAGAAATGCCTGAAGGGTGGAAGCCCACAGGCAGGTATCTGTATGATGGCAAGATGGTCAAAGCACAGGGTGTTACAAAAGACATTGATAATACTCCATATACAGGGTCAGTATTAGCAGGACCTATAGGAAATTCTGTTGATACAACAGGAAGGCTGTTCTTTAATAAGAATAGTGAACTGTGGGAAAACGATGGACACCTTGTTAGTGATGAAGAGCTACAAGATATTATCAATACAAAGCTTGGAGGTATCTTTACTTTATCAGGACTGAAAAATCTTATAAAAGACTTTGAGATTCTTGAAAAACAGCTTAAAGAAAAATGGGGAGAAGACGTTATAATCTTGTCTGATGAAATAAGAATGTTCGGACAAAAACCTGAAGATGGTTCTTGGATAATAGGTTATCCTGACTTATTGGTTATAGATAAAAAAGGGGTAGTCCATACACTAGACTTCAAAACTTCTAAAATGTCCGATATAAAAGGCTATGTGTATGTATTCCACGATGAAAAGGAGCAGAATTATCATACAGGTGAACACTATGGTAAGCAAATTTCACGATACATAAAAATGGAAGAGTCCTATGGATTACCTGTTGACTCAGAACCTTATGTAATATTAATTGATACATGGTACGATGCTTCTGACACAATAGAAAAAAGAGACAATGGTGCAAGGCCTTCCTATCAAACAGAAGGTACTATCGGATTTTTAAATGACACTGGTAGTCTCACAATGAGTTTGGGAGAATATGCAGCAGAAAACCCCATGACAAGAAAGGAACTATTGCTAGATGACACGGAAAAAGAAATCCTTTATATGGAACCTCGTCTCCATCTTAATATTACTGAGGAAGAAGGTACATATATTTATTCTGATGAGCTGGCAGCACTTAGAGGCAAGGAAGACATTCCTTTCGACTCTGAAGTAAGCTATGAGCAACAGTGGACTGCTTTATCTGAGGAGGAAAAAGAAGAACTCCAATGGCTTTTTAATGCTAAACCAGTGGTGTTTAGACCTGCACAAGGTATTGTAACACTGTCAGATGATGATATTGAAAGTAAGCCTTGGCTTATTTCTCCCCAGGAGATTCAGGATGTTGCAGAGTTTATGATGTACAGAGTCTCTAGAATAATTACAGACCTTCAGAAAGGCAAGAGCTATAGTGAAATTCCCCTAAGTAATCCTAATGAAAATGGTTCTCCAAGTACAGTATTCTTGGGTAAAAACAGATCAGATATTATCCACATTGCAGGTATTGACAACCTGATTGATATTGCTTTCAAGTATATCAAGATGGGATACAAAAATGACTTTCCTACAGAACAGCAGTATAAAGATGGTGACTATGACCAAGACGAAGACTTTGGATATTTCTTTAAAGATGAGGCAGATTTCCTGAACCAAAAAAGAATGAATGACAAAGCCAAGTGGCTTATTGACCACAAGGAACAGTTCATTATAGCAGGATATGCTAAACTAATGGCTCTGGAAAACTCTATCATCCCAAAGAGGAACGAGTCCAAGAACTTTAATTCTACAACACCTGATGTTCGTATGGAAGCAGATGACATGGAAGCTATAGGAGAAACAGGAGATGAAGAAAGCATCCAGTCTTTTGTTGATCTCTATCTGGAAGGTATTACTGATGTAGAAGCATGGATGCTCGGACAGAGAAACTATTCTCCAAAAGCTTCATTGGCACAGGAAATCAAGCGTATGTTTGAAGATATTGACATGGTGGATGCCAATGGTAAATTAGTGAAAGATCCCTATGGTTGGGGATTCTCCTTGGCTTTAGATGCTACACAAGCAATTCAAACTGTCCTTGATACGTGTAAGTACTGTGAGACTATGGATGAAATGATGGTAGCTCTGAAAAACTTGGCGAGAAGTCCTCAGAACAACTGGGTTAATCAAGTCATCGACACTATTAACATGAAAGGCAATGAGAACCTAAAAAAGAAGTTCTTCCGTCACTTCCGCAAGGATGCCCTTAACTACAGTATTGCTCAAGTAAAATTTGATAAAAAGACTGGTAAAAGAGTCATTGAAACAAGAATTATAAATACAAAATCTGCTTATGATACTATTAAACAGTCTTTAGGTGTAAGCTTCAGAAATGGTTCTGTAGGCAGTTATATCATTAATGGTGAAACATTCTCTGTTGTAGAAAGAGATGACAGTGGTAATAATATCCTAACTCGCCTAGGTAAAGGTACTGTAGCAAATCAGATTAGGAAGGATATAAAAACATGGAATAGCAGGCTTATACAAGTCTATAAAGATGGTAGGAATAGGCCAGAAGGACAGCGGATCTATGTTGCAGAGCAGCTACAAAAGCAGCAGTTTGATGGTAAAACCATCATTCAGGGAATAACAGAAATCCTCAATGGTATAGGAATCAGAGTTCCCCAAGATGTTGTCTTGAACACATGCCTTCAAAAGCTTGCCGGAGGTGAAGGAAAAAGCAGTAATGCAAGAAGGCTTCTAAATTTGTCTGAGGTTGTATTAGGCAAACTAGATGACATGAACACCAAGAAAAGTGGTATTCCAAGTGGCTTAAAAGGCAATGACGCAGGTAGAGGATATTTTCCAATCCTTAAAATGGTGGCTGATTCAGTCCAAGAGTATGTAGAAGCCTCTGTTTATCAAGATGGAAAAACCTACTATTCCTATACTAATCCTTCCAGAATTGGATACATAGTCCGCGATCTGAAAGATTCCCTTGATGATACTGCTAAGTTTGAGAAATATATTCAAGACAACTTTGGCAGATATACAGGATGGTTTAAGACTGTAAATGGAGAAAGACAGAATCCTGAAGAACCTGGTTCTGAGTGGCTATGTGACTGGATAAGACAACTAGCTGACCCTGATAAAAGTGCTGCACGTCAGGCTCTTGAGCATAAAGTGGAGCTTTCCTACATCGGCAATCAGTATAGGAATTTAGGTGCTTTAGGTTTTCAATTATCTATTCTTCACAACTATTTTGGTTCAAGGGATGACCAAGCTATTAACAAAGACTATCGTTGGTTTGCCCTTCCAACCATGTCAAACAAACCTACCAATGAGTTTATCCGCATGTTAAAGTATAAGAACTCTGAAGAAATTATTGACAGAGTTTTAATGAACACTTTCATACAGGAGATGAACCGTATGGCAGATGTACTATTCCACTATGCCAACTATGATGACAGTGTGGCAACAGACCAAATAGACTTGACTGACAAAAAGCTAATCAAAGCTGGCTGGACTGAAGAGGAAATTGAAGGTTTGAAGGAGAGGATTAATTCTCAGAATGTAACAGTCAATGACCTTATCAGACTTCAGAATGTAACTTCTGGTGCCAAGTTCCACTTCCTGTGGTATCTTAACAATGATATTACAGGGAAGGACTTCCAAGACTTTGGTAGTCTGATAACTGAAAGGCTTAATATTCTTCTGACTCCAGAAGGAGATGCCAAGCAAGACAGACTGAATACTTCTAATGAAGTAGATACCTTAGCTTTAGTTAGGCAGGTTATTTCTCAGCGCATGGATGAAATTGTGGAATCTGAACTAACCCACATGAAAAAGATAGGCTTGTTTGATACAGAGACTAAAAGAATTAATGGTAAGGAAGTCAAGGTTCTGAAGTATCAGGAAGAGTTTGATGATAAACTTGGCTCTGGCAGTAATGGCTATGACAATGCTGTCAAGGAAATGGAGAGTAAGCTGAGGGATTTCATCTGGCAGGACATAGCAGCTAATATTAACATCATTCAGATTACTGGAGGAGACCTAGCCTACTATGGTAATGCTGTGAACTATCAGAAGCGTATTGCTCAGATTCATTCTCCAGGTCTTAAGCTCATGCATGATGATGAGTATGATGATGGTTATCTCCGTAGTGTTCATATCTCTGATGAGATGGTTAGAGATGAAACCAGACACAATACAGAAGTAGTACTAACTGAGTATATGGAGAATTCAGGACTGTCTGGTACAGTCAAGGAAGACTATAGAAAGATGATTTCTATCATTCTTGACGGTCTTACCAAGACTGAGTCTACTGATGGTCAGTCTTACTCTTCTCCCACTTCTATAAGAAAGAAGTTAGCTCTCCAGGGTGAATGGGATGATACCAAAGAAAAGGCCTATAAAGCCATTATCAAAGGTGATTTCAACATCAATCATCTTGGTGTGATGCTTCAACCATCAAAGCCTTTTGTCACCTCTGACATGGCCAAGTACTCAGGTTCTACCACTATGGAGCTTCGCAAAACTCCTCTACAAGATAAGAACTCTGAGTATCTTATCATCCTTGCTGAAGCCATTGCAAGAGGTTCTGGTAAAAGAAGTAAGCTTGTAGCTATCTGTGACTTTATGGAGAAGACTGCCAAGTTTGGCAATGGTAAGCAGGGCATTGATACTGTCCATTTTGCCTCTGTCAATAAGGTAGGAAAGTCTGGAATTATTGACATTGCAGCTTTTGACAAACAATTCAATGAGGACTTAAAAGATGGTATTGCTGATGAGGAAGATTACAATGAACTTCTTACAGAGTATCTGCTACGACATGTGCGGACTAAAGGTATGACAGGTGGAAGTATCCAAGAGCAAGATGACTTTGATGCTACTGAAAGATTAGTTCAGGAAGGTAAGCTGAAAAGAGAGGAAACTCTCTACAATGCTCAGTATGTAGATACTATTCCTTTGGATGACTATATCATTCAGCAGGAAGTGCCTGCACACCTGCTTGAACATCAACAGCTCTATGGTTCTCAGATAAGGATTCTTGGTATCTCTGATATTACTCCTGGTACAGAATTTGATGTCAATTGGAAAAAGATGTCAGATAAAGAACTTGTTGATGAGTACAAAAATCTTCATGCTCAGAATATCAGAGAATCTTTTGATGACTTAATGGAGGAGTTAGGTCTTGACAAACTTTCTAAAAATGGTGAAGTCAAGCTTGAAACCATTGATGAATTACCTACTGAAGACAGAAATCAGGTTTATAAAAATCTGGAATTTTTGCTTCAGAAAGAACTCTCCAAGGATGCCAAGTATGGTCTTGATATGCGTAGAGCATGTGCTCTCCAGTATGATAGTAATGGTAACGTGATTGATTTTGCTGTACCTTTGATGGACCCAATTCAGTCAAGGAGAATACAGGAACTCATCAACTCTATCATTAAGAAGAGCATTAACAAGCAAAGAATCACTGGTGGACCTGTAGTCCAGACTACTGCCTATGACAGAAATCTTCACATCCGATTCAAAGATAAAGAAGGCAATATCCTCCCAACACTGGAAGAATATGGTGGAGATGTCAAAGCATATAAGCAGTATCTCAAAGACAAGCAGGCAGGGATAGCATACTTTGAATGCTATATGCCTGTGCCTAATGCTACTCTGGAAAGACTTATAACCAAGGATGATGGTTCTATAATGTCTATAGAGGAAGTCCAACAAAAACTTCCTAAAGAGGTCTGGAAAGCTATGTCCGAGGTTATAGGCTACCGTATTCCTACTGAGGATAAGTATTCAATGCTTCCTCTGAAGATTATGGGCTTTGTACCAAAAGCTGCCGGTCAAGTTATTATGATGCCACAGGAAATCACTTACCTTACTGGTTCTGACTTTGATATTGATAAGATGTATATTATGATGAAATCTTTCAATGTATTCAAAGACAAACAAGATGAGAGGGAATTCCTGGCCATTGCACAGAAATATGCAAATGAGCACCTCGGAGAACCTCAGGCTCTTACTGTTGAGCAACTGAAAAAGTTTGTAAGACAAGTAATGCAGAATGGAGTAAAAATCATGGAAGGTGATACAATGACTTCTTGGACAACTGGAATTACAAGAGATAATCGTTTTGGGGCTGTAAAGAAATTCATTGATTGGTACAAAGATTATCTTCTTAAGGCAACATTCCACGAATATATCTATGATAAGGATGATATTCCTGAGAATAGAAGAGAGGCAAGAGAGGCAAGAAACAATAGACTCCTTGACCTACAATGGGCCGTCTTAACCAATGAGGATACTGCCTCCAAGATGCTGAACCCAGGTAACTTCAATGACCAGAAGAAGGTTGGAAGAATTATCAGAATTCTGAAAGGTGGTATTATTAATCCTGAGACAGAAAGTCCTTGGACTTGGAAAGAACTCTCAGACATGGACATTGATGACTTGGATGGATTGCTGGAGAATGCAGAGCAGCATAATACTACCCTGCCATCCAGCAAAATCTACTTCCAGCGTCAGAATATGCAGGGTTCTCAGATGGTAGGTATCTTTGCCAACCATAATGTCAGCCATGCATTCATGTCTTTCCAAAAGGTTGGTATAGACCTCCAGAAGGGACAGAATGATAATGCCTTTAGCTTTGATGGTATAATGATTGGTGATGCTGACAACCCAACTGTCCTTGATCCTCAAAAAGGATTTAATGGGCAACTTATCAGTAAGACCATAGCATCCTTCTTGGCTGCTTCTGTTGATACTGCCAAAGACCCTGTACTCTCTGACTTGAATGTCAACACCTTCACTGGAGGTGTGGCTATGGTACTGGCAAGACTTGGTTTTGACACAGCATCTATTGGACTGTTTCTCTCTCAGCCTGTCATCATGCAACTCTCTGACCTTTATTTCAAGAACAGCACAGATGGTTTTTACAAAGGTGATACTGCCATTGAGGAGCTGGCTTCCATGTTGGGAATGAAGAAGAAGGATTTGCAGAGCACAGAAGGTATTAAGGATGGTACACTCAGCAAAGAGAACTTTGTGGAGCATCTGAATGATACTGACTATGATGGAGAAGAAGACAACTTCCAGAAGAGGGTTCTTCAAGGTTTCTACAGGCTCTATCAGATAGCGCATGACCTGTCAGAATTAACTTTCTGTACAAAGTTCAACTCTGTATCCAATGCTGTAGGCCCGACTATTGCTGATACAATGGAAGACCTTGACAGAGTAGATAAGTTCACAAGTTCGGAGAATGCTGAAAAGAATGTATTCTATATTCCTGACAGTGATAATGACCCTATGGGATTCACTGACCCTGCTGAAATTATTTCCAATGACCCAATACTCAGTGCTTTCTTTGAGACTACTGTTGGTCACGATGGTGCTTCAGAAAAGATATTCAGGAATTTCTTCCCGCATTATTTTGCAGGGTTCCAGAATGTAAGACAGTATTTCAAGGATAACTTCCTTGGTGGTAAGAAACTGAACAGCAAGCTATATAACCAGCTGCTCAACGAGTATCTATATTATCTGATGACCTATCAGGATGACAATTACAGTCCCACTATACCTGCAAGAGATCCTGATCCTAAACAAGAATTTAGACATTTAGACCGACTAATTAAAGGGCTTATTACAGATTTCCAAGCCATACTGAAGATTAAAGGCAGAAGGCCTAATATGATTCTTGACCAAGGTCTTGGCAATAACTGTCTGAGAGTACGCAGTGCTGATGAGTTCCTTGCTGTGGATACTTTGATATTCAACAACTCTCAGCTTAATGCAGATGGTCAACAGAAGATTAGAAATGCATGGAGTGACCTCATTACTATGGATGACCCCAATCTTTCAAAAGAAGATAATGAAAGAATCCGTGGATTTGGTATTGACTTATTCTTCTACAACCTAATGAGGAACGGCTTTACTTTTAGTCCGAAGACCATGATGCCTTTAGCCTCTGTCGTAGTAAGATACAATGCCAATTATAATGAAAAGAAAGGCTTCCAAAACTATATTGTAGGTTTAAGGAATTTGAAAGACTTGGACAACTTCTTAATGAATGGCTCTGATAATATGTCTGCAATCAGACAGTTCTGTAATCAGTTTGTAAGAAACCATGCAAACAACAGGCAGCTGGTTCCAAGCATAGATTTTCAGGACAAAACATTACTTTCTGTTGACTCTGAAACAGGAGACATTGAATTTGGAGCACCTGTAGAGGAAGAATATAAGCTATCTCGTATAATGCTTGGAGACTCTAATCCCTATGAGTTTATTACAGTTATCAGGAAGAATGGTAATAGTCTGACCCAAGAACTGTATGAACTGGTAGAGGTTGGAGGTGAAAAACAATTCACAGAAGCTGGAATGACCAAGGTAAGGTACAGAAAGTCCAACAGGCTTGGTCTTACCAACAATTTCATTGAGTATGATGCCAACAGCAGCATTGAAACCTCATACTTTGAAGACATCCGCAGTAACTCTGCTGATGATATGGATGAGGAAATAACTACTGAAGGACAGAGCAAGGATGAGCAGGAACAGTCAGCTGGTAATTCTACTCCTTCCGATGGAAGTGAAGCTGAAAGGTCTTTCACATATAAGTGGAATACTTTTATCTTACCTGTAATCAGGAACTTAAAAGGTTCTCAGGCAGGAAAAGAAGGTGCTAAGTATAGAGTAGCCTTGAAACATGCACTGGAAAAAGCTGATGATAACTCTGAATTTGCAAAAGCCTTCAATGCAATGTTGGAAGCTGAACAAGAAAACAGGCAGGGACTGATGGATAAGATTAATGAAATTTTTAAGAATCAAAATAGTTGTTTTAAAGGATAATATATGGCAAATTCATGTAGGTTATCTCCCGTAGTATTCAAAAGGAATGGGAAAGAGATTGAAGAAAAGGATAGCAGGCTGTTCAAGGACATCAAGAAGGCAGTAAAGGACAATGATACTGCCTGGAAGATGTGGGCATATACAAAGACTCCTGAGTTCAAGGCTGAGTACAAGAATAATGTTGACTATGATGAGTTAGGGGAAGTAACATTCCCCTCTCTCATCAAAGCCTTGGGTCTTCAGGAAGTATATGACACCCAAAAAGATGCTGACGAAGCAGCAAGGGACTATGGCTTTACAGACACTGTATTTGAGAATGCAGAGTCTGCTGTTAGTAAGATGAACCTTTTCAACTCCAAGGAACAGAAATTCATAGCCTCCACGCACAAGGTTGATGGTGGTTATGAGATTAATGTGTCCCCAAGAAATGCTCAGACCATTCAGGCAGCAAGAACACAGTCGTATAATAATGCCCTGACTGGTGAGATTATTGATCTTCTAAGGTCTATGGGATTCAATGTGGAATGGGTTTCCAATCCAAGGTATGATGGACTCTTCAATCCAGAAGAAGCTGCTCTCCATGACGGGCTTATTAGCATTATCAACATTGCAAAAGGACAGAGAGGTGAAGAGGCACTTCCAGAAGAGTTCAGTCACCTAATGATTGAAGGTCTGATTAACCATCCTTTGGCTCAAAGACTTCTTAACACTCTGAATGATACTCAGATTCAGGAAATTCTTGGAGACAGCTATGATAAATACTCTCAGATGTATGATGGAGATAGTCTTAAGCTAAAGAAAGAAGCTGCTGGTAAACTCCTTGCACAGTATATCACTGGTCAGGGAACTATCAGCCAACCTGTCATCCAACCAAAGAGACCATTGCTTTCAAGAATATGGAGCTGGGTAAAGAACCTGTTCTCCAGAGTCAGCAATGAGCAGCTGGCTCAGGCAAGACTGAATGCACATGAGGCTGTTGAAGGAATCTATAATATTATATCTTCTGGGGAAGCAGTACCTTTAGTAGATAAAAGGAGCATCCTTAATGCAGAACAATTGTATAAGCTCCGTGAGGAGTATAACAGTCTGGAAAAAGTAGCTACCAAAGGTGAAGAGATTGTCGCTAGAATGCTCAGGTCCGAAAGAGCTAAAGGAAACAAAGACAGGGCACAGAATGCTACCAAGGTTATTCAGAAAATGAGGGATACTTTTGGTAGGCAAGAAGGGCTGGAAGTAGGTGACCCTTATGAATCTGTCAGAATATTTCTTGGAGATGCTGTACGACAGATAGAAATTATCTCTAAAGATATGCGTAGAGCCAACAGAAATGAAGAGGGAGGATTAATGACTGATATAAAAGTTATCAATGAAATTGCCAAGGTTGCAAGGGAAATTGATACTTTTGTAGAGGGATATGCAGATGTCATCAGTGCTATAGCTACTTTTGATGAAGAGTCCAATACTACAGAACTGGGCATTGATGAACAATCAGGAAAAGTCTTAGCCAATACTGCCAATGACTGTTTGAAGGCCCTAAACAAGCTTACAGACTGGAAACAAGCTACTGAGAGAAATATTCTCTACAATGCCTCAAGAACTGTCTATAAAGAGGATAGAACAAGAGACATAGGTAGTAAAAGGGAAGAGGTAATGTCACTCAATGAAATTCTAGACCATGCTGACAGGGATATTAACTTTGTGGACAGATGGCTCTCTGCTATGAGTGATGCTGACGATGCTATGTTAACTATTTTTGACCAGATAGTAAAGAATCAGCAGTATGAACGTGATATGGAGATGATTGAATGGAATGCTAAGATTGCAGCAATTGACAAGAAACTCCGTGATGCAGGTTATTCTTCTGACTTCATGTATGAACTAGACAAGGATGGAGTTCCTACAGGCAGACTTATTAGCCAGTATGATTGGGAAGGATATAATGAGGCATATAGAAAGAAAAAAGAAGAGCTTGAAGATAACTGGGAACACTTTTCAGATCGGAAAAAAGAAAGTCTTGAAAACAATAAACAAAAGTACATTAGAGAAGGACTGAGCAAATGGAAACGTAGTGCAGATGCGAATAATAATTCAAGACTGATTGAGGTATTTGTAGACCCAGAAGTCAATGCCTATGCAAATGAACATGGCATTAAAAAGGCACAAAATGTATATCCAGAAGCTATATTTGAAATGGTCCCTAATCCTAAAGTATTTACTAAAAATGCAGACAGAATAGAAAAACTGGCTTCTGCACAGAGGGAATACTATGAGGAGATGATGAATCTCAAGAGAACTATGATGACCAAGATTCCTCATAGGGGACAGGGTATCTATAAGGCAGTCAACATCAGCAAGGATATGGTTGAGGGGATACTTGACAATAGTACAGGCAATCCTCTGAAAGCTACTCTTGAAAACTACAAAAAGAAGTTCCTTCGCAGACCTGATGACATTGGCTTTGGTACAGGGGAGAACTACAAGGAGGACATCCGTAATATCATAGAGAGTGAGAAAGATCCTGAGCAGGCAGCAGAGAGAATTCTAATGTATCTTAATGATGCTACAGATGAGGATATTCTTGCAGTAGTTGACATAAGGAAAATCAGAAGGATTATCAGCAAGAACAAGGATGACATCAATAAAACTACTGAGGATGTACTGGAAGCAATTGCCTCAGAAAATTTTGCTATTGTGGAAACAGACTTTGCGAATCACAGGATACAGCGTCTGCCTATCTACTATACAAGACCACTGAAAGACAAGAAAATGCTGTCTACAGACTTCTCAGGCACTATAGTAGCATATTCTGCTATGGCTGTCAACTATGAAAAGATGAATCAGGTAGTTGACATCTTGGAGGTAGGAAGAAGTTATATCAGAGAAAGGTCTGTCTTGGAGAATGAAGGCCAGCACTCTGTCATGTCAAGGTTCACCGCCCTTGGAAAGATATATAAGGCTTATGTGGAAAGGGCTGGTAATGGAACCAACATAGCAGGCAGAATTGATGACTATATGGATTCTGTAGTCTATGAAGAAAGAAAAAATGATGAAGGTTCAATAGAGCTACTTGGAGTTAATCTTGATACAGCCAAGACACTGGATGCCATCAAAGACTATACAGGCTTGTTAGGACTTGGATTCAATGTGTTCTCAACCATCTCAAACCTTGCTGTAGGTAAACTTCAGCAATGGATTGAAGCTGCTGGTGGAGAGTACTTCACCTTCAAGGATTATGCAAAGGCTGTTACCCAATATAGTACCCTGATGCCTGGTTGCTTGGCTGAGATGAACTCTCCTGTAAAGAAAAACAAGTTAAGTCTGCTGATTCAGATGTTTGACCCAATGGGTGATTACTACGAATCTCTTAGAGATCCAAGCTTTAGCAAGAGTGCTGTATCAAGAATCCTTGGTAATGGTGTGCTTGCATATATTGGCATGAATGCTGGTGAGCATATCCTGCACTGCCAGACTATGCTGGCCATTCTCAACAATGTCAAGCTAACTGATACCAAGACTGGGGAAAAGATTAGCCTATATGATGCTTTGGAAGTCAAGGAGGTCAATGGTATTACCAAACTGGTACTCAAAGAAGGACTTTCCTATGAAAGAGAGCGGATTGATAATACTGGTAATGCAAAAACTAATAAGAATTATGGTAGACCTGTTAGGGATGAGGACGGTAAGATAAAGACTGAACAAGTTATACTTAAAGACCTCAAAGACAATACCACTCAAAGGTATATCATGCGTCAGAAAAGAAAAGTCCGCAAGATAAATGACTCTCTTAATGGTGCATTTTCTGCCAATGACAAGGGTGCTATTCATAAGAAAGCAATAGGCAGGTTAGTCATGCAGTTCCGTCAATGGATGCCTGCACATTATATGCGAAGATTTGCAAGAGCACATTATGATGCAGACCTTGAACAATGGAGGGAAGGCTATTATACTACTGTAGTTAAGACACTCAGCCAAATGTGGAAGGAGTCAATAAAGGCCAAAACGATGACACTTAAATACTATAATGTACTTAGTGAGCATGAGAAGGCCAACCTTAGAAGAGCTACTGCGGAAGTATCAGAGTTCTTGATACTCATGGTACTGGTGAGACTTGGAGGCAGGGTCAAGGATAGAGACAGAAGCTGGCTTGACAAGATGGCTCTCTACCAAATCAGACGTATGCATCTTGAAGTAGGAGCATCAATGCCTGTCAATGAGGGGTTCTTCAGTAACATTTTCACCCTGCTTCAGTCTCCTGCTGCTTCTATCAACACCTTTGAGAAAATAAGCAAGGTTATTCAGTTCTGGAACGCCTTTGATGAGATTCAGACTGGTAGATACCAAGGATGGTCAGAGTGGCAGAGAGATTTATACCTAAGTGTTCCTGCATTTGGACAAATTAGAAAAGCAATAGATTTTGACGATAGTATGTTCTCTGTCTTTGAGCAGAATGACTAATCCCATACAGCTTTAAAACTGTATATAATGTGAACGGGAGGGTACATCATTTAGGTGTACCCTCTTTTTCTTCAAACCTTCGATTTATTTCTTCCAATTTCTCTTCCGTAAAAAACTCCCGAAGGGCTTTATTATACTCATAATCTGACACTCCAGATTTGAATCTACTATATTTTTGAGTAAACTCTTCCCTTGCAATAGGGTCATTGTCTAGTATCCATCGGAAAAATCTGACTTCTTTATCTTGTTTGTTCCAATGTTCTAATAAAAAATAAAAAGCTCCTCCTATAAGGGTAAGTGCTCCAATAGCTTCTAAAAAAGTCATTACTTCTTATTTTTTCTAAATAAAGTCATCAATAACCAAAACAACAATGCCGAAAGCAAACCAACCAAGACTTGCATACCAACAGGATCAGAAGAACGAGACAATAATAAATGCAACATGCCTTTAATTTTTTAGTTATTACTCCTCAGAAACCGAATAGCACAGGATAGAGCCAAACGCTTTCCAACAACTGCTGTCCTTCAACAGTCAACTGCAAAAATAAACAATATAACCGAACCCACAAAACAATATATATTTTTTAACACAAAACCCTATATAGTTTTGTGCATAAAAACCCTATGGAATCTATACATTTCTATAGCATATATAAATCTAAAATTAAGTTAAATTCAGAATTATTAAACTTTAACATTATTTCCCAATAAATTATTTGGCAGTTAGTTATAAATTTCGTACCTTTGCATTGTAGTTTAGTGACGCAAACTGCAAGGACAAATTGAAATTGTACGGAGATTCTCCGACAACCATACCAGTAAATGGGAATAATTGCAGTCTGTGCGTCACATTAGGACTGCAATTTTTTCGTTTACTGGCTTTTTATTGCCAGTTATTCAAGACCCATGGGAGTCATAGTCCCATGTACACCCACCGCTGTTGAGAATAGGAAGTAGACAGTATGGGTCAGAAGTTGGGTTGTAAGAGATACCTCACATGAGGAAACATAATCTCTGAGATACAGGATTGCTTAACCCCAATAGGTCGAAAATTTCCTGATTATAAAACTGTTCCCCGCCAAGCTATGATGAAATAAAAGGTACAGGGTAAATGGGGGTTCGGGGTCTAGAATAAAGCCTACGGGTTAGGTGAATATTGACCGGGCAGTGGAAGTTTCAGGATAATAAGCCAAAGCCAATTATTTTTTTGGCAAGAAAAATCCGCTAGGGACTTATTATGTCTTTTCTTTTTCTATCTTTAAGTTTTTATCTTTTTATTATTAAATCACTTACATAGAATGAAACAAAAACTTTATCATAAAAAGAAGGAGTTCATAGCTTTCTACGATGGGTCATGTGATAATCTCAATCCACAGAGACCAGGAGGAGCTGCCTATATTATTATGGACACCAACGGTAAGATCATTAAGAAGAAATCCAAGGGATTCATGCACACTACCAATAATCGCATGGAAATGCTTGCTATCATCAGTATAGTGAACTCCCTGCCTAACAACTCCTTTGTCACCATCAACACTGATTCTGAGTATTGCATTAAAGCATTACTGTCCAAAAATCCTCAAGCAAACCTTGACCTGATTAAAAAATACTATGCTCTCAGACAGCAAAAGTATGTAACAGTGTTCCTACATCATGTCAAAGGTCATTCAGGCAATAAGTATAATGAGGAGTGTGACAAGATGGCTAATGCCGAATACAAAAAGATATTGCATAAAAGTGAAGAGATAAACTACAGCTGCATCACAACAAAAGGCAGAAGAAAGAAAATAAAAACATAACAGCCTATATCGTTTTATGACAGAAAACAGTATCTTCCAGCAACAACTTAACTCCATTGAAGAGCTAATTAGAATAACTGAAGAGGAAGTAGTACTCATAAAGGAGATGCTTCCTCTTCTTTCTTTCCTGTGTCTTATAGTCACCAAAGACTGGCAAAACTACACAGCAATAGAAAAAGCTATATTCTTGTTTATCTGGTCTCCACTACTCTGGCTTCTTCCTACACTTCTGATGGAAATATAATACCAAGAATAGAAATACCCCTGCTACAATAATATGCAAAAGGAAGTAGCTCCAATTATCTATGGGTAATGTATATTTCTCATCAGTCCAACAAATTAGGTTATTAGCCAGAATGTACCATAGAAACATCCTATGATACTCGCAGAACTTAAGCCTATAGGAAGCCATTAAGATAAAAGCCCAAGGTATAACACCTACACTGGACAAATAAGAAAATGTCCTACTTTCTATATAGAAATATGACAGTATTGTATTTGTAAGATACAGTACTGCCATAAGCATAGGTAATATCTTGAGGAAACCTATAAACAACTTACTCTGATGATAGCTACTTAGTTTTGAGTTTTCCTCCACATCCATACTTTCTACTTCTGTCTCTAGTGACTCCTGCTTTAGTTGTATTTGCCTTAACTCTACCACCTTTAGCAAAACTGTTACATGATTTCTTTGTATTCATATTCTTCTGCAAAATTAAACATTAATATTTAAACCACCAAATATTTCCCATCAATTGTTTAGTATGCTGACATATTTTGTCAGCCCATCCTCTTACACATATCAAGCTCATCCTTCCACCACACTTTCTCTTTCTTTGATTTTTTCTTCAATATAATTTATCATATATTCAAGCCCATGTAATTTCTTTCTACGCAATAATGGCTGATGATCCATTCCAATTCTTCTAGCCCAATATCTAATACTTCCTATTTCACCGTTTATGTTTATAGCTATAGTGTTTACTCTGCTAAGACTTAGTTTTCTCTTTGTCTCTTCTGAAGCTTTTCTACCTAAAGCTTTTTGTCTTATTTTCTCTTTAATTTCTGGATGTTCAGTAAAGGCTCTATGAACTGCATCACCCATTTTCTTTAGACTTTCAGGAGATAGTACTCCTCTAGCCCCTCCGCTTTTAATGTTATAACCTGTTTTAATAGTATCAAAAGTTTCAATTAACTCTTTTTCCAGTTCATCTGCTTCTTCTTTATATAGATTACTCTCGATAACTTCATGAATAAAATTATTCCAACCATATTTCTTTATGGCATTGAAGAACTTGATACTGTTGAAATAATTCTTTCCATCACATCTCCACCTTTCTTTAATGTTATAAGTCTGTCCTACATACATTTTTCCATTTATCTTATTAATGTGGACATAAAGACAATAATTATTTTTATCACTTGTTCTTTTCATCTCTCAATCTTTTTGCGGCTATTTCTAATTCATCCCTATAATAAACAAGTTCTTTAAACCCTACCCGCTTCTGGCCTCTTGGAATTTTCCTCTCCCTAACCAAATCATCAAACCTGCTTCTTGAAAGATTTAAATATACACAAGCCTGCTCTTTACTCATAGCCTCATGTGCTATCACTCTTAGCACATCTATTGCCTGAGATTCAGTTATCTCTGAAGTACCAGAGTCTATTTTCTCAGCCACCTCTCTAAGATATTTTACTACCAATTTCCTGAAATCAAACATATCTACCCTTCTTTTACATTGATACTGCAAAGATATATGGTATATTGTAGATGCCTTAACCTCTTATAAAAGCTATAATCAATTCTTACAATCGGCATTGTTTTTACTTTCAAGATAAACTTCTTACCTTTGCATCAACGTATTAAACATTAAGGTTATGAGGACAATAGAAGAACTGAAGCAAGAGCAGTATGATGCAAAGGCAAAGCTGCATGAATTGGTAGAGTTAATCAACAGTGATGAGTTCTACGGCCTATCACAATCAAGGAAGAATATCATAGGACAGAGGAGAATGGCACTTGAGGTATATCTTAACTCCTTAACAAAGGAGATATATGACAGTGAGGGCAGTACCTTTGACATGAGTAGTGCTGTATGGCCCATGCTAATGTCTGGCATATTTAGTAGTTCTAGCTCATTTGGAAGTACATCTGGGGCTTACAAGCCAAAAGAGGCACTCAGTGAGAAAGATTTTGAGGACACCACACTGTCAGACCATGCAGTATGAATCAGGATATGATAATTAACCAGCTGGCTCATGCTGTAGGCAAGTCAAGGAAAGAAGTCATACAAGCCCTCAGAGCCATGAGTTCAATGCCTGAGGTACAGAAGGTCATAAGGAGGAATAGGAATGACCAGAAGGCAAGAAAACACCCTCATTAAGGCTTTAGGAGATATATACTCTGAGGTGCATGAGAACAATATCATGCTTCATCAGCTATGTCAGGTAGTCAATACATATCTCAGTAGGCATCATCAGGAAAATGAAGATGACTTTGGAAGGAATGTAGTGGCAAATTTAATATCATCTGGGCTTGATTTAAGCAGACTGGGAAAAAGGTAATACAATAAAATAATTCCCCACCCTCCTAAGAGAGTGGGGATTCTTCTTGTTCTTACTGCTGAACTTCTATGGAATTACCTATCACCATACTTTTAAATTGCTCAAACTATCATTGATAGCACCTTGCACAACACCTTTCACAAAACCAATCTGAACCTGATTCATAGCATCAGTCTTGGCTCTTTCTAAAGCTTCGACAGCACTCAGACCTTTTGGTTCTCCCACATAAATATTATATATCATAACTTTTAGTATTTTATATTCTTCATCAACATCTTCACCTGTTTCCTTATCTACTTCTTCCTGTCCCTATCTTGTTGGAGAAAGGGATGGAAGAAGTAGGATAAGAGATTTAAACCTAAATTTTACACATTTTTAAACTAAATCTATAGCATCAAAGTCTCTTCTTGTCATGCCAGTAGTAATGTCAGCACCAATCCTAATAAGCTTTACTCTATGCTTAAACCAATCATAGACAAACACTGTAAGACAATCACCTGTCTTTCCTGTTCTTCCCAGGTCTCCAGCTTGTTGGTGAGTATTAGATGTTGTACAGTGTAGTGAAAATTGGTAAATAGCTTCCTCACCATTTATCCTACTAACAAAATCTCTATGAGAATGGCCTGCAAGTATGCCAATAAATTTATTAGTATGTGCATTAGCAAATGTATGATTAACAGAAACTTCTAAATTATCTGCACTATTAGTAGTAGTTGCCTGAACAGTGCTGCCGTTTATCCATGCTCTAATGATATTAGTTATAAAAGACTTATCAGCAAGAGCGGGGTAAGTTGACGCATTTACAGGACCAGTAAACTTACAATCCACAGGTGTAAAATCACTGTCAAAAGCTACGTGTGAAATAACGAGCACATAATAATCATCAGGGGTGGAATCGAGAAGATTCACAAACCAGTCAATCTGTGCTTGGGAAAGATACCATGAGTTTTTATCGATAGCGGCGCAATAGTCTACTTGGTTGATGCCAATAACTCTAATAGTCTTTGACAGTGTTGTACCACTATCGCTGATATAATTATGGCTAACATCCTTATACCACCAAGTTTCGGCTTCCCCATG
>Ga0247610_10000372_pt1 | contig 65491 bp, 68 predicted proteins | sample 174DNAGHGhighgp2_FD_193483 | JGI IMG/M metagenome (GOLD analysis project Ga0247610, IMG submission 193483) | Sheep rumen microbial communities from Palmerston North, Manawatu-Wanganui, New Zealand - 1742 DNA GHGhigh gp2 | ecosystem: Host-associated > Mammals > Digestive system > Stomach > Rumen...
CGAATCTCCTGCGCTCTGACAGATAGCCAGTATTATTCTGGTTGGCGTATGCCTCGCGCTCGAATGATACATTACGGTATGCCTTATCCCAGTTCCTGTACTGAATCAGTCTGAAAAGGAACTCCAGCCCATACCAGAGAAAGAAGAATATCACCAGCATTTCCTTCTGCTGTCTGCTGTGAATCTCTTCGTGGATCAGCAAGCGGGGCGTTATCTGGTAGCCCTCCTTGACGAGAAGCCACCAGACAAGCATCATTGCGTCATATCCCTTTGGCGGGAACCTCTTGCACATAATAATCTTCATATTATATCTGGTCAAAGTCACCGATGTTAAACAGCATGAACTGGATATTACCGTCGTTTCTTGAATCATCGTCACCGCATTGCAAGGTAACTCCAGTAACCACTCCGTTTGTATTCGTATAGGCTTTTACGCCTCCATAGAGAGGGTTACCGCCACCTGCAATGTCGCTTGATGCAGTGACCATAGCAAGAAGCTCGCCTTCCTCAATATTCCAATCGGAAGGAATGGAAAGTTCATAAACGCCTTGGCCAGTTCTTGAAGCCGTGAGCGTTTTCCCGTCGAAAGTCTTATACGATACGGTGACTGCACTATTGTCATAAACAATCGTTCCGAACCCGAGACACTTCAACTCCCTGCCGTAGCTTCGCGTCGGTGCGAGGTCAATACGTCTTACAACGATGTACCCGAAGAAAGTAGATGCCGTCCCATAGCCTTTGAGAATGACGCATTGGCGTGAAACCTCGATAGAGGTACGCTTGCGGCCATCCTCATAGAAGAACATTCCACTTGGAGCATCAAACGTTGTCGATCCAGTGACGCTTTCATGGTGACACAACGTAATCAATCTGCCGCTACATTCAGTATTCCAGTACAAATTGTGGCTGGAAGAATTATATAGCAGGTTGTCATGTGCCTTCGCCGCATAATATTCGTTACCGTCAATCCATGTTATTTCGCTGTTCTCAACGACGAATGGGCTTGCCATGATACCGTTCACCTTTACATTCGTCAATTCGCTGTTTTGGATAGTGGCATGGTTCGCCGTCATATTCGTCATGGTAACGTTTCCGCTATTGTCAACGGTGAACTTTCCATTGATGACGGTTTTTCCTACGAAGTTTAGGTGTTCGGCTCCGATTGTGAACGAACCTGTGGCGAAGTTTATCTGCGAAGCATTAAGCGTGACGTTGGCTGATGTCAGATCCATAGTCGTGCCTTGCAGATTAAGCGTCTCATAAGTGAAGTCAATGTACCTTGCCCAGAGTGTGAGGTTACTACTATTGAGGTTCACCGTAGAACTACTGAGGTCAATTGTCTTTCCGCTGAAACTGATATGGTCAGCACCGATGGTAAATGACCCAGTAGTAAAGTTGATGCAGTCGGCTTGAATGCTTGCGGTATCAGTAGAAAGCGAAAGCTTAATTTTCCTGACATTGTTTTCTGTTGATATGGCGAAGTTCAGAACGCCTACCCAATCGTATTGCTGCGTACTGCTATTGTAGGTGTAATAGCCAAATCCGAAATTGTTGCTTGCATAGCCTGTTGACATCACGATGCCTAAAGCGTTTGACAGACTCTTTCCATCTGTTGCCGTGAAGCTGATGTGAGAGGCTGCAATGGAAAAATTACCAGTCGTGAAGTCGATGTTACCAGCCCCAATGGTGGTGTCGAAGGTAATGTTGCTTGCCTTGACACCAAACTCACAGCCCGTAAAGTCGATGTGAGAAAGCGCATTGATGGTATAGTTACCTGAGTTGAAGTTCACGTCGCCAGCCGTGATATTCAGATCAGAAGCCGTAAAGCCGATGTGCTTGGCCAACACCGTGAAGTTTTCGAGGGCGTCATCAATATAGGCGTCGATGACATCACCAACCGCATATTGGCTGTTGTCACCGAAGCGGACACTCTCGCCTCTGATGATGACATTGGCGTTTATCTCAACGTTATTGGCATTCAGCAGAAGCTTTGTATTACCATTCTCAGTCTTAAATGAGAGTCCGGCCTGCCATGTGTAGGCATTGTTGGCATAGCTGTATGTGCCGAAGGAGAACTCACCATTGCTGCCGTCAGACCTGATGACAAGTCCGAGGCGGTTCTGGATGGCCTTCTTGTCATTCGCGGCTATGCTTGACAAGTCACCGACGAAAGCCTCTATGAGGTCATCTGCCAGCAGGAATCCGGCATCACCAACCGCCGCGCTTATGTCATCAGCGTGGAAGGTGACATGGCTTGAATCGATATTGAAAGTTCCCGTGGTGAAGTCCACCTGGTCTGCCTCGATGGAAACGCCATTGGATATGACCGTCATCAAGTCGGAGTTTATCACGACATTGCTTGCAGAGAGATTCAGCTTGCCCGTGAAGTTCCCGCTGCTGTTCTTCTCCAGGGCCAGTGAGATTGTTGCAAGCCTGCTCCAGCTGTCGGTCGTGCTGTCGTAGGCTTCCACATACAAGCTGCCGGAGGTAGAGTCAAGGTGAAGGCCGCTCTTGGTCTTACTCTTGCGGTTGTTGACCTCTGCCAGGATCTGGTCGCCGAGGTTTTCAATCTTCGCCGTAGTGCCGCTTGCTGCATCAGCCCAGTCATTGATGCTCCTTGCAGCGTTGGTGGTTCTGGCAGTCTTACAATAGAGAACGTCGCCAGTCCATTTGTAGGTGCGGCTTGTTACGCCGTTTACCGTTGTCTCGGTGTACCAGATGGCATTTACCCACAGGTCGCCTACATCGTAGGGAGCCGGAGGAAGCTCGTTGGCCGATGTCGAGAACACACGCTTTTTCTTGTCGGCTGTATCTTGCGCATCGTCTGCGGCCTGCTGTGCTGCATCTGCCCTGTCCTTTGCATCGTCAGAGAGGGCCGTCAAGAGTGCCGTGCGTGCTGTGTAGAACGCAGACCAGAGACCGCGCCATGTGTCGCCGTCGATGGTTTCCGTGATGTCATTGCCCTGCGCATCCTTTCTGTTGGCATGAAGCCAGAGAGGAATCTTGTCGAGGGCGTTTGCAGCGGAGTAGACGGGGTCGCTCGTCTCGTGTGTTGTGGGGTCGGTGTACCAAGTGCCGTTAGAGCCGTTTAGGTAGGTCGCCACGGCTATGAAAGCTGCAACGTATGGGTCAATATAGGAGGTCTTGATTGTGTCGTTTATATAGTCGTTTCCCTCCATGCAGCGTGCAATGATTTCCGCACGCTCACGCCATGCTGCCAGGAACTCACGCTTCACCGTCAGTTTCTCAGACGGATCGAGCTTGTCATCATTACCCATGTCGCCAATCTTGCTGAGAGCGTTGGTGGCATCCGTCTGGGCCTGTTCCGTCTTTACACGGGCTGCTACCTCGATAGCTTTCAGCAGAGTTGCCCGGCTGTCGAAGTAGTTCTTCCATGTATCGCGGTAGTTGGCGGCTGTCAGGCTGTAGTCTGAGAGCTTCACGTCAACGTTCAATGAGGCCAGCCATGCAGGTACGGCATTGCCGGACTCCACGCTGTTGATGCTCTCGATGCTGTTGCCGTTGAGCATGAGGGCAAGAGCATGGTATCTGTTGACATACGCATTGTATGGGGTATAGATGACGGTGCCGCCCTCGCTGGTGTTCTGAGCATCGTCGAGGTCGTAGTCCTGGGCCTGCTCAATGAGCTTGACGTATTCAGCCACGGTGTCCTGCCACATGATCAGAAGCTCACTCTTCTCGGTTCCTGCGCTGATGATGCCGTCGTCGCCGAAGTTCTCCACCTTCTGCTTGGCTTCGTTGGCGGTGGCTACGGCATCGTCTGCGGCCTCCAGAGCGGCCAGCGTATCGACATCGGTAATCTCTACCCAGAGGAACTTCTGGAGAGTGGAGTCATACGTCCACTGCCATGCACGGCCACCTACACGGGTGGTATTGTTGCGACGCAGGTAATAGACATCTTCGAGGTGTAGCTGCTGCTGGTCGGTATTCCCTGCCTCTACATCGGCATCGTGCCAGTCCTTTGCCGGGTCGTTATAGTGCGTAAGGTCGCTGGAGTTCGGTAACGGGGCATCGTCATCACCGTACCAGATAACCAGCTGCTTGTCGCTCTGCTGGCTGATAGACAGGAGGGATGCACGGAGCGCGTCGAGCTGCGCCTGCAGGTCATGCCCGGCAATACTGATGAAGTCGCCATTGATTTTGTTCTTCTTGGGCGATATGTAGGTAATGGCGGTGGCGTAATCGTTGAGCTGCGGTGCGGAATCCCTCCACGTCGTGAATCCGTCGTAAACGGCAAAGAAGCCACCATTGGGGCCGCTGCCTCCGAGGACGGTAGCACCCTGGCGCTCTGCCTTGGTGGTGTTGCCGAGCTGTACGACCACATCACCATCCCTCGGCTCAGAGTGATTCACGCTGGATGGCAGAAGGATGATATAGCCGAATTCCTCAGAACCGTCATCGATGGCAGACACCTCGCGCCAGAAATAGCGGTTGATGCTGCCGTCCAGGGCCTCATTGAAAACCATCATCAGAGCGAGGTCGCCAACCTCGAACTGGTTGTAGATGTGCTGGCCGTTGCCGTCCACCCTGCGGAAGTACAGCTTATCCAGTCCACCGTCCAGATGCTCAACATGGTCAACGATGATGTTGGCCTTCGTGACCACCAACATGCCGCCTGTGTGCTTGATGTGGTTGACGTCTATCTCATTCAGATGGGTAGTGCCAAGGACGGTAAGGGAGCCGATGGTCATACTTGCGTCGCCGTTGTTGTCGATGAAGATGCCATGCCCGTTTGTACCAAGGATAAGCTCTCTTAGAATCGTCAGCGAGTCCTTAATCACGCTGCCGCTACCCATGAGACGTGACAGCAGGGGGATAGACAGCTCACTAACGCCGCCGCCCCTGGTACCATTGCCACCGTCGCCTGTGGTGGCGCTGCCTCCTGTGCTACCTATGGTGTCTATCTTGTCTGAGAGACGCCCGATTAGTCCCTTGCTGTTCTGATAGTTGCCGACGGTATATTGCACCTCTCCAGTAATGAGGTCGTGGCGTACCATGGTGATATTGCCGCCAAGTGACGGGGGCGTGCCATAGGTAAGGTAGGTGAAGCTGCTCTTGTCACGGGTGTATGCGGCCATAGCAGCCTGTCCGGCCTCCAGAAGCTCAGCCTTTGCAGCCTGCTTATACACTTCGTCCATGGCCACGTTTACAAGCGTGACCTTGTTGTTCTTCAAGTCCATGTTGCCGCCGTAGGGCCTGATGCCTTCGTCGCTGGTAGATGGCAGGATCAGCCCGCCGTCAACCTTGAAGATGATGCGGAACTCACCGTGCGAGGGCTGGTAGCCGTCGCCGATGTCATCATCCTCTTTCTCCCTTGCAGGACTGAGAGCATCGAAATAGGTAAGCTCAAACTCACGACCGACGAGAGGCTGAGGAAGAGCACCGTCTGCATAGTTGGGCTGGAACTCCATCGAGAGGGGCAGTCCTTCAATGATAAGGTTGGTGTCGAAGGAATAAGGCACCAGCTCCGAGCCGTTCCAGTATGCCAGCTTGAAATACCACTTGGAATACTGCTTGTAATGGGTTATCGTGCCTCCCGTCTCTGGGTCTGTCTCAGTGGAGTCGATAATTTTCTTGCCGTTCTCGTCGGTAAGCCAGCACCTGCGCTCATGCACATCGTACATCCAAAGCTCCATCTTCGGGTAGATGTCATCAAACACCAGGTCTTTCATTATCTTGGGACTGCCGCCGCCGAGGATGCTGTCACCATCGAGCATGAGCCGCTGTGTCACCTGCACGTTCTGGCCCTTGATGGTCTTCTTCGACATGTTCCTGGTGCCGCCGAGGATGCGGAAGGTGTTGTACTGGATGCCGCCGTCGGTGGCAGATACAAGGGTTCCTACGGTCTCTGTGATGCCGTTGGCACCTGTACGGGCCTGTCCGTATGAAGGGGTGTCACCGTTCATGTCGAACGATCCGAACTTGATGGTGCGGCTGCTCCATATAAACTGATAGTCCACACCAAAAGCGTCTGCAATGGCCTGTGCTGCACTCTTGACGGTGGCACCGTCGAAGTTGATGCTTGCCGTCACACTACCCGAAAGGCCGCTGGTGTCTGCCGTCCATGTGCCGAGGTCGCCGTGGTCGCTCAGACAGGCGGCAAGGGCATTGGCAATAGTCGAGATATTGCCGGTATAGGGATAGGTGGAGAGCACCACGTCCTCATAGGTGACATTGCCGCTACCGTCAACACCAGTAACAGCCTTGGTGTTGAAGTAGAAAGGCAGGTAGTCCAGCTGTGCCATGCGGTGCAGGAACTTTACGCTGTAGTGGTAGCCGTATGCGTTCTGCTGGCTTGGGTGATAGGTGGAGAACAGGATATAGTCGCTGTCGATGGGGCAGTTGGTACCAACGGGAAGGGAGGAATTGTCGGTGGAGTTCCACTCCATCTGCACATATCCGCCGTCGCTGATGTTCTGCTCCTTGACGATGGACTCAAATACGTTATTGATAGGGAATGCCATAGTTACGTTCTGTTGTTAGGATTGGGTTCTTCGAGCGAAAGGGTGAACTTGGCCATTTCCCGGTTATACTCGGAGAACGGCTGGCAGTCCACGTAGCGGAAATGGAATACCACGTCATCGAGGGCCGAATGCTTGATGTGAATCCAGCCGGGGTCGAGTATCTCTGTGCAGAACTTCCAATAGAGCTGGAAGAACGCCGTCCTTGTCGGTGCCGTGATGTGCATGGGTATCGACAAGGTGCGGACGTCCTTGTAGTTCACGCCTCCCTCTATCGACGTGCCGTGCATGGCCATGTTCTTATTCTGTACTGGCTCCTTGTGCGGGGCAGGGGTCATGATACGGGAAAGTCCCTCATCCTCGAATGAGAGTCCGTATTCGGTATAGGCATCGACCCATACATTGCCTTTTCTCAGTTGTACTTCTCCTATTGGCATATCAAATCAATCCTTGTAAACGTGTAATAATAGTGTCGAGCTTCTCACCGAACAGATTCAGAATAGACCTGTTGCTACGCTTGATGTCAAGCAGGTATTCGTTGGTGGTGTTGAGCATTGTCCGTATCTCCTTGACGGTATCTCCGTTCGGTGACGTGATGCCCGTCATGGCCTGTAGAGTTGCGAGAATCTGGAGGCGCACCTCGTTACCCTGCAGCATGGCCATCTGCTGGGCCACCGCAATGCCAAGGTACGTCTCGAACTGGTCATAGGTCGCCTTGTCTGCCATGTTCATCGTGGCTGTCTGATCCTTGGCGTTACCTGTTCCCATGAGGTCGTGGATGGCCTGCGCTTCCTCGGCGTAGCCCTCCTTGGCGGCTGTGATGGCCGCTTGCAGGTTCTTCAGAAGCAAGGCACGCTCTTCCTCGGAGTAGTTGCCTTTCATGATGGCCGCATACTGCTCCTGCCACTCTGCCAGGCGCTTGTCGAACTCTTCACCGAGAACGAAGCGGTCAATGAAGGCCTCAGTCAGTATCTTTGCAATGTCATCGGCAAAGTCCTGTGCGTCCGACTCCATATCCATCAATGCGGAAACAAAGCTGCTTCTGAGGTCTGCCAGCGGCGAGTTCATCTGCTCCACGATGGCAGTCCAGCCCGTGAGGTCAAAGATGGCCTGAGTCTGCTCCTGCATTTCCTTGGCCTTGGCTTCCCACTCTGCGGCCAGCCTGTTCATGGCCGCTGCCGCCTGTTCCTCGTTCATGCTGCCGTTGAAGATGGCATCGTACTGGCTCTGCATACCCTGGAGCCATGAGTCAAAGGCACTATTGAGCACGAACTTCTCCACCAGCTTCTGCGTCAGAAGCTTCCTGATGTCGTTTACGAAGTCCTGCGTCCCTGACTTCATATCCATGAGGGCAGACAGGAAATCGTCACGCATCGATGTGATGGTCTCGTCGATTTCTTCCTCCACCTCTTCTGGCACATACTCAATCTCGGCCAGCGTGTCGAGCAACGGCTTCACGGCATCACCGATGACGGAATAAAGCTCAATGAGCTGCTGCCGTATCTTCTCCATGGCGGCTGTGTCGCCAGCTTCAAGGGCATTGAACCATGCCTCGTTGATGGCTGCAAGCTGATCTGAGAACTGCTGCTCAATGAGGGCTGATATCATCTGCTCGGTCATTGCACGGGCAATGTCGCGTCCGAACTGCTCAGCATCCTTTTCCATATCCATGAGGGCAGATACGAAGGTGCCTCTGAGGTCGCCGAAGCCCTCCTTGGCTTCTTCCTCCACTTCCTCGCGGAAGATACCGAGGGCATTCAGAATCTGCTCCACGATGGGCTGCAAGTCACCGAATGCGGCTTTCAGTTCCTCGATGTACGGTGCCATCTGAGGAAGGACGCTCTGCCATGTTGCGCCCTCTGCGCCCATAGCCTCGTTAAAGGCATTCTGCAGGTTGTCGAGCAAAGGCTGGATCATGTTAGCAGCCACCATCTGCTCGATAATCTTACGGGCCATTGTACGGCCTATTTCCTCTGCCAACTGCTCACCTGTTGACTCCAAGTCCATGAGAGCGGAAATCCAGCTGTCGGTCATGTCGCTGAAAGTGGTGTCCGGCATTTCCTCTTCCACCTCTACGAGCCTGTCACGGAGCTTTTCGGCCTGATCCAGCGTCAACTCACGCTTGGCGACAAGTTCCTCAATCATGGCATCCAGAGCGGCCTCTATCTCTTCCTGCGTCTTGTTGCCGTCATTGAGAATATCCATATATCTCTGATTCCAGTCCTCCAGGTACTTGTCGAAGTCATCATTGAGGATGAACTTCTCAATGAGCGACTGAGTGAGAATCTTATTGAGGTTCTTACGGAAGTCCTCAGCGTCACCCTCCATATCCATAAGGGTAGAGAGGAACTGGTCTCGCAAGTCCTTGAACGGTGATTCCGGGGCTTCCTCCTTCTTGCCTATGCCGAGGGCGTCACGCATCTTCTGAACCAGCTCAGAAGCCTTGCCGAATGCCTCTTCCATTTCAGAAAGAACATCGTCGATATTCTGCTGACGCTGTGCGTCCGTCAGGGATTCGTCTGTTATGTAGCTGAGAAGCTTCGCGCCGTAGGTTTCCATCAGTTCGCCAAGGCCCATGCTCTCAACGATGGTTTTCTCCACCATTTCCCGTAGCAGGGTCTCGCGGATCTTCTCACCCCATGACTCGGCATCGGCATCCATATCCATGAGCGTGTCAAGCAGAGAGGAACGAATGTCGCTGAAAGCGTTCTCGGCTTCCTCTGCCAGTTTCTCATATCCTATGCCGTCGGCAAGCTGCTGTGCCTTACCTGCCAGCTCTTCGCGCTTTCGGACTTGCTCTTCAAGAAGCTGTGTCAGACGCTGCTCGTCGCCAGCCTCCAGAGCCTCCTTATAGGCATTCTTCCAGTTCTCCAGCCATGTATTGAAGTCGTCGCCAAGGATGAACTCATTCACCAAGTCCTCAAACATCACACGCTGGATTTCGCGTTTCCACGACTCACCGTCTGCCTCCATGTCAGTAAGGGTGTCGAGCCAGCTGTCACGGAGGCCGCTGAAATACTCCTTCGTGACTTCCTCAACGGCTTCTTCTATGGGCTTGATGATGCCCCATTCCGTAAACTGGTCAACCTGCTTTTCCGCATCAGTCATATAGCCCAAATAGGTGCTCTTCAATGCTTCAAGCCTGCTCTTGTATGTCCTTTCGTCAATCTTGCCGCTGTTGTAGTCGGACTGCAATTTCGCAAGGTCGGCATACCAGCTTTCAAGCTTCTGCTGGAAATCCTTTGCAATGAGATTGTTGATGACCATGCGGTTCACCATCTTCTGCCAGTTCTCGGCTATGTTGTCAAAGACATCTTCCGAACCGTCGGCCAGCTCATACAGGGAGTTGAGGAAGTCGTCAAAGACATCTTCCTTGGTCGTGGTCGTAAGCTGTTCATTGAGGGCGGCAATGGTTTCCTCAGCGGCCTTTCCAGCCTCGATGTACTGGTCAAGGTATTTCTGGGCCTCTCCATGCAGGGAGTTCCAGAACTGGGGGGCTTCGTTCTTCAACTTCTCCAGCTCCTGCCAGGTGAGGTCAAATAGTCTGGAAACGTCGCCATTGGTATAGTCCATCTGACGGGTGAACGGGTTAATGAACGCGGTACTACCCATCTTCTGTGCGAGTTCCGGGTCATACTGCCAGAGGAATCTCCAGCTTGCGTCATCATTGACATTGTAGCCGTTTGAGTGAGAGAACCACCCGGCACCGCTTCCAGCCCAGCCACGATATATCTCTGCGGCTGCTTTCTGAGTATCTTCAAGGACTTTCAGGGCTTTTTCGCTGACATCGATAGCATCCTTACCGTAGGCTTTCTCCATCAGTTCGCGCTCATATTTCAGATTGCTTTCCCATGAGTCAAGTATGTGGCCCCACTTATCCATTGCAGCCTCGTAGGCTGACCAGTCGGCACCGCCGCCGAAGAGTCCGGCAAACAGTCCTCCAATACCTGTGAACACGCCACCGATGATATTGCCGACGCCCTTGATGGCGGCTACAATTATCTCCGGGAGCTGTGACAGAATGGCCTCGAGGACATCAGCAATCTTTGTAAGGAGGTCATCGATGAACTTTGCAGGCTCAGTACCAAGAATGTCGATAATCTGTAGGATGGCACCGACAAGACCGCCGATCTGCTTTCCTGCCTCTCCGAACAATGCACCGAAATCGGTAGCCACTTTGTCCGTGTCGCCGCTGATTTTCTTGATGATGTTACCGACGGCAAGGGCAAAGCCGGACAGAGAGCCAGACGTTATCTGTCCGAGGATGGTCTGGAAGTCACCCATTCCCTGGTTCATGCTGTCGGTCTTTTCTTTGAGGTCGCTCTGTGCATCTGCCACCTCTGCCTCGGCATTCTCCACGGTCTCGCTGATTTCCTCAAAGGACTCCTGCAGACGGGTAACGACCTCTTGCAGGCGCAAGTCAGCGGGGTTGGCAGCGGCTTCCGCCTCGGCTGCATTGAGCCGCTTGCGGATGTCCTCTGCCGTCTCGTTGGCATCGTTAAGCACCTGTATGGAGTTGCGGTAACGCTTAGCGGCCTCGCCGATCTCATCCCATGTCTGCTTGCTGAATGGATTGCTGGAGCTTGTGCCTCCGGCATCTATCAGCTGGTTACGAAGGTCGGAATATGCCTTTTTGTCCTGGGCGCTCAAAGCCTTGAACTCCGTGGACTTCATATATTCCTCTACCTTCTTCAAGGTATTCTTGGCAATATCCTCGAGGACGTTGCCGACGCCGCTGAACGTCTGTTGCCAGTCGATGCTCTGAGCGATATTCTGGGCACTCATTTGAGAGAGCCTTGACTTCTTCTCTGCTTCAAGCTGCTTCTTGCGCCATTCGTCCTGCTCCTTGGCAATCTTCTCGTTATACTCCTTCTCGATGGCGTACTTCTGCTGTGCGATGCTTCCATACTCCTTCAAGTAGTCGAGCATGGCCTGAGCCTCCATCCTGCGACGTTCATCAAGGGCACGGCGATAGGTGGCGTTGCAAGCCTCCATAAGGGCCGCATAGTTGGCCTTCTCTTCTTCGGTATAGTCCGTATTGACGGTGCTTGCATCAAATACGCTATTCTTATTGGCGGGGTTGGCCTCCCACAGCTTTCTTGCCTCTTCGATTTTGGCCTGCTTCAAGTCCTGATAGCCGCGCTCGATCTCTTCCTTCTGTTTCTTGAAATTCAGTTCGAGTTGACGGAGGGTCTTTTCAGTACCATCTTCCATAGCGTCGATGGTGGCCTGTTCGGTGGAAAACTCCAAATCAGTTGCTGCACGCTCACGCTCCACCTTGTTTTTCTCTATCAGGTCAAGGTATGCCTGGTGCTGTCTGGCAGTCTCTGCAGCCTTCTTGGCTGCATTGCTCCTGCTGCTGTCGCCTTTCAGCTTGTCATAGTCCTTTTTGGCTTGGTCGGCGGCATCCTTCAAGGCCTTATACTCCTTGTCGAAGGTGGCCTTATCCATTTCCTCCTTCTTATTCCAGAAAGCATCTACGGCGGCTTGTGCCTGCTTCCAGTTGTTGTAGGCATCCTTGCGCCATTGTGCGGCTGTGTGGGCCTCCGGCGCTGTCGCTTCATCCTTTACCCATGTGCCAGTAGGACCGTTGAACCTCATACCCTCGGTATTGATGCCCTGACCGTTCTTGGCATTCTGTAGGCTTGTCTCAACCTGCGAGAAATTCATGACGAAGTTAAGGGGAATGGTCGTAACTCCTGACCACGCCCACTGCTTCTTCATGTCGAGAATGTCATTGAGGCACTTCTGCTTCTCTTCGAGCTCAATCTGGAGCCTGATGTCTGCCGGACTCTCAGCAACCTTGGTTCTGAGCTCTTCCACGTCAGCCTCCAGTTCTGCTATGAGGGAATCGTATTTCTCCCTGGTGTCATCCGCAATCTGCTCATAGTTCAAAGGAATGTTGCTGTTGGCAATGGTACCAGCGGCAACATCGTGGGCGTTCTTCAACTCCCCGGCGAGGTCTGCGGCACGCTTGTAGAAGTCATAGACGGCTTGTTTGGCCTGTACGTTCTCGTTGGCCTCTTTGATACGGATCTCCAGAGGCTTAGCGTCCTCGGCCATCTTCTTGCGGATGCGGTCAATCTCGGCCAGCTTCTTCAAATAGGTGTCAAGCTGTGCCTCGGCACCTGCCAGCTGCTGGAGGTTGAAGATGGCATTCTTGCCGCCTGTGTACCTCGCATCGTCGAGCATGTTCTGATTGATGCGCTCGATGGCTTCCTTCCACTTCTGCACCTCACTGCGGATATGGTCATAGTTGGCCTTGTCAGCCTGTTCGTTAAGCTCCTTGGTGGCTTCCGCGAGGTCGATGGTGGCAATGGTGGCCTTGTCGTACTTCTCCGTGAGGGTGGGAGCCATCTTGTTAAGCATTTCCCAGGCAACCGCTTTCTGGTACTCGGTGGCCGTCTCGTCCTGTATGGTCTGAATGTAGCCCTTGATTTTGTTCTGCTGCTCGTCGAGCTTGTCAGCGAAGGTCTGCATTTCCTCATTGGCCCTGCGGCGTGCAGCAGTCTCGACACCTTCTGCGGTGGCCAGCTTATAGACACCGAAGGCCACGGCAGCGAGTGCAACGGCTACGGCAGTATATGGATTGGCAAGCATGGAGGCCGTCAGAGCCTTTGTAGCCGCCGTCAAGCGCATTTTAGCCACCGTCAATACATTCACACTGCCAAGCTCTGCTTTCGCCGCTGCAATGCTGATACCACGGGCAGCGGCCAGTTTCTTCGCCTCTGCAGTAAGCAAGGCCTCCTGCACGGCCATAGCCTGCTTGATGGCAATGGATGTCTTCTCGATAGCATGGGCGGTAATGAGGGCAGTCTTGTAAAGGCCGATGGCTACAACGGCATCCATCAGGACGGCACCCACCTTCTTGTAATTCTCCACCAGGTAGGAAACGCTACCCAGCACGTCATTGATAATGCCCTCGTTGCTCTTGCCAATCTCGTTGAACATCGTATCGATGGCATCCTCAATATTTGAGATCTGTCCTGCAATGGTGTGCGACTGGGCCTCCATCAGTCCGGCGAACTTGCCGCCCTCTGAGGACATCGACATAATGGCCTTGTTGAACTCTTCGGCACCAACCTTGCCAGCGGTCACCAGCTCACCCACCTTGTCTTTGGTCACTCCGAACTGCTTGGCCAGCTCTTCGGCAAGAGGAATACCACGACCCATGAACTGGCGCAAGTCCTGAGTGAACATGCGGCCCTGTGTCATAGTCGTGCCATAGAGCATCACAAGGTCGCCAAGGGGAATGGAGAGGCCAGCGGCAATGTCGCCGAGGTGAATCAGCGTATCGTTCACATTCTCTGCGGCCACGCCGTATGCAAGCAGCTGCTTGGCACCGTCGGCCACGCCTTTAAGGTCAAAGGGAGTAATGGCGGCGGTACGGGTCAGTTCCTGCATCAGCTGCTGTGCGCGTTCGCCAGAACCAAGCATAGTAGTGAAAGCCACCTCCAGCTTCTGGAACTCACCACGGATGCTGGTAACCTTCTGAATGAAGTCCTTTCCAGCCTGTAAGGTGAGGAACCCGGCAGCGTACTTGGTCAGCTTATCCATACCCTCTGCCATGATGCCAGAGGACTTCTCGAATTCTTCCCCAAGGTCTTTTGTGGCATCGGTGGTTTTCTCGATGGCCTCAGTAGCCTTGTCGGCTCCGCGCTTCTCTTCCTCTCCAGCCTTCTTCCCGGCCAAGGCAGTCTGCTCATGTGCCTGGGTATTCTTGTTGACGGCAGCGGTCATCTTGTCGAATGCGCCAAGCAGCTTATTCATCTGGGCCGTGAACTCGTCGATGGTCATGCCCGTCTGCTTGACGTCCCTTGCCGTCTCATGTATAGTCTCTCTTATGTTGTTCGCACCACGCACGAAGTCGCTGTCATCCATCCCGGCTACGAACGAGAGTCTTCCTTCTTCATCTGCCATAATAAAATCCGTTGTTATTCGTTAAACTTCACACCCCGCAATGCCAGGCCTTTCAGCTTGTCGAACGATGCAGGGTCGTTAGCATCAAGCATAGTGCCCCCGGCCTCTGTAGATACGTTCTGCAGTTCCTCGTCTGTGAGGTACACAGATGTTATCTTGTCGGCAATCATGAGGCGAAGGAAAGTAAACCCTTTCTCATAGATGATTTCATCGTCTGAATAGCCAAGTTCTTTCAGTTGGCCGATGAATGAGCCGAAGATGGTAAGTCCACCGAATGAGATATTGTTCTTTCCGTTCTTACGCTTGATTTCCATTACCTCTGCAAGCCGCTTCTGCTCCTTGTCAAGTCCGAGCTCATGGATCATGCGGTCGGTCTTGTCTGAGGTAAGGACATAAATAAGCAGCGTTGCAACGTCCTCGATGCTCATTTTGCTGAAAACGTTGCGACGCTCTGTGATGGCCTTGCTGTTATGCAAGTCTTTCTTGGTGTTTGGTGTTGCATGGATGGCGAGAATGTGGCAGCATACTTTCCCGTTGGTCTCTGCAAGGCGCAGGGCTTCCATATAGGGATTCTTTTTGAGTATGGCGTCATTCATAGAAAGACCGTCCATAATCCGTTTCAGCAGGAATTGCTTTGCCAGCGTTACGGGGTATAGACGGAACAGCTTGCGGCCAACCTTGATTTCATGCGGCTTCTGTGTGATGATGTCTGCAAGCTCATATTCAATATCTTTCTTCTTGTCATCCATAGTGGACGTGACAGGGCTCGAACCCATTCAAGTGCTGTATGAGGCACTTGACTACCAAAGCACGCCCGTGTGCCGTCTCTATGAACCCGAGACGGCAGGGGGTTAGCTGAGCTGGTAGTACGTTGTACCGTTCACGACCTCAGTGTCCCAAGAGTGGACATAGGTGTTACCGTTCTTGATGAACCAGCCAAGAGCCTTCGGGTTCTTGGTGGAATAGCCATCGATGCTGGTAGAGACAGCCGTGTAGGTATCAGCGGCGGTGTGCTTCTTGATGTCAACATCGTCGAGGTCACCGTTGGAGTCCGTGCTTCCCTTGGTCTTATAGTAGTAGTGACCTACCAGACCGTTCTGGGAATCCTGCTTCAAGGTCTTCTTGCAGGAGCAGTCTTTCAGCTCTGCATAGACAGCGCCCACGTTCTTCGGGATGATGGCGATATCGCCAGCGTCCTCGACGTAGCCGGGGGTGAAGTCGTCGCCGTCCTCGAGGCGACGGTCGAACTCGATGATATACTTGTCAGGGCGTACCTTGCGGCCTTCGGCACGGCCACCCTCAACGAGTGCTTCGTCCTCCTGGCCCTCATCGACGCTCAGACTTGCGGTACCGTCCACGATGTCGTCGTGGGTCTCGGCATTACCGCCAGCGGAGGGAGTGAACTTGGAAGTACACTCGCCCCAACCTAAAATCTTTCTTACTGCCATAATTCTTTTTCAGTTAAAGTTATTATTCAGCGCATCTTTTGAATGTAATTCGCGTATGAATGTAGCTCTCGCCAGTCTGGGGGTCTTCGTAGTCCCTTATCGTCGGCCTGTCTTTCTTTGGAAGCTCATACTCCGGCGAAGCGGGACGGGTATCAAGCCAGTCGCGGATGATCTGAGACAGCGCATCGATGCGGGCAATGTCCTTAACAGGCTCGGTGTCCTTGCCGAATGGTTTCTTAGGCACGAACACGTTAACGACTACCACACCGTCTTGAATCTGCCCGTCGAGCCCGGCCACGAATGCGACCACAGCATCCTCGGCCTTGGAATTCCGCGGCCTGGTGCCGTCGCGGTACACTTGGCCTCCGATGGCTGTTGCTATTGGGCTGTCCTTGACGAGACGGTAGAAGTCCTTCTCAATCTGTGTCGCTGTCTTGATGTCGCTCATATTCGCTTGATAGTGAATCCTAATTGTTCAAGCATCTGCGGTACCAGACGGTCGGCCAGGAGCTTTGCCGATGTCAGCACGTTCTTGCCGCGTCCTTCGACATATACGGCGTAGTTCATGCCAGCAACGACAATAAGGCAGATACCTGTCTTATGCTCTGACGCGAGACGGGAGAGGAAGGCTGTTGCCTCGCCTTTTCCTGCCACACCATCCTTGACCTGCTCAGACACCTTCGAGCGGACAATCTGCCCGTCAACAACCACGGCGTAGCCGATGGAAGAGCGAAGGTTTCCCGTCTGGTCAATGTAGGAGCCGTTATCCCTTGCCTCAGTGACGCAGGATTCTCCGACATAGGCAAAGGTGTTTATGATGACCTGCCTCGCTTTTTCGAGGCTTGCGTCAATATAAGCATCCAGTTCCGAATCAGGAGTTGACAACCTAATTGGCATCAGACAATGATTTTGATACGGTCAAGGCACACTTCCTGAATATCCTGCACTTTGAACTCGCCAAGGTCTCTGTTTCCCCTTACAAGGCGTACGGTGTCGGTGTCTAACCCGCCGGGAATGCGCTCAATCAGCACTTCGTATGCCTCATGGGTGAATGTCCCGCTTACGCTTACACCTTTATTATCGTGCGTATTGGTCTTGATGAAACAGCGGACAGGATAGCTCCAGACGGAATCGGCGACGATGGGCTGGCCATCCTCGTCGAACTGCCCGGCAGCGGCTCCAGTTCTGTATGTAAGTGTCCCGTTGGTTCGCATAGCTTTCAATAAGTCAAAGACCCGTCCTGAATGACGGTCATACTTTCAGAGAGATACTCGGAAGCATCCAGGCCGAACCGCTGGCACCAGAAGAGAATGTTCTTTTCCACCGCCTCGCGGTTTATGCTCACGTTGATGCCACCCTCGCTGCGGTTAGACTCAACCCATCCCTTGACGACAACGATAGCTGCCTTGACGATTTCCACGTTATTAGGCACGGCATTGCCGCTTTGGCTGATACCCGCATCCTCCAGCACGTCAATGAGCACGTCATCGTCGGCATAGCAGGTGTCGCATATAAGTTTGCACTTCGCCCTGAGTGCTTCCAAGTTAGTTCTTTCCATTACAGCTGGGTTTTGAGGGTATAGATATCCTGACCTTCCGTAATGATAGGCAAAGAGAGGGATTCTGCCTTGGTGAACTCACCGTGGTTGTCGCCCTTGGTCTCGCCAACGTTCCACTGGCTGATGCGGATGCGGCCATAGTTGCTGTAGGCAACGTCGCTTTCCTGTTTCAGCTCATTGTCGCTGTAGGCGTTCTTGACCGTGCCAAGCTTACCTTCGGGAATACCTACCAAGTTCTTCTCGTTCCAAGGATTGTAACCGAGGAACTGACGGCCCTTCTGCACACGCAGACGGCGGCGCACCTTCTCGAAGACGGGATAATCGTTGCTCAGCATGTACTCGTTGATGTCCTTCAAGGTGACAATCTTCGAGGACTTGTCTGTGCCCCAAATCATCTGCTTCATCTTCTTGGTGCGGCACATGTAGCTGATACGGCTGGGCGCACACAGAATCTTAGAGAGGCTGGTCTTATCCTCGGCGGCGTCGATCAGCTCGAACACGTCTTCCATCGGGTCAACGGTGTCGATGTTCTCTTCCGTCCACTGCGTCTTGGCGGTGGCGAGGTTAGCCTGCGGGAAGTTCATGCTGATGCCTCCACGGATGGGGCCTTCGGGGTTGTTGTTCTCGTCGAAGGTAAACACGCCGTGGTTAGACAGCAGACCAAGGAAAATCATGTCAAGCTTGCCCTCTACGGAGTTGACCACCGTCTGGACGTTGCCCCACATGATGTTGACCAGCTGCTGAGTCTTCTGCTTGTCGCTGATGCTCTTTGAGTCGAGAATCTGGAGAATCTTACGATAGTCCTTCATCGAGAGTGGAAGAGTCAGGGCGTGGTTCATCACGCTCTTCTTGATCGTCTCGATGCCTTCCGTCTGCAAGATAGGCTCCTTAGAGTCGATGCCGATGGTAGGAGCAACAACGGTGATGTTGTACTTACCTACCAGTTCCTCAAAGTCAAGCCCAATAGTCGGGTTATCCCAGTCGAGCCAGCGAGTGTACAGCACCTGGTCAAACAGACGCTTCTGAAGCTCAGAAGCCTTGTCGATGCGAATCTGCACATTTTTAGTGAGTTCGCCAAAAAGTGAACTGAGTTCTGCCATAGTTACTGCTCAATGACTTTGATGTTTGGATTTGATTTCAGCGCATAGCCATTCTCAATCAGCCACTCAGCAGGGAAGGCCGGGAGAATGTCTTTCAAGAGTACTGCGTCATACGCAGGAGAGAGAGCGGGGTAACGCTCCTTTACGAACTCTTCATCCTCGGCGAGAGTCGAGTTAGGCACATACTTCGGAGCGGCCTTCTGCAGCACAACGTAATCGTCGGCAGCGAGGGTCTTTTCACCGAGATACGGAGTGACAGAAGCGAGAGCAATCTGTCCCTCACTGGGCTCAGAAGCGACAATCTTCAAGGCACCCTCTGTGGTGCTCTCAGCGTCGATGTAGCCGTAGTCGATGGCCTCCTGGATGAAGTGACCCTCTGCCAGCGTAGAGATAGCGGCATTGAGAGTCAGAACGTCATAGTCAGGGTTGCTGGTGTCGATGGACTTGATGGTTGTCGTCTTGGCATCGTTGGAGAGATCCATCACCGTGTCGCCAACCTGGAAGTAACCATCCTTCGCAACTCTCGGCTTGGTGGTGGTACCGCCAGTGAGAACCTTGGCCACCTTGATGACGGCACAGGTCAGATTTGGCAGAACCTGAATCCAAGCGCCCCGGTAGATTTTGGTACCTACGGGGAATTCCTGCACGGGCTTGAAACCTGCTGGCAGGATGCGTCGCTCCTGGCGCCAGAAGGGATTCGGATGCTTCGTGTAGGAAGTTGAAGCGAATTCAATCATCGTTCTTAATCGGTTTTGTTGTCAGGCAATGTTTTGGCCCACGCATCGGCATCATCCTCCATTGCCTTTTGAGAGGATGATAAGATGTCTGCCTTTTCGGCTGGCATCAGTTTGTTGGTGACCAGATCCTGCTTGTATTCCTTCAACTCCTTCTCGATGTCTGCGTCATCGGCAATGCTGAAACGCTTCATGAGGAAGTCTGGGATTCCAAGCTCTTTCGCTTTCAGAGTGATGGCTGTCTGACGCTCGCCCTTGGCCTTCTCAGCTTTGAGTGCAGCATTTTCATCCTGCAATGCCTTGATGGCCTTGTCGTTCTGCTTCTTGTAGTTGCGGAACCATGCAGGGGGATTCTTGCCGTCATCGTTGCCCTCATCGTCGTCACCTGCTCCCTCGTCGTCATCATCCCCAGACTTTTTGGTCGTGGTCTTAGGCTTGGGAGCCGTTTTACGCGTCTTCCTCGTAATCTCCCCCTGGATAAGCTTCGCAGTTGGAACGAGAGAATCCGCAGCATTCTCGATGTCCTCGTCTGAGGACTCGTCACTTAAACCCTCGGGAGCCAACTCTGCCAGCTCCTCGATTGCCTTGTCTGTCAATCCAAAGTCTTTACATTTGTCTTGCAGAACCTTCAAAAGTTTCTTATTCATCTTGTACAAAAAAGTGATTAATCGCGGCAAATTTACTCATTTTTATTGATATAGTGCGTAACAAGCACGGATAATTTCACTATCTTGCAAAGTTAAACTTTCTTAAAATTTCGGGGTGATTTGAAGAAAAACACCGAAAAACTTGCATATATTGAATATATTGTCTAAATTTGCAACATCAAACGTGCCTAACAAGCACCTAACAAAACGCAATACAGATATGGAATTTAAGGTTTTATTTATCACTGGAAAGACCAAGAGCTTCAAAACGGAGCGCGGTATGAGAAACTTCATCGCCAGGAAGTCAAACGACATGAACAACGGCATCGTTATGTACGGTCTGGCAAAGTACATCAATTTATTCATCACTAAATGATTATCAGACAATGGAAAAAGCAAAACTTGGAACGGTTATCTACCTCGACGGCATCCGCTGTCACCTTGGAATGGTAGGTGGTTACACGAAAGACGAGTGGGGCGACGACGCCTATTTACTTTCATCGGCTGTCATCGATGGCGACCTTGCACTCAACAATGAGGGAGAGGACGAGGACTTCATCTACCCGATGGACTGCTGCAGTGAAGCGACCCAGGAGGACGCACAGAAGTATCTAAACAAGTTAATGAACAAGTAAAATCAGACAGCCATGTTAATCAAGGAATTTATCGAAAGGACGGGTTTCACACCCACAGATGACTACTATCACACAGAGATAGAGCCGGAGTACAATCACAGCAAGCTCGAAAAGGACGATTGGTGCCGCGAGTGGAAGAAGAACGGAGGCATCCAGAAAGCCTACGATGCCATGTGTAAGGATGCAGCCAACAACCATCTGAGAGTGAAGGAGCTTGAAAGTGTAATTGACGAGAACACTCAGAAGCTCGCTGAATACTACAAGCGGATTCAGGAACTGGAGCCGAAAGCCACCATCTATGACGGCATGGCAGATTTCCTAATCGAGCAAGCCGAAAAGTGGTCTGCAACAGACCTCAGAGCAAAGGCCATTGAAATGCTCGGTTCCAGAGAGTACCTGCGTCGGAAGATTGAGAAAGGCTTCAACCTCTGGGAGTCAGACAAGGAATTACTCATTAACGTTTTATCGAATTACTAAATAGGTAACGGGGAGCCTAACCAACTCCCCATTTTAATGCAATACTGATATGGAAGATTTGAACAAGTACATCAAGAAGTCTCACATCAAAATGGTGGAGAACTTCAACGCGGATCTGGAAGCGTTCCGCAAAGAGACAGGAGAGCCAGTAGCGACGTTGTATGAGGATGCAAACACCTCATTCACACTTTCCTCTGTTCGCGTCGAGGAAGGCCGCTTAAAGTACACTTACGACGGCAAGGAGGAATACGAGGAAGCCTTGTGGGTGGATGAAGAGGACGGTTCACTTTCCGAAAGGGAGGGTCGACAGCATCCCGGAATACATCAAGTTCTGGCGTGCTTGCCTACGCCGGGCAAAGAGGTACTGGAGCATGGATGGTGACAAGCTGGATGCCATTCAGAACGGAGAGGCTCTTGACATTGAGATTGACGAAGATTAGTATTAACCATTAAACGCAATATTGATATGGGACAATTTAGTTGGTTCACACAAGACACTCACCATCGTATCATTAACGATGAAGAGTACACGGTCATCATGTCGGATGACAAGGGAAACAAGTACGAGGAACACTGCTACGAGGGCTACGGTGTTTTCGGTGGTAAAGACTACTACGAGCTGCTGGCAGAAATGAACGGCTACAGCCTCGATGACTTCAACGGTGACAAGGAGGCACTAAGACAGAAGGGTATCGACCTCGCCTTTGACGGTCATCCACATGGGGATAACCCGAACGTCAAGCACCCGTCGCTCACTGAGGCTGGTGTGTACTGGAACGGTAAAGCTCCAGAGTCAGACCCAGACCAGGGATGGCTGGAAGAGGACGAATGGGACGATTACGAATTTACTGATGACAACTATTAAGACTATGGAACAGATTACAAGAAGGGCCTCAGTAGAGGCATTGAAGAAACAGGCTTACGAGGCTAACCGCTGGAGCAGTTTCAACCCGGAGAGAGCAGGCGAGGTTCTGCTGAATTGTTGTGAACAGGAGCTGTCCGAGTTCCTGAGTAAGATACCCGAGGAATTTCACGAGGAATACGAGAAGCGTTTCCTTGAATTGTTCCGTCATTGGCTGGCCGCTCAGTCCAGATGTGCCAGCCCAGCGGTGACAGGCCCGGCCAAGTTCCCCACGGCGAAGAACCGCAAGTATCTGGAGTGGGAACGCTCAGCCCGTGAAAAGCTCAATACATGGGTGGAGCGTGTTGTGAAGCGACTCAACCGCCAGCACCGTTTGACAGGATGGGAAGAGATCGAGCGACTGCAAGAGAAGATTGACCGTCTGACTGAGCTGCAGGAGCTGATGAAGAAAGCCAATGCGGTGATCCGCAAGAAATCACTTGCCGACGTCGAGAAGGTTGAGGAACTGGAGAACCTTGGCCTGACTGAGAAACAGGCATTGGAGCTGATGGACGGCACAGGCTGTTGGTGGGGCAAGGGCTTTGCACCCTTCCAGCTCACTAACAACAATGCCAAGATTAAGAGCACACAGGAACGCCTCGACCGCCTCACGAAGATGGTCAACACCGAGGACAGGACTGAGGACTACGAATGGGGAAGCCTCGAATACTGCTACAGCGAAGAACGGCTCCGCATCCACTTCAAAGAAATCCCCGACGAAAAACTCCGCTCGGAACTGAAAGGCTCTGCTTTCAAGTGGTCACGCAATAACCAGGCATGGCAGCGTCAGTTGACAAGCAATGCCATCTATTCCGCCAAACGTATTCTCAACATAGAGGGCTGAGTCATGAATAAGCGAAAGGTGTTCCATGTAGAATTGAAGCAGCCCCTCGACGGGAGGCAGCATTTCTACTTCGGCTCAAAAATGGCGATATTTGACGTTTTACCGCATGAGGCAGTGGGAATCACTTACCGCACTCTTACGAACTGCGTAAAGCTCTCAAATGGGCCGTATGAGAATAAAAAATGCGTCATCAGACAAGGCGAACTGATAACAACGAACCAAATTAGAGCAAAAAAGTAGCCGAAAATTTTGTCAGCTCGGAAAATTTGCTTAAATTTGCAGCCAAATAAAGGGTGTTCCTTAAATACCGCGCCGGATTGCATCTCTGGAGGGAAGGGTTTAAGGGACGCTTTTTATTTTGGCTTTGCATTCTCGCTGTCGGATATGCTGTGCAGCTTCATTTCACCCCATTTCATTTCGTGAACGATTATCCAGCCCTTCTTTCCGTTTACCTCAGTCTCGAAGATGTGGCTACCCACAACGTCCTGCCTGTTCTTGCTGTCGCTGGTGACTCCGAGGTAGGTTGTCTTGTCGAACTTGTCAGGCAGTTCAAGCAGGAGCTCGTTCTTTGCCGCAAATTCCTCAAAAGGCTGGTTTAGCCACTCCTTGACGGCGCTGTTCGGCACCGTGATAGGTGAACCGATGGAAGGATGCGAAAGCGTATTGTCCTTGAACAGCACCTTTGCCTCTTCCCTAATCTCATTACGACGCTCTCTGACGGCATCATCAAGTGGCCTGCTGGCCGCTGCCGTATTCGTCAGGAATTTCGGATTGTCCTTCATCCAGTAGGGCAGCGTTCCGCGCTGTGCCGCCTCGTCGATGCGCTCCTGGTTATCCTTCACCCATTTCTTGAAGTCCTCATGCGGTTCCGTCACCTCATTGGAAGAGTGGAAATCACCCGGCTCTTCATCGTTGAGCAAGCGTTTCTGCATGGCTATCATTTCATCCATTGAGCATAGGATCGGCACGGCATAGCACCTACACTGGGGATGCCAGCCCCTAAAGTCGAAGTCCTTGGGGAACTTCCCGGCCAGGGCCTCACATATCTTGCACGGGAATTTCCTCTTGGAACGCTTCACCTCTATGCCTACGACGAAATCAAGCTGGCTCCACCGCTCATTATCGGCAGCACGGTAGGCCATGTTGGTCTCAGTCCTGGCAAGGCGCATGGCATTCTTGTAGCTGCTTCGGTACTCACCACGTCCGGGGTGGTACGCTGCGGCCCTCTTCGACAGCTTCAAGTTCCCCTCTTCGTCACGTACCCGGCGGAAAAGTCGGTCGGGCTCCTGCAGGTACTGGCGCACATGACGCGAGACGGTGGCCGCTGAGTCACCACGCCCAAGGCTGGCAGACAGGGCAAGCTCCATTTCCTCTTTGAACTGGCTGGTGTACTTCCACACCTTCTGGGAGAGGTTGAGACCGCCGTACTCACTCTTGCGCTTGAAGAAGGCATCCATTGCGTCATGATTCCTGCTGAACCATCTGGCATAGTGGTTGTCATCTTTCAGCCCTTTTCCGAAGATGGACTCAATCATTGCATCGTTGGAGAGGTTCGCAAACTCCCATTCGGCTATGACACCCCTACGGATTTCCTGATAAACGGCGCTGTAGAGGCCACGCAGGACGTTTGTAGCCTTCACGGATAGTTTCTTATGGTCGGCGAAATAAAACACCTCTTCGGGCTCCAAATCGACGTCTGCGGCCAAGTCAAGCAGGGCATTGACGGCAGCGGTGTAGTACTTGCTGACGTTGGAAGCATAGCCCTCAGTACGTGCAAACAGCCCGGGCAGATACTTCTCGATCTCTATCTTCTTCTGTTGCTTCTTCTTTTTCATCCTGGCTTCTTTGGCTTGAAATTGTCATTACAGCCCTCATGGTTCATCAGCATGGAATGAGTCTGGTGAGGGCATCGGCACATAAAGAACTCACCCTTCACATTCTTGCAATGGAAGTCGTAAGCCTTGGCGCAGTCACGGCACAGGTGCTTCGGCCTGTCGTATTTCTGACCACTCGCCATTATTCAGCCCCTCCGAAAATGTCATCCTTCTTCTGGGTGGCCGTAAACAAGTCCTGCTGTTCCTTGGCGGCTTCTTCCTTCTGCTTCTTGATGCGCTGTTTCTCCAGCTCCTTATCCTTAATGAGCGGGTTCTGCTCGATGCCGCTTTCCTCTGACATGGTACCTCCGTCGATGGACTCATTGATATTCTTGATGGTCTCGACAATATCCTCACCGAATGGCTCCTGGTACTCATGGTCGCACTCCAGCTGGTCAAGCTTGTATTCGCTCTTGGTGATATACAGGACGTTGGCCATGATGGATATGACAAGCGAGGCGGTTCTATCCAGCAGCTCGTCGTAGTTCTCCTTGTGCTTCGTGGCCTTGATGTCTGCAAGGAGCATCATCTGTTTAAGAGCCTTGCCCGACATCTGAGACATTCCCTTGAACTGGCTCCAGTCGATGTCCGGCGTGAACGTCTTGGTCAGGATATGGTGGCGCAACCACTCCAGCTCGTCTTTCTTGCTCTCGTTCTGGCCGTCCCATGTGAGGAAGGAGGCCATCTTGCTTACATCTTCCACGTTGTCGCTGGCAACAAGGGTCTTATTCTCCACCTCCTTGTCAGGCATGGACTTCAAGAGGGCCGCTTTCAGTACCAGATAGGGGTCGCTGAAATAGTCGTTTGTGTCTGCCCGGCGTGAGGCCACGTATTCCTCGCGGTTTATCAGTTCCTCAACACCGTCCCATTCCTTCTTCTGCTTGAAGTAGATGACGGGGATTTTCCCGATGGGGTTGTCCTCTTCCTCCACCTCCCATCCGAACGTTCCGCGCTGGCAATGGTAGATGGTCTCGTCTGTGAAGATGTCGAGGTGATAGGTGGTCTTTCCGGCCACGTCCTTTGAGTAGTGGCCCCATGCGAAGGAGATAAGGTTCTCGTACACGTCCCATCGGGTGTAAATCTCGTCACCCTTGGAGCGGGCGAGGACGCGAATCTGGCAGTCCGGCTCATTCTTCTTGTTGCGGTACACACGGAAGAGCATAGCGGATTCCGTCTCACTTCCTGCCAGTCGCTTGCACTGTCTTATCTTGCTGTTGAAGTGCATCTTCTTCAGCAAGTCGGTGTAAGCCTGGAATCCTGCGTCGGCACCCTCGCTCTTCTGCTTCCACTTCACGGGCTGGCCGAAGAGGAACACAAGGGAAATCTCATTGATGTACACAGGATAGCCGACGGGCAGTTTCCATCGTGTAAGCGTACCCTTGCGCTTTCCTGTGAGGTCTTTCAGCACCTTATCCTTGCGCTCCATAATGAGGTGCGTCTTCGGATCGTACTCCTTCATGGCTTCCTCGGCCTCTAACTGGTGGGAGTCAAGCAGACTCATAACTCTGGTGATGTCCTTGGCGGCAATAAGCTGCTCAAAGTCCTGGTTCCTGCCTACGGTGGCATTGAACAGATTGGTAATCGAATTGATAATTGACATAACTTTTACTTTTATTGGTTACTACTATATTGCTAACATGGAGCCGACGTACTCAGGCACCTCGAAGCTGTCATCTACGAAATAGTTGATGGCATAGCCCAGTATATCGACATATTCATCATGGGTCTTGGCCGGGAAGCCGCAAACCTCGTCTATAAATTCCTCATTCCAGTCACCTTCCACCAGATACACGCGGCCACACTCAACCTTCGGGGCCACAGCATAGAGGCGCGTGTCTTTCGGATCTGTAGGCGACGGCGTGTAGGTGACATTGAGCGAACTCGACTCCTGTAGCTGCTGGCACACGCTCACACCGTTGGCTTTCGGCTCGATGCGCAGCGTGCTCTCTCCGCTGGCATCGTTAGCGGCCATGAAGTCCGGCAGATAGCGTATGAGGTCTGGAAACTCCTTGTAAACCTTCTGTGCGCAGGTGATGTAGATATTGTTTCGTATCTTGCAGGCTCCGATGATGCCGCTGGGGTCATTGTCGCTCTTCTGCTTCTTGTTGTAGGCGGTATCGAGGAAGAAGTGAATCGGCTCATGGAAGTGCAGGGCGTGATAGTCTGCCAGGCTGATGTGCCTGAACCATTTCTCCTTGATGATGTTACCGCCCTCTGCCGTCGGACGCTGTTCGTACTGCCCGGCATAGCCACGACTACCGAGGTCTGTCTTTGCTTCATTCAGTACGGGCCTCGGTAGTCTTACAGGATCGAGCAGGCCGTCCACATATTTCTCCCTCAGTTCCACAGGGCTTACGTTGTCCGACAGCTCAGCAGGGAGGCAGATATGACGGATATTCTCACCCTTCTTCTTCAACAGGTAGCCAGTCACATCTTCCTCATGGAGTCGCTGCATGATGGTGACCACAGGCGTATTGGCTTTGTCAACCTTACGTGAGGAAAGCGTCTTGGTATGCTCATTGGCAGCAGTACGCATCTGCTCAGATTCGGCCTGTTTGGGGTTTACAGGGTCGTCATTGATGATAACGTGAGCATGGAAGCCGGTAATGGTGGCTCCCGTCGAAGTGGCGTAGCGGTAGCCAGTATCGGTATTCTCATAGTTCTGCTTGCCGCTCTTGTCTCGCCTTATCTTTATCTCGGGGAACAGCTTGCGGAACTTGTCACTTTCTATGATGTCTTTCGACTTGGTGGCATGGTCGATGGATAGTGCGCCGGAGTATGAGTTGGTGATGATGCGGATGCTGGGGTCTTGCGTCCACAGCCAGACGGGCCACATCACCGTAACGATGGTACTCTTGGTGGTGCCTGGTGGAATGTTGATGATCAGGTCATACGGCTTTGGCCTTCGCTCCACGATAGACACGGAAAGCTTCTGGAGCTCACCACAAAGATACGGAATGTGCCAGTTGTACACAGGTTCCTCTTTGATGATGACGTCCCAGAAGGTCTTGACGAAGAAGAAGAAGCTCTTCCTGCACTCGTCAGCTACCACGGCGATTGCCAACTCCGAATAGTCGATGTTCATTCCTTCTTGTTAATGAGGTCAAGCCCGATGGAAAGCAGCACTTCACGCTGCTCTTCCGTAAGCTGGTCTAAGTCGATTTTCTGCTTTGGTACCAGAGATTCGCCATCCTTGCCGACAAGCTCCCTGCGCTCGGTGTAGCCCCTGTCCTTCATCTGGGTCTTGGCGTAGAAGATTAGCATGGTGGTGTCACCGTCTTTCATCTTCTTTAGGATAAGGGCCTCGCAGAAGTCCTTCTGCAGCTCCTTCACATCGTCCACTTTCTCCTTGAAGTCCGGGTCTTCGTTATACCAGCGGTAGAACGTCATGCGGGATATGCCAGCAGCCTTGCAGGCCGAGGAAACGATGCCCGATGTCTTATTCAGCTCTTCGAGCATACGTTCCTTGTCTGTCAGAACCCTTTCCTGGATGGTCTTGTCATTGTTATTAGCCATAGTCCTATTGTTGTAAGTCACGAATCAAATCACCAACCACCACACGATAGGTGCGCTTCTTCGGATCGCCAGCTATGAGAATCTGGTAAACCTTCTTGTAAGTGGCCTGTGAGTGTCGGTCGGTCAGACGGGCATAGAGTTTCTTTGCAACCTCATGCCCCGGGTAGTCCTGCGGATGCTCAGCCGCTTTCAGCATTTCCTCTTTGAGCAGCTTCTTATAGTCCTTCTCATTGCCGAACTGCCTGTTCTGCTGAGAGGAACGGAACATTTCGGTGTCCCAGTAGAGCATGACGAGGTCTGCATTCGGTTCACGCTTCAAGATACGCTCGTACAGGTTAGGGTAGAACTCCAGCACCTTCGGCAGCGACTTGATGGTGTCGATGGAAAAGAACTGGCTGATGCGCAGTCTGTTCAAGGGAACACCCACCTTGTAGAGGTAGATGTAAGTGTCTGGTATCTGTAGCCCGTATAGCTTGATGTATAGCCAGATGTCGTTATCCTTCCAGTCATAGAGAGGATAGACGAACTTGCTTTTCTTCATCGATGCTATTGCCGTGCGACGCTGGACGGACTCAGCCATACGGAGGCCAACCATCTGAGGGATGGACTGGAAAATCTTCTCTCCGAAGGTCTGATAGTTCATTCCCATGCGGAAATCCTTGTGGTTCCTGATGGCGAACTTAGGCATCTGGCGCACCCACACACTTTCCTTGCCCGGCTCCCAGCAGATGAATGTTTCGTCGTTAGCGAGCTTGTTGCAGCAGTTGAAGTGCTTGATGGGCATACAGAACCAGTAGAACTTTGCACCAAGCGACATGAAGCGGGAACGCCAGTTCAACACAATCTGCTCGACATCGGGATAGATGGCTTCCTCGTCGAAGAAGATGACCATGAGCCGGGAGAACTGGATGCCGTACTTCTGCATCGTCTTGATGACCATATCGGCCATGCAGATAGAATCCTTACCGCCAGAGAAGGACATCGAGACGAACTGGTTCCTGTTGAAGGTTTCCAGTACGCGCCTCTCAGCCGCTTCCACTACATTGATTTCAAGCTCCTTTTCAAACATAGCCTAACCCTTTCTGATTATCACTGCCTTGCTGAAAGTCTGCTTGCGGTCTGTAATCATCTGTAGGAACGTCTGGCGGTCAAGCTTCGAGAGACGGAAGATTTCCTCGTCGCTCATGCCAAGCTTCTTACTGATGTCAGCGACTGATACGCCCTCCTTGATAAGAGACTTGACAATATTCTCCATCGGCTCCAGCAGATGGGTACCACGCGCACGGTTGAACGTAATGGTTCCTGCCATGTCATCCTCACGGTTGGCATGAGCGACGATGACAACGGGAATCTTATTGCCAAGCATGGTTTTCAACGGCTCCCTGCCGGACACAAGCCAGCGGTGGAAACCGTCAATGATGGTATAGTCGGGCCTTATGACGATGGGGAAGCAGAAGCCGTTGTTAAGAATGCTCTCCATCAGCAGCTTCAAGTTCTTCTCCAGAACCTTGTTAGGGTTGTAGTCATTGGGCTTTACCAGGTCACGGTCTATGAACTGGAGATTTCGCAGTGGCGCGAACAGGTCTTTTGTCTGGCTCATAGCGTAATCTCCTTTCCGCAATGTGGGCATACGATGGTGTGAGCGGTCTGCATCCCTTCCTCGATGTCGTTTCGCTCCTGTACGTCCTCTTGCTGCTTTTCCTCGTTGAACTTCTGCTTTGGTGCTGCAGGTTCTTGGAAGTCCACGCCCATATTGTCGGGCACGTTCTCCTTGATGATGGCATCGAGGTATTCAGTAGTGAAGCCTATGACGTTGGTGTCGCCAATCTCGCGGATGATTTCCTCAACCTTGGTAAAGTCGATGTAGGACATGGACTGAATCTTGTTGTCCTCGACCACGATTTTGAGCTTCTGTTTCTCCGTGAGGCCATGCATGATAGTGACCTCTCCCTCAGTACGACCCAGATACTCCAGGGCCAGCTTCTTGCCGTGGCCGCAGAGAATCCTATTGTTCTCGTCTATGATGATGGGGTAATACTGACCGTAGGTGTCGATACTCTCCGCTATGGCCTTCACCTGTTCCTCTGGATGGATATTAGGGTTCTTCTCATAGGGAATGAGGGTGTCGAGCTTCACGACCTTTGTCTCTTTCTTGATGTTTGTTGCCATATTACTTTCGAATTGATGTTAGAAATTGTCTTGCTGAATTGATATATACCGACGCGGCCATCACAACGTGAGGGTCTATGTCGTAAACCTCCTGCCAGGAATATTCACGCTCTGGCCAAAGCCCGGTGCCTTTCGTCCAGCCGTCCTTTGAGCCATATAGTACCCAAGGCAGATTGTCGTGCATGAAGTAGTGGATGACTGCCATCACCTGCTCATGCGTCCAGTGTGCAATCGGGTTGTATCTGGTGTGGCCGTCGCCAGTCGTGTAGATGTTGGTGCCCCTTCCTACAAAGTTGCCGTCCTGTGAACGTCTGCCGAGAATGAGGAACTTGATACCCGTCCGCTGGCAGTATTCACGCTGCCCGGCATATTGCAGTTTCTCCATCCAGCGTGAGTTCATCTTTGCCTCAGATGGGAACAGCATTTCGGGATGATCCGCAAGCCAACGGAGTGACAGCCCATCAAGATTGATTGTCATCATGCCGACAGGATGATATCTGTACACCCATTGAAGGAAAGCAGGATATTCCAGGGCCTTCGAGGTGCAGAACACACATCGATGGATTCCAGCCTGTTCACACACATACTGGAGTGCCAATGAATCCTTACCACCACTCCAAGCGTATGCAACCATTTTCCCGGCAGTCTTTAGCTTGATGTCATTAACGGTTGAAGCAACCAGTGCCTGCGCTTCATCACGCGACACCAGTTGCTCAATATTCTTCCAAGCATTGGCAAAGTCCTCATTCTTTGCCGTCTGCTTCCTTGGAATGGTTGACCTCATATCAGTTGAATTGTAGTGCTGTGCTGAAGGTGAATGCCTTAGCCCCACCGTCATACTTGAACTGGAGCCAGTCGTAATCGGTAATCTTCAAGCGTAGGTTGGCAATCACTCCCGGCTTGTTGCGCATGGAGTAGCCAGCATTGACCACGAAACGCCCATGAGCGACACCACCGAGAACCTGCAGCCTGTCCGTATCTATGAACTTGTGGCCGTTGTAGGCATCATCCCACGTCGCATCAATCATGAAGCCCTTTGGCAGCTTTACGGTTGCAGACAGCGTATGACGGTAGATATTGGCCTTGGTGTCATAGATGGATCGGGAGAGGAACCACAGCCACTTGTTGTAGTTGACATTGAGCCACAACTGAGGCACGAAAGCCTCTCCACCGATATTGTACTGAGCGACGGCAGTAGCTGACAGCCAGTCGGTGAGGTTTTCCTTATATCCCACAAAAGGCGATACAGAGGTGCTTCCATGGCCGTGCAGGTTGGCAGACACTGGAATCCATATTCGATACCTTGTCGGCTGTGTAATACCGTCGTAAACCTGCGCATGGAGGCCGCAAGGAAGCAGAAGGAGTACTACCAGCGTCAATTTCTTCAGGAGCTTCCGGGCAATCGAATCAATCTTTTCACGGTTGCCGACGTGTTCCTCATGGATGGCCTCAGTGAGCTTGATCATGCCGTTTGTGTTCTTACGCATGTGGTCTGCGATACCAATCATACTTTCTTTCAAGTCCTTCATAGCCTCATTGAGCTGGTCGAATCGTGCAGCCGTAGTTTCTGAAAGTGCCTTATTCAGTTCTATGACTGCTTTCATCTCGTCGGACGGCTCCATGTGTGCCACAACCTTTTCGCCCTCTTTCTCTCTCTCTTTCGAGAAGAGTGAGAGAATGCCAGACAAGCCGATTGTGAGCAGTGAACCAGTAACTATCATCGGCACGTTTCCATTAAGGTTTCCGTAAGCGAAGATTGGAAGCCCTACACAGATAGATAGCAAGATTCCCCAAAACAGCCCAGCTTCGGACATCTTGACGCCCTTGATGGCCCATATAGAAGGGAGCATGACACTACTGCGCAAAGTACCATACAGAAGGAACAGATACACGATGGTCATGCCTGGTATGTTGGCAATGATGATGGCAAAGATTGCTACTGCAATCATAGCCATCTTAGCCATACGCCTTCCATCACCGAGGAAAAAGTGTAGTAATCGGTTGTCTAAAATGCGTCCGCACCATTCCTTGCTTGCGAATATTCTGGCGCTGATGTCGTGGCCCGATACTGAGGACACCGCGCACAGGATGCTATCGACGGTACTCATGAGGCCGGAGAGAATCAGCAGCAGGAACGGGAACACGAACCACTTGGGCGCAAACGCGATTACAGACGCTACATTGGTGAGTTGAGTGTCAGATATAGCTAAATGTGCCCCGGCAGCTATAAATCCAAGGAAAGACAAGGAAACAGGCACACAAGCGAAAATAAGTGCCGCAAACATCATCGACTTCTTCACTTCACCCTCTCTGATGGAGAAAACACGCTGCCAAAACATCTGGTCGCCAAAAGTGCCAGACAAAAGGCCGATGGCTGTTGGTATTCCGAATGACAGCATGACATTGATTCCGTTCTCGTCGGTGAGTGATCCGAAAGTTCCCGTCGCACCAGCGAGGCCATCAGCGAACGTGCCAGGCTCTGTGTTGCTGAATATGATAGGCAAGCCGACGGCCAGCACTACCACAATCCACAGCATCTGCCAGAAGTCCGTCAAGATGGATGCCTTGATACCCTTGGCCACCGTATAGGCCAAAGGTATGAGGGCGAGGGCAAGCGTCGTACCGAAGAACGGGAGGCCACACAGCTTATGCAGGATGGTAGCACCTGCCAGCAGCTGGACGGCAAAGCTCAACGTCTGGAGTCCGAACGATTCCACAAGGTAGAGGTTGTGTGTACGGTTGGAATACTTCTCACGGATGAACGCTGAGAACGTCCACCCGTCAGGCTTAATCTTACGCATCCAGCTTGCAAAGAAGCCAAACAATACAAGTGTCAGCACGTTCGGCACTACGAACCAGAACACGCCCGGCAGTCCCTGAGTGTAGGCCTTCTCTGCCGCTACGAACATCGAAGGTGCCCATACCCATGTAGCAGCGATGGAGAATGCGGCTATCCACCAAGGCATTTTCCTGTCTGCCACCAAATAACTCTCTTTAGTTCCCTTTTCGCTGATGAACCTTACCAGGAGCATCAGCACGACGAAGTAGCCCGCAAGGAGCAAAACGCCGTCCATTTTAGTCAAAATTTCCATGATTCTTTTTTATGTCACATTTGTCACGTTGCAAAATTAGTGATTTTCGTGCTTATTAGGCACTCTTAGAGGGCAAAAAAATCATTCTGCCAAATAGTTTTTAACTTCCTTAACAAATTCGTCTATACTTCTGACCACTACGTACTTGTTTCCGTGGGCCTCTGCGTCTGCCTGCCACAGCTTCTGACTGGCTGACTGCTTGCCGTCCTTTGTCTTGAACTCGATGCACAGGCAACCGTAGCCTTTTCTTGGTATGAGGATAATCATGTCGGCCACTCCTGCGGTGACTCCCTCTCCCTTCATGATGGCCGCTTCGCGTGCGTTCCTGGCACCACCATTGGGTACAGCGAAGCACAGACGGCTCAGCTTTGGATATTGGAGGTCAAACCACGTCTTACACGCCCGTTGCAGCTCACTCTCGATGTGTGCAGGCTTCTCAACGGTTCCTTTGTTGCCTCTGGCCAGCATCATCATGAACTTCTCTTCCGGGCTTCTGCGTCCTGTTCTCTGTGCCATGGTGTCAGAAGGTGATATCGTCGCCGTTGCTTGGCTGGTTGTTATTGGAAGGCTTGGGGTCGAGCAGCTCCAGCACATCGACGTGAATCTCCGTAACGTAGCACTTGCGCCCCTGGTTGTCATCATACGAGCGGGTCTTTATCTTACCCTCGATGTAGAGCTTGGAGCCCTTATGCACATACCTTGCAATCACATCGGCTGTCTTTCCCCATGCAATGAGGTTGTGCCACTCTGTGCGGTCTGGTACCTGAGTACCGTTCTGCAGGGTGTAGCCCCGTTCTGTCGTGGCGAGGGTTAGCTGTGCCACGCTGCCGTTTGACATTGTCTTTACTTTCGGATCGGCTCCTACATTGCCGACCAATATTGCCTTGTTTATCGACATATAGATTGTACTATTTAAGTTATTACTACTATACACCACCCATACTCGGGTGTAGTACTATTGTTCACTATTGTAGCGGAAGTCCGTAAAGTGGATGATGATGCCGCTGTAGATGTCACGGCTCATGCCCTGGCCGAAGAACCAGTCCTTGAACTCTTCGAGCGTCATGCCGTCATTCTTGGCCAGTGTCGCAATGTCTGTGAACCTCTTGCCGTCGATGACACATTTCAGCTCGTCGGTGTCACGGTCGTACTTCATCGTGAAACGCTGGTACCCGGCCTTGCGGTACTCCTTGATGACCTTCTGCTTCACGCCCTTTCCGTAGGGTCTGCCGTCCCACTCGCGGACTGACATCAAATAGCCTTTGTCATTCACCTTGTCAATGTTGCTGGCCCATCCGTCGTAGCGGCCTCTGCAGGTGTGGATTTTCCTGCCGTCCAGCAGCTTCTCTTTGAAATGGGTCGGCTTTCCCGCATGGATGGCGGTTTTCGGGTAGTGGTGCGACAGCATCAGTACCACGGTCTTGCTTCTTGTAGTTTCCATACTCAATGTTGTTTAGTCAAATAAAGATAATTGAATTGTCTCAGTCTGCTTCTTGGCTACTGCCTTGGTGCATGGTTTTGTTCCGACTTCTGGAACTGGCTCTTTCGCCGGGGCCTCGATGTGGCCTTGTGGTGTGTGCTCCATCTTCCAGAGGAAATAGAACTCGTCGAGGGAGTCCGTTCTGAGGTGGTTGCGCTCGGTGTCCCAATGGGCTTTCCTGAATGCCTCGCACTGGCTCGTTTCTGCAACTTTCGGAACGCTTTCGGCATATTTTGGAACGTTTTCTTCAATTTCTGGTACGCTTTTGGCAATTTTCGGAACACTTTTGGAATTTTCCGCATCATCTGCCGTGTCGTACACATGACCAGGAGTGAAGAGGGCTATAGGGTGCTGGCCCTGCAGCGGAATCCTCACCGCCGTCATCCCCATCATGTCATTCTCCCTTACGACGTTGCCTTGGAGCACCTTGCCGTACCAAAGAACATATACCGTCTGTCCTTCTGTTCTCATACCTTCATGCGATTATTTGCGATTTATCGGCTTTTCTAACTGACAGACTGGTTTCTCACCGTTGGCGGGGATTGCTGCGGATGCGGTACCAGTAATTGGGCTTTCCGTGGCTCTCATGCTTCTTGTATGGGTGCAGCTTCTTGGTGTACTGAGGGCACGATGGCTTTGCCGGGAGCAACAGGGGCTCAACATAGCACATCTTATCCACCACCTCTTGAAGCTTCAGAACCATAGCAGAATCCAGATTATCCATTATGTCGGGAACCTGGGCAAGATAGCCGACTACTAACTGGCCGTCCTTCAAGTCGCCTCTTTCCTCTGCTTCACGGATCAGCTCTTTAACTCTCTCTGCTACCAGATTGGCATCGAGGCCCGATTCTTCTGCAATCTGTAAGATGTGCAGGTTATCGTCGGCACCTGTAATGACCACATATTTACGTTCGTACATCATACCTTGCTCTCCTTATCCTTGAATCCGTCATTGCACTCATAGCTTCTGGCATTTCTGTATGTACCAAGCCAATAGCACCAGCCTCTATTCTTATTTTCGCGTTGGTAATACCCGCAATGGAAGCACATTCTTCCTTGAACCGTTGTGCTCATACCTCATACTTTCTTGGTGTCGGATATTGTTTCCACTCTCTGCCGTCGAGCAGACAGCCATTGTCTTTCTTGTTGCGCTTCTTGCCGTCTTCGCCGTAGGCTCCCCACTGCTTGAAGAAGAAAGGAACATTGGCTTTGATGCAACGGTCTCTGAGATAACGGAAGCAGTCAGCGGGTGTGTGCCTTGCGCATGATCCGCTCTCGCCTCCAGTGATGACCCAATCGATGCCGTCAAGGTTGATGTTATCCAGATAGCCCATCAGAGGCTCACAACTGAGGAAGCGGACGGGTGCTTTGTCAATCCATCTGAGCCAGTCGATGCGGTCATAGTAATTGAAGCTCTCACAGGTGACACCAAGCCATGCGTTCTGAGGAACACCTTCACTTGCACCACCCATGAAGTATTTCGCCATTCTCTCAGCCCTCTTTGTGAGTATCTGGAAGGTGTGCTGTGGGTTCTCGCGTATCACCTGCATCACCTGGTCTATGTAGTCACAGGGTACGTCATGGTGGAACAGGTCGCCCATGGAGCAGACGAACACCATGCTTGGCTTCTTCCACTTGTAGGGGTCTTTCAGCACGTCGGGGTTCAATGTAGGCTTGAAGCCGTTCTCATAGCTCTTGATGTGGTTGCCCTGCAATCTACGGGCCATCACTTCGGCATAACAATGAACACATGCCGAGCTTACCTTGGTGCAACCGTGCATTGGTTGCCAGACTTTATCAGTCCATTCAATCTTTGTTGCCATACTGCAATGATATTATATACTACTATACACAATACTCAATACTTGTACTATCCAGAGGTTATTTGCGAGGCTTCTTGATCAGGAACGTCACATAGTCTCTGGTGCGTGAGAGGTTGTCGGATATATCGACAAGGACGCGCTCAGTCGTCTTGTCATACCCGAGGGCTTTAATCAGGAACTCCACCAGGTCTTTATTGCTGACGGTCACGTTCCTTTTGTTCTTGATGCAACACGCGGCCCCGTTGGTGGTGTTGAATACGAAATGCAATGCTCCTGTGATATTGTCCTGTCTCAGTCTCAGGCGCATGAGGTTCGCGTCGATGATAACCTTGCTGTCCTCGATGTTCATTACCACGGTGTAATTGCCTTTCTTGTTATTGATGGCGAACTTGTTGGGGCCGATGCTGTTTACCAAGCTGCTCTTCTTGTCAAAGTCGAAGAATGTGAAATCTTCCATCTTTCTCGTTGTTGGGGTTGTAGAAATAGGTTCTGGAATCTCCTTGTCAGAAACTTGTGCCGCATAGTTCAGGGCGTGCTCAATCTCCTTTTCCCTCTGCCTGTCAGCGGATTCGGTAGAACCAGTAAGCCTTTGAAGCTTGGCCTGCTTCTCTCCAATCTCCTTTTCAAGCTGTCGGGCCTGTTTCTCCAGCTGCTCCTGCTCCTTCGCGGCCTTCTCTTTCTCCTTTTTCACTCGGTCAAACTCCCCGGACTCGCATTCCTGGCAGTGCTTGTGGAGCTGGCCTTTGCTATTGTAGAGGAATGAGGACTTCGGCATCAGGCGCTTGCAATGAGGGCAGTATATCTTCTGCTCTGGTACATCTATCTTGCCAGTCTCGCGGAAGTCCTGCAACTTGCGCTGCCATTTCTCGTCGAGCTTCTTCCAGTACTGGAAATTGAAGATGGTGTTGCGGGCCTCTCCCATGTCGAAAGCGTCCAAGATGGCATCTTCTGGGGCTACCTGCTCCAGATAGGCATCGATGCTGATGCGCTTGAAGCGGTGGTTGGCATAGAAATACTCGAAGTTGTTGAGCGTCCCCTTGTCTGTGAGGAACTTGCGGAATAGTGTTATCTCATCATACGTCATACGATACTCCTTTCTGCATTACTGCTCAATAAGTGGAATGATATTGGCTTTCTTCAACTCGTCATAGAGGAACAGACGGCCTTTCTGCGTCCACTCTGAGTTGTACTTGATTTCCTTCCGGCCATCCCTTCGGGTGATCTCGACGGGCTTAGAGTGCATGTAGCCCTGCGAAAGGTAGGGAGCATAGAGAATCCATTGGTCACCGACCTTGTGCTGGATGCGCATCATGTAGAGCTTCTGATTGAACGCCTTGGCAGACATGCCGTAGTCGAGGGCAATCTGTGTGGTTAGCACGGTGGACTTGTTGTTGAGGATGGTGTCATAGTAGCTGACCTTTGGCTGCATGGTCGCTATCTCCTGGGAGAGTGCGAACACCTGCTGCTCGGCAGCGTCGGCACGCTTCGACTCAATCAGCTTTGCCTCATACTCTGAGGCCCATGCCCTTGCAGCTTCAGCGGGGTTGGAGAAGTTCGGGAGTGCCGTCATGCTGCTGCGCTCCTTGACTTCGAGCTGCTTCCATCTGAGGACGAGCTTTGCACGGGCTTCATCCTTGAACTTGGTGGCCACGTACAGGCACTCTTCCTTGTCGAGGTAGTAACAGGGCCTCTGCTGGTTGTTGGCATCCTGATACGTGCCGAGCGTAAATTTCCGCCCGGCGGTTTTCTCCCATGCTGGCTCCATCTTGCGGATGGCCTCCAGAACGTCCGAATGTCTCTTACCTGTGAGTTCCGCGATTTCGATGGAACTCAACGTCTTCTGGCTTTCGCCAAATCTGATTACTTCATTACTCATGGCTGTTGTGTATTATGTTAAGATACTCTTCGTTTGAATGTGCAGACCAATAGCCGTCATTGTTCTCACAAAGCCAGTCGCCCTTTTCGGCACAACCGCCCCATTTGAGAATATACATCAGCCATTCAAAGCCTGCCTTGTCATCACACTTTTTCACTCCCTTGACACAGGGGAGCTTTAAGATGTCGGTCACATTGTCGCCGATCTGAATTGCTTGTCTGAATATCATACGTTACTCTTTTATTACGATTACTAAATCACCTCCTATCTGGAAGCCTTTCTCGAATAGTTCCTTGCACCGCTTGGGGACATTGGCCCACCTGCTCTTGTGTTTGGAGAAACATGTGCAGAATCCCATAGTGTCCTCACGACCTGCAAGGAAGAAGGGGCAGGTTCCGCACATCGTCGGCATTTCATAGAATGTATGTCCGTTAATAGTCATCACCAAACAGGCTTAGTTGGATGGGGGCCGTCTTTGGCCTTGCCGATGGCTCTGCCTTGACTGGCTCCACGATTACTGCTTCTTCGATTCTGGGGCTTTCCTTGGCCTGTTCCCTCGCTTTCCATAGACGACACCCGATGAACACATTGGAGTCTGTAAAGCGTCGTATGGTAGGCAAAGCGGGGAAAGGATAAAGCCCCTCATTCACGATGTAGCCGAACCGGGCCTCTCCTGGTTCGCAAAGGGTGTCGTGGCAGATGACCTCGCCGTAGCACCCGTGAATCATCATATTGATTGCCGTCTGCTTGCAGCACATGGCATCGATATCCTCACCTATGAGATAGGGCTTTTCGGCACCGATGCGCTCCAGCTTGCTTGCAGCGGCCAGAAGGAGGCGACCACTGCCACAGGCGCAGTCGCTGACGGTGATACGTCGGCCAAAGCCGTTGCAGTTCACTTGCGGAACATCTGGCTTGGTGTCGCCAAAGGTGCAGTCGGCCATCATATCACAGATGCAGGCTGGAGTAAAGCACTGGCCGAGGGCGTTCTTGCTCCCGGCCCATTCCATAAAGAGGTCGCCAAAGGCATCATGCCAGCCGTCATGAACGAGAGCGTCCTGCATGATGTTGAAGTACACGGACATCATCGTGTAGAAACACTGGTTCTGCTCCTTGTTGTACCGCCATCCCTCGACGGGCTTTCCATCTGGATTCATGAAGCCGATGATGTAGTCAAGCAGAGCGGACAGAGTTTCAGCCATGCCAATGCCATAGCGGTAGCCGAATTTCTCCATTTCCTGGGAGAGAGGTTTTATTGAGTACTTCATGCCGCTTTCTTGAATAGTCCGATGTTCTGCTCTACCAGCTTCACAATCTCGTCGTGGAACTTGGTTTTACCGTTCTGCAATGCCCTCGACTGAATGACCTTCCACGTCTTGATGTTGAGTTCAATCGTCTCGAGGCGGTGGCCTTCCTTGTCTTTGGCAGATAGAATGAGGCTGTTAGGATGCTTCGTGTGGTCATAGTAGCCGTTAGCATATACGCAGTGGTGCATCATTGTGCCCTCTTCGGCCATTTCCTTGACGCTGCAGATGACAGTTATTGCGATATGCTCATTACCAAAGCAGATGCCGAAGAACATGCCTCTGTGCTTCTTATACTGCTTCTCGTATTTCTCAGCCTGTGCAATCTGCCTTTTCAGTTCCTCGGCTTTCTCAATCCGCGTCTTCTTATCCATCAGCCTGTCGTGCTCATGCTTCAAGTTCTCCGGGCAGACATAGTGAGGATTGCGGGTGTCTTTATGGAAGTAGTTCAGCAGGTCGATGTAGTCAAACCACATTGAAGCGTCTTTAATGACGTAGTGATGGCGGTTGCAAATCCTCACTATCGGCATCCATACCGATTTGTCCTTGAAGTGGCCACCTGTGCCAAACCAATAGTCTATGACGTTGTACTGGCCTGTCTTGGCAAGCGCCTCGACGGCTGGATCTGTCAGCAGTCCACGCCAGAGGGCAACTGGGCTTGTGCGCATCCTAAACATCCTATTGCTCCATCCGTTGCGTTTGAGGATTGGAAGAATCTTGGCTCTTGGATAGATGTATTTGTTTTCGAGAGAGTAAACGTCCTCGTATGAGTAGTAGCCAGTTGAATAGGAGTTGTGCTGCTTCACTTTCCACTCGCTGTACATGTGCCATCTGAAATGATACCAGCTTCTTGTGTAATCCTTCGATAAGATGACCTCCTTCCCCTTATTAGGCTCAAACCAGACCTGGAAGGCTTCGAATACATGGTCAACCGTATCGCTGCCTAATGATTCTGACTGGTGCCAGTTGAAAACTCTCACAACCTGCATCCCGTCGCATGTGGTGACGATGCAGAAATTGAAATTATGCTCAACGTCCTTTTTACGATCCCAATTCCAGCTCTTCACTTCAAGCTTTCTTCCGCATCTGGAGCAAACGTGGCTGTTGGTCTCTTTTATCTTGACTGCGACAGCCAAAGGTGGGAGTCCTACTTCGTCAATTTGACCGCACTCCTGGCACCATATACAGCTGTGCTTTCCGTGATAGCCTCTTACTACATAATAGCCAAGTGCGGCCATCTTACTACGTGCCCACAATCGCTGTTCCTCTGTGAGAGGCGGCAATGTGTCTGCCAAATCGAGGCACCTCTGCTGAAGCTTCGTATGAGGCCTGCGGCCCTTTACGGTCTCTACCGGGGTAGATAATAATAAACTTGCACTACACATAAGCCTACATCATGTCAAATAGTGATAACTGCAAGGACTTCTGGCGCTCTTCCGCTTCTCTCTGCTTCCTGATGCGTTCCTCCTTGGCCTTGCGCTCCTTTTCCTCACGCTTGCGCTCTTCCTCCTTTAGCTTCGCAAGCTGCTCCTTCTCATAGTCAGCCTTGGCTTTCTCCTTCGCCTCGGCCTTCTCTTCCTCAGAGAGTTCGACGGTGTGGTTAACGACCACCTTCGCACTCACTGGCTTTACGTCCTTGATGTCATCCTCGTCATAGTAGTGAATGGCCATGTTGTAGATTTCGTCGTCATCGAATCCGCAACAGCCGGACTTCTTCACTTCCTGGAGAATGTAGTTACAGCACTCGTCAAGGTTCTTATTCTCCTTGGCGTAGGTCTGAGCAAACAGCGTGTCCTCTGCAGCTCTCTTGTCAAGATACGCCTTGATGGTGTTCTTGAACGAGGTGGAAACCTTCTCACCTCTTGGAGCGGACTTCTTCTGTTCCTGCTCCTTCTTGGTCTCATTCTTTGTTGCCATATCAATATTGCGTTGAATTAAAGTTTTCTTCTGTCCTGCCCCTTTATCTCCAGGTAGTTGCACATTTCCACAAGGCGGCTGGCCACACGGTCGCCGTAGCGTTGTATGAGTGTGTTGTGCGACATTGGATAATTGGAGGTGAACAATGTGATTAAATCCGTCCTGTCACCCCTCGATTCAATGAGGTTACGCAGGACTTCCAGTTTGTTTCCCATGAAGCAGCACTCGGTAGGTTCTGCCCCAAGGTCTTGAATGCCGATGATGTTGGTTTTCTTATAGCCGTCGATGTTGCCAGTGTTGGTGAATCTGGCACACACATCATCTGCACTTACGTTAGTCCAGACAAGCTGATTGAGCTTGTCATCGAAGGTTATCTGGAATCCCATCAAGCGTGAGTATTCACGGATGATTTCGAGAGCCCACGACTTGCCTGTGCCAGTGTTCCCGGCAATGTAGATACCACGCTTCAAGTTCCCCTTGCGTACCTCCTTGCTGTCTGCATCGAGGCATTGCATGGAAGCGTCGCCGTGTACCCACTTGATCAGGTTGGTGTAGGCGAAGCGGTTCTCGTCATCAATCACGAACTTCTGCGTCCTGCTCTTCCCCAATATCTCTATCATCTGCAGGGACTCGTTGATGTCATAGTCCATGTAGCGGTAACGGATAATTTCATTGAACAGGCCGCGCTGCTTCATCTTGGCCAGAAGGAAATCTATCCTGGCCGTGTGGACAACTTCGCCTTTCTCGTTCTTTATTTCCATAAATCATTCACTTTGTTATTGGTTCCAGAAGATGATTCCTTGCCGCTCTTCCTCAGTTCGTCTTTGTACTTGTCAACGACCCAGTTGAGAATAGCCCTGTAGTCTGACTTGTAGGATCGGCCAGTAGCGGCCTTGTAGTTATCAAGGAGTTCAACCAGCCTCTTTGCTCCGGACTCCCCATATTCTGCTACCAGCTTGGAATACTCAGCCTCGGTCAGCTTGACCGTCTCAGCGTACTTGTGCTTGACATCAGACTTTGGTTTTGCCGGGGCTTTTGCCGATGGATTTGCCGTCTCGTTTGCTGCATCATTTGTCGCGGCAAAACGCTTGTTGGTGATGGATGACCCCCTGCGTCCGGCTTCTGCACGCTTCTCACTTATTTCAGAGTCGCGTATCATCCGCTTCTGACAGAGATAGTTGCCATCCACATAGAGGACACCTTCACCGACAAGCTCTTTCAGGGCATTAAGAATCTCTTTCTTGTCGTATGGCATGTGACGAACCAACTGGGATGCGAACTGCTCCAGCGGCTCGATGCCACCGAAGAGGGAAATATCCCTCGACTTGATGGCTATCTTGCCGTAGGGGTCAGACTTATGCATCATGCACATCAGTCTGATGTAGATGCCTGTTGCCGATGCAGAACACTCCAGCAGCTTTTCATCGTTGAGGAAGTCCTGCACGTTCAACGGCAAACATGGTTGGTCTCTTAATGCCATAATCTCTACTTCTCGTTATAAACCAGTGAGAACTCTTTCGGAACGAAGCCCTTGGCAGGCATCGGCACGGCTTTCTCGATGCAGAGCGTAGCCGTCCGCACCTGGTACTCGCCGCCTTCCTTCTCTGCACGTTCCTTGCGCTTTTCCTCGCATTCCTGCAGATACCTGCTGATGACCACCAAGGCACGGTTCGTGTCGATGGTGTTCACGATGAAGGACTGGTGCAGCTCAACGCCATCGTCATAGGTGATCTTCATATCCATCTGGAAGAACTTCTTCTGATCCTCCCTGATGGGTTCTTCATCCTCCTTGCTCTCTGTCTTGGCATTGATGTAGGTCTCCATGTCGATTTTGTCCTGAATATAGGCCACGTCGATATTCTCCTTGCTCATTTCGTCGGTTAGGATGATGCAGGAGTCCATTTCCTTGATGGCCGTGAACACGAAACCGCCGCTCCTGTTCAGCTCCAGGTAGTCACGCATGATTTCCAGAACATTCTCAATGCCACAGGCGTAGAGGATGAAGCGAAGATTATCCTTTCCGATGCGGACGTTCACGCTGTAGGGGTAGAGGGCCGTGTTCTCCAGCTCGTAGGCCTCGCGGTTCTGATTGCTGACCTCAATCTCCTTACATTCCCCTGCTGCCTGTGAGAACTGAATCTTCTGGAGAACGTCGCGGGTGATGAGAGTGCCTTTCTCGAAAAGCACCTCATTGCGCTCTATCTCACAGGGCTTTCCCGTGTCGTGGTCGAAGAACGTCTCTTTCCAAGTTTTCAAGACCTTCTTGCAGATGTACTTGTTAAGCATCCGCTTCGGGTCAGCTGTCGTGATGCGGATTTCATCCTTCCGCGTCTCAACCTTCTTCTTGATTGATTTCTTTGCCATAGTTACTTACCATTTGTTGTGAACATCATAAACTCAGCCCAGATGTCGAGGAACTGCTTTCCTGCATACTCCGCTAACTCTTCTGTCTTGAAGCAGAGCCGACCACCGACGCCCGTGTTCGAGTACGTGGAGGCGTTACTCGTGCTCGAATAAGCGACACCCGCGTTCGCGTGCGCATTGTTGACCGAGCGACCGAGCACCCGGCGTTTGTTCTCTTCTTTCATTTCGTCAATCTCCTTCTGTGTGTAGAGAACGAACCAGGGATAATAGCGGTATTCATCAGTTGTGAACTGCGGAGTCCATCCCTCATTCAATGCAGCTGTGATGATTCTTACCTTCAAGTAGGCAATCAAATCCTCAGACAGCGCATCACCACGGTAGGCTGATGATGTCTGTAGATATTGGACTACCAGAGGATGGTCTTGGCCAAGCTCATTGCAGGCATCCTCGAATGTCTTGACGCGATCCCTGATGTCCTTTGGCTTGAACAGCTCCTTGCCGAGAAGATGTTCCAGCAGTTCCTTACCCTCGGGGGATGCGTTCTTATAGGCATTCAGCGCATTCTCTTCCGAAATTTTAATTTCCTTTTTCATTGTTACTTTCTTTAATTGATGATTTGAGTTTCTTATCCAGCTTCTTCGCCATCAGCCGCATGAGCCTTGCGCGGTTCTCCAGTCGCAGGGTTCCTATACCGAGTTTTTTCCTGCTGCATACCTCGACCTCTACGAGTGCTGCAGATTCTTCCAGAAACCGGATGATGTTCTTGATATCTGTCTTACATACTTCCATGTCAGTACGGTTCTTTGGATAGGTCGAGCGTCATGCCAGCATTGGCGGCGTACACGCACTTTCCCGTCAGCTCTGAGACCTCACGGACAAAACGCTTCTCGTCGGCGTTTCCGTCGGAGAGGTGAATCAGGATGATGTTGCTAACGTCCGAGAGGTCGTTGTCCTGTAGTATGAGCTTGGTGGTGCCAATCTCCATGTGGGATTTCAGCAGACGGGGGCGCATAGCCGGGGGAACGCTGCCGTTCTCAATATTCCTGGTCAGAATGTCGTCGGCATAGTTCGCCTCAATCATGATGTGGTTCATGCGAGGCACAACCATGTCAAGCGTCATGGTGTCGGTGACGAACAGGATTCTTCCGCTTTCGGGATGGTCAATGACATAACCGAGGCATCCGCATCGTGTACCGTCGCTGTTGGAATGGTTGAGGGCTATCGGCATAATCTTGAAGTCGCCAACCTTGATGCCGTGCAGCGGCTCGATGGCCCTGGTGAATGGAGCACCGAGCAGCTGCTTGGCTTCAAGTGTCTCAGAGAGTGCCAGAACCAGTACCCCGGAAGCGGCCAGTTCGCCGATGTACTTGGCGTGGTCATTGTGATGGTGGCTGATGATTGCCCCTACAATGCCGTTTATCTTGAATCTGAGAGCCTTTTTCACTTCCAGAAACCTTACACCTGCCTCTACTATCAGAGAGCCGCTGGCGGCCTCCAAAACGTAGCAGTTGCCAAGTGAGTTGCTTCCAAGGATATGCAGTTTCATACTTCGTCTGGCTTTGATGGGTTAATAACCTGGTTCGTCATCGTTCGCGGGAGCTGCAGGAGCTGGGGCAGGAGCTGTGCCGGAGTCCTGACCCTGCGGCTGCTGAGTGGTTCCGCTGTTCGTGACGTCCTCATACTCCGCATCTTCGAGCTTGGTAGTAGAGCGGCCCTGCACCTCTGCGTCACGCTGGCGCTGTGCGGTGTCCACATCATCCTCGTCTTGCTTGCCCTCATAGAGCCATGCGTCATCAGAGCTGTTGATGACCATCTTACAGGCACGGCCGATGACCGTCTTTTTACACATTTCGGCCGGGAAGTTCTTGTGTGCCGGACTCTGGCCCTTGGTGGCTCCCTGATTCCAAGCCTTCTTGATTTGGTCAATGGTCATGATAGTTACCTCAGTTCTGCCATCCTCAAAGGTGGTGATGGCGTAAGCTGCCTTGATTTTTGCATCGTCGATGTTCTCAATCTTCTGGTCGTGCTTGATGACCTTCATGAGTCCTGTTTCAGGATCGATGGTGTACACGAACTCGTCACCCTCATAGATGACGTTGGCAACTGGTTCACGCTTGATGCCGCCGCCTACACGCTTTGCCAGTGCAACGGTGCCGAAATAGGAACGCTGGAACTCCAGCTTGTTTCCGTAGGCAATGAAATAGCCTTGCGCCTTGCTTACGGACAGGCCCTGCAGAACCATGTCGAAGATGGCGTTGGCAATGGATGCCTTTGTGCATACTTCCAGCACTGGCTTGTTGTTGCGGTCAACGGCCTCTTGGAGGATAAGCCATGCTGATTTCAGATTGTTGCCTACCGAGTAACTCTTGGGGAGTACGAGGCTACCGTCAGCGGTAAAGCTCTCGACTCGCTTCATTACGAGGTCAGCAACGTTTTCGTACTTGACTACAGCAGTCTGTTGCTGCTGTGCGCCCGGCTGGGCTGTTGTCGATTGATTCTGTGACATACAATCTTGAATTTAGGGTGAATAATATTATTGAACTTTGAGCTTCGTACAGGAAGCGTCAACTATCAAATTGATTACCTGGGAGTCCACGTCGATGATGTCTGTGGCCGACTCCCTGTTGTCGATGAAGATGGGGGCGTTTACCTCATTGGCCCGGCAGATGGCATTGATGATGTCAAGCCCGGCATTGATTTTCTCTGAGTTGGATAGTACGGAGTAGGGGGTGCCGTGCATCATGCACTCGCAGGTCTCGACTTCGCCACCGTTGATCTGTCGCTCGTACATCTTGAACTTGACGATGGAGAAAAGGCTGTTGATTTTGCCCTCTACCATGGCCACCTTCGCCTTGCCGAACTCCAAGATGTTGAACTCGATGCCTTCAAGCTCAGTCAGGGCCTCGTTGTTCTTCTTCAACTCTTTCTCCAGTTCCTCGATGCGCTTCAACGTGGCGGCAATGGTATCACGCTTTGCCAGACGCTTGCGGTCATCCTCTATGCCATCAAGCAGGAGGTTCTTTCCATCGGTGAGGAAATCGGTGTCGGGCTTCTCGATGGGCTTGGCGATCTCTGCCTCCAGTGCGGCAATCTCCTTGTCGATTTGCTGAAGCTCTGAGTCTGAGGCAATGCCGGAGGTGATATCTGGCTGAGTCGGTGCAGCCTCTGTGAAGGGCTTCTCGACGAGTGATGCCAGAAGGGCTTCTTTCTCCTTGATGACAGCCTCGGACTTGGCAATGCTCTCTTTCAGCTGGGCCACCTCAGCGGCAACCTTCTGGCCGTTGGTCTTATTCTCGCTGAGCAGATGGGAGGTGTGAGCATTGTATGCCTGTCGCTGTTCCTCGATGCTGCGGTCTATCTGGCTCTGCTCATAGGGACGGCCACAATGCGGGCAGACGGTTTCAAGGTTCTCTGGGTTGAACTCACGGGCCTTGATGCTGCGCCACTCGTCACGGAGTCTGTTAAGCCGCTGTTCTCGCTCGTTGATGTCACATTGTAGGCTGATGATGACTTCACGCTCACGTCTGATTTCAGACTCGGCCATCCTGCGGCGCTGGCTGGTGTCGAAGCTCTGCTGCTGTGCTGCAATGCGTCGGTTGTTGTAGTCCTCAGTCTGCTTATAGAAGTCTTTCAGCAGTTCGTCGCGGACGGCACCCTCACGGACGGCACGCTGGCGTTTCTTCTCGGCAAGTTCCTTGGCTTTAGAGGCTGTTTCCTGTGCCTTGGCTTGGTAAGCCTTGCCCTCGTCGGCAATCTGGCCGTCAAGCTCCTTAATCTTCGCCTCCTTCTCCTTGATGTCCTTTTCAAGGGCTGACCAGTCCTCGGCCTCCGGCATCTGGCGTTTGTTCTCGTCGATGCGTGCAGGGATGGTCTCGATGGCTTCCTTGATGCGCTTCTTCTTCGCTCCGATCTCACGCTTGTATTCATCCAGCGTCTTGTAGCTCAGCTGCTCGGCGAGGTTGGCGAACTTCTCCTGGTCACTGGCCGCTACGTCGGCATCGGTGAGGTCACCTGCCATCTGGAACAGCATACCGCGCTGGATGGCTGGCTTCATGGAGGGGAAATAAAGAGGGTTGGTAATGAGCTTGAAGATGCTCTCGTCGCAGATGTCGGCAATCTTCTTGGCAAATTCAGTCTTGGAACAGGGTACATCGTTCCAGTAGCGTTCCTCGCTGTTGCCGTCATAGACTGCTTCCTGTGAGCCGCGTTTCTTGACCCAGTTCTCAACGAAGCAGCGTTTGAGGTTGATTTCAACACCATTAACCTCGATGCAGGCAGAAACCTCATGCGGCAGCTTCGGGATAATGTTGTTGTTCTCGTCATAGGTTCTGATGCCGAAGTTCTGGCGATCCTGGCTGTCCTTGTCGAACATGAGCCAAACAAAGGCATCGAATAGGGTGGTCTTTCCTGTGTGGTTCGCGCCGTAGATATTGGTCTCGTGCTCGTCGAAGTCCACCGTCAACTCCCGTACACCCTTGAAGTTAAGGAGCGACATTTGCCTGATAATGATACTTTTATTCATACAAATACTATTATTTATGTGTGAAACAATAAGTGTTCGCTTTCGATTCCGTGACGGCCTTTGTCTCTACCTTGTTTGTACGGAGCCAGTTTTCAATCTCCGTCTTGTCGAAGAAAATCTTGCCGCCAAGAGGTTTGTAGAATGGGATCGTCTTGTTGGAAGTCATGCGGTACAGATTGCCAACGGTGAAGCCAGTCATAAGGCTGACGTCCTCGATGGTGAGTATGTCCTTTGCTCCCATCAACACCAGACGCTCAATCTTGTCGAGCCGTTCATTGATTTGTAAGTATTCCTCGCTTGCCATGTTCCTGCTTTTTGTTTACGGTGTTCAGCCTCCAGACGAACAGCCCGGCAATGCCTATGCATATCGCCGCCAACAGAATCGAGCTGTCAGCAGCGAGGATGCCAGTAAGCATGAATACCATGATGATATTCACCAGCACTACCTCGCGTCTTGTCACGGGGCCGTCTTCACCCATTACTTGTGTTCCTGTTTCGCTCTTCGCATCGAGCCATGCCTTGACAGCCGATACCCGCTGAGCGTAGCGGTTAGATAGATAATTCTTCATACCAGTATTGCGTTTTGTTAATCCTTTGTAGGGAAGAGAGTAGCCACAGGAACATTCAGCTCCTTGGCGAGAACAGCTTGCGTCAGCGCATCGGGAATCTGTCGGCCAATGACCCACATCTTCACGGTAGCCTCGGACTTCTTAGTTACATCTGCCATGCGGCGGATGAACTCCTTTCTTGGGGTTGGAAGAGGTGGCCGCTTAGCGTACCCCTCGTAAATCTCCTTGAATGACTTTGGTTCCATTTTACGTTAAATTTCCTTTTTCTTAATTGTTTTCCGCACTTTTTGCGTATCTTTGTCGCAACTTTCAAAGGTTGTCGGTGCAAAATTAAAGAAAAGTTCTGAATATCTTCACCACAAATGGAGAAAATCTTCTGAATTTTTGAAATTTTTAACAAAAAGACTATTTTTATGAGTACAATTAAAGAGCGAATAACCGAATTTATCGAATCCAAGGGCATTTCCGTAAATGCTTTTGAGACATCGGTAGGACTGAGTAAGAGTTATATGGCCAAGGTCAAAGGGTCTCTTGGCTCTGATATTCTGGAGAAGATACTCACCACTTATCCAGAGATAAACTGCATGTGGCTTATCAAGGGAGAAGGTGAAATGTTCCGAACTGATTCACCACCAGACGATGAAGCTATTCACCATGAGGACGGTCATACTATAGTCGGTGGCCATGTATCAGGCAATGGCAATAATATCTCTCACAACGACCACGACAATATCTCTGGTATGATTGACCTGCAAAAGGGCTACCAAGACTTGTTGAAGAAGAGTCAGGAGCAGATCGACAGGCTCATTGGCATCATAGAGAAAGGAGGCAAGGATGATAGTTAGGATTCAGGATTTTGTTGACAAGTGGAAGATTGCTATTCCACAAGAACTATTCATCGACATGATGAAGGCTCAGCTAAATGACAAAACATTCTTCCGACTGAATGAGGAAGATTTCGACATCATCAAAACCAATTATAATAAGATTTATGGAAAAGTATTATGAAATGGCCATTGCAGCCTTGATAGATTGCATAAAGAACGGCACCAGCGACAAAGCTCTGGAAGAAGCCCAGTTCAACCTACAGAACGCCCTCGGTACATCGACAGATGGTAAGACAGCAGAACTATTGGAGTCAATCAAAGAACTGAGGGGCTTATGAGTAAGAGACGTGCATACAAGCAAGAGACCATCGACTGCCAGCAGCGGTTCTTCGACGTGCTGCAGATACTTCTCGATGGCGACAAGGTGCCGGGTGGAATGACTGGCTTCTGTGAGACATACGACATAGACAAGCGCCACCTCTACGAACAGAGAAAGGACATGGGTAAGGGTTATTTCGAGGTTGCCTGGATCCTTCCCCTTATCAAGTATTTCAAGGTCAATCCTACATGGCTCCTTCTCGGAACTGGAGAGCAGTTCAGGAAGAGGACTATATAACAACAAAAGCGGGGCCAGTTTTCGTGACCTCGCTTTTTCATCTTTCCCCATACCCCTATTTTACTCTTTCTATTTTTTCTTTCTCTTATTCATTATTATAATATATATATAGGCAAAATTCCAGCAGGTGCCGCTACTTTTGCCGCGGCGTTTGTCGATAGTTTTGCCGCGACAAATCACACGAAAAATAAGCAGTTCGGGCGTTTTGGTTAACGGATTTAACAATTAACACCCAAAATGATGAAAAACGTGTTGCGGCAAACTTCCAGCAAAAGGGTCGGCAAATGGTGCGGCAAATACTGCGGCAAATGATGCGGCAAATTTCGATTTTTGCCGATAGTTTTGCCGTTACTTTTGTCGCGGCAAATGACGCGGCAAATTTTATTTGTCCTTTTTCAGCCCTATATCTGGTATGTTCATCACCGCCGCCTGCTTGGTCTTGTCGAGCACCTTTGCGTATATCTGAGTCGTGGAAAGCTCACGGTGGCCCAGAAGCTTCGAGACGGTGTAGATATCGGTACCAATATCCAGCATCATGACGGCGAAGGTATGCCGGGCACAATGGAAGGTTATCTCCTTGGTGATGCCAGCCCGGAGCATCCACACCTTTATTGCATGGTTGGTGGCCGATGCCGTGAGGAAATCGTTAAACACCAAGTCCGTTGGGTTCCTGCGCTCACCCAGCAGCTCAGCGGCTTGCGGCGTGATGTCGATGTACTCCTGTCCGCTGGTTTTCTTCTGCTTGAAGATGATTCGCGTGTACTCTCCCTGCTTGTGTACCTCGCTCCATGTCATCTTCATGATGTCTGATCTGCGAAGACCTGTAAGGCATGAGAAGAGGAAGGCACGCTTTACACCAGGTGCAGGACAATCGGCAGCGGTGATGGCCTTTATCTCGTCAATGGTAAGGTACATTCGCTTGCTTTCCTCGGCCTTGAAGTTGTCAACGCCTCGTAATGGATTGTCAGAGATAACACCGTCCGCAAGTGCCTGATGTATGCACGCACGGAGCTTGTTGAAGTAGGACAGCTTGGAGTTCCTGGATAGCTTGTGGTACTCCAGTTCGCGCTCATACCTTGGCGACCACGCCTTGGCATCGTTCTCCAGATAGTCCTTGAAGCCCTGCACCCACTCAGGCGTTATGTCGTCGAAGGTGATATCCTCGTTCTTCTCATATATTTTCAGATGCTTATAGCAGGAGTACCAGTTTCCCCAGTTGCCCCTCGACTCCGGCGCACCCTTGCGCTTCTCGCACATGGCAGAGTAGTAGTCGAAGAATCTGATGTTGTGCTCTGGCTGATGGAAGCCGAACTTTCCGTTCTGATAGTCCACTATGCGCTTGGCCTTGATGGCTTCCGCAAGCTGCATAGTCTTCTTGTTGGTTTCCTTGTCTGCCCGGCTCTTTTCTGGAATGAGGTAGAGCTTCAAGTATTCATACTCCCTCTTGCCGTTGTGGTAGAGGTCAAGGTAAATGGAGCTTCTGCCGTCCTTCAGCAGACGCGTCCTTAGTCTGATAGGTTCTGATGATGTCATACTTTTGTTGTTTTGTTGCTTGAATGATAACGAGCAACAAAGTAACAACAAAAAAACGACAAACGGACTAAAACGGACTCAAAACACCCTATTTATAACTATATTTAAGAAAAATGCCTGTTTTCGGGGCTTTTCTGAGTTCTTTTGCGGTTTTTCTGATACCGTTTGTTATTGTCCTACTTTCCGACGCAGAAACGCTACTTTCCCACGCAGAAATTAGACAAGTCGCTGTAAGTGTGCTGATTACAAGCATCTTAGGCGATTCTTGTTTCTCGTCGAGCAACAATCCAGCAACAAAAATGCAGAAAAATCACTTTCGGAGGGATGCCAAAAGCCCCCATGCCTGACGAAGGACACGGGGGCTTACGCAATACTGATATGTCCTAAAACATTATCAGACGGGTGCAAAGGTAGTCATTTTTTTCGGAACGGCCAAATTTTGGAGAGGGAAAAATTATATTGGACTCCCAAACCGAGGTATGGCTGCATCCCTGCCGGGGTTATTCCGTACCCAGCCTGCACTCCGAAAGTGAACGCCGGGGGAGGCTCCCTTCTTGTGACGGTTATCATCTTACTATACACGCTGATGCTGTCGAGCTTCGCATCAAAGCCGCTTACGTATGCGGTATAGGTGGAGTCCCGATAGACCTTCTGCGTGATGGGAAGTGAGATCGTCACGCTGTCGCTGTCCTCTGGAATAATTCCGACGGCAATGTAGCATGAGTCTGGAATAGAATCAGGCTGATTGTTGCCGATTATCGGCTGTTTCCGTCGGTTTCCACGGACTTTGACAGCGGAAGCAGGGATTTTATAGTCCTTGACTGCTACCTGTGCGCTGTCGGACGCAGAATCAGGTACAAACGTGCTGACAATGGTTGTGGTGTCGATAGACACCTCTCCCGGCTCTGGCTTGCACACCTGGTTCAGCAGTACCAGGTTCAGCAATATAGATACCAGCAGCAGGATTGGAACGATACTCTTTTTCATACCATCAGGCTTTTCCATAGGTTTTCTCAATGTAGTTAACGATTCCCTCTACGTGGAGCCTCTCGATGGCGTGACGGCCAGCGTCTGAGGCGAGGAAGGCAACATCATCCCTGTTGTCCTGGAACAGGTTCTCAGTCAGGACGGCAGGACACGCGGTGTTGCTGAGGATATACAGCCCGGCATTGTTCCAGTATTTCTGGCTGGCCGACGGCTGGCGCATCTTCAAGCCGTTGCCCTTGGCAGCGTCGAAGAGACAGTCTGCCAGAAGCTTGCTCTTGGAAGAAGCCTTTGGCGACACGTTGACCTGCCATCCTCTGGCCTCATGCCACTTGCCGTCTGCCCATGCAGCATTCACATGGATGCTGACATAGAGGACGTTGGCGGCACCGTATTCCTTGCACATCTGATTCACATTGGCGACACGCAGGGCAAGTTCCCGCTGCTGCTCCAGCTTTGCCATTGGCGTCTGCATGGTCTTAGGCAGCTTGTCGCCGTCATAGTCGAAAGCAACGGTGTAACCGAGTGCTTCCAGCTTGGCCTTGATGTCACGGCCCACCTCACGGCTGTAGATGGCCTCGCGGAATTTTCCGTCGGGCGACCTCTTGCCTGGAGTGGTGAACAGGTGAGCAAAGCCGATGATGATTAGGATCTTCTTTTTCATGACCTTACTGATTTAGAAATCGTCGTTGTCTAATGTTGTCCTACTGCCGATATCCGGGGTTTCTTTCTCCTTGACTCTCGCCCTCAGAATCTCCAGTACCGTTTCCTTGTCGAGAATGTTAGCCAAGGCAGCAGCGGCATCATCCATGCGCTTGCGCTGCTTCTTGTCGGCTTTCTCCTTCACGCTCCATGCCTCTACGATGCAGAGGACGATTCCCCAGGCAATCGTCATCAGCGGAACGAAATAGGAGCCGTCCATGAGCATTGCCCAGACGAAGTGTATCATGGTGTCGATACACACGCCAATGAGCAGGATGCCCTCATAGATCAGGAACTTCGTAAGCGTCCGTGACGCTGCATAGCTCGTTTTCTCGTCGCCTCGAAGCGTGGCCTTGCGCCAGCCCGAGACGAAATCCACACCCATAGCCACGATGACGGCTACCATTACAAGGACGGCAAGCATGTACATGACACCCATGCCGTTAAATACAAGTTCTTTCATTGTCTCATTCATTGTTATAAAGTTGGTTTACCCAGTCTCGCGCCGCATCCTTCTCTTCCCATCCTGCAGCAAGGGTCTGCTGGATGAAGGAAATTGCACCAGTATAGAAGTCCGTAAACGCGTTCATGCTGTTGAATGTGTGGTACATCGGCAGTCCGTCGGCATCCTCTCCAAGCTTGAACTTGATGGGGAGCTGGGCACCCTCCGTCTGTACTGCGACGTCATAAGCCGCCTTGAAGTTGAACTGGTTCTCAGATGACAGGTACACGTTCTTTCCCTGCCACCGATAGCCTGTCAGAATCTTCTGATCCGTAAGTGAGTCCACATGGTCGGTGATGACCTTCAACACTTCGGATGCCGTCGGCCGATGGTCAAACCTGTGCCGATAGTCGAAACCCTGGCCATCCTCTTCGCCATGGCCATAAATAAGAACACACTGGCCCGTACCAAGCACTATAAGCTGGTCGCGCCTCTCTTCTGCTCCATAACACTTTTCCATAGTTGTATTCTTTATGTGAATTGATACCGAACCTTCCCCTGACCGAAGTACTGAGGCTTGATAGTGGTCTCAAAAGGAATGTTGCCAGCCTTCTTGAACTCTTCAAGCCAGAACTTCTGTTCCGAGTCGTTTGTAAGATACTTGCACAGAACGCCGTCCTGCTTCTTGTACTGGACTACATAGCGAGGCCCGTTCTGGGTCTGCACGTCCGGCTCGAAGTCGAGGACGGTAATCTGCATGTTCACCAGTGAGCGCAGATTCTCCGGGGTACCCGGAAGGATCCGCTTTCCATCCTTGCCAGTGTAGTCAACACCAGCGCCTTGTCTCTTTTTCTTCAATTCTGCAAATGATTCCATATTCTTTCCTGTTAATGTTTTATACAAATTCTTGCAGTCACCCCATTTGGCCATGCCTTTGAGGCTTCCGATGATTTCCTGCCTACGCTTGCGGCTCTTGACCTTTGACAGCTTGCGGGCCGCTTTCTGCTTAGTTCTTTTCCTAAGTCGTGCCTTTTCGCCGTCGTACACGAAGCCGAGGAAGTCTATTCCCTCCTTGATGGGCTTCACGCTCTCATTGGGCTTTATCTGGAGGCCTAACTCTGCAACCTTCTCATGCATAATGTCGCGGAGCATCCAGAGCTTACTCTTGGAGTCTGCCAGTATGACGATGTCGTCACAATAGCGGTAGTAGTACTTGACTCCCAGCACATCCTTGAAGTAGTGGTCGATACTGCTCAGTATGATGTTACCGTAACACTGGCTCGACCTCAGACCGATGGAGAGGCCCTTCGGCATCATGGTGATGAAGCTATGCAGGATCGGTAGAAGAACGGGGTCTTTTATGTAGTGCTTCACGCACCGCCACATCACTTCCTGGTCTATCGACTCAAAGAACTTCCTGATGTCGCACTTGTAAAAGAACCTCGTGCCTTCCGGGTCGCTCTCGATGTCGTGGCGCATCTTCTCGAAAAGATGGTGCATTCCACGACCGGGGATGCTTGCTGCAGATGTCTTGATGACGCCCGGATATAGCACATCTTCAACGATACGCATGATGGCGTTGCATCCTACCCTGTCAGTCACGCACGGGCTTTGCACCAGTCTTATCTTAGGCCCGTCCGTTACAAGCATTTCCTGATAGCCCCTCACCCTGAAAGTGCCGTCGGATATCTCCTTTGTCAGCCAGGCGATAATCGTTTCACGCTTGTTACGATAATATGTACGCCTTGGCTCCTTTAGCTGGTCAACCACTTCGTCAAATGCCCGATCCATATTGGAACGCTCAACGATCCTGGCGACCAGATGACCATATCTTTTAGCCATTACAATTCTTCTTCGTTCGTGTGGCCATAGCATGTTCGAGCAGATGCCTACTTATCCATAATCGGCCACACCCTGTGATGTTCCAGTTTTCCATCCTGTAAAGGATGCTGTTACTGAGGCTCAAATCCCTCGCCGTCAGCATTCACCCATCCCGTGAGTGTGCGCCGTAGCGACGATTGTTTCTCCAGATGATTGCTCACCGTGAAGCAGAGTTTCGATTTAGCAGAGCCGACCACCGTTGTTCGTGTTCGAGTTCGTGGAGGCGTTATTCGTGTTCGAATAAGCGACACCCGCGTTCGCGTTCGCATTGTTGTTCGAGCGACCGAGCACCCGGCCTGTGGGATTTTCTACCTTTTTCATATTTCAATCTCGTTTTCCGTTCGGGGGTGGCCATGCGGCCACCACGTTCTACGCTGCCGATTCAAGCTCGCTCTCGTTCTCGATCTCACCGAAGAAGCAGAGCCGACCACCGTTGTACGTGCTCGAGTTCGCGGAGGCGTAATACGTGCTCGAATAAGCGACACCCGCGTACGCGACCGCACTGTAGTTCGAGCGACCGAGCACCCGGCCTTTATCACTATTAGATGACTGATAAGCGGCATAGCACATAGCGTATGAGGTCTCTCCCGTATAGGCTGATACCACTATCTCACACCTTCTGCCGAAGCGGACACGGGCTGCACAGGTAGTATTGTTCAGAGAAGCAGCCTTTACCCTGCGCTCGTTGCCGTCCTGCTGTAAGATGTTGTAGAAGTAGTCAGTCACATAGGAGGCACTTGCAGGACGCCTCTCTCTGAGGAACTGAGCAAACGAAGGAGCATTAAAGCAGCCCTTGTCAGTCCACTCATAGGTAGATGCCGTCCAGCACTCCAGACCCCACATCTTGTTATGCTGGTTCTGTGCCGGGTATGCTGAATCACCCATACCGATATTGTTACGAATACCAGTCGTTTCACCAGAGGAAGAACCTCGTCCGACTATGGTTTCAATATCTCTTGTACCGAACCATGCCATCAGCAAGTTTGCCATGTCCTTCGATGTCTCGAAAGGCACGGTGGTATATTCACCGTTGAGGACGCCAGACTGATACGTGCGGTATCTCGCAAGATTGAAGAAGTCCTGGGCCGTGCCATTGATGCGACTTGTCGGCAAAGCGGTTGGATTGCCTATGCTGTCGTAAGACCATGCAACCTGTGTCGATGTACCACTGCCGCGAGACACTACCTTGCCACTGATGGAGCGTAGACCACTTGTCGGAGTTCCGCCAGTAGTGATGCCCTCTGCCCAGCCTTGATAGATGCCGATTAGCTCAGACTTATGTTCTACCCAGTCTGGCTCAATGGCCTCAATCTCCATGCTGTCAGTCAAGATAACCTCCGGCTCAGTAGCTGCCGACTCCTTGGTGCAGGCGAAATAGAGATACTTCGCGTTGTCCGGGATGGTCAGGAAGATGTAGTCGCCGATGTTGTTGTCGAAGTCAGCAGGGTTGACAATGGAACCGTTCACGACAATATCCTGCATTTCAAAGTTGAACACCTGCAGCACCTTATTATTGATGCCGACGAAAAGGACACAGGCCATGCCGTCGCTCCTATCATGGTAGCCAGGGAACCTTACCTGCTTCATACCACCGCTAACGTCCACCCTGTATGTGTCAAGGGCATTGGTTCCGTAAAGCAGAGCCTCGTTCATGGTGTCACCGACGCTGTGCCTGGTATTCAATGGAACAGAATCAGCTATCTTCGTAAGTGATGACAGCTGTAATCTCGTTGTGACGGTAGCCGTGCTGTCTGGGGACGTAGTGCGGTTGGAGAGGAACAGGTGCTTTCTCGCATTCTTATAGTCATTGACACCCTTGTAGTGATACTTAGGGACATATAGGAATACATCACGCAGGAGGATGGAAGAGGCTCCCGTGATGTCGGCAGCAGTTCCGTCAGCCTTTAGCGTATAGTTCGTCTTGGAAAGAGGCTCAACGTGCATCTTGTGTGTGTCAGGATTGACGTATGCAGTAACAGGAACACAGCGGTCGTGAATCAGCTCTACGTGGCCCGAGTGGAAATATCCGTTGGGGTGTTCTATGCTGGTATCTGCACCTGCCCTGTAGTCATATCCTGTCTGGTTGTCCTCGTTGGTGATATTCGCCGGATCTGTTTCTTCGTCACTGAACACATATTCCGAGTACTGACATTCAAGCACCGTAAGGCCGCAGCGCTCGAAGAACGTCTGCATGGTGGAGAAGTCATCCACCACGTCAAGGAGCTGCACGGTGCCGATCAAAGCGGGATAGGTCTGTTCAGCACCAGTGGCCGTCAGACCCATGTAGCCGGACATGAAGGGTCTCAGAACAGAGGAACGGACACGTCCGCTCATGCCCTCAATGCGCACATGGTCTATGTTATGGCACTGCTGGAGCAGTATTCTCCAGTCGAGGTTAGGACACTCGGCGAAGTTGAGCGCACGGACTGACGCGGCATTCTGCAAAGTTAGCCCGGAATGAGTCAGCTGTGGCAGATAGCGAAGCGTCAGGGTTGTCAGCGTGGCCGGAAGAACAACGGTTGTAGCAGGGGCACCCTCCGCAATCTTCACGGTAGTAAGAGAGGTTCCTCCAGCAAGCAGCGTTGTTAGCCTGGTATGCTTCGATACGTCAAAGATTCCTGCAGTTCCTGTGTGTACCGATGTCTGGCCTGTGATGTCGATATACTGGAGTTTTGACGTCTCTCCGAGAATCAGCGGTGCATTAGACACGCCGACGGTGGCTGGCATCACCAGCTTGGAAAGCATCGTACAGAGAGAGAGGTTTACGGTACCATTCAACTGACTGCCCATGTTGGTAAAGTCAAGCTCCTTGATGCAGCTTGCACCTCCGAGCATCAGCGGGTCATTGGTGGCAAGACGCTGTGTGAAGCTGAGCGTCAGTTGTTCGTCGATGTCTGCTCTCGACGGGCCTTGCAGCCAAATACCGTTTAGCTTGTAACCGAAGTAGTAGAGATCACCGCTCGTCAGCGTCAAGGATGACGGAGTATCGCCTGCCTCACGTACCACCGTGAAAGTCATAACGTCGCCGTTGTAGTCACCAGCACCGTAACGGGCATCGAGCAGCCTTGCACGGTCGTTGATGAACTGCCTGATATGTTCCTCACGGCTACCAGTCAGCGTATAGACGTAGTTCATGGTGTCGATGGTATCAATGTATTTCAGCTTGCCACTCTTGTTGTACTGACGTGCAGACCAGTTGCCAATCATGGTGCCGATGAACTCGTCGAGCATCTTCTGGTTGGTGAGCTTGTTGCGCAGGGCAATGGCACAGCGTTTCAGATCGCTTTCGAGGTTGGCCAGTACCAGGCACCACAACCATGAGCTGTGGCCCTCAAAGGCATACTTGGCACGCTCTGAGTCGTAGCTGTCTCGCGTGATATTATATAGGTACACGATGAAGGCATCATTACGGATGGCCTCCCATGTGTCGCCGTCGTAGAATGTGGAGTACCATTTCAGGCCGTCCCACGTTCTCCAGAGGATATTCTTCGCCAGCTGGTCTTTTCCTGCCAGGTAGTCGATGATAAGGTAGTAGGTCAGCAGGTGGTCAACGTCGAAGTACTGGCTTATCTCGTTCTGGAACTTGGTAGATACCCACTTCGCCTTTGACACGTCGCTCCATCCTGCGGAGGTGCCGTAGTCTGGATTGGCTCTCATGGCAGCAGGTACGCAGTCGTATATCCAGCCCATCAGACGCTCGATCACGCCACGGGCGCCTACCCATGTATTGTTGTTGCCGTCGATGATGTTCCCATCTACTGGCTTCACGCTCCACTTGCCTTTAGAGGCATCCCACTGGCCCTCGTTGACGTTTGCCCACTTCGCATCCTCCGGGAAGTTGAACTCAAAGCCGTCATCAAACTTGTCTGCAAGCTGATTCCTGAGTGCCGTGCTGCCAGCACTACCCGCTGGCTGGAACAGCGTCATGGGAGAGTTATTGTCGAGGGCTTCAAGGGCAATGGCACAAGGCCAGTTCACGGGGTTGCCGCCGCTGTCCTTCACACCCTCCATGCCGAAGATGGTGCCTGACTTGGATTTTTCGTTGTTGAGCACGAACTGGCCGCAATAGGACAAAGCGCCTGCCATGCTGGTACCACAGAAGATGTCGCACGGCAGACCGTCAACGGACTGGCGCACACGGGCATCATACTCCTGCGGAGGTGTGAGGAATCCCAAGGAGCGCATGATGTCATCGAATAAGTGGGCACCGCCAGTGTTACCAGCGAGTGAAGAGTCCACGAAGTCGGTCTTGGCACAGAGGACGGACTGCTCGATGCTGTTGCCGCTGCCTCGCATGGCATAGCCCTTGGCGGTGTCCGTCACATCGATGCCTCCGACAAACAGCGTCCTCGTCAGCGTGCCGTATGCCTTGACGATGTAGATGCGGATATTCTTATAGGGATATTTCACCGATGACGTACCTTGTATGCGGATGATGACATTATATGCCTCGAAACCCTGTCCTATGGGATTTCCGTTAGCATCGAGAGGCGGATCCCAGCGCACATAGTCTGCGAGGAAGTCCTGTTTCTTGTCAACACAGGCGAAGAGGTCAGTAAGTCCATTGCCGGAGTCGCCGCTTCTGATGATTGTGAGCGTACCGCGACCCTTACTGCGTAGAGTGTCACGGTTGATGGCAATATTGCCGTCGCTGTCCGCTGTGTTATTGTTGTCGCCTACGGCATTGGCTTCATGTGCTGCTTGAATCTCAGCTGCTGTAGGACGGGTGAGAATCTGGAGTGATACGATTTCGTCAGCAGTCAGCGGTGTACGGAAGTAGTACATACTGCGGATTCTCACGTCTGCCTTGTCTGAGTCAACTATTATAGGCTGAGGTGTATTCTGTCTTAGTGAACCACTATATCGGTTAGCACGGCTCAGCTTACCGTTGACAAACAGCATGGCAAGGCCGTAGCCGTTGCGCACTGGCTGCACGACGAATGCAAGGTGCATCCATATATCACGGGCCATATTGGTGACCACACCATGAGGGCGTGTGATGTAGAGGTCTGCGGCATGACTTTCGTCGGTGATGTTTCCGTTTGCGTCCAGATAGTTGCCGTCTGCATCTGTCAATTTCTCTGCGGTCTTAATGCTCTCCACGCCACCGAAGTAAAGACCGGCTTCTTCGGTGGTCACCTTTATTCCCATCGGGTAGCCTTCGCCTCCGTTGTCCCAGAGACAGCTAACGATGGTGGCTCCACGCTCCATGACCTGAGAAACCTTGATATCCATGAGGAATGTCATACCCTGGTTCTGGATGGAGTAGTCATTATCCTGCTCGTCGAGCACGAAGAGGTAAATTTCATGCGTCGATTTGGCCCCATTCGTTAGCAGCATGGCCGTTACTCCCTGCGCGTCGGTGTTCCACCCGTTGGTGCGGTAGTCAACGCCTGTAAGCGTCGTTATACCGCCCCAGTCGCTTCGTGTGGCAGGACTCTCGCTGTTGGTACGACCATTGGCTGTTAGTTTGACTCTGTAGCCAACAGGTTCGGTCTCGGTCACACCTGCAGCGGCAGACACTACTACGGCAAATGTTTTCATGACGTTGCCAACCGTGATAGTCATGACGTGTGTGCCGCTGGTGTCGAAGCGTTGATTGAGCGTCTGCAATGTTCGGTCTGCAGAAAGGGTCTGCGTGGTCACTCCGTCAACGGCTACTTCAACTTCCGCCTCCAGTGTGTCGGATTTCCATACAGCATAATCCAGGGCCAGTGATCCGAACTGCTCAGCAGAAAGAGGAATCGCCTCTGAGCCATAGGCGTATGGAAGCGGCATGTCTGCCAGCTGTGCAATGGGGATTGACATTCTTACGCCGAGGTAGTTGCCGGAGGCACCCGCTTTCAGCAGGTCAACGCTTACGACGTTACTTAGGAGCCCGGAACTGACTGCCACAAGCTGTATGTTGTGACGTCCCGGCGTGAGGTCAGCAGCCGTCAGATAGACATTGCCACGGGCAGTACCGCTAACCGTAGCCGTATCGAACTGCACGCCGTCCTTATAGATGTAGATGGTGGTGCCAGCGGGCACGGTGTATGTATAGGGGATGGTGATTGTCTGGCCGTCAACGAAACCGTTACTCAGGGCCAGAGCCGATGCAGGGTCAAAGGAGGTGGCCAAGTCCATGGTGATGACGCTCACGCTCTTGAAGCCCTGCGCCCTCTGAGGTTCCTCACCATAGACGGTCTGCGCAATGACGTAGATATTCACCGTTCCTGCCTGGTTGATGACATCGGGGCCGAGCGTCAGCACCTCGGTAGTTCCTGCGGCCACTGACGGCTTGGTAACGCTATATACCTCGGTGGCACCTATCAATGCGCGTATGGTGACGGTCTGAGCTGCCGTACCGCTCGATGACTGCACACCTTCCTCCTGGATGATGTGGTCATACGTCCACCTCATGCTGATGGAGTCGCCGAGCTTCACACGGGCAGTGGTAAGAAGCTCCGTTGTAACCCTCGGGAACGTCACGGTACCAACCTCGCTTGCGGCAGGGATGCGGACGCTGGCGAAGTCCGTGCCCTGCTCGTTGGTGAAAACGAGGTCGAGCTGTGACGAGTCGCCTTCCACAGGATCTGTGCGGATGCTGTCGATGGTCTGCCCCTTGATGCTGTTTATCTCATGGGCCACGGCTGCATTTTGCACAGCGTTGGAGCTTTCCTCTGACAGCGACTGGTCAACGACAGGAAGGATGATATCCACCACGCCGTTCACGTCCTTTGTCTGGAGCTGGTTATTTACTCTGAGGCCGGACATCTTCTGCCCAAGCTTCGTCTCATGGTCGGAGAAACTGGCCTTGATGCGCTCTTCGACGCGCTTTTTGTCATAGCCCCACTCTCCGTTAGAATCCGTGCCAGACCACGCCTGGTTAAGATTCTGCAATTCTTCGTCTATTACTCTTATTTTAGCCATAATTCAAATGTTTGGTGGTTTACCAAGGTTCGCCGTGCCGCCATGCCTCACCATGACGCCAGCAGCTTACATAGTCGATGACTGACTGGACGGCCATCAAAAGGAATCTCCTGAAAGCACTCATGACGCTGCGGCCTCCCAGCCCGCGCACAATCCGAGTCCGTCCTGTATGCTGACATAGTAGGTATAGCCTGCCTGGAACTCCGGCTCTACCGCCCATCGGACGGTGTCGGAGAGCGTCAGCGTGAAGTTGTCCGACGCTGCCGTGAACTGGAGCATGTATTCGTTGGCAATGCCATCGGTTCCGGGCGTAAGCGTGATATTGAGAGCCGCCACGCTCCCCCAGATGTTCATCTTGTTTGGATCGATGGCCACCGTCGTCTCTGTCTGCTGCACCTTGACGATTTTCGTCTCTTCCCTCAGTCCTGTCACGGACTGCGAGAGCCTGGTCAACGACTGGCTGACACCGCTAACGGTGTTCTGCAGCGTCGTAATCTCGTCGGCATTGTGGTTGACGGCCTCCTTCACCTCATTGGCATTGGCCGAGGTGAACAGGTCGCCTCGCACCTTATTCTGATAGTTAATCTTCTGTGCTGCCATAATGTTATTCTAATAGTTCAAAACCGAAAACATCGGGGTCATCCGTAGGGTTGAACACATACGGGAACCCCACTTCTTCGCCAAGCGTGAAGCCGCCCAGCGTCGCCTCTCCCTCGATTGGCTTGAAGAGATAGTCGAAGCCTATGCGCTCTGCCACATTCTCGCCACCGATGCTGAGGGCGTGAGTGAGCAGCAGTGGAACATTGCGCGTCCCCTTGCCGTCATCGACGTCTGGCATGTTGGTGTCAGCCACCTTGACGCGGACAATCTTCCTGCGCCCGTCGGCATCTGGCTCCTGCCTCGTTACGTGTAGCTTGATGTGTTGCAGTGGCATGGCTTACTTGATAGCGTCAAGTGCAGGGATAAGTTCTCGCTTCACGATGGCCTTGAAGCCCTCGTCGATAAACATCTTCACCGTCTGGGCCTGTTCCTTGCTCAAATCCACCTCATGCTTGTGGTAGATGTCGTGGCCGAGGTCTGCTACTGCGATGTCCTTTGCATTCAGGTACATCATGTTTCCTAACTCCTTCGAGATGTCAACGGTCTGTACGTTGCCCTCGATGTCCTTAATCTGGACTTTTGAAAAATCAATTTTCATAATAACTAATCTTTATTGGTTACTAAATAGTGAATCCATGCGAATCTCCTGCGCTCTGACAGATAGCCAGTATTATTCTGGTTGGCGTATGCCTCGCGCTCGAATGATACATTACGGTATGCCTTATCCCAGTTCCTGTACTGAATCAGTCTGAAAAGGAACTCCAGTCCATACCAGAGAAAGAAGAACACGACCAGCATTTCCTTCTGCTGTCTGCTGTGAGTCTCTTCGTGGATCAGCAAGCGTGGCGTTATCTGGTAGCCCTCCTTGACGAGATGCCACCAGACAAGCATTATTGCGGAATATCCCTTTGGCGGAAACCTTTTGCACATAACTATCTTCATAACTATCTTTCTGTTATTGATACAAGCATCCATATATAGGGTGAGGCGTTTCCTCCATATTGCTTGCCCTGGTTGTCTATCAATTTGAACTTTGCCTCACACAAGTATTTCAATGCGACATTGTTCACAACGTCACCTGTGCTAACATTCCTTGCTACCAAGCCAGTAATATGAGAAGTATCCTTATAACCACCTACCAAATCAAGAGAGGCACCAGACAAGTTGAGTATGTTCAATTCACAACCCAACATACTGCTGTCACTAACGTATGGTAGGCTGATACTTCCATTGATGCTGACTTCTATCTGGACGCTATTGCTACCAGCCAATACTATCTCCTTATATTCTGTGCCGCCAATGGTGTAGGTTCTAATGTATGTGGATTGGTTGCCGCTGGTTATTCTCTGGTATGGTGTGAAAATATTGCCTTTCACCGTTACACCAGTAAATTCACCACCATTGGCGTACACCGTTCCTCTGACGGTCACATCGCCATTGGTATCAATCTCAAATGTAGTCACATGGTCGGCGTTCTCAATGCTGACTCCATTAGTCACAAAGTCTATTCTGTCTGCATTGATGGTATAGTTTCCTGAGTTGAAGTTCACGTCGCCAGCCGTGATATTCAGATCAGAAGCATTAAAGCCGATGTGCTCGGCCGACACCGTGAAGTTATCGAGGGCGTCATCAATATAGCCGTCGATGACATCACCAACCGTATATTGGCTGTTGTTACCGAAGCGGACACTCTCGCCTCTGATGATGACATTGGCGTTTATCTCAACGTTATTGGCATTCAG
>Ga0247610_10000374_pt1 | contig 65273 bp, 95 predicted proteins | sample 174DNAGHGhighgp2_FD_193483 | JGI IMG/M metagenome (GOLD analysis project Ga0247610, IMG submission 193483) | Sheep rumen microbial communities from Palmerston North, Manawatu-Wanganui, New Zealand - 1742 DNA GHGhigh gp2 | ecosystem: Host-associated > Mammals > Digestive system > Stomach > Rumen...
CTTTGATTTTTCTCCGGAGGGAAATTTTGTAAAAAGTAAATGCACTTTGATTTTTCTCCGTAGGGAAATTTTGTAAAAAGTAAATGCATTGGGCATATAGGAGACATCGAAAAAAGTCATAGGAAAGGAGGTCGATTGTCTTGGGAAGAAGGAAATTAGTAGAAGAAAAGCCAAAAGAAAGAACATCATTCCATAGGGCAATTGATCCAGAAGTAAGGGAGAAACAATTAATAGCATTGTCCTACAATTTGGCTGAAGAGAGATTACTCAATGGAACAGCCAGTGCTCAAGAGGTTTGTCATTTTTTAAAACTTGGATCAATGGAAAAACAGTTAGAGTTAGAGAAACTTAAGAACGAGAACGCACTATTGGCAAAGAAGGTTGAAGTTCTCGATGCCCAGAAAGATACAGAACAGAGATACATAGAAGCAATAGAAGCAATGAAAACATATTCTGGAAGAGGAGAAGATTAACAATGAAGTGGCACGGACTAATAGGTTTTGAGACCATGAAAGAGGTTAGCCCTGGTCCGGGAAAGGCCACGGTTTGGAAACCTCAAATAGTATCTCGTCATTATTACGGTGATGTAAATCGTTTAGTACGTCGTTATGACGGTGCAGACAAAGTTAACGAAGATATTTCCATAAACCATCAATTCTCAGTAGTTAGTGATCCTTTTGCAAAAGAGAATTTCTTTAACATGAGGTGGATCGAATGGAATGGTAGAAAATGGAAAGTGAATGAGGTTACTATTGAATCACCAAGACTTACAATTAACATAGGAGGTGAATGGCATGACGGGAACAACGCTAGACCTCCAGAATGATCTTAAGAAATTGTTGGGATCTGATAATGTATATTTTCAGCCGCCAAACAATTTAAGAATGGAATACCCATGTATAGTTGTAAACAGAAGTTCAACTAAGCAAATACATGCAGATAACAGAACTTACTTTTATACAAAGCGTTATACATTAACATACATCAGCTACGAAGAAGATCCTGACATGGTAGACACACTTATAAAGCACTATAAGATGTGTACATATGAACGGTCATTTATATCTGACAATCTTCACCATGATGTATTCATACTCTATTGGTAATGAAAGGGAGAGAATTATGGATTCTTCTTTAAAAAAACCTAGATTAAGGTTTTGGAAATACAATCCAGATACCAAAACATTATATTTTGTTTCGGAAACCAGCAAAGGAAAGATGCAGTATCCTATTGGAGCTAGGAATTTCGATGGCTACTCCAAATCTCAGATTGCTGCAGAGTTGAGAAGTCGTCTTTCCAGATATGGTGTAATTCATGATGATCAGTTAAATAAGGCTATATTGTCTATAGGTGATACTACGATGGAGCATTCAGACATAATTGATGTATCTGGAGATGAGTTTATTGAACACAAACTTAACAGAACAGAATTTCAGCATCCTGGGTATTATACACCAAATCTTAGGCCGACTGTCGTTTACAAATGGCATAGTGCTTCATTAGAAGAAGATCCATCAGGAAGACTTAATCCTACTGTTTGGTTTGACTTTGCTGAGAATGTTCCTATACACGAAGGAGATGTGTTTGTAACTACTCATTTCGTATCAGATCCAAGAATGATTAATGATGACAACTTGTTAAGGAACCGTATAAGAGGAGCCGTCGAGCAGATGGCTAAAAATGCAACAAAAAATGGAAAACTTCCATATACCATTCCTGACAGCGAACTTATGCACTGTACAAGAAGTATTCAGAGATTGCTTAAGCAGTATCAGCAGTCCCATCCGAATTTTGTAAATAAGTTAACTCATTCTATTGGAACTTATTACGTAGTAGATTCTGACTACCTTGAGCATCATGGTATTTTAGGAATGCATTGGGGAGTAAGACGGTTCCAGAATAAAAATGGATCTCTTACTCCTGCTGGAAGAGATAGGTATTTAAAAGGCGGAAGAAATTCTGAAAGTAAATCTGAATCCGAGTCAAAGTCTGAAAATAACCAAGATGAAAAGTATGGTTTTAGTGCTGTAGGTATGGTAACGTTAGCTTATGCCGGAGCTTATCTGGCATTGTTCGGAATTGCTATTGGAAGTGAAGTTGCTGCAGCAGCTAAAGAAAAACATCGTGAAAAGAAAGCAGAAGAAGAATTATTCGCTGAGGATAAGCAGTACGGTCTTAAGAAAGAAGATCTTAAGAAATGCAATCCAAATTTTGGAAAAGACGGTTATAATAATAACTGTCCAAAATGCTCTACCGTAATGGAACTCAGAAAAAGAGGAATGGATGTACAAGCAAATTCTGGAAGTGGTCAGACAATGAAAGAAATGTGCTCATGGTTTAAGAATTGCAAGTACGAGAGTGATATGCATGTTTCAGCAGCAAAAGAAAAGATACTAAGCTATCCTCCAGGATCCAGCGGATTCGTTTCTGGATTTTACAAAGGTTTTGGCGGTCATGTTGTGCACTGGACAAATGTTGGCGGAGAAATACGAATCGAGGACGGACAGAGTGGAAAGGTATATACCTGGGATCAGGCAGTGAAAAGGTATAATTGGCAAGAGGATAGATATTCTGTAGCAAGATTAGACAATTGTGCTATAAATGAAAAAGCCATGAAGAAGGCCGGAGTTTATACAGAATATGAAGAAGGAGACAAAAAGAAATGAATGAAAGGGAAGCAGCTAATATAGTTGAGCAGAAACATCCTGAATATGTGGCTTCTGCTGCAATGAAACTTGGTAATGGTTTTGTTGTAAATATGAAAGGTAAAGATGGTGAAGAACTTCTTGACTGTATGTATGCAGTAAACGAAGATGGAACAAAAGTAATGGAATTTAATCCTGAAGCTTGCTTTGAAGAGTTCCAGAAAGCTTTACCTAATGTCGTTGAGTTCGGAAAAGAAACAAAGCAATCTGCTATAATTCCTGAACTTGATGATTTTCTTGAGCATCACGGCGTTAAAGGAATGCAGATAAAGAAATAACTCCTCTCATAAGCTATAGCTAGAGAGGGTTATATATTTTAGATTAGGGTCCTAGTAAAACCTTATCTAAATCATTAAAATAACCCAAGTCTTAAATCGCGCAATGGGTTATCACAACAACACAATTTTTAAAGGAGAATTATTATGAGCGCTTTAAAATGGGACGAAGTAGGAGAGCATCTCTTCGAAACAGGTATTGACCACGGTGTACTTTATCCTATGTCAGATAGTGGTACTTATCCTCTTGGAGTAGCTTGGAATGGCCTTACTGGCGTAACCGAGTCTCCCGAAGGAGCCGAGGCTAATGATAAGTATGCTGACAACATTAAGTATCTGTCAATCAGATCAGCAGAGACCTTCAAGGCTACTGTTAAAGCATTTACTTATCCTGATGAGTGGGCACAGTGCAATGGCGAAGCTGTTGTAAATGGTGTTACTGTAGGACAGCAGTCAAGAAAGAGCTTTGGTCTTGTTTACAGGACTATCGTTGGTAACGATATTAAGGGTAATGACTACGCTTACAAGCTTCACCTCGTATACAATGGCACTGCATCACCTTCCGAGAGAGATTACCAGACTGTTAACGATAGCCCCGATGCAATCGAATTCAGCTGGGAGATCGATACCACTCCTGTAACTCTTACTACAAAGATTGATGGTAAGACTCTTAAGCCTACATCAATTCTTACTATCGACAGCAGCAATTTCACTACAGAAGCAGCTAAGGCTAAGCTTAATACTCTTGAGGCAGCTCTGTTTGGAACTGATGCTGATCCCGAGGATCCTCAGTCTGTTGGAACTGAGCCTTATCTTCCGGATCCTGACACCGTTATTAGCATGCTTTCTGTTGGCTGATAACAAGTAATTTCAAAATGATTTAGGGGCTGGCTTAATCGCTGGCCCCTTTTGTTGTGCTTAGAAAGGAGCATATTATGTATATTAAGACTATCGAATACAAAGACTACATGGGTAATCCTAGAAAGGAAGATTTCTATTTCAACCTTAGTGAGGCTGAAATAATGGAAATGGAGCTTTCTAAAGAGGGTGGATTTGATCAGTGGATTACCAGGATTGCTAATGCTCAGAATACTCCTGAGCTTATCAAACTTTTTAAGAGCCTTATTCTCATGTCTTACGGTGAAAGATCTCTTGACGGAAAGAGTTTCCTCAAGAAAGATCCTGAGACCGGAAGACCCCTGAGCGAGGCTTTTGAGCAGACAGCTGCATATCCCGTACTTTTTATGCAACTTGCTACCAACACCGAAGCAGCTACGGAATTTATTAATCAGGTTATACCTGAAGATGCAGCTAATGCTGTAGAAAAAGCTAAAGCTGACGGAAGCTTGGAAGAGGCAACATCTAAGATCTATCCCCTCTCCAAGTAAAGATATGGACTTGAATCCCCATACTCTATGAGAGTGCGAGGGCTATTGTAAGACCATTCTTTGTCTCCTTTCCTTGGCTGATAGTCTTCGCATTTTCACAAAGTATGGGGATTCTTATTAAAGAGGAGATCTTAATATGAGCTATTATTACTATGTTGGAAGGTCTCCAGATTATTTGGAGCATCATGGGATTCTAGGAATGAAATGGGGAGTTAGAAGATTCCAGAATAAAGATGGATCACTTACTCCGGAAGGGAGAGCTAGGTATGGCGATATTCTCACTAAGAAACAGATGCAGAACTATATTAAAGACTATAATCTTCGGACTGGAGCAAATAAAAAGATCACTAAAAACACTGTTTTCAAGACCGCTGACGGCATGTACGACTATAAAGGCCGCAAGATGAATACGGATGTAACAGTTGATGATCCGATGAATGATGTAGAGAATAAAACCGAAACAAAGCCTAAGAAAATTTCTGATTTAACAGATTCTGAACTTGCAGCAATAAATAAAAGAATGCAGTTAGAGGAAGAATACAAAAAGCATTTGGACAATACGATTCCTCCTAAGAAAGTAAATTTCATCAAATCTTCTCTTGGAAATTTAAAGAATAATTTAGTAAATGATCTTCCTAAAGGAATAAGCAGCGGTCTTCAGAGTGCACTTTCTGATGCTATAAAAGATTCTTTAAAAACAAAAGAACCTCCAAAGAAAACAGACATGCACATGGACACAACAAAAGCTTCAGATAAGGATATAGCAGACCTAGCAACAAGATGGGAAAATTTGATGAAGATTGAAAGGAATAAAAGAGATTACGATAATCGTATGGCAGAAATTGGAGAAGAGATGCTATCCGATTATTGGCCTAAGGAAGACAAAGCTATTAAATATGACGAAAGATCTAAATCTGATATGGAAGGAAATCCGCTTAATCCTGACAATTACAGATACTATTTAGATGACAAGAGCAAGAAATAGTTTCTTTGAGAAAGGAAAAATTCAAAATGGGTTTAAAAGATAGACTTCAGCATGGATGGAATGCCTTTCTCGGAAGAGACGGCCCCTACTATGATTATAGGGATTATGGTGAAGCATACTTTACAAGACCCGATAGGGTTAGATTTACAAGAGGACATGAGCGTTCAATAATAAATGCTGTATACAATAGAATAGCTATTGACGCAGCCACAATTGACATTCGTCACGTTCGAACTGATAAAGATGGAAGGTACACTGAAGAGATTAACAGTGGACTTAATGATTGTCTGTCTTTATCTGCAAATAAAGATCAGAACGGAAGACAGTTTATTCAGGATGTTGTCATGTCGCTTCTCGATGAAGGTTGCATAGCTATAGTACCTATAGATACCACAGTTGACATAACAAAGGGTGCTTTTGATGTTAATTCAATGCGTCCAGGTAAAATCGTTCAGTGGTATCCTGATTATGTTAGAGTTAAAGTATACAACGATAGAATTGGGCACGAGCAGGAGATAACTCTCCCTAAAGAGTCGGTTGCAATAATAGAGAATCCGTTTTATTCAGTAATGAATGAACCTAGCTCAACCGCATCAAGACTTATGCGAAAGCTTAATTTGTTGGATACTATAGACGAACATAATTCAACAGGAAAGCTCGATATGATTATACAGCTTCCATACATTATTAAAACACCTGCTAGAAGACAGCAGGCTGAGAATAGGCGTAAAGACATAGAGCTTCAGTTGTCTAGTTCAAAGTATGGGATAGCCTATACTGATGGTACAGAAAGGATAACTCAGCTTAATAGATCAATAGATAACAACATGATCGAACAGGTTGAATACTTCACCAATATGCTGTACAGTCAGTTAGGTATAACTCAGGCTATAATGGACGGAACTGCTGATGAAAAAGTCATGCAGAATTATTACACAAGAACAATTGAGCCTATAGTCTCTGCTATAACTGATGAAATAAAACGTAAATTTCTTACTAAAACGGCTAGAACCCAAGGTCAGTCGATTATGTTCTTTAGAGACCCGTTCAAACTTATGCCCATTGCTGATTTCGCGGAGTTGGCAGATAAGCTTACTAGGAACTGTATCGCTACTTCTAACGAAATAAGACAGGCAATAGGAATGAAACCGGTTAATGATCCTCAGGCTGATCAGCTTATCAACAACAATCTTTCACAGCCGAAAGAGGCACTTGAAGGAGCTGAAGCAGTTGAGATAGATAAGAACCTTAAAGGTAAGAAAATGGAGGAAATTCAAAATGGGTAAAACCAGAGACTTTGGAGGTTACGCCACCAGGTATAACATCAAGTGCGCTGACGGTCGTACAATAAGACCTAATGCATTTGATGATATGGACGGCGAAACAGTACCTCTTGTGTGGGATCACAATCATAAATCCCCATTGAATGTTCTCGGCCACGCTCTTCTTCACAAAAGAGATGATGGCGTTTATGCAGATTTATATTTCAATGAAGAGACTACTCAGGGCGCTAATGCTAAGGCTCTTGTAAAGAACGGTGATGTTAAAGCGCTCTCTATCTTTGCAAATGGTCTTGCCCAGGACGAAGCAAAGAACGTTATGCACGGAGTAATTCGTGAGGTTTCTCTTGTTCTTGCTGGAGCTAATCCTGGAGCTTTCATTGATACTGCTATGGCGCATAGTATTGATGGTGAAGATCCTGACGAGGCTATAATTTATATGACCGAAGATCCGATAACACATAGTTTTTATGGAATCGATAGTGCCGCAACAGAAGTTGATGAAAGTAATATCGATGAAGAAGAAATCGTCGAGCATTCGGATAAAAAAGATGATGAATCCGATGATAAAGATGATGAAACTTATGGAGACGTTATAGCTTCCATGACAGAAAAGCAGCAAAAAGTAGTCGCAGAACTTGTAGCAAGAGCTGCTATAAAGTCTGATGAATATGATAACAATTCCGATGATAAAGGAGAAAAAGAAATGAAGCACAATGTTTTTGACAATGATTCTGCTAGCGCTTATGTCGAGCATGGTTTAACCAAAGACGAACAGAAAATGATCATCGCAGACGCAGACAGATATGGATCACTCAAGCAGTCTTTCCTTGCTCATAGTGAAGAGCTTGGAATTAGCGGTGATGTTCTTATGCATGGAACCGACATCGAGTATTCTGAGGACAAACAGGCGTACATGGTAAATGATCCTTCATTCCTGTTCCCTGAAGCAAAGGCTCTCAACAATCCTCCTGCATGGATCAAGAGAGATACTGGTTGGGTTTCTGGAGTTCTTTCTGGAACCAAGCATGTTCCTTTCAGCCGTATCAAGTCTGTATTTGCTGACATCACCGAAGATGAAGCAAGGGCTAAGGGATACATTAAGGGTGATAAGAAGCTTGATGAGGTCTTCACTCTGCTTAGAAGAAGCACCGATCCCCAGACCATTTACAAGCACCAGTCAATGGATCGTGATGATGTTATCGACATCACCGATTTCGACGTTGTAGCTTGGATCAAGTCTGAGATGAGAATGATGCTCGACGAGGAGATCGCTCGTGCTATTCTCATTGGTGATGGAAAGCTTACTTCTGATAGAACTCACATTGCTCATGATCATATCAGACCTATCTGGCTTGATGACGATCTCTTCACCATTAAGACTCTTGTTGAGCTCGCTGCTAATGCTACTGATGATACTAAGGCTAAAGCTTACATCAGAGCTGCAGTTAAGGCTCGTAAGAACTACAAGGGATCTGGAAACCCTGTATTCTACACCACTGAGGATGTTCTTACCGATATGCTGCTTCTTGAGGATAACATGGGGCATAGACTTTACAAGTCTGAGTCTGAAGTTGCTTCCGCTATGCGTGTAAGTAGGATCGTAACTGTTCAGGTCATGGAAGGACAGAGCAGAACTGTTGATAATGTTACAAGAAATCTCGTAGGTATCATCGTTAACCTTTCCGACTATACCGTAGGTGCAGATAAGGGTGGAGCTGTTGCTATGTTCGATGACTTCGACATCGATTACAACAAGCAGAAGTATCTGATTGAGACCAGATGCTCTGGCGCTCTTACTGTTCCTTACAGTGCAATCGTTATCGAGTCTGCTGTAGCTAACTCATAATCTTAAGTAATTTTAGCCATCCCGGGCGTAAAAACTCGGGGTGGTATTATTGGTAAAGGAGACACCAATGATTACTATACATGTTCCTGAATCTAAAGGCAAAGATTATTGGGACCCTAAAAAGGAAGAATTTGTGACTATTCCTTCAACAAAGGCCTATGATTTAAATCTCGAACATTCTTTAATATCGATTTCCAAATGGGAATCTAAGTATCATATTCCATTCATTTCAAAAGAATCCCACACTGAGGATCAGGTTTTGCATTACATAAAATGCATGACTATTAACCAGAATGTTCCAGATTCTGTTTACGAGAATTTAACTGTTGATAACATAAAAGCAATATCGGATTACATAAACGATCCGATGAGCGCTACGACTGTTAATAAATTACCAGGAATAGATAAGTCAAGAGAAGTTGTTACTTCAGAGTTGATTTATTATTGGATGATAGCGCTTCAAATACCTTGTGAGTTTGAAAAATGGCATTTGAATAGACTATTGAAGTTAATAGAAGTATGTAACGTTAAGAATACTCCGCCTAAGAAGATGAGCAAAAACGAGATCATGGCACGTAATAAATCTCTTAATGCCGCTCGTAGAGCGAAATACAATACGAAAGGCTAGGAAAATTCAAAATGAGTTCAGCAATCACATGTACAGTTAAAGGTAATTTTAAGAAAACTAATTCGTTTCTTGAGAGATGTTTAAACTTTGTAAAACTTGGAAGGCTGGACCATTATGGACGTGTAGGAGTAGAGGCTTTTAGAAACAACACTCCTAAATACACTGGATTAGCGGCATCTTCTTGGTATTACAAGATAGAAAGAAACGATCAAACTGCTAGTCTTATATTTTGTAATGATGACATAGAAGGTGGATTAAATGTGGCTATACTTATTGCTTATGGACACGGCACCAGAGGAGGTGTTTATGTTCCAGGTGTTGATTATATAACGCCATCTATGAAAAAGGTTCTTGTAGAAGTAGCTAATGATATGAGAAAGGAGATAGGGTCATTATGAGTGCTGACATTATTGATACTAATGTTGTGCAGCTAAGATTTGACAATAGAGAATTTGTCAATAACGTCAACCATAGTGTCGAAGCTGTAGAATCTTTAAAAGATTCTCTTAACTTTGATTCAACGTCTTTTGACAGTTTAACAAAAGCCGCTAATAATATTGACTTGTCTGCTGTAGCTGCTAATATAGAATCATTATCTGATAGGTTTTCTACATTTGGAATTGTAGGAATGACCGCTATTCAGAAAATTACCGAAGAGGTCATGAACCTTGGAGGAAAGTTAGTAGGCCTTCTTGCAAAACCTTGGAAACAGATAGTAACTGGTGGTTGGAGTAGAGCCTCCAATATTGGACAGGCTACATTCCAGCTTGAAGGTCTGTTCGGTAAGACAGAAGAAGGTGTCGCTAAGCTTAACATGACAATGAAAGCTACAAGCGACCAGGTAATAGCTCTTTCTAAACAAAGTGGCGATTTAATAGTAGCTATGAACGCTGCTGACTATGCTGTTGCAGATACAGCTTATGGTCTTGATTCGGCTGCTAAAGCTGCTTCAGTTCTTGCAACTTCAGGTGTTGATGTTCTTCATTTCTCTGAAGATTTGAAAGATGCAAACGGTTTGATGAGAACCGAAATGCAGGTCGCATTGAGAGCAATTTCTGGTGTTGCTTCAATGGCAAACAGAAGTTATGACGATGTTGCTCGAGTGTTTGAAAGAGTATCTGGTGCCGGAAGAGTAATGGGTGATGATCTTAACTCTTTGGCTAGTTATGGTCTTAATGCAGCTGCAACATTAAGAGATTACCTTAATGATCTTGGCGTTACAGTAAATGCGACAGAGCAAGACATTCGAGACATGGTGTCACATGGCGAAATAGACTTCATGACGTTCGCTAAAGCAATGGACAATGCGTACGGCGACCATGCTAAAGATGCTAACAACACTTTTAGTGGTGCTTTTAGCAACATGAAGTTTGCTTTGTCTAAAATCGGTGCGGATTTCATCTCTCCGATAAGAACTAAGATGGTTCCACTTTTTAACGATGTTCGAATAGCCATTAACAACGTAAGGAAAGCTCTGAATTTCAAAATGAAATTTCCTTGGGTTGAAGAAGAGATTAGTATTGTAGAACTGTTTACGAATGTCATAACTAATCTTACAGCTAAAGCCCACGATTTGTTCACAGCTTGGAATGGTGGGCAGACCGTTATGGAAAAAGCCATGGCTGGTTTAGCAGAGTTTACCGGCGTGTCAATGGTTGAAATAAAAAACGTATATGATGGAGTAGAAAAAGGAACTATAAAGTCTGCTGACGCAATAAGGAGACTTATAAGTATCACTTCTAATAGTGGTAAAGACATGCGAGAAGTGTTTAAGACACTTTCCGAGTCCCTTGGCGAGACAGAAGATGATATTTACAGAATGTGCTATAATGGCGAAATTTCTTTTGAGGATTTTTCGAATGCTGTATCATCAACATTTGGAAATCTCGTGCAGGAAACGAGAATTAGTCAATTAGCACAGCTTTTTAATAATGTTATACAGGCTGTTGTAAACTTGGCAAGTACAGTTACTTCTATAGTAGGCCCTGCAATATGGGCATTCTTCCAGGTATTTACTGGAGGAGGTATAAAAAGTGTTATTGATGTAACTAGTGCTTTTTCAGAATTCACAAAAAGGCTTATACTTTCGAGACAGAATCAGGAAAAAGTAAGAAGAGTTGCTTTTAGACTGTTTATGGTTCTTAAGAGTGGTTTAAAAATAGTTGCTCGTCTTGCTTCATCTGCTTTTAAAATTGTCGAAAGTATGGCACCGTTGATTGGCCATGTATTAGACTTTGTAGATGTACTTTCAGAAGTAATAGAGTATCTTGTAAATATTGTAGTAGAATCTAATCTGCTTTCTTCTACGATAAGTGTATTATGCAATGTTATAAAGTTAGCTGGATACATAATAGTAAATGTTCTTAAAACATTGATGGTTCTTATAGAGCCTGTTATAAGAGGAATTAGTGAAATATTTGCATTCCTTGCTAGAAGTATAGGTAGTGTTGATGTTTCTTTCTTAGATGTTATTATAGAAAGATTCAGAGATCTTCTTGCAACGGTTGCAAATGGTGGTTTAGCATATGTTCTTCAGAATTTAATTGGTACAATATTCTATACGATAGCTTCTGTATTTAGAGCTATGACGTTAACATTTTCATGGTTCAATAATATGTTGCAGAATGCTGCAAATACTGTAGCTAATATTATCGATAGAATAACCACAATATTCAGAAATTTTAGAGATGTTGTAATAAATCTGTTTAATGGAATAAAAGACTTCTTCAACAATGACTTCAACTTAGAAACCGCTATAGCAATGTTTGGCCGTTTGGTTGGTTTGTCGGCAATGATTAGACTTGCTACCGGTATAAGAGGTATTGGAAGAGCTCTCGATGGTTTTGCTAATATTGTAAACTCTAATGCTTTAGTAAATGTTACGGCTGCTATAAAAACTGTTGCTAGAGCTGTTCTTGAATTCTCAATAGCAATGGTTCTTGTGTCGTCTATACCTAGAGAAAATTTAAGTACAGCAATCACACTGTTTTCTACATTGGTTGCCGCTATTATAGCGTTCATGGTTGTATTTTACGGTTATCAGCTTATTCTTAACCATATGAATAATAAGATAATATCTGATCCGTATGTAAAATTCATGAATAAACTTAGTGCATCTATAAATGCAATGATGGCTAATGTCGGTAGAGCTGCCGTTATAATGTCATTCGGTTTTCTTTTAATGTCAATAGCACTTGCATTAGGATTCATGATCAAGGGAATAGTTCAGCTTAACGAGCTCCCCATGAATACATTTACCGATGGATATTATAGACTTGTAGCGATTTTCTCTCTATTGGCCGGATTTTTTGCAATAATAGCTTTTGCTCAAAGGTCAATAGTCCAGGCCAGCGGTGCTCAATTTATTACCAACAATAATATTAGCACGCACAACGGCATGATGGGTGTAGCTGTAACATTAATGGCGTTGCTTGTTGTTGTAAAGGCATTTGAGACAATAATAGTTGAGTATTCGCAGATAGATCCCGATCAGTTTACTGCCGGATTTGCTTATATTGCTTCGACATTAATGATTATGGCATCAATGATTGCCATAATTGGCCTTGCAGTTAAGAATGCAGGTTTTGGTATGGTCGGAGCATCAATAGCGATGCTAAGTTTCCTAGTCGTTCTTCATGGGTTTATTGATATTATACGAGATTATACTAAATTAATAAAGAATTTTAGAAGTGTTGATCAGCTTAAGCTTGCTTTAGGAACAGTATTAACAATATTAGTATTCCTTACAGTTGCAATTTCAGCTATAGGTCTTGCTCTGACATATTTTGGAGGAGGAAGTGCTTTTTCAGCATCTATCAAGAATGGACTATCATTTACTAACAATGCTCCGAAGTTCTTGGGTGTTGTGATGACTATAGTGTCATTAGCTGTGGCTTTGCAGTCTGTAAGTTTGTTAATAATGGCTATAAATTATGCCGGAATAGAGAAAGCTTGGGCTGCTATAGGAATAATATTTGTAATATTAGGTGGCGTATTTGCCTCGATGATGGCTATAAGAGGTGTTAAAGCTGGAAGTATAGCTGGAGTTGCAGCAATATTACTTGAATTGGCTCTTGTATTACCTGTTCTTATGAATTATGATCCAATGAAGGTACTATCAAGCGCTACAGGAATGTTGCTTGTAATATATGCTATAAGTTTCATGCTTAAAGCAATGGGAGAAGCAAAAGTAGATATTGCAAAAGGAATAGGATTTTCTATACTTCTTTTTACACTTCTTTTAATGCTATCTTCTGCTTTTATGATTCTTGCAAATATGGATTCGGCATCTGTTCTTTCATCAGGTTTAGCAATAGCAGCTACTTTAGCAGCATTCGGTGTAGCACTTAAATTTGCAAGTGGATTTAAGTTTAAACCAGGTATATTCCGTACCATTGTTGCAATGCTCGGCGCTATAATACCGTTCTTGCTGCTTTTGACCGCAGTTAAAGACTTTGATCCTGTTAAGTTTTCAGTTCTTGGAACAGTTCTTTCGGTTTTAGCAGTATCAATAGGCGGAGCAATCAGACTTATGAAAGGCGTCATATCTGCCGGAGCTCAAACTATTTTTGCATCGTTTATAGGAATAGCTATAGCATTATCGGTGCTTATGGCAGCTCTTGTCCTTTCAGCAAATGGCATAACAACTGACATATCAACGATAGCCGGATTTGCTGCAGCTTTGATGTTGTTACTTCCTACTATAGCAGCTATGGCTGCAATATCGATTGCACTTAGTCGTTTTAAAGCAACGTTTGCAAGTGTTGGTGTTTTAGCTATAATAGCAGGAATTTTAGCTGGTTTAATAACTGTATTTTCGGTTATTGCTAGGTTTTCAGATGTTAACGCTACTGTAAGTTTGATAGAAGGTCTTCAGTGGGGATTATTAAGATTATCAGCGTTCATGACTGTACTTGCTGGTTTTGCAATTGCTTTAGGATTTTTGTTCATGACTCCTTTAGGAATTGCTGACTTTGCATTAGGTCTTCTTGCAGTCGGTTCAATGCTGGCTACTATATCTGTATTCATAGGCATGATAGCAGCTTCAGCTACACTTGGAGATGCTAATTCAACAGTATATTTATTAGAGAATTTAGGAACAATCCTTGATTCTATGGTTCCTTTCCTGCTTAAGATGGCCGGAATGTGTGCTTTATTCGGATTAGTTTCACCTTTAGTTTTAGGTGGGGCTATTGGAATGGGTGCTATTCTTACTGTAATAGCAGGATTTGCTGGAATGATTGCTGCTATAGCACTAATAGGCAATCCCGAAGAAACTGTAGATCTTTTAAGAGGATTGATATTTGCGATGGACAACTTTAATGACTTTTTAGGTCATTTTATGCTTGTCCTTACATTATTAGGTTCCGTTGCTCCAGTAGCATTTTTAGGAGCTATGGTTCTCAATACTATATTTGCTATACTTACTAATTTCACAGCATCAATAGCTGTTATAGGAACTGTTGGAAACACCAGTGACACACTAACAGTGATGACAATGCTTGTCGATTCTCTTAGAGAATTGGTTAATGTATTTATGATAGTAATGGTGCTCGGTGCTATGGGTGCCGCTGTTCTTACAGGAATGATATTAATATCTGAGAGTATGTCTCTGCTTTTAGGTCTTTCATTCATGATTGGGCAGATTGGTTCTATAAGAAAGCCGATAATTACAGGAATAAATACTATACTATTTACCGCTGTTGCTATGCTCGAAGCTACAAGAGCAATGGGCGATATAGAATTAGGTTCAATACTTAACTTTATATTTGCTATGAGTTTAATTGCTCTTACACCAATAAATGGTGTAGCAAAGTTTTCTCAGATTGGCACCATGCTGCTAATGATGGGCATGTCTAGTGTTTATATTCTTAAAGGAACACAGACTGCTATAAGCATGATCGAAGGTTTGAGAAGGGCTTCATATCTAATAAGAGACATAGTTAGAATTGATTCAAAGAAATTAGTAAATCTTAGTCGTGATATTTTATCGACATCAACTACGATCAATGCTATTTATGCTAGCATAGGCGGTTGGGTTGGTCATAGTATAGCAGAAGGTGTTTTAAGTGGTGGAAGTCTTGGTGCAGTTGTCGAAGCAGGTGTTATTCTTGCTCATGCGTTGGAAGAGAGCATCAGAGATACAGCTCATATACATTCATACAGCCCTTTATATGGTGAAATAGGTGGATGGTCTTCTAGAAGTATGGGAATAGGAGTTCTTTCCGAATCAGGATTCCTGATGAATTCTGGAAGCGATATGATGGGTAATTTCGGCTCATTAATGGGTAACTTGTCGACCGTTTACGGTACAGACTCTGGCGCTCAGTATGTAGAGAGCTTCTCTGAGACATTGTTTTCTGGATTACAGTATGTTGTTCAAGGCTGGGGTGATTTATTCACTTATGCTGGTCAATCTGGAGCGCTTGGTGGCTTTGGGCACATGATTTTTGATGATAAAGAAATCAAAGCTCTTACCAACAATAATAACAACTATGCTGCCTCTGTAGATGCCGTAAATAATGCAAACACAAGACTTATTAATCAGAATGGTACGAGACCTTACTTTAGTCCTAACTTAGTTAAAGAGGTTTCAGAAGATGAGTATATCGATTATTTAATGAATGAAGCCATGCCTGACTTTGGCGATTTGTCAAGCTGGTTTGAAGGACTTAAAGAGTCATTTAATTTAGGTTCTATTACTGAAGGACTTGAGGACTTTGGTGGAGCTATAGAAGATGTTGGAGATGTTTCCGGTTCAGCTTCAAGTAAGATTTCAGATCTTCAAAGGAAGATCGATAATCTTATGGAAGATTATGAGAATCGAATGGAAACTGCTAAAGAAAGAGCAAGCAAAGACTTGTTTAAGAATGTCGACGAACAGGGAGAGGATTTCCTCGAAAAGATTCAAGACATAATGAAGCAGTACAATAACATTTACAAGTCTGCTGTAGAAGAAACTAATAACCAGGATTTGTTCGCTGAAGTAAAAGAGAATGATGAATCGTTTGCTCCTGAAACATTATTAAAGAATCTCGAAAATCAGGTAGATCAGGTTAACGAGCTCAACACGATTGTTCTATCACTTAGCCAGAGAGTTGGCGACGAAAATCTTAGACAAGCAATTTCTAATATGGACGTCGATCAATTACCTCAGCTTAGAGCTCTTTATAGAATGTCGTCGAGCGAATTAGCTAATTACGAGAAACTTTATCAGGAAAAAGTCGCAGCTAATCAAGAGAAAATTCAAAATAAGTTAAGTGGAGAGATTTCTCAGATAACCGGAAAGTATACAAACATAGCATCGTTCGTTGCTACAGATGCGTCTACTCAGTTATTAGAGCATAATCTTCAGACTCAGATAGATAAGCTTAACGAATACAATGAAACAGTATCGTCTTTGATGGTTCGTATTAAGGATGTTAATCTCAGAGAGGCAATTTCCAACATGGGAGTTGAATCTGTAGAGGAACTTAAGATTCTTAATGCTATGACAGATGAACAGCTTGATAATTATGTATCTTTGTATAATGTGAAGATGCAGGGAGAGCTTAAGAATGTCACAAACGAACTTTCTGGTCAATTAGGTTCTCTTTTAGGCGAAGCTATTGATATTGAGGAATTTTATCAGGCTTATAAGCTTAAGATGGGCGATTTGTCAGAAATGGTTAGTTCAGATGATTCTGGAACTAAGAACGTTGGCAGATCAGCAGGTCGTACTATTGGAACGGGAATGAGCGAAGGAATAAGTGAAACATATAGCTCGGAGAACGCATATCAGACAGGTAAAGACTATACTATGTCTGTAGCTAAAGGTATGTCTGATCCTGAAGTAATTACGTTCCTTGAAACAACTGCTGATGGAATTATTAACATGATTATTGAGCCTCTTCAGGAAGCTCATGAAGATTACAAAGCTGGCGGAATAGAAGTAGTAACAGCACTTCTGTCCGGAATAAATGAAGCAAAAGATGAAGGTTTTGATGAGGTTATTGATGGCATAACATCTAGAATACTTGAAACATTTGCTGAATGTGACGACGATTATAGAGAGAGTGGACATGCTTTAATAAATGCTTTCTGTCAGGGAATAGAAGAAGGTATGAGTTATGAGCAGGGGTTCGAAGGAACCATAGATTCGATAATAAATACTATCATAGCTACTTTCGAAGAAAGCTATGAAGCAGATTTCCCTCAAATCGGTCACAATGTACTTCATTATGTAAGTGAAGGAATAGAAGAGGCAAAAGATCAAGGATTTGAAGAAACAATCGACGACATAGTTAACATAATTATTCAGACTTTATCTATTGAAGATACTTATGAAGACTATTTCGAATGCGGTCATACAATAGTTCACAAACTTTGTGAAGGTATAGATGACGCTAAAGATTGGAGCTTCACTAGTTGCATAGAAGACATCGTAACTAGAATTAAAACAGCTATAACTAATAAGAATGATGTTATTGTTGCAGTTGGTGAGTTTATTTCGTTTGGTTTGGCTAGAGGAATGAATTCAGAAAGAGCACTTCATTCTGTAGAAACTTCTGCTGCCGCCGTTGCTAGTAAAGCAATAGGAAAAGCTAAAGAGGTTCTTGATTCGCATTCACCCTCAAGAGTATTTATTGAGATTGGTCGTTTCATAGATGAAGGTCTCGCAATAGGCTTAAGGCAGTATTCTGGTCTTGCTGAAGATGCTTCTACTGATGTTGCTGAGACTTCTATTTCAGCTGTTCAGGAAGCAATAAATCAGCTTTCAGGCATGCTTGACGGATCAATCGATGTTAACCCTGTAATCACACCAACACTTGATCTGAGCGAAGTAAATGCTAGATCTCAAGCTCTTGCTGGCATGTTCAGTAATCGTCAGATTGCAGTTCAGGCTCGAGCAGATGAGCAGCAGACAGAGATGATGAATCAGCTTGGAAATATTCTTGCTGAGCAGAACTCCGAACCCAGAAGCATTACATTCAATCAGACTAACAATAGCCCTAAAGCATTGTCAAGAACTGAAATCTATCGTCAGACACGAAACGGTTTCTCACAACTTGCCAATGCTATTTCCTAACTACTGTACCTCTTTTCAGCCTCTCAGGGCGTCACAACTCTGAGAGGTAATCTTTAAAAACTATGGTAAAGGAGAAAATTCAAAATGATTGAAAGCATCACTGTTTATCAGAAGTTAGACAAGTCAGACGCCTTTACTATGGTGTTAAATGACCCGCATAATGTTACTGATCATTCTGGTTTTGTTATAGAAAACATAGACGGTCTTGGTCCAGTCGATGCCAATATTAATATGACAGAAATGGCAATAGACGGAGATAACTTTAATTCCGCTAGAATAGGTAAAAGGAATATAGTATTTGATCTCGTTTATTATGGTGAATACGGAAATGATATTCAGGGAGTAAGACGAAGATCATACAGCCTGTTTCCAACTAAAAAGAGAGTCTTTATAGAAGTAGCAACAGATGATCGAACAGTTTGGACGGTAGGTAATGTAGAAAAGAACGAACCGGATATTTTTAGTAAAGACTGTAAGAGTCAAGTGAGCATACTTTGTGGAGATCCTAAATGGTATGATAGTGATGGTGCCGAAACTACAACGTTTACACAAGTCGAGACTACAGATCCCCCGTTTTATTATGGGGAAATTAATTATGGATACGATTCCGTAGAAGTAGGAGGAATACTAACAATTACTTTTGGATCCGACATAACTGGTGATAGTGATCCTATACTTAGAGTATCTTGTGTGAATGCAACTTTCGATATTTATGCTCCTGAAAATGGATTTAAAAATGGAGATACATTAGCCATTTCCAGTATACAAGGTAATAAATATTGCATTTGGAAAGATGAAACTGAAGCCGAAATCAATGCTCTTCATTTATTAAGTAAAGATCCTGATTGGATTGCAGTAGAACCAGGCGGTTGTGACATAATGGTTACAGGATCGACTAATGCTATAGAAAGCGTTGTGTTCGAGAACCCAATATGCTATGAAGGAGTTTAATCATGATTAACATTTCTGTTTTAGATTCCGATCAGAAGTGCATTGCTGTTCTCGACAAGTATAAGTCGTTCATATGGACTGACCGATACGATGAAGCTGGAGAGTTTGAACTTTGTATACCGATTAATGCTAAATATGCCCAGAGTATAAAGGAAGACATGTTTCTGACTATTCCGACATCAAACCGAATGATGGTTGTTGAAACCATTAAGATCGAGGCAGATGTTGAAGAGGGTAATTATTTCGTTATAAGTGGTAGATCAATAGAGTCCATTCTCGATAGAAGAATAGTATGGAAACAGACCAATGTTAATGGTTCAGTTCAGAATGCACTTCATTTACTTATCAATGATGCAATAATCAATCCCGTGGACAGTAGAAGACGAATCAACAATTTCATTTTTTATGTATCAGATGATCCTGCAGTTACTTCTGTAGCCTATTCTGACGTCGCACAGTACAAAGGTGACAGTATTTATGACGTTGTAAAAAAGGTTTGTCAATCTTTTCACATAGGATTCAAAATGGTTGTAATTGACGGTCAATTCGTGTTCGGTTTGTTTGCCGGAGTTGATAGATCTTACAGCCAAAATTCTATATCATATGTTGTATTTAGTCCTAAAAGTGACAATCTTATGAATAGTAGTTATCTCAGGTCAATTAAGAACTACAAGAATGTTCTTAGAGTGGTTGGCGAAGGAGAAGGAGCTACTAAAACAGAAATAACCCAGTACATTGAGTTCGACTACGATAAAGCAAGTGAGATGACAGGTCTTGCAAGACGTGAAGCATATGTCGATTGCTCAAATGTGTCGTCAATACTTAATGGTAACGTCACAATGGACGTAGAACAGTATTCTAACACCCTTGTTCAGAAGGGTAATGAGAAGATGGTTGACTATGTTCCTGAAACAGCATTTGATGGCGAAATAGATGCTACCAACATGTATACGTATGGCTCTGATTATGACGTTGGGGATATTTGTGAGATAAGGAATGAATACGGAATGAGTGACCGGGTTAGAGTTACTGAAGTAGTTCAGACCTGGGAAGCAGATGGCTACACTTGTATTCCGACTCTTGAAAGCATGTCTAAAGAAGAGTTAGACTATGCTAGCAAAGATAAAGAAAAGACAACAATTGTTGAAACAGTTGAGACGACATCAATTAAGATTGAGACTGCTGGATTAGCTATTAAGTGGACCGATTCTTATGGTTCATCTGAAGACGCTTCAATTACTTACTTAACACATTCAGATGTTAAGATGACGACTCAGTTGATGCGTATTAAGTATTATAGTAGTATTGACCAGTGGCAGATTACAATTCTTAAAGACAATACAAGTGTTAAGAATAATATTGATGGAACTACAGTTGTTTATAATCGCATGAGGACTATTAATTGGACTTACGATGAATTAGTTAACTATGAGGTAAGTTATACAAATTAAGTAAAGGAGATGCCGTGAGTAATACTGAAAGAAAATATGAATACCACGATGACGGCATATTGCCGGAAAGCGGTGATTACAAAATAACTTATCTTACCGTATTTTCATCAGGGGCAGGTAATGTTTATGACGGATGGATTTGGGATCCTGACAGGAAGAATCACTCAGAGACTGAAAGAACTTTTGGTTACAGGAATCCCGACTATCCTGATTATTGTTGGGATGATGAGGTTGTCGTTGACTTAAGTAATGCCCAGAATAGGCAGGAAAGTTCAGAGTTTGAGCAGGGAAGAATAACATCTTTCAATACAAATGTCAGCGATCAACCCATCATTCTGCAAGATATAGACCCCACTGGTCTCACAGAAAAACAGCGTGAAGCGAAAGCCACAACCGTTCTCTTTAGTGCAATACCTCTGATTAAAGATGCGTATATTCATGCTGAAGTTGAAGTGGCTATGAAGATGAATCTCAGTTCGAGTAACACAACAGGCCGAATGAGACTTGAAGCGTTTTATATTTTAAATGATTCATCTGATAGAACTATGAGGCCTCATCCGATTAACCATTATTCGGTTGCTACAGAGAATGAATGGAATTTATTAAGGCTTCTGTATTGGAATCCGGCGCTAAAGCATGAGGACATGAATTATATTGGTGTCAAACTTCTTTGTAGTGGCGGCACCGCTGAGATAGGTATAAGCGATAATCCCGAATACGGTGATGCTATAATTACTTTGACAAGTGCTGGACTTGTTGGAGACCATATAGATGAGAAGAGAACACCTGTGTCTCTGGATATTTTTGGTAGGGAAGAGGTATTTATAGGTTATGAAATAGATGCAGACGATTATACCGTATTATGTGAATACGATGATGGCTCAATATTTGAAGTAACCAGATTGTGTGATTTCACTCCAGAGATAGGCAGTGAGATAGAGCTTCCTATTACTACTTTAACAGCTAATTATGAAGGTCTTAGTGCTTCAATGGAGCTTATTGCAGCATCAGTTGATCACATAGAAGTAACTGGATTGGATTATTTCGCTGGAGAAAGTTTACTTCTTGATGCCAACAACTATAAAGTATATGCTTATTATACAGACGACAGAGTTGTAGAAGTAACAGACGAATGCTCGTTTAGTCCACAGATGGGAAGTTACATCTGGGGCACAACAACATTAAATGCTTATTATACACCTTCATTCATGCCGGGAAGAACATTCACCGGCAGTCTTGTAATTTCTAAGGTAAGTGTTGTAAGTCAGCAAGGAACTGACATAATATATACCTTGTACGACAATGGATTGGGTGTTATAAGTGGATCTGTTAATGATAGTTGGCATATAACTAATGAAGAGTTCTATAATGCTGATCCGAATTATCCCGGTGATATGGTTTATAGAGCAACTGTTGTCGGTAGAGGCAACCATGATAGCTCAGATAAGACTCTAAGTTGGACTCCAGGAAGTAATAGCGTTACCGGTAATCCTAATTATTACTTCGATGTTAGGATTCCGGAAATATTTCAAAATGCCACGAAAATACGCTATGAATTAACCGGAAAACCTTTAGGATTAACTTCATGTCATGCAAGCAATGCTACAACAAATGGCTATCCTTGGAATGCAGAAGCAATCGGATTCGAGAATATGGATACGTCAAAGATCGTCTCCATGAGAAATGCGTTTAGAATTAGCAATAATAATTATACGGCTCATGGAAGAAACTCTATAGACCTATCATTCTTGAATGGAAAAGAATTCCCTAATCTTAAAGACTTGTATGGAACATTCGAGTATAATGAGTTAAATGGATTAGAGAATTTAGATGTCTCTAATGTTGTGAACTTTAATAGAACTTTCCATATAGCTCTGTTTAACAATGCCGATCTGTTTGACAATATTGACACATCGAATGCAATGTATTGCTATCGTGCATTAGGCGGTATTGAAGGATTTACGAATTTAGATTTCATGTCCAATTTCAATTTTTCAAATGTCGTCGATGCAGAGTATATGTTTGCTGGATGTCAAATTTCAAATATTGATGGTATTAGAAGTCTTGATACGAGCAGTCTTACAAATTGTCGAGGTATGTTCTCCGGAAATCGTGTTATCACATCTATACATAACACCATAGGACAGTGGGATTCGTCAAGTATAACGGATTCGAGAGAAATGTTTGCTACTTGTACAGCACTTGTAAATCTGGGTGCTAATAACGATTTCTTCTTGAATATGGCAAACGGGGCGTTAATAAATGGCATGTTTAAAGACGATACAGCACTTACTTCTGTAGCAGGCATTTCAATTGGACTGAACATTGCAAACGTAGCTCAATTATTCTCCGGATGTACGAGTCTTACAGATTTGGCTGGAGCAGAACTTTGGCAGATGGGTAATAAAGGATACCTGTCTCAGATGTTCTATAATTGCCCTATCAGTGCTGATTCAGTCCAGTACCTCGCAAGCTGGGATGTGTCAAATGTTGCTGCGTTCTATCAATTCATGAACGATACTTCCAATATAAGAATCCCTTCAAGAGAACCAAATTATCAGCATACTTACGAGTATCCGGCATTAGAGTATCTTAACAATTGGAATGTACGAAGAAGCAGAGGTTTGACGATGAACGATCAATTAGCTTTCGGAAGAGAATACTATTCAAGTTCCCGTTATGTATTACCGAACGTTGTTGAGTATAGCACTTCTTCCCATAGCTATAAGACAGTTCCTACTTGGTATAGAGATTCTTCAACTTAAAGGAGAAAATTCAAAATGGAAGATAGTATACTCATTTCTGTAAAGAAATATTTAGGTATAGCCGATGAAGATCACGGATTTGATACCGATATTTTAATGTCTATCAATTCAGTATTTGGTATACTTACTCAGCTGGGTGTAGGTCCTAAAGAGGGGTATACTATCTCGGATGAGTCTGCCAAATGGTCTGACTATCTCCAGGACAATACGTACTTGGAGATGGTTAAGACCTATATGTACTTAAAGGTAAGAATGATATTTGACACCCCCACTTCAGGCTCGATGAACTCCGCCCACGAACAATTGATTCAGGAGCTGGAGTGGAGGATCAATGTCATGGTAGACCCGGGATTTGAGGAGGTGCCTGATGATTGAATATGATGGTACATTTAAAACTATGCAAGATGTAGTTAGTCAAGCAAACGAATATGAAACTTCTATTCCGGATATAGTGACCGCTTTGGAAGGCATAGCTGATGCTATAACGAATAAAGAAGAAAGTATAATACCCGATCCGCCTACAACTGATGGAACTTACACTCTTCAGTGTACAGTAACCAACGGTGTGGCAACTTATGCTTGGGTATAAAAAGGAGGATATTTATGGCTAGTAGAATTGAGTTCGCGACCATAGGCCAGGTCGATATGAGTAAATACTCAAAAAACCAGGTATTTAGTGCTCAGACAGCAGGTCTCGACCTTGGAGCAAACATGCCTGAAGGTGGTGGAAACACTCCAGCAGGAGCTTCAATCACAAATGTAACACATAATCCTCTGTCTCTTGGAGGAGTAAATACTGTAGTAACCGTAGAGAAAGAGGAGGGTTAAACCATGTTAACAGCTAACGGAAAAGCAATTTGTAAGATTACTAACGGAATATCCAGACCGAATTATACTTATTTGATACCTGATGAAGGAGACGTTCAGATATTTTTTAATAGTGGTGGTAATGTTCAGTATTTTAATGAATTACTTGCTGGCATGCACATCGTTGTAGGAAGTGGAAACACAGCACCTGCTTCTTCAGATAAGGCTATGGAGAGTGAAGTTACAGATCTTACTGTCATATCAACTACCGGAACAAATGACAATGGCAACGCATCTTATGAACAGGATTACATTGCCATATTCTCCAGAACATATAGAAATGACACGGAGTCTGATGTTGTAATTTCAGAAGTAGGTATCCAGCATTATGGACATGCTTCTAATACTTCACCTCTTGCTAATTTCCTCCTTGCTCGTGACGTGATCTCTCCTGTTACTATTAAGCCCGGAGAAGCTTATACTTTCACTATGTATATAGGATAAGACAATGTTTATCAAATTCAACCCCAATCCTGCACATAACCGTGTAGGAGATTGCGTAATTCGAGCTATTTCCAAAGTTATGAACCAGGATTGGGATGTTTCCTACATGGGTGTGGTGTTACAAGGCTATATAGACAAAGATATGCCATCTTCAAACGATGTTTGGGGCGGATATTTATACTCTAAAGGCTTTAGAAAGTACACCATACCTAACACTTGTCCTCGTTGCTATACAGTTAGAGATTTCTGTATGGACAATCCTGTCGGGACGTTTCTGCTTGCCACAGGTAGTCATGTAATTGCTGTAGTTGATGGTGATTACTATGACACCTGGGACAGCGGAGATGAAGTGCCTATTTATTATTGGAGAAAGGAGAAATAAATGGCATACCCTAATTTTTATTCAGCACCTAATAACTTTCAAACACCCCAGCCTCAGTATCAGCCGCCTGTAGCTCAGTCAAATATTATCTGGGTTCAGGGCGAATCTGGCGGTAAGGCTTTTCCTCAGGGAGTTAACTGTAATACGATTCTTCTCGATTCTGAAGGAGATTTCTTTTACATCAAATCAACAGACATGAGCGGGATGCCCAGGCTGAGAAAGTTCGCATACAAAGAAGTTACTAATGAGCAGGAAAATGCTCCATCTGTCCAGCAGTCTCAGACAGAATATATCACTCGCAAAGAGTTTGAGAAGTTCAAGTCTGAGTACAGACCGCACTATAATAAGAACTACAAGAAGGAGGGTAGAGTAAATGAATAGTTTATACCAGTCTATGCAGCAGAATTCGATGCAGAACCAGTATAACCAGTTTACTCAGAACCCCCTTCAGTTTATTATGCAGAAAAGAGGAATCGATATTCCTCAGACTTTTCAAAATGACCCTCGTGGAGCTATTCAGTACATGTTGAACAATGGCCAGATGTCTCAGGCACAGTTCAACAGACTGTCTCAGATGGCTCAGATGATGGGGATTAGACTAACATAAGGAGGTAATCTATGTATAGAGGCACTACCCCAACTTTATATTTGGAGTTGGATACAGATTTATCTCTTGCTAATTTGACTGAGCTCTGGGTCACGTTTAAAACCACTACTGTCACATTAACGAAGACATTAGAAGAGGTTTCTTTAGATCCAGAAACAAAGACAATAATTGTCCAACTTTCTCAAGAAGAAACTCTTAAGACTTATAATGGTAATTGTGAAGTTCAAGTCAGATTTAAAACCGAAACTGGTTTAGCTTACGCATCTACTATAGAAAACATAGATGTTGAAAGGATACTGAAGGAAGGGGTGATCTGATATGTTCCCTTTGGAAATACATATACCTCTTACTGTTAAAGAAGAGAAACATATAAAACTTACTGTTAAAGATAGTGGAGGAAGTCAGTATCCTTATTACATTGGAGAGACTGTCATCACTCCAAAAGTTAGAGAAGAAACAGAACTTGAAACTAAGAATAAGATTCTTCTCGAAAATATTATAGTTGAAGAAATCCCGTACTATGAAACCAGTAACATAAAAGGTACCACATTTATCGTTGGAGGAAATTAACATGGCCATAAATAAAGTAGTGTTCGGAAATCAGACACTTATAGATCTTACCGCAGATACAATTACTCCTGCCGATTTGCAGAGTGGTGTAACTGCCCATGATGCATCTGGTACTGCTATAACCGGTATAAGTACCAAAGATAGTGATACATCTGATGCGACAGTTCTTGTTGGCGAGATGCTTACTGATAGAACCGCTTATGCCAGAGGAACAAAACTGACAGGTACTATGCCTAACAACGGATCAATCGACGTTGATATTACAACGAAAGCTCAGGTTGTATCAGTTCCTCAGGGTTATCATGACGGTTCAGGAACGGTTCAGATTGATTCTACTGAACAGGCTAAGATTATTGCTAATAATATTAAAGATGGTGTTGAAATTCTCGGTGTAACAGGTACTTATACTGGTGAAGGAGTTACAGCACAGTCGAAAAATGCAACACCGTATACTACAGCACAGACGATATTACCCGATTCAGGATATGACTATCTGTCTCAGGTTAATGTAGAAGCGATTTCATATGTCGAGACCGATAATTCAGCAGGAGGAAAAACCGCTACAATAGGCCAGGTTGCTCCTACACCGTAATTTATATTTTAGGAGGAATAGATTATGGCCATAAATAAAGTGGTTTATGGGAACGATACACTAATCGATTTAACCAATGATACAGCAACAGAAGATGATGTATTAGAGGGAGTAACTTTTCACGATAAAAGTGGTTCCTTAAGAAGCGGAAGTTTAAAACCTGTTCTTGATGTAGAAGTCGATGGTAATTCTATTGTTGATCAAGATGGAGTGGCTAATATAACTTCCGATAATCTATCGGTAATAGCAAAAGACCTCACCGAGAACAAAACGGCAAACGTGACGGACGGAGTTGCAGACTTTGAAACGATAGACGGCTCACTCGTGAAGTCGCTCATTGTTGAGATTGAGCCGAGCCAAAGCGGTTCGGGAACACCCTCACCCTCAAACATTAGACCGATAAGCGGATATACACAGGAAGATTTGACGGTTGTTGGGAAGAATAGATTACCTTTAGTTTTTGCTGATATTAAGTCTCTTAATACAAGTGGAACGTGGTCAGGGAATGTTTATACCTTCAATGGTATAACGTTTACTATTCACACAGATAATAGTGAAAATATAACAAGCATAAGTATAAGCGGAACAGCAACCACAGGTGTGTCATTGCTGATTAAGGATTTTACCGAATATCTCTTTTCAGAGAATAGTTATATATTAAATGATTCGGTAAATGCGTCTGCTATAAGCAAGGGCTCTTGCTATGTGTCGGTTGAACGTAAAAAAGGTGCGAGTGGAAATGTAAATTATCCAGCAAATACAAACAACGCATCAAGAAGGGGAGCATTTACAGTTGATTATTCACAGTATGACAGATATAGAGTTCTTATCTATATGCCTGTAAATACAGTTGTGAACAATGCTGTATTTTATCCCATGGTGCGTCTTTCGACAGAATCAGATTCCACCTTTGAACCCTATCACGGCAAGACCTACACCACCCCCTTCAATCAGACCATCTACGGGGGAACTTTAGATGTGCTGACAGGGGAGTTGACGATTGATAAGTGGTATGTGCAGATAACGGCTCAAAACGTAACCTTTAACAGCACCAATAACAGAGGACTTATCAGAACTAACCTTGTCAGTATACCCTACGCAATTTCAAGTCCTAACACGGTGAACTGTATTTGTGACAAATTCGAGAGCATATCGCAGACAGAGGGAGTTGTAACGGGCAACGTTGGAGTATATGCACACGGTCAGATTATTGCTATTTGTGGATATAAAACCTCTTTAGAGGATTATCAGAGTTGGCTTACCGACAACCCAGTAACCATTGTTTATGAGATTGACACACCTCAAACCATCCAACTCACCCCTCAAAAAGTTAAATCACTTGTTGGGGAGAACCATATAATGGCGAGTACGGGGGATGTTCTTGAGTGCAAGTATTCGATGTTGATTAATGGCGATGACTTGGAAATGCTGTTATCATCTATTTCTTAATCTTTTTAACGATACTTAATCTTGTGCGCGCGAGCAAGATTTAGTATAAAGTAACCTATTAACAATTTATATTTTTATGAAGGAGGACATTAATATGTCTTTAACCGAAAATGGTAACGGAATGGTTATGCCCGTTGGTCCTATGTATGGCAACGGCGGTTTCGGAAATGGTTTTGGTGGTGACGGTTGGTGGGTTATCCTGTTCCTGTTTGCTCTTATGGGTAATAACGGATGGGGCGGCTTTGGCGGAGGAAATGGCGGCCAGCTTTATCCTTGGATGAACCAGTCGGATCAGATCAATGGTGGATTCAGAGATCAGATGATCAATGGAAACATCAACTCAATTCGTGATAACCTTAATAACCTTCAGGTTGCTAATATGCAGCAGACTTTTGACCTTTCTTCTCAGTTTGCTAATTGCTGCTGTGAGAATCGTCTCGCTACTGCAAATCTTGGAGCAACTATTGCCAGTGAAGCATGTGCTACAAGAACAGCCGATTACCAGAATACCCAGAGTGTCCTCAATGCAATAAATGGTGGAATCCAGTCTATAAAGGATCAGATTTGTCAGGATAAGATCGATGCTAAGAATGATGAGATTTCTCAGCTTCGTCAGGAGATCCTTTACGCGCGCGGACAGGCTTCCCAAGTTCAGCAGAATGCTACCATCGTAAATGATATTTACAACAGGCTTAATCAGTGCCCTGTAGGAACTGTTCCTGTATATGGCGAGCAGCCTATCTTCACCTGCCCTAACAACAACGGCGACTGCAGATGTAATGGTAATGCTTTTTTCAACTGATCAGGAGGTATTAACGTGGCAGAATATTTAACACCAAGTGATGTGAATGTTGCTCTCAATGGGACAATTCCATTCAGTGTTGTTTCTATCCCTTGCAATACCGGTAATGTTGTACCTCTTGCATCTGGGGTTCTTAATCTGAAGGGTAATACCACTAATAGATTTGCCAGATACAACGTAAGAGTCAAGGCAAATGTTCAGATACCTACTGGTGGAGCTGTCACTCCTATAGCTATAGGTATAACTGTAAACGGATCAATAATTCCTGAAAGTGTTGCAATCATAACGCCAGCAGCCGTAGAAGAGTATCAGTTTATAAACACTGATGCTACTATTACGGTTCCTTGTGGATGTTGTGTTTCTGTATCAGCAGTTTATGTTGATGGAACCGAAGATAATCCGGCTACTACACCTACACCTTCTATCGGAATAAGACGTAATGCGTCAATAACCGTAGAAAGAAAAGCTTAAGGAGGAGTGACAATGAACGCTTTAGATGATCTTAAACTCGTTCTCGAGAACGAAATTAAAAAAGTCACGGCTAAAGGTGAAGTCTCTCCTACTGAAATCAAGCCTCTTGGTGAGGTTGTTGATATTTTAAAGGATATAGAGACCATCTGCGCCATGAAAGAGTACGGAAACGACGACTCTTCATATGCTATGTCTAATCGTGGATATTCTTCAATGAGATACTCAAGTCGTCCTGAATGGGACAACAGAGGCATGTACTACGATGATGGCAACTCTTACAAGAGAGACAGCATGGGAAGATACAGTCGTGACAATTACAGCGGGCATAGCGAGAAAGACGAAATGATATTCAAGCTTGAGCAGATGATGAACTCTGCAAAGACTGAAAAGGATCGCATGATGTACATCGACGCTATTGAAGCACTTAAACGTAATTGATACTGTCCTATTCTAAACTCATAACCCTTCCTACCTTCCAAGAACGTTATAGATATTTGAAACAATCGGGAACCGTTGCTGAGGAAACTTTCGGCGGACACCGATATTTGAATCAAGCATATTACCGCTCTCCTGAATGGAAACAAGTACGTAACCGCGTTATCATCCGCGATAAAGGATGTGATTTAGGTATGGAAGGGTTTGAGATAAATGACCGGATCTACATCCATCATATCAACCCCATCACTGAGGAAGATATTTTGGATCGTAGTCCGGCATTGTTTGACATGGACAACCTGATCTGTGTAAGCTTCAACACTCATCAGGCTATACATTACGGCGATGAAAGCATGCTACCGATTAATTATTTCGCAGAACGCCAGCCCGGCGATACAAAATTATGGTAATAGGATACTAGAGGTAAAAATATGTTATCAAATACTGCAACACCGTATTATTACGGATTATTCCGGGATGCAGTATTAAGAGGAGAAATACCTGTAAACAGGGAAATCTCTTTGGAAATGAACCGTATAGATAATCTCATACGCAACCCGGATTATTATTACGACGATAGAGCAGTTGAAGGATGGATTGCCTTTTGCGAAAACGAATTGACACTAACTGATGGATCAGATATGCATATGCTTGACTCATTTAAATTATGGGGCGAGCAAGTATTCGGATGGTGGGAATTCATAGAAAAGTCAACATATGATCCAGAAATTGGACGATATGTTTCAAGACTAGCGAAGAAACGTCTTATAAATAAACAGTATCTCATAGTTGGTCGAGGTGCTGCTAAGTCATTATACGACACTTCGATTCATGGATATTTTTTAAATGTTGACACTACAGCGACTCATCAGATAACAACAGCACCTACTCTTCAGTTGGCTGATGAGGTATTAAGTCCATTAAGAACTGCTATTACAAGAGCTAAAGGACCATTATTTGCTTTCTTAACGGAAGGATCTTTACAGAATACAACCGGTAGTAGAGCAAATAGACAAAAATTAGCAGCAACAAAGAAAGGAATAGAGAATTTCCTTACTGGTTCATTGCTCGAAGTTAGACCTATGTCTATAGACAAACTTCAGTCAATGAGATGTAAGATTGCTACTATTGATGAGTGGCTATCTTCTGATGTAAGGGAAGATGTTATGTCAGCTCTTGAGCAGACTTGTTCGAAGGTTGACGATTGGCTAATAATTTCAACATCATCTGAAGGTACTGTTCGTAATGGTCCTGGAGATGACATAAAGATTGAGTTAAGTAAAATATTAAGAGGAGAATACAACAATCCTCACGTAAGTATATTCTGGTATAAGCTTGATGATTTAGAAGAAGTTGGAATGCCTGAAATGTGGCTCAAAGCAAATCCTAATTTAGGAAAGACTGTAAGCTATGACACATATCAGACTGAAGTAGAAAGAGCTGAAAACGTTCCAAGTACAAGGAATGATATTTTAGCAAAGAGATTTGGAATACCTATGGAAGGATTCACATACTTCTTCACGTATGATGAGACGGAGCCTCAACGACTTTACAATCTTAAAGGTATGGCTTGTTCTATGGGCGCAGACTTATCACAGGGAGACGACTTCTGTTCATTTAGTTTCTTGTTCCCGCTTCCCGGAGGAGCATTTGGAATAAAGACCAGGAATTATATTTCAAGTAGAACATTAGATAAGTTACCTCAAGCCATGAGAAACAAGTATGAAGAGTTTATAGCAGAAGGTTCATTAATTGTTCTAGATGGCGTTATACTGGATTTAATGGTCGTTTATGACGAGCTTGATGACTTTATAACTAAGATGGAATATGATATAAGATGCTTTGGATATGATCCATATAATGCTAAAGAATTTGTTGAGAGATGGGCTTCCGAGAATGGTCCATTCGGAATTGAAAAAGTTATACAGGGAAGTAGAACTGAATCAGTTCCTCTTGGAGAAATTAAGAAATTGGCAGAAGATCGTTTATGGATATTTAATGAGGGAATAATGCAATTTGCAATGGGTAACTGTATAGTTATGGAAGACACAAATGGTAACAGAAAACTCCTTAAGAAACGCTATGAGGCAAAGATTGACCCTGTAGCAAGTTCTATGGACGCTTTCATTGCTTACAAGAACAATCAAGATGCATTCGAATAAGGAGGAATCCTCAAATGGATAAGTGGGATTTGTTTATGACCGTTGTCATTACATTAATCGGTAGTGGTGGTTTTTGGTCAGTCCTACAGATATTTATTAATAACCGAATTGAAAGAAAGTCTGATACTACTAAAATGATACTTGGGTTGGGCCATGATCGAATAATGCAGTTATGTCAGATTTATATTTCAAGAGGTTGGATCACAATGGGCGAATATGAAGATTTGATGAAGTACCTATATAAGCCATATATTAAACTTGGCGGTAATGGATCTGCTGAGAAGATGATGGCAGAAATAGACAAATTACCCGTTCGCCCTGATAAGATGAAAGGAGATAATAATAATGAGTAATAAGTGGTATGACAGACTTAAATGGGTTGCAATTCTTGGACTTCCTGGACTTGCTAGTGCAATAAGAATTATATTTGCACTTTGGGGCCTTCCCTATACTGATGCTATAGCTGGAACCATCGACGCAATAGCTTTTATGCTTGGCACTTGGCTCGGAATATCTCACATCCAGTATAAGAAGAAAGAGGAGGTAAAACCTAATGACAGCGAATGATATTTGCGAAAAAGCAAAGAACCTGGCATCAATGAAAACTCTTTATGTAAAAGGATGCCCTTGCAAAAAACTTAATCGGTCAAATAAACTCAGGTACGCTAACAGCAATACATTCAATAGCAAGCATGCTAAATTTATATTTGCAGCGGATGAAGATACTATGGGAATTGATGAAATACAGATGTTTAATTTCCTGTTCCCGAGCAATCGTTTTACCAATCTCGGTGAGATTATGGATCGTTGCCATGATATTTCTAAGGATTTCGATAGTATCATTCCTGGTGAAGTAGTATTCTTTAGTGATCGAGCAGGTATTTACATTGGAAACGGTGACATAGTTACTTGCTTTGATAGTGGTATTAGTATAACAAAAGCTGTTGGTGTATCTCATGGTAAGATGATGTTTGTTGACTATGTAGACAATGAACTTGTTGATATTGTCGAAAAAGCAACAGAGATGGAAAAAGCTGTTAATTCCATAGTGGAGGAGATCAACAATGAAGAAACCAATGTGGAAGTACGTGATGGCGGAACTGGGAGCGGGGATAGAGTGCACGAGTTGTCATCACAAGCTAAAAGCTATGACCGTGGTAATGGGAGACGTCGCTCTTGATACTTGTCCATTTTGTCAGAAAGAGATGGAACCAATAGAGCAGGAGCTCCTTGATCGTATGAAGGAGGAAGTAAGATGAGTTATAAGGTTGATCCGAATAGAAAGCCGGATAGCCCTCTTGCAAAGTGTGCTATTTGGACTTCTAACTGCACTTTCCCTAGAAATACAAAAAAGAAACCGTCTGAATGGACTATTATACCTCATGTAATTGATGGTAATCCTCCAGCGGAAGGCCAGGCTAGAGCTTTCCAAAATCCAAACAGAGGTGCCTCTGCTCACTACATAATAGATTCTATAGGAACTATTGTGCAGAATGTGCCAGAGTGCTGCAGGGCTTGGACTACGGGAGGCGATCTGAATGTTAATGGACTTACCGGATCAGAAATAGATCATGAAGCTATAACTATGGAGATTGCCAATGTCACACCTAGACCTTACTGTGGCATGACACCTGAAGCTGTCAACAGTCTTGTTATGCTTATGGTTGATATTTGCCAGAGAAATGGAATACCGGCTGTAAAATGGTCTGGTAACAAGTTTCTTGCAGGTACGCCTGAGCAGAATGTAGCAGCTCATAGATGGTTTGCTAAAAAATCATGTCCTGGAGATTTCCTGTATAATAATATGGGTGCCGTATGTGATACAGTTAACATGTATCTTACAAAGGGTCTTCCTACAAATGGATATTTCATTAACGGACTTGACTATAGCGTAGTATTTGACCCTGTTTACTATGCTAACAAGTATGCAGACCTTGAAGATGCTTTTGGCTTTGATGAGTTCATGCTTTGGAAGCATTTCTGTGACTTTGGTATGAATGAATTCAGACAGGGATCAGATAACTTTAATCCCCAGGTATACAAAGACAATAATCCTGATATTTCAAACTCTCCTTATGGTGAGGATGAAAAAGGATACTATGATCACTTCGTACAGTTTGGACAGTACGAAAATAGAATACACAATTAAAAGGAGAAAACAATTATGTCAGCAAGATTTGAAACAAGAACAAATGCAGAAACTGGTAAGGTTGAGTATCTTGAAAGGGGTGTCAATCTTTCAGTTGGCGAGCCTTCAGAACTCTTCAACGACGATCCCATGATCAAGGTATCTGATCTTAAGGCTCTTGTAGCAGAAGCATCGTCTTTTGAAGACTTTGTAGCAGCTATAGAGGCTCTTTGATATTTGCTTAAATCCCTTAATTGGGAAGACTTTTACCTCCTATCCTATATGGCTAAAGGGCGGTGGGAATTTCCTGCCGCTCCGATGCCAAGGATATTTTACCCTTTTCTTTTTCGCAAATTTTTGTTATCCTATTATGAAGGGTAATAGTGCCCTGACAAGAAAGGAGAGAATTATGTATACAGCTATATTATATGTTATAATGATGCTCGCATTAAATATCTACGTGGCAGCACTTGTCGTAATGGATATTATTGAATCCAAAAAGAAGAAGAAATTCACTTGGTTTGACTACGAGTGGACTTTATCAAAAGATGGAGAAATAATAGTACACTGGGACAAATTGAGACACAGTATAGAATGGTACGAGAGAAATAACTATGATATGGAGAGCCTGATTTAAGGCTCTTCTTTTTTTTCTTTTTGCAAATTTTTGTTATCCTATTATGAGGAGACAGAAAGGAGAATTATATGAAATCTATATTTATAGCAGACGTAAAGAATTGTCCGACATACTTAGTAATTCACACAATAGAAAGTATTGAAGAACTTGGGTGCACTTGGACATGGACTAAAGACGGCAATATTAAGTATTGGTTTAAGTAAAACTAATTTTATTGTCTCCTCTTTTCTTTTTGCAAATTTTTGTTGTCCTATTATGGAAAGGAGGTAAATTATATGAGACCAGACGATATTATGTGTATTAGTCTCGTTATAGGATTTATCCTCGGATGGTTTGTAAAGAAACTTGACGTGGATTTATTCCATAACAAGACTGATAACAACAACGAGGACTGATATTTAGTCCTCTTTTCTTTTTCGCAAAATTTTGTTATCCTATTATGAGGAGACAGAAAGGAGAAAATTATGACAGAAAGAAAAGCAACTATATCAGTTAACAATATTGATGAGGTTAAAAGAATTGAAAACATTCTTCACAGAACTTTCAGCGAAGGCAACGATTTATATAAAATCGGAGTAGCTGGAGTATGGAGTAAGTATCAATTATTTATGCAGCAGTATGAACTTAATATGATTATAGAAGAGTTGATGAAATGATTATTAAATTTTATCGTCTCCTCTTTTCTTTTTTCGCAAAATTTTGTTATCCTATTATGAGAAGTAAAACTTGTAAACTTTTTGATAATGAAAGGAGATAAAAAACATGAAGAGATTTTTAACGATAGTTTTAACGGCAATTGTAACAGCGATAGTTTTAACAGTTGTGGCAATCTTTAAGTTTGGTTCTGTAAATGTACAGAACCATACCGATAGGTATGTAACAACATGTAACGATGTAATCGTTGATATGCACGATGAAACCGTCACAGACAGAATTGATTTCAACATAGATGTAAAGCAGGGATTTAACCTGTTTACAAGATAAACTACTTCTCAAAGGTAAAGGAAGCTGAATAAGCTTCTTTTCCTTTTATTTTTCGCAATTATATTTTGCCCCTTTATGAAGAAAAGGGCAGTATAAAAGTACGGCGCAGAGCTTGAAAGGAGGGGAGCTCTTAATGAAAGATGGAAGCTTGTGAAGTGGTTTCCACGGATCAAGAAAAACGTCCAACTCCCTCTCGGTATTAAGATTCCGAGCCTTTTCTTTTTTGCAATTTTTTCATATCCCATTATGAGAAAAGGAACTTGGCACCCATAAGATGCCACACGGAGTGGACACGAGAAACTCTAGGCAGTGCCGCTAGACGGGTAAGGTGAAAATCCCACTACCAAGTATAAGTTGATTCGAAATCAGCCTTTTCTTTTTTGCAAAATTTTCATCTACTTTTATGACGGATATCGTCAGAAAGGAGATAATTATGAATTTTGCAGAAAATTGTATTGAATGCATTAAAGAAGAAGTGAAAGAGGCAGCAAAAGCTAAAAAAGCTGAGGATAGGCTTGACAGTGTACATGTTATACTGGATTATCGTCACGAAGGATTTATATTCTTCGAGGTAGATAATGGTATGCAGGTAGACTATGATAAGCAGGTATTTTTCAGTGAAAAGGAAGCTAGAAAGCTGTTTATGAGATGCTTCTATAGCAATAAAAGATTTGTTGATGCATGCAGATTCATAGCAAAACACAAAGGACGGATATTTTGATTATATAGAACGGGGCAGAAATGTCCTGTTCTATTTTCTTTTTCGAAATTAATTCATATCTTATTATGAACGCGGCAGAAGTGAGTCGAGGGTGAGAGTCCCTCTAGCTGAGATGCTATCACATAGGAAATAAGATTGGGCGACTCCCAACTAGGAAATGAACTAGACAAGACCACGTACTTTTCTTTTTATATTTTGCAAATTATTCATATACTATTACGAGACGGTAACGTCATTCGAAAGGGGATAAAAATGGTAATGAACATGGCAGTAACTATCATAGCAATTATGTCACTTGTGGCGACTATATCATTAGTCATCATGGCAGCAGCTTGCTACCGATTAGTATTCGGTTACAAGAAGCTTATGGATGAAATGATTGATGTCATAACTGAACAATTGGATGGTAAGATTTCTGACATCATCGACGAAACGATCGAAGACGAACTAGAGAACGAGGATGGAGCCCAGTAATGGGCTCTTCCTTTTATATTTTTGAATTTTTTTCACCTTCTATTATAGAAAGGAGGAAACAATTATGAAGAAATTTTTAACGGTATTAGGTTTAATCTTAAAGCTGCTCGGAAAGATATTCATGACAGGTATGTTTACCTGGTGTGCAATAGAAGAAGTACGAGAGCTTACAGATTGGCTAACAACAGAAGACTTTAATTTATCCGACGATTGAGAAATTTTGAGAGGCTTGATATTTAAGCCTCTTGAAATTTTTTCACTTCCTTTAATGGAGGCGGAAAGGAAAATAAATGATCACAGCTATTTGTGAAATGGCTTTCGTAGTATTATTGTTTATTGGATTATACACAATACCAATTATACCAATAATATTAGGAGCCGGGTTTCTAATATGGCTAATCAAACATTAAAAGAAACCGCCAGAAAGATTAGAGAGTTATATTTATAGCTCTCTAATTTTTTCATGTTCTATTATGGAGGCAATAGGGTCTCCATAATAGAAAGGAGAAATAAAATGAAAGATTTTATTACTAAAGGAACTAATGTTTTTGGACGTACGATTAGTGTTGTACTAACCGCAGTGAACTTGATGTTAGCAATCGCGTTAAACATCTTATCTTGTAAGAAGCTTAAGAAAGGCTGGAAAATCGTAGGTGTAATAGCATCTAACGGTTTGGTCAGCGTTATCTCATGGCTTGAATCAAGATATGCAGTTAAGAAAGATTGCGAGAACGAAGGACTGCGTTTTAAACACTATACTTACGTCGACAGAATTAAATGGTTAATGGAAGGAGATGACTATTTAGAGAATTGTTATGAAGATCCCTATGAGGAGTAAACTCTATGTAGAGGACTGGATATTTCTGGTCCTCTAAAGTTTTCGCAAATTTTTCATGTCCCTTAATGGAAGAGCGGATAGATGCTCTTTTAGTTTTTTCAACTATTATATTTTTTTAAAGTCGGTAAAGAGCCGCGGAAAGGAAAGAAATGACTAACAAGGAAAGACTGGTAGAAGTGTTTGGTGAAGAGAGCTATAACAATCTTGTAAAGGCAGCGAAGGAATCTAACGCTGTTGATATTTTTGTTTGGCTTCTTGATGAGTTTCAGGTAAAAACACAGTTGAGTGATGCAGAGATCGAGTATGTCAAGAACGACGAGAAAGTGGTGACTGATATTTTGGCAGAGGAAACCCCTGCAAAGAAGAGCCGTCGTGGTGGATCACGCAAAGGTAGAGGATATGATCTCAAGTGGTATGTTGATGCAGTGTCAGACTTTTATCTTGGAAAAGCTGCAAGCATTGAGTTTACTTTGAAAGACGACAGATCTTCCGGAAAGAAGACAAATACCATGGACGGCTTTAAGAGCAGATGGATTGTGGCCGTTAAAAGCCTTGGACTTGAAGAAGAGGTAATGATTCATAAGTATTATAAAGGAACTTGCAATGAGTGCATTTGTCTTGAGAAACCGAACTTTAAGAACTCAAAGGCAGCTGGCTTTCAGTATATGAGGTGATGATATTATGAGTAAATCAATATGGATTTTTGAAGAAGATCAAGCCAATATAATTGCAGTGGGAAAGAGCGAATTAAAAAATTTCAATCTTTACAGCATAGATGAGATATTTATTCCAAAAAAGAAAGTTATTATAAAACATGCAAGAAAAGATTCAGAGTATTTAATAATTCGTATTCATGGAGACAATACGAAATATTTAGTTAAATCAAATGATGTGAAAAACGATCACATTATTAGCCATGTTGAATATTTTTGGAATGGTGCTAGAAGTATTGAAGCTGAACCATTAACTGACGACACTATTGAAATATGTAAAAATAGAGGAATCAAAGTTTTTACTGCAAGACACTGGTGGCCTGGTAATAGTGTTTATGATAAAATTCACACCATGTATCATGCTTCTTCTAACATGACAGATGAAGAAATATCGGCATATTGTTTAAAAGAAGAGCAAGATACTCAATTGGAATTAGAAAATTTTCGTAGAAAAGAAAAAGAAAGAGGAAGTGTCAATAATCATGCTTTGTTTGTAAAAATTTGATTAAAAAGGAGGTAACAGAATGAAAGTCTTGATCATGATTTACATTCTAATTGGTTTTGTTATTGATGTTATACTTGCTATAGGATTAATCTATTTAAATGAGGGTAAGGTTACACTAGATAAAATAGCTAAGGACTTTAAAAAGAAGCATCTTAACCTTATCTTGGCGTTATTTTTCATAGAAATGCTGTTTATATGGCCATATGTTATGTTCATATATAAACCAAAAAGTGACATGGAGGTATCTGATGAGTGATCTTTACAGAGAGAAAGATGGTCAGCTGTCATTCGTAAAGCCAGTCAAAGAAACCGATAAGCGGAGCTTGTATAAGTATACAGGCCCCGTTTTTCGTTTCGATCAGTGTATTGCCACAGTAACCCTTGAAACCTGGGCCAATACTCCGGCAAAGGCATATAGTAATATGGTCTATCAGGTTAAGCAGAGACTTGGCTATCAGCCTACTGCTCAACTAAGAATAAGCAAAAATTTAATTATTAAGGAGGAATTGAAATATGGGAAGACTTGTTAATGCAGCACTTATCGTAGCAGCTATAGGTATAGCTTACGAGTGTGGAAGAGAAAAAGGAGCACGAGATATGTTCTTTAAGTGGACTGAGGCTGTTCTCACAGTTAAAGCCAACGAGGAGAAGGAGATCGAGAAAGATGAATGATCTTCGTACAGAGGGGTGCGCCAAATGCGGTGTACCTCTCTTTGAAACCATAGATGGCAGTAATTATAGAAAGATATTTCGTTCGTTTGCCACTAAAAGTGTTAATGATGTTGAGTTGCATTTCTGCATTGATTGCTATAAACAGTTGAATAATAAGTTTGAAGAGGAGAAACAGGATGAAATGGTGTGACAAGTTTGGTTATCCACAATTAAAAGAAGAAGTTATTAAGCGCGATCCCCAGGCAATTAAAGAAATTCTAGAACTACGTTCTCAGGATCTTGGTATGCATACTATTGCTAAGACCTTAATTGATAGGCATGTCAGTTATAGAATACCTGAGGGTGATAAAAGGATAGATGATCTGGCTTTCAGTGAAGGCGGAATTTATGATATTTTATTACCCAAGCCTAAAGACGGATACGACCTCGATGGTTTGAGGAATCTTGCTACTTCTGTTATTGGATGTGCAGTGGAGGATTATGGATATTCTTTGTCTCATAATATGTCCAACGAGCATCCTGCTTCTGAAAAGTTCTTTACTTCGGGATTGTGTGATTTATATTTAGGTGTGTTTGATGTTCCTATGACAGGAAAAGATGTAATGAACGAAGTTAAAAATAGGGTAGCTAATGGAGCACGTTGGAGGTAAATCATGATAGATGCATTATTGATATTTGTGCTGTTCTTATCTCTGTTTCTAAACTTTTGCCTAATATCGAGGATCCTTTGCCATGATGCAGAGTTCTATCTGGATATTTCTGACCCAGAAAACGTAAAGCCGATTCTCAAATTTGACATTGACGAAGTAGAGAATAAGCCGTTCTTTATAGTAAAGGTCATAAAGAAAGAAAATAATTCATGCAATATTAAGGAGCGGTAACGCTATTTTACCATAGGAGGTAACAATGGAAGAAGAACTTGACAAATTAAAGGAGGCTTTGACTAAGTCTACTGAAAAGTATCTTGCAAGCGTTGAAGAAGGATCAGACTCGAAAGCAGCAGCAGACGAGATGTGCCACATCGCTGAAACCACGGCAAAAATCGAAGATTTAGCTGAACAGAGAAAAACCGAAAAGGCAAAGATTAATCTGGAAAAGTTAAAGAATGGATTAATGATCGTGGGAGCAGCAATAGGTACATTTGCAATGCGATATGTGCTTCAGAAGGATGATCAGCATTTCAGACGTAACATGCAGCGAGAAAACTGGCAGAATGAAAGAGACGGAGTTATTATGTCTCCGACTGGAAAGTATTGGAACCAGGAAAGCGTAAAAAACAGTAAGTAACGCACCAATTGAGAGATTGATATTTATTATCGGTCTCTCTTTTTCTTCGCAATAAAAACACTTCCTTTAATGGAAGGAGGTGATATGTATGATTTTATTCACAATCATGGCATTAATAATAGTTTTAGTATGTATTGCCATCGTAGCAATAGGCGGTGCCTATCTGTTAATAAGATGGATAATACCAGTAGGACTATTGATATTGCTGGTATATGTAATAATAAAGATGATACAATCACTATTCAGAAAGTGAAACTTTAAGAGGACTGGTATATTCTGGTCCTCTAAATTTTTGAAAGGAGACTAAATGAGAATTAAGGATGTTCTACCAATTGCATTAACCGCTATTTCTGTTGTTGGAAGCATAGCAGCAGTTATTATGGCAGCAAATGAAACACCAAAAGCCGTAGAGATTTTAGACGATAAGAGACTCGAAATAGACCCAACAGGTGAGACTGATATTTCTGTAAAGGAAAAAGCGATCATATGCGCAAAGAGCTATTGGAAGACTGAAGTTCTGATTGGTGTATCCATAACTGCAAGCATAGCATCGTGTGTCATTGGTCATAAGAATTATCGTGCGCTTATGGCTTCAACTGCTGTTTTATCAACTGCTTATGCTAAGCATAAAGATAAAGTAAAGAAGTTCATAGGTGAGGAAAAGGCTAAACTTATCGATCAGCAAGTAAAAGAAAGCATGAAACTGGAGAAAGCCAAGAATCCTACAGAGCTTGTGTGGTTCTATGATACAGTTTCAGATACATATTTCCAGATGACTTGGCAAGATTATTGGAATGCTAAGATCTGCGCAAACCGTGACATTAATACTTACGGTGATATTTCTCTTGGAAACATGTTTCCTAACATAAAGAACTACATGGAAGATAAGAACTGTGCAGATTATACTTGGTTCTATGATGACATAGTCGAGAACTATGGCTATCCTTGGCTTGATATTTATGAGGAAGCATGGAATATGCCGTATACCGAGGGAGATAAGAATAACTATGACAAATCCATTCGTGACGGAAAGCCCACATGGGTTATAAGGTATGGTATTTGGCCTCTTCCTCCAGATGTGGCTAGGGATCTTCAATATATTGGCACAGAATCAGATCAGGCAGCAACGTAAATATTTCACCTTCTATTATGGAAAGGAGGTTAAATTATGAAGTTCAAAAGTAAGATATTTTGGGCAGTATTAACTATTATAATGGGCGCTACTGAAATAGCAACAGCGTCTAAAGATATTTATGATGCTGCAAAATTAAAGAAAGCTTTAGAACCTAAGAAACTTAGCGATCCGGTAGTTGAAAAAGAGGGGGACCAGTAATGGTCCTCTTCCTTTTATATTTTTGGAAAGGAGTAAAATGAATATTCGTTCAATATTTGGAGCCCTGCGTTCAGGGGTTGTCAAACATAGTCCTGAAATATTAACTGCTGTAGGAACGATAGGACTTATAGCTGCTGGTGTTATGGCTGTAAATCAGACTCCTAAGGCTGTTAAAATTCTGGAAGATTATAGCAATGATGTTAGTGTAGAGGAACCAATAACACCTCAAGAAAAGTTTAAAATGTGCTGGAAGTTGTATCTTCCTTCAGTATTAATGGCGACAACATCTGTAGCCAGTATTATATTTGCCAGGAGAATAGATTCCAAACGAATGGCAGCATGGGCAGCTGCATATCAGATGTCTGAAACGGCTATAAATAGACTCGAGCAAACTATAAAGGATGAGTACGGAGAACGAAAACTCAAGAAGCTCGAGCAGCAGTCTGATATTAAATTACTTGAGGAAAATCCTATAAATCCTGACGAGATAGTCAATACTGGAGATGGTGATGATCTATTCTGCGATTATTATTCAGGTGGATATTTTAGATCTACTCCGGAAGCTGTAAGAGCTAGATATAATCATTGGATCGCGAAATTACAGAGAAACGATTCAATGAGTGTTAATAGTTGGGTGACAGAGCTGGAACTACGTCCTATGGGTGATGATGTTGGCGAAGAAATGGGCTTTACATCGTCTATGTATCAGAATAGAGAGCTTGATGACGAGCCGATATTCGAATATGGTCCTGGATATTTAGGAAAGCCGTGTGCAGTTGTCAAACTGTCTTGTAGACCTACCGTAGACTACAAATACAACTATTAATTCATCGCAAAAAATTCATATATTATTATGAGGCAACTAACAACCAGCTCACATTCACACGAAAGGAGAATAAAATGAGCAAAGAAAAGGAAGTTAAGGAAGTAAAGGAACAGGAAGTTAAGGCAGTTGAGCCCGAGAAGAAGGAAGAAAAGAAATCTATACGTCAGAAGATGGCAGAGAAGAAGGAAGCTTTTGTAGAGAAGCATCCTAAGGCAGCAAAAAGGATTTCTACCGTAGGTAAGGTAGGAACTGGAGTTGTGTTAGGTGTTATCGCAAAGTTTGGATTCGACGCAATCACAGACGCGATTTCTGGATCATCAAACTCAGGTGATGTCATTGACACCACTTATACAGATGTAACTACTGATAATAGCAATAACTCGTAAAGAGCGTTGTTAGCCTCCATTTAGAGAGATCAGAAATGGTCTCTCTATTTTATTTTTTCTTTTGAAAGGAAATGCTATGGAAAAGTTACCAAACAACTCAGATTCTGCTAATAATAAGCAGAAACCGTCAATAAATACAAACGTAAATAAAATTGACGGAATAAGTGCAAGTCACAGACCAACATTCTTGAAAATGCTAAAGACAAGTATATTTCCTGAGAATATGACTGTTATGGATCTTGTTCAAGATGTTGTAGTTCCGGCTATTAGAGATGGAATGTTTGATATTTTGATGAGTTCTATAGATCATTGGAGAGCTGGTGTCGGAGGCTCTTCCATGATAAGAACCGGAACTCGTATCAATGGAAATGTTGCAACTAGAATAACATCTGGAACTAACTATAACAGGATTTCTAGAATAAGCCAGAACTACGAGAAACCTCAGGTAATCGTAACAGCTCCGACATATGATGATATTTTCATAGAAGATGGAGTTGACAAGAATGGCAAATTTATGAGCGGAGCAGTAAGAGCTCAGCTGGTTATTGCTCAACTTGATGACGATATAGCAAAGTATCAGGTAGCCAGAGTATCCGATTTGTTTAAGTATTGCGGATTGTCACCGTCACCTAACGGATCTGATTTCAACTACGGATGGACAAATCTTAGTGAAGCAGGATACAAGCCCTGCAGAGGCGGAGTACGTCTGGTATTACCTGAAGCTATGCAGATAGATGATTGAAAGGAGTAAAAAATGAAAATCAAAGTTCCCACAAAAGCCGTTAACATGGCAATAAACTTATTAGGAAAGGTGAAGCAGTATTCACCTCAGATCATGATGGCAGTAGGAGCTGCAACTTCTGTGGCAGCAGTCGTAGAGGCAGTTAAACAGACTCCTAAAGCTATTGATATTCTCGAGGAGCATAAGAAAGAGCTCGAGACATTTAAAGAGGTTCTTGATGAAAAGCCTGAACAGTATCAGGTTGCTGATTATAAGAAGGACACATATGCACTTTGCATTAGAACTGGTCTTAAACTTACAAAGACGTTTGCTATGCCTATGATCATGGAAGCAGCGTCTCTTATTTGTTTCTTCGGTGCTCATAAAATTATGAGTAATAGAAATAAGACATTGTCAGTTGCTCTTGCGACGATGACCGATGCGTATAACAGTTATCGTAATAAGATGATCGAAGCACTTGGAGAGGAAAAGGAAGAGCAGATAAGACTCGGTACAACTAAAGACAAGATCACTAAAGAAATAACGGATAAATCTGGAGAGGTTAAAAAAGTAACTGAACGGATTGACGTTGTTGATCCGAGTAATATTGGCCCTTATGATATTCTCTGGGTTGAGGGTGATCCAGGATTCGATCAGTCCGAAGAACTTAGAACGTTATATAAGGCAAATGTCGCTGACATGTGGACTAAATTTATATATGAAACAAAAGTCAGAGATAAGGTGCCTCTTGCTGAAATCACCAAATACTTTAAAGACAATAAAGAAGCTTATTCAAACGAACTTCACATAGTCGCTGGATACAAGCAGTCTGATGATGACAAAAGAGTAATAATAAGATCCAAAAACGTTGAAGTTAAGCAGCCCAATGGCTTATATCTTGATGGAGAGGTTCTGTCATTCAATGTACAGGGTTCAATAGTTCCGTCAATAATAAAGTAAAGGAGAATCAGCATGAAAGTCATTGATATTTTGTTTGCGGCAGTAGGAGCAGGAATAGGATCCGGAATTACTTACTTCGTAATGAAAAAGAAGATTGAAAAGAAGTCAGAAGAAGTAAATGATATTCGTGAGATGTATAACGAAAGGATCAGAAATATCGAAAAGGCTCGTACTGAGATCGACACCATGAACGAGAAGAAAGAAGAAATAGCAAAGGAAGTCGAAAAGAAGGTTGAAGAAGATCCTATAGCTAATTCTGAAAACTTCATAGATTACTCAGCCATAAGTAAGAAGGGAAAGAAGTCCAAAAAAGGTAATAGTCCTATAAAGATCATATCTGAATCTGAAGCTCAGCAGTATAGCAAAGATTATGAGCTTATAGGTCTTAGCTTATATGAAGATGATGTTTTGATTGACGACGAGACAGAGAACATTATATCTCCGTCTGAAATGACGTATTGGATTGGAGAGAATGGAATTGAGAACATAAGGAATTCGTTCGAAAGTAACGGCGGAACTTATATTCTTAACGAAACTCGTAAGGCTATATATGACATCACCCTTCTTGACGAAAGGTTCGGTGATGACTATGAACCTGTCACAATCGAGTAAGTATTTTAGATCCATATGTCGATTAGTTTGGGATGACCGATTCGGAAAAAGTTATCGACTGCTTTTTGAGCATTTATATTCTAGGGACTTTGAATGGTCTATTATCATGGATCGTAACAGAGCTATAGATGGTATTTGTTTGCGAGAAAAGTATGGATGTAGTAACAGCTTATTGAACGAACCTTGCTCAGTTCTAGAAATGCTAATAGCTTTAGCAGCCAGAATGGAAAATCAGATTATGTCTAGTTTCGATGCTGGAGATAGAACTGGGCAATGGTTCTGGACAATGATTAATAATCTTGAGTTAAATAAATTGGATGACGATCATTTTAACGCAGAGTTGGCTGATTATTACATAGATCGATTTCTTTATAGGGAATACGAGTTTGATGGGTCTGGTGGAGGTTTATTCGTATTAGATAGACCTCCGCAAGATTTAAGAGATGTTGAAATATGGATACAAGCTAATTGGTATCTTGGAGAAATGGATGGATATTTGTAGACGGAGGTATATTAATGTTAGACTTTATGATGGTTACTACGCGTGCACCTAAACGCGGAACTATCGAAATATACCCGAAGTTTATTGTTGGAAACTCCAAAGATCTTATGATTAGAGGAGGAGACTTTTACGCAATTTGGAATGATGAAACTGGTTTATGGTCAACTGATGAAGTAGATGCCCTTAGGATGATTGATAGAGAACTCGATACTTTCGCAGAGAAACATAGAGAAGAGTATCAAGGTGACACTGTCAGGATAATGCATATGTGGGATGCTGATACTGGCTCTATAGACAGATGGCATAAATATTGTCAAAAGCAGACTAGAGATAATTATCACATGCTTGATGACAAAATTATATTTTCTGATGCCAACACAAAAAGGTCGGATTATGCAAGTAAAAAGCTGCCATATGCGTTAGTGCCTTGTGACATTCCTAACTACACAAAGCTATCTACTACTTTATATTCTGAAGAAGAACTTCATAAACTTGAATGGGCTATAGGTGCAATAATAACCGGAGATGCTAGAAAGATACAGAAATTTGAAGTTCTGTATGGTTCAGCAGGAACTGGTAAAGGAACAATGCTTGATATTATAGCACAGTTGTTTGAAGGGTATTATTGCACGTTTGAGGCTAAAGCTCTTGGATCAGCTAATGCGTCTTTTGCATTGGAACCGTTCAAGAACAATCCTCTTGTGGCAATCCAATTCGATGGAGATCTTTCAAGAATAGAAGACAATACCCGTCTTAACTCATTGATATCTCATGAAGAAATGATTGTTAATGAGAAATTCAAATCGAGTTATGCTAGTAGATTCAAATGCTTTCTGTTCATGGGTACTAATAAACCTGTTAAAATCACAGATGCAAAGTCAGGTCTAATAAGACGTCTTATTGATATTTCACCTACTGGTAATAAGATTCCTGTACGAGAGTATAAGAAACTTGTTGATGGTATAAAATTTGAACTTGGCGGTATAGCATGTCATTGTCGAGATGTATATTTGGATGATCCTGATTGTTATGAGGGTTATATTCCGATTAACATGATGGGTGAGTCAAATGACTTCTATAACTTTATAGAAGACTCAGCAAATGTGTTTTCTGCTCAAGAGGCTATAACTCTTAAACAGGCATGGAGTATGTATAAGGAATATTGTGATGAAGCAAAGATACCTTATCCGTTCTCAATGAGAGTATTCAAAAGCGAATTAAAGAACTATTTTAACACTTTTGAAGAACGTTATACATTTGAAGACGGTACTCGTACATACAATTGCTATATTGGTTTCAAACTCAAATTCGACAAACCACAAGTGAAAACAAAAAAAGACTCTGAGTCCTGGCTTAAGTTCGGAGAGTATGATTCTGTATTCGACTTAATGGCTAAGGATTATCCTGCGCAGTATGCAACATCTGAAGGTATTCCTAGCAAAAAATGGCAGAATAACAAAACATTACTTGGCGAACTTAATACATCGAAATTACATTATGTAAAAGTTCCAACAGAGCATATAGTTATAGACTTTGATATTCCGGACGAGCATGGCAATAAGTGTCTCGCGAAGAATCTAGAAGCAGCTGCTAAGTGGCCTCCTACATATGCAGAATTATCTAAGTCTGGTCAAGGTATACATCTGCATTATATTTATACAGGAGACCCTACTAAGTTATCAAGTATATACGACGAGCATATAGAGATAAAAGTTTTTAATGGCAATAGCAGTTTGAGAAGACAATTAAGCAAGTGCAACAATCTTCCTATAGCTAAGATAAGCTCGGGTTTACCACAGAAAGGAGACAAGGTGACAAACTTTGAGGGACTTGCTAATGAAAAATCTATAAGAACTTCAATAAAGAACAATCTTGAAAAGAAAGTTCATCCAGGAACTAAACCAAGTATCGATTTCATTGCTAAAATCTTGAACGACGCTTATGAATCAGGAATAAAGTACGATGTATCAGATATGCGAACTGCTGTACTTGGCTTCGCAGCTGGAAGTACGCATCATGCTTCTGAGTGTATCAAGATGGTCAATCAGATGAAATTTAAGTCTAAAGAAATTTTGGACGACGATATAATTGACGAGGTTCCTATCGAACCACTTGACCCTACATTGATATTTTATGATTGCGAGGTGTTTCCTAACCTTTTGCTAATAAATTGGAAAAGACAGGGTCATGGTGAAAAAGTTGTTCGCATGATCAATCCGAAGCCGTCCGAAGTTGAAGAGTTAATGAAGCACAGACTTGTTGGTTTCAACTGTCGCAGGTATGATAATCACATACTTTGGGCAAGGATGATGGGATATTCAGAAGAGCAGTTGTTCAGATTATCGCAAAGGATAATTAGTGGTGATAAGGATGCCTTCTTCAGCGAAGCATATAATGTCAGTTACACCGATATTTATGATTACTGTGCAAAGAAGCAGTCCCTTAAGAAATGGGAGATAGAGCTTGGTATTAGACATATGGAGCTTGGTCTTCCTTGGGATCAGCCAGTTCCTAAAGAACTGTGGGAAAAGGTCGCTGAATATTGTGACAACGACGTTATATCCACAGAAGCAGTATGGAATGCTACTCAAGGCGATTTCCTTGCCAGAGAGATTCTCGCAGACCTTGCTGGCGGAACAGTAAATGATACCACTAACACTCTTACTACCAGATTGATATTTGGCAATAATAAGAAGCCTCAATCATCATTCAACTACAGATTCCTCGGAGACAAGCCGAAAGGTAAGTCATTTACGTGGAAAGATGTTATATCTTATGCCTCAGGTAAGACCGATCATAAGCCTGAAGGCCAGGTATGGTTTGATGGATATACTTATGTTAACGGCGTAAGTTCATATCGTGACGTCGCAGAAGTAGGTGAAGGCGGTAGAGTCTATGCAAATCCTGGATCATATGGTCATGCAAAGACATTCGATGTAGCTTCGCAGCATCCTCACAGCATAATAGCCGAAAGACTGTTCGGAGATTACACTGATATTTTCGAAGAACTTGTTAATGCTCGTGTAGACATAAAACACAAGGACTTCGATAAGGCATGTCAGTTGTTTGGTGGAAGGCTTGCTAAATACTTGACAGATCCTGATCAGGCAAAGATGTTGGCTCAGGCACTGAAGATAGCAATTAATTCGGTGTATGGCCTGACTGCTGCTAAGTTTGCTAATCCGTTCAGAGATCCCAGGAATGAAGACAACATTGTTGCAAAACGTGGAGCTCTGTTTATGATCGACCTGCAGCATGCTGTAGAAGACCTTGGATACAAAGTCATACACATTAAGACTGATTCAATTAAGATACATAAGCCCGATGAATTCATTGAGAACTTCGTTAATAGATTCGGTGAATGCTATGGATATTCTTTCGAAGTTGAAGATGAGTGGGATCGTATCTGTCTTGTAAATGATGCAGTATTCATAGGTCACACTGAAGAAGGATGGAAAGCTACAGGTGCACAGTTCCAGCAGCCTTATGTGTTTAAGACTCTGTTCACTCACGAGCCTATAACATTCGATGACCTTTGCGAGACTAAAGCAGTGTCTAAAGGCGCTTTATATTTGGACTTTGAAGATGGTACAGAGCCTAGGTTTGTTGGTAGAGTTGGTCAGTTCTGCCCTGTAAAGCATGGTGGTGTTCTATATCGTGTTGATAACGGCAAGAACTACGCAGCAGCTGGAACAAAAGGATACCATTGGCTTGAATCTGAAGTAGTTAAACAGCTTGGTAAGGAAGATGACATTGATATTTCTTACTATGAAAATTTAGCACATGATGCAATGGGTGCCATAATCTCATTCGGATATTTTGATGACTTTGTTGATGTGTCAAAGCCTTATGAGTTTGAACCATTCATGAATGAACCAGTTGAGAACGGTGTTCCTCTGGAATTACCGTTTAAATAATTTATATTTTAAGGAGATTAAAAATGAGCAGAAATTTACTCGAAATCGAAAATGCACAGATCATGTTTAAGAACTTCTCTGGACAGGAGAAGCAGGCTATGGTTAACGGTCGTATGAAGATCGTTAACGAAGCAGGAAAAAGGAACTTTAATGTTCTTATCGATCCCGAAAAGAGCACTATTTACTGGAATGGCGAGCTTGTTACAAATCCTGACTTCGGTCAGGAACTCGCCAACCTCGGTTTTAATATCATACTGAGACCCGGAAAAGAAGAGGGAGAAGGACCTCAGTACAGGCTCCCTGTTCATGTTGGCTTTGACAACTTTGTTCCTGATCTCTATCTTGTTACCGGAAACAAGAAGGTCAAACTTGACGCAGAAAGCATCGATTGCCTTGACAACGCCGATATCATCACGGCTGATATATCTATAAATAACGGTAGATCGTACGTCGGGAATGACGGTAAGGAAAAGGTTAAGGCTTGGTGTAATATTGGATATTTCACCATTGAGCAGAACCGTTTTGCTTCCAAGTACGATTTTGCTGAGTGAAAATAATTCATACCTTCTTATGAGGGTAATAGTGCCCGGTTTAATAAGGAGGCAAAAAACATGACACTAAATGCAATACAGGTTTTGAGCTCTTTAGCAGAGATCGAAAGACTGCTCGACAGAGAAAAAGACGAATGCAGAAACTATATGCACGATATCGTTATTCCACAGACAATGGATATAATGAAACTCGCGCAAGGTGACCTGCTGGACGTCGGAATTGAAGATGTCGAGAAGATCATCGAGATTCGTGCAAAGAGTGAAGAGAAACTCGAACGCATGAAGTTTCTGGCTGAATTGTCAGAAAAAATGGCAGAATTGACACATGCACTATGTCCTAGCAAAGAGGATGGAGTCCAGTAATGGGCTCTTCCTCTTCTTTCTGCCCAAAAAGGAGACCACAAATGAAAATAAAAATGATCTTGCTCTTAACTGCAGCATTTATATTTTTATGCGGATTTACTCAAAAGACAGAATCACCGAAAGCCATTTATACTGACACAGGTGTTGTTGTACTTGACGGTCGCTTAGAAACTCTAGGACTAACTAGGCAGGAACGTTATGAACTTCGAGCAATCGCTGAATCTGAAGCTCTAAACCAAGGCATTAAAGGAATGGCCCTAATTATGAGGGTCGTCCTTAATCGCCGCGAGTATGGTGGCTATGGAGAAGACATACATTCTATTATATTTGCATATAAACAGTTCTGGACCTATGGTATGCCGCAATCATACGAAAGTTTAAGTAAGGAATCTGAATTAGCACTCATATGGGTAATGAATGGCTGGGACGAATCTGAAGGCGCTTTATATTTTTGTGCTTACGGATGGAATGGACCCGAACATTTATTCAAATATGGTGATCATTGGTTTAGTAAAAAGTGAGGGAAGTATGAGTATATTTAACATTAAGAAAAAGAAAATAGTAAGTGTTATTAAATGCTGTAACTGCGGAAGAAAGTTAGGAGAGTATGTAAAGACTGCAGAGATCGAAGATGGTACAGATGATATTTACAATGTTTGCCCGGATTGCTATAAGATAATGATAGATAAGATATCTGGAAAGGAGAAATAATGTTTGTAAAGTTTACTCTGGTTGAAAAAGGAAAAGAACTCAAGATCCTTGCTAACGCTAATTTAATTGACTATGTAGTTGACAATGACGATAAGGAGAAAGATACCTGTATACTCATGCTCACAACTGGCATGAAGGGTATTGTTAAGGGTTCTTATGATGATATTTGTAGGCAGGTTATAGCTGCTACAAAGCAAAAGGTACCCATAACAAAATGATATTTGCAAAAAATCCATCTTCTATTATGGACAATAATGTCCAGAAAGGAGATAAAACATGACAGTAAACAAATATTTAACTACCCGATATTGGAAAAGGCGTAATTTGCATAGTGCGCCTTCAGAGAGAGAACTCAGAGATAATTACAACGATGAGGTATTTTATGTTATCGAAAGTTCTGATGTTGAATGGGTCTTTGAACCGGAATCAGATAAGACGTTTCCAAAGATCAAAGTAAAGCATCAGACTATGGGACATATGTACTACGTGTATCTCGTTCAACTCGAAGGCGACTTGTATTTTACGAGGTCCATTGGGTCAGAAAGGGAAAACCGCGATTTATTAGCGGCAGGTTTTATGAAAATCCCGAAAGACGTATTGGCAAAGGAAACACCTTTAACAGTGTAACCAATCAAGAGAGATTGATATTTATCAGTCTCTCTTATTCTTTCGAAAGGAGGTAATATGGTCACGGTAATTAATCAAAACGTGCCGATATGTCCAAAATGTGCTTCAGGTATGCACAAGAGGTATAACATGTTCGGTATTGTTTATATTTGTAACGACAATAACCACATCTGGAGAGTTGTGGATCGCAACAAGAACGATAATGAAATAGTAGTAACTGACAACCATCTCGAAGCGGAGGCGTATAATGGAGAATGATATTTGTGAAGGCGATGATGTAATCATATCAGGTAAAGTTACTGCCGTACTTGATATTGACCTTGGCGTACGATATCTTGTAGTATTGCCTAGTAATCGTCGTGTAATTGTAGGGGAAATGGATATTAAGTCATACCGTCCGGAAGTAAAGGTCGATGGTGAAGATCACAGAAAGGGGAATTGATATTATGGTAAATGATCCTACTGTAAAAGAAGTTGTTTATGGAATGTCAAAGAGAAAGAGACTGGCACTATTCAGAATTATCGAATGTGTTGCAGATAAAAAGCTAATCAAAACAACTGATCTTCTTGTCTATGAAAGAAAGATGAATAATCAAGAACAGGAAGTAACTCGTTTTCTTATGGCACAGTTATTTACAAGAGTAGGAGGACAAGATGAACCGAGCAGAGAGAAGATCTAAAGGTAACAGACGTAGGAATGATATTTACCAGAAGTATCGTAAGTTTCTGGAGATCGTGGACGACGTAAAGACTTACACATGTGAGACTTGTGGTACGACGTTTGGTATCATAGCCTATAAAGATGGAAGGAAATCAGGTACAGCTCAGGCAGGTTTTGCTGAGCCTTGTGAGAAATGTAAGGAGATGATGGCTAATGGAGATTACGGACAAGGAATTAATAAACCTTCAGAAACAGCAGGCGATTGAAACATTAGAAGATGTGCTTGACTTACTTGATCTGGAAGACCTTGATATTCACAGAGAGCTCGAGTTTAAGTTTCTGAACAGACGTGGTAAAGATATGTACGCCGGTATGGATAAGATCCTCAATAGAACTCGTAAGAGAATACGTGAGGCTATTGTTTATATTAAGGAGGATATGGATGAATAACGATATGGACGCTCAATTCTTATGTAAGGATTGTTCGAGATTCAACCAGTGCCAGTACTACGACAGAAGAAAAGGTGATTCCTACATCTGTAAATATTTTCACTTGGCAGAAACCTATGGCGTGACTAATGGTGATGTGATGAGGGTGCTGTTTCCGAATTGCGTGCAAAACGAGAATAGGAATTGGGTAGGTACAAACATTGACGGTTATACAACGTTTTCAACAGTGTGGTGGAATGCAACTTATAAGAAAGAATGTATCAAGACATTGCCGACAGTCGAGAAAGAAAGTTGTCGTTGTAATACTTGCAAGAATAATGATGATGAATTAAGTGGCGAATGCTACGAATGTGTCAAAGGGATATTTGACCACTATGAAAAAGAGAATAAAACGGAGGTAGAAAATGGACGAACGAATGATTGAACAATTACAAAAAGACAATGTAAGAAAGCAGATAATGGATTTTATTCCCAACAATCTCGGAATTAACCTTTGTTCTGTCGAGGATATTATTGTACGCAGACAGAAAAATGGAGAAATCACAAAAATCATCATTGATTTTATTCCCGAAGAACCCGAACCTAAACCAATGGTTGGTTTAGATGGTGCTGTTTTAGCGTGATGCAGAGCAGATATGAGAGGTGAAGAATGCTTGACAAAATCCTAATGGTCGCAATTGGCCTTCTTTGTATTTGGCTCGTGTGGTTGCTGATAATGATAATTAAAGGAGATAAGAAATGAGCTACGAAACAAACGATAAGATGGTAAGTCATCCGGATCATTATAAGTCCGGGAAGTATGAGGTCATTGATATTATTGACGAGTTTACTAAAGACTTGTCAGGAACTGAGGCTGTATGTACGGCTAATGCAATTAAGTATATTCTGAGATGGAAGAAAAAGAACGGCATTCAGGATGTGAAGAAAGCTATTTGGTATCTCACACATCTGGTTGAGCATTTGGAATCTCAGGTGATTCATGCGGATCCAGAATGTGCTAGGAAGATGGAAGAGTTTGAGAATTCTATTGATATTTCCAGAGAGCTCGAATTTGCACAGACTGGCAAATGGCCGGAAAGGGAAGTGGAGTATGATGGGCCTGACGAGCACTGTAGAACTTGCATGTCTAGGTTTGAAACGCCGGAGAATGACGAAAAGTGCATTAACTGTTATGGAAGAGAGAATTATGAACCAGATCTGAATAAGGAGAGCAACTAATGAGCCTACAAGACAAGATAACTAATGCTAAACCCACGACGTTTCTTACAGATGGGTTGACACAGGAAGAAGTAAAGCAGTGTGTTGAGAGCGGTAGGAAAGTCACAATAGATGACGATGAAGCTCCAACTACACCTATGAGAGTTGTAGATATTCCGGGACAGGAAAATAAAATCTACGTGCCAATTAATTGATTAAATAGGAAAAGAGGTATGAATTATGGAAGAAGAAAATAAACTTTGTTGCAACTGCAAATTTGTGACAGTACTTTATAATGAAGAGCCTTGCAAGTCTTGTCATTTGAGATCAAATTGGCAGAGTAATGTCAAATTCAAGACGGGTGATTTAGTGGTTTCGAAAAACGACCCTTGTAGAAAAAACCTTTATGTTTATTTGCGTAATAAATGGGTTCTGCGCGTACCAAATTATGTCACTACTAGGTCAAGTTATATTATATCATCAGCCGGTTATCGTGGTTCCGAAATGATAGATAAACTTATACGTAATTCTAACGCCGAATGTGAATGGTTAGATGATCTAGAATATGCCAGCCCGGAAATTATTACGCAACACGATGACAGAGCGGAGAATCTTTATATTCCTGAGCCTTTTGGCGAATGGTTTCCTAAATTAATTGAAGAGGAACGTGATCAGAAACAGAAGATAGCATTAGATGAAGTATATAGCGCTAAAGAATTCTTCACATTTTTTGATAGGAAACCAAAAGTATTCACCACGCCAAACATGATCAAGAACGTCATCTTCAGTGATCCGGCTACTATTATATTCTGGGAGGACGGTACTAAGACCGTTGTGAAAACTCAGGATGGCGAGAAGTATGATAAGGAAAAAGGATTTGCAATGGCGGTATGTAAGAAGGTATTTGGTAATGAAAGAGACTACTATAATGTCTTTAAACGTTGGATGAGAAAAGGAAAAGAGGTAAAATAATATGGAAATAGCATTTTATATTCTGTTAGTGAGCTGGGTAATACTGCTTGCGTGTTGTATAGTTGCTATATCGCGTTTTAAGAAGGCTAATGACAGTCTTGACACCAGCCTTGATACGGTGATTGAGCGTAATGAAGAGATTCAGAGCCTTATGAATCAGCTTGATGTCGCCGAGCAGGACATAGACTTTTGGAAAGATACATGCGACAAGATGCAGTGGACAATAAATGATCTCAATAAACGCATAGGTAACATGAAAGCCACTGAAGAAAACGGAAGTATTCTATATGTGGATAAGGGGAACATTGAGTATGTCAATGCAGCTATCGATATAAGCGCTAATGTAATAAAAGATATTACTGAAGGTAGACTTGATATTGATCAAGTAGAAGACTCATTACGTTTTAACATTAAGCGTGTGATGATGGACGAACTGCTGTCACATGCTAAGTTCTATGTGACTTATGATATTTCAAGCAATTCTTATAGTTTTGTAGTAAGGATTCCTATTGTTGCGTTAAATGGTTCAGAGCGGGAATACAGTAAATGTGCTGGGTATCCGCTTACAAATATTCTGCTTGAAAAGGTTAAGGAGGAATAATATGTTACGTTTAGATTTAAATGATATCAACGAAACAGTCTTATTTGTTAATCCCGTGAATGGTGTTAAGATTCTTAAACAAAAAGATGATGATTCTGAAGAAACAACCTATGTATTATTAATCGATACGGGTGACATCGTGTGCTATGCTGAATATAATTCAGAAGACATTCGCGATGCGGTTTATGGGTATGTCCTGAATAAGATTAATGAATACTTATTTCAACAGATTGAAGCTGCTCAGTTGCGTTGTAAGGAGGAAACATGTTAAAAGCTATAGTAACGGTGATGGACGAAAATGATAGAATCATTCAGGCTAACAGATTGATATTTGAGACTGATCCTTTTGGTACACCTGTTGGCTGTGGCATTGAGCATGACTTTCATTTTAAGATCATCACTGCAGATGAAGAGCTTATACGTAAGGTCACAGAAGAAGGTCTTAAACTTAGTGCTGAAGAAATTCATAAAATGATAATTCATAAAATGATGGAGGAATAGAATGAACAAGGATGAGATTTTGATAATTATGTATCCTTTTTGGATGAAGAATAATCAACTTAGTTCAATGTATGAAAACATTCTTAAACAAAGAGCAAATAATCTTATACTTCTTCCGGATTACTGTAAGGTTGTTACAGCACCTAAAGATGTCGAGATTAAGACAGAGATGGAGAATGACGATTCATCTTCACTTTGGTTACTTGTTGATAATCCGAATTATTCTCCATTTGATCGTAGAACTAGACCAGTAAGTCTGAAATGTGACGTATGTCATAGGCGTATAGACAAATGGGGTGATGATTATTTGAGATGCCCTTATTGTGGTAAGAAGCATACGTTTGGAGCGGAAGAGGAGAAGGAATATACTAATGAAGAATTAGATGAAGCTTTTGATAATGGAAGAGGAGGTTGATATTTTATGGGATACAGACCTACTATATATGTAAATCGTAGACCGAAATTGGAACTTGGTAAATTTTATGGGTATGTAAACATGGATAATCTTAAGTCAGTTAAGTGGCTCGAGGATCACGGTAAAATAGAGCTGGATGAGATGTTTGCTGGATACGGACCGGAAATAGATTTTACTGCTGATGAGTTTCGTGAATTCTGGGATCTTTATGTTCAGGATATTAACGAATATGTTTGGAAAGAAGACGATTGGATAAGATATGACGAACCATTCAATCCTGATTATTATCCTCATGCCTGGAAAAGAGGAACTTTCAAAGAAAACTTATATGATACAGACGATGTAAAGACTATTAAGTGGTTTTAAGGAGGATTGATATTCTATGCGGTGGCGGAATAGGTAGACGCAAATACAAATTCATGAGGATTCCAGCAGCTAACGGTTGGCAGTCATGCGAGGGTTGAGACTACGTGCCGAAAAAGCGGGACCAGGTGGAGATCATTAAACTCAAATCATGAAGAAAAAGACCGTATGTAAGGTGACAGAAATTCAAATCCTTACCCGCATATTAAAAGAAAGGAGGAACAATGAAAGTTTCCGAACTATATAATGAAATGCTTAAGTTATTGGAAGACGGAAAAGGAAATTATGAAATTATGATTCGCGTTGCGGACGATGACGAAAAAAGGGATTTGATATCTCATATTGACAATGTTAAATCTTTTTCTTCAAAAGTTGGATATGTTGAACTGACATCTGTTAATAACGCGTATTTAGATTGGAGAGAATGACATTTGGTTCAAAGTAAGGAGGATTGATATTCTATGATCGATCTTGACAAAATGCTTTACGATCATCAGAAGAAAGCAATCCGTAATATGAGGAACGGTTGTATACTTAATGGTGGAGTGGGGTCTGGGAAATCTCGGACCTCACTTGCTTACTATTACCAGAAAGAAAAAGATCGTCCTCTTTATATTATCACCACTGCTATGAAGCGTGATTCAAGAGAGTGGGAAGAAGAGGTTTTATATTTCTTTCCTTGTAAAGCCACGGCAATAGACAGTTGGAATAATATTAAGAAATACACGGATGTAAAAGATGCTTTCTTTATATTTGACGAAGACCGTGTTACAGGCTATGGCGCATGGGTTAAGGCATTTCTCAAGATAACAAAGTCTAACCATTGGATAATATTATCAGCTACGCCTGGAGACACATGGTCTGATTATATTCCTGTATTCATAGCTAATGGTTTCTATCGTAATAAGACAGAATTCACGCAAAAGCATGTCATATGGAATCGTTATACTACCTTTCCTAAAATAGATGGTTATGTTCATACTGGATATTTAAATGGCCTTCGTAGGAAAGTTCTAGTTAATATGGAAGACGAAAGGAAGACAGTACAGCACCATGAAGATATTTATTGTACGTATCCGATTACGGATTATAAGCGTGTTATTAAAGATCGCTGGGATATTTTCAAAGAGGAACCATTCCAGAATGCAGGAGCGATGTGCTATTGCCTCAGGAAAGTTGTTAACTCAGACCCTAGCAGACTTGATAAGGTATATGATATTACAGAACGGAAGGGAAAGGCTATCATATTCTACAACTACGATTACGAACTTGAGCGACTTAAGGCTGGATTTGCAGATGGATATTTTGAAGTTGCGGAATGGAACGGACACCGACATCAAGAAATTCCTGTTGAGAGTGAAAGATGGATATACTTGGTGCAATACAATTCTGGGTCAGAAGGATGGAATTGTGTCTTAACTGACACTATTATATTTTACTCGCAGACATACAGCTATAAGCAATTGAAGCAGGCGTGTGGTAGAATAGATAGGATTAATACTCCTTACCATGATTTATATTTTTATCATCTTAAGAGTCGTTCGGGCATTGATCTGGCAATCAGTCGTGCACTTGCTGATAAGAAGAACTTTAATGAGAATGATTTTGTTGTTGGGATGTAGTAAATAATTCATGCCTTCTTATGAAAGGAGGAAATATTTATGTTTGAAAACAAAGCTTTTGAAAAGATTTATTACTCGAGATTTATAGCATCTTGGTATAATTCTGGAGGAAAGCGTATCAGATCATACGTTGACAGTGAAAAGAGACCTAACGATTTTGTTAGGTGGCTTCGCACGTTAACTATAAATGATAAGCAAATTCCGGAAGATGTAATCAAGGATATTCTCGAAATGGCAACAAATGGCAAGGCAGAGTTGGAATGGAACTTAAACAAATACTTAAAAGAGATTGGGCAGTAATGCCCTTTCCCTTTTATTTTGTAAATAATTCACTTCCTATTATGAAAGGAGGTGATGAATATGACTTATGGAGAATTCAAAGACGTAGTTAAAAAGACTTATCCGAATAGCGAGAATCATTTTGCAATTGGAGGCGGAATATTATTAAAGATGCCTTCATGGAAAGATGAAGAGATTAACGCATTGACGGTAAAAAGTTATGAACAGGATAGCTACGACGATGAAAACTGGTTTTTTGTCACAGCAAAGTAACAAATTAAGAGGGCTTGATATTTGATCAGGCTCTCTTATTCTTTTCGTAATTAATTCACTTCCTATTATGAAAGGAGGTAATTATTATGACTAATAAAAGTTTTGAAAACACAATGATGGCACTTATTGAAGTTGGAAAACTGATTAAGTTTGACGAGACCAGCAGTGATTACACTGATGATCTTTGTGACAAGTTAGCAGAAGTAACTAAAATATTGTCATCTATGTATGGTGATCAACAACTTAGAAAGAGTAAAAAACTCAATAAAAAACTTGAAGAAATATACGGAGATTGGGGCTGAAATATGCCCCTTTCCCTTTTATTTTTTATCGAAGGTTTATCATTTGGGCTATTTTTGGGTCAAAAAATCGTGGTTAAAAATGTGGTTAAAAATAACCATTTGGTTAAAAATATTTAACCATTTGCAAAATTTTTTGGAATTTTTGGTTAAAAATGTAAAAATTTTTAACCAAATGGTTAAAAATAAAAAATTTTTAACCAGGCTGAAACCCAGTATTCATGCGGGTTTCAGAGGTTTTTGGTTAAAAGGTTAAAAATATTTTATAATTAATGTGAAAAAAAAATATGTATATATAATAATATAGAAAAATTTTTAACCATTTAACCAAAATGATATTTTTCACGATTTTTAGAGTTTCGCAAAAAAATGTTGCCCTTTTATGGGAGAGAAGGTTATATGATGACCTTTTCTCTTATTTTTATTTTTGTGTTTGGATTTTGGGAAGGAGACAAACATGAAGACGAGTAAGCAAAGACAGTACAAAAAAGAAGAAAGGAAGTTTCAATCTAGTCTTATACGAGAAATCAAAGAAAGGTTCCCTGGTTCGATGGTCTTGAAGAATGATCCGAATTATATTCAGGGAATTCCGGATTTGTTAGTATTGTATAACAAGCGTTGGGCGTCTTTGGAATGCAAACGTTCGTCGTCTAGTACTCACCAACCAAATCAGGATTATTATGTTGACAAGATGAACAAAATGTCATTCAGTCGATTTATATTTCCCGAGAATAAGGAGGAGGTACTAGATGATCTGGAACAATCATTCAAATCTTGAAGGCCAGCACGCTTTTATGAGTGCGAGCAAATTTCAGTGGATTAATTACACAGATATGAAATTGCTTGAAACTTATAACAACATGATGGCTGCACAAAGAGGAACTGAGTTACATGCATTTGCAGCTCAGTGTATTAAGCTTAGACAAAAATTAAAAGGCAAAGATAATTTAGCAAACTATGTAAATGATGCAGTCGGATTTGGAATGACTCCTGAAGTTGTTTTATATTATTCCGATGTTTGCTTTGGTACTGCCGATGCTATTAAGTTTGATGAGAAGAAAAAGTTTTTAAGGATTCACGATTTAAAAACTGGTGTCACTAAAGTTCACATGGAACAGCTGGAAGTTTATGCAGCTTTATTTTGTCTTGAGTATCACATGAAGCCTGGCGATATAGGAATGGAGCTAAGGATATACCAGAATGATGATGTAATGATATTTGAACCTACTGCTGAAAACATAGTTCCAATTATGGACAAAGCAGTTAGCTTCACAAAACTAATTCATAACAACAATTTAATAGGAGTTTGAAAATGAATGAGTATGAAAGTTTCAAAGCTTATGAAGAGCTTGAAGAGGGTTTATATTTAGAGCATTACGGAACTCCTAGACATTCTGGTAGATATCCTTGGGGCTCGGGAAAAAATCCTTATCAGCACGACAGCGAAGACTGGTTAGCAAGAGTAGAAAAGCTTCGTTCAAGAAAAAATATGGATGATAAGCAGATTGCTCGAGAAATGGGATGTACGATTAACCAGTTAAGAGCTTGGGAATCAGTTGCTAAAAACGAAAGAAAGAATGCTCAGATCACTTGGTGTAAGAAACTTGCATCTGAAGGAAAATCAGTTGCAGAGATAGAGCAGATAACTGGAATCAAAGACAGAACAGTAAGAAACTATCTTAACAGCAATAGAGATGTTAAACCTTTGCAGGCTCAGGCAACAGCTAAGTTCTTGGAAGAACAGGTTGATAAGAAAGGTTATATTGATATTGGTAAAGGTGTAGAGAAAGATATTGTAGCAGTTGATGGAACTCTTGGAATTACATCTAACAAGCTTAAAGAAGCTATGGAAATAATGAAAAGAGATGGCTATGATATTTACACCAATCTTAAGGTTCCTCAAGCAACTAATCCAAAGAATATGACAACTCGAGTAGTTGCATGTAAGTTCCCTGAAGGAATGACAACTAACGAGAAATACAAAGAGCTGTATAAAGCAAGAGATAATGGTGATATTCAGTCTGTTGCCGAGTATCATTCAGATGATGCTGGTCTTACATGGAATGCTCCTAAACCTCCTGTATCTATTGATTCAAATAGAATAAAAGTTGTTTATGCTGAAGATGGAGGAATTGAGAAAGATGGTGTCATCGAAATAAGAAGAGGCGTTGCAGACTTAAGTCTTGGTGATTCTCATTATGCTCAGGTTCGTATTGCTGTTGATGGAACTCATTATCTTAAAGGTATGGCAGTTTATAGAGATGGCAAAGACATGCCTGATGGAGTTGATATTTTGTTTAACACCAACAAGCATAGTGACAAGAAGATGATCGATGGTGATAATGGTGTTCTTAAACCAATGAAAGAAGATCCAGCTCATAAAGGAAAGATAGATCAGAGTAATCCATTTGGAGCTGTTATTATGCGTGGTGGACAATCTGATTATGAGGATCCTAAAACTGGTGAAGTTAAACAGTCTGCTATAAATAAGATACATGATCAGGGTGATTGGGGAGAATACTCTAAAGATCTTCCTGCTCAGTTCTTATCTAAACAGAACACAGATCTCATAAAGAAACAGCTTCAGTATTCTATTAATGACATGCGTAATGAGTTCAACGATATTATGGCGATCGATAATCCTACGATTCGTAAATATTATTTGGACAAGTTTGCATCAAGTTGTGATTCAAAAGCCGTGCATCTTAAAGCTTCTGCTCTTCCTAGGCAGCAGTATCAGGTTATTCTTCCTGTTCCGTCACTTAAGGACAATGAGATCTATGCTCCTAATTACAGAGATGGAGAACAAGTAGCGTTGGTAAGGTTTCCTCATGGTGGAACATTTGAGATACCTATATTGACTGTTAATAATAAGAATCCAGAAGCTAAGAAGTTACTTGGCACTGATCCTTCTGATGCTGTCTGCATAAATAAGAATATTGCAGATCGATTGTCAGGTGCAGACTTTGATGGAGATACAGCAATTGTCATACCAACAGGCAGAGGAAACAAGGTTAAGATAACTAACTCTGATCCTCTTAAAGGTCTTGTTGGTTATGATGCGAAAGAAGAATATGCAACTCATGTCGAAGAGAAGAATGGTAAGAAAGTATATGTCAATAAGAATGGCGTTGTAATAAAACCCATGGATGAGAGGACAACTCAGATAGAAATGGGTAAAGTTACAAATCTTATTACAGATATGACTGTTGCTGGTGCTCCTCTTGATGACATTGCTAAAGCTGTTAGGCATTCTCAAACTGTAATCGATGCTAAGAAACACCATCTTGACTATAAACAATCAGAGATAGACAATGACATAGCATCATTAAAGGTTATGTATCAGAGAAGAATAGATGAGAATGGTGATCTTCACATTGGTGGTGCATCTACACTGTTGTCTAGAGCTAAGCATGAGAAAGCATATCCTGAAACCAAAGGTCAAGTACATTACAACCAGATAGGAAAGCCTTGGTATAATCCGGACCTTCCTGAAGGAGCATTAATACTTAAAGAATCTGGTAGAACATTCGAAGAGACTAAGCCTGTCAAGGATGCTGATGGTAATGTAATGTACTATGAGGATACTGGTAAGCCTATAAAGGCTAAGACTGGTAAGGTTAAGCTAGCCACAGTAGATAGACCCGAGATGGCTATGACTAATGATGCTCGTACCCTGTTGTCTGCTATAAGGAGCGAGCCGGAGCTACTATATGCGGACTATGCAAACCAACTTAAAGCATTAGCAAATGAGTCACGAAAGACAATCATGTACACAAAAGGTTTGCAGTACAATCCTTCAGCTAGGAAAGAGTATGCAGAAGAAGTAGCGTCCCTTAAGGAGAAGCTAGACAATGCCTATAGGCAGAAGCCTAAGGAGGCTAGAGCACAGAACATAGCCCTGGGTATAATCAATGAGAAGATTAAGGCAGACCCTAACCTTAGTAAGAAGGATGAGAAGAAGATTAGACAGTTAGCTATAGAAACAGCAAGGTCACAGGTGGGTGTTGATCGAAAAGATAGGGAAATCACACTCACAGATAGGGAATGGGCAGCAATACAAGCTGGTGCAATTAGTGATCATATACTTTCTGAGATACTAAACAATACAAATCCTGACAGTTTAAGAGAAAGAGCAACTCCTTCTAACAACAGAGCGTTGTCTGAATCTCAAATGGCAAGGATTCGTAACATGCATAATGGTTACTATACTATTGCAGAGATTGCTGATGCAATGGGTGTTTCTACATCAACTGTTTCTAGAGTTTTGAAAGGAGCATAAGAATAATATTATGGGACAAATAATTAAATCTATGCTCACAACAGTTGACAATCCTTACAATCCATTCAATAACTTTGATGATTGGTATCGTTTTGACAAAGACAATCATCACGATAGTTGTGAGCGACTTGCTGAAATTCTTCCTGATCTTGATGATGCAAATGAAGTTGAAGCAATTAAAATGACAGAATCAGCTATTAATTACATTGTTGAAAATGATTTACTTGGTGAGTTCACAAAAGTTCAGAAAGTTTGTGAAATAGATGACGGAACTGAATAGTTTTTTCATGTTTCTATTCAGTTTTGTTATTTCTATTTGTTCATTCAGGCATTAAAGACCTATAGGGAGTAATATTACCGTCACTGTAACCTTAACAACCTAAACCCCTCTAAGCGCGCACTAACTCTTGTTTAGGCCTTTAATGTTCTGATTGAACGTAATTGTTTAGTATCTATTGCTTTGGTTAATAATCATTTAAAAGAATTGTGAAGAATAAATCTTAATCTTTGTAGTAAATGTTTTTTTAATTAAATTTAAAAAGATTTTACTTTAAAACAAATGTAAACTTGTTGACGAGATTCTTTTGTTAAGTTTTATGTTAGTTTTTGTTTAAAAGTTTTTGAAATCTTTTAAGTTTAATTCATTCTCTGTTTGTTTTTTGCTTTTTAAAGCGTCAAGGATGGCGTCATAGAGGTATTTTTCAATTTGCTACCCTATTTTTAGGTATAGGGGGGGTCTAAAAAATCAGCCCCCCACCCGAAAT